>Ga0206915_1003_pt1 | contig 117415 bp, 75 predicted proteins | sample Alteio_BWOrgHeat_70_FD_152945 | JGI IMG/M metagenome (GOLD analysis project Ga0206915, IMG submission 152945) | Enriched cells from forest soil in Barre Woods Harvard Forest LTER site, Petersham, Massachusetts, United States -... | ecosystem: Environmental > Terrestrial > Soil > Temperate forest >...
GATTGCCGGAGCCATCGGTGTAATTATGGTTGATGATAACCCTAATGAGTTGATCATTATGGGTGGAAGTGATAATACTATAGTTGTACCTGCGGTGATGATAACATTAGCCGATGGTAATACCATATATAATTATCTTAAGACTGGCACTACCGTGAACATGACGCTAAAAATTCAATATCTTGACGGTGATCTTGATGACGGTGTTATAAGCCATGAATATACGCATGGCATATCCAACAGGTTAACAGGCGGCCCATCGAACGTAACCTGTTTGCAAAATGCAGAACAAATGGGCGAGGGATGGAGTGATTATGACGCGCTAATGGTAACTACCGACTGGGCTAATGCAAGTTTGACTGATGGCCCTAACAAAAGGCCGATTGGCACCTATGCTATTGACCAACCACCGACAGGCGGCGGCATTAGAAACTACCCTTATTCAACTGATATGACTGTTGATCCCTGGACGTATGACATGCTCGCTACCAAAACCGGGGGCGAGGTGCATAATATCGGGGAGATATGGGCAACTGTTCTATGGGATATGACATGGGACATTATACAGCAGGATGGCCTTATTAATAAAAACATATTTGACGCTTCCGCACCCGGGGGTAATACCGTTGCTTTAAGATTAATGATAGAGGGTTTAAAACTTCAGCCATGCAGCCCGGGCTTTATTGACGGAAGGGACGCCATATTAAAGGCTGATACGCTTTTATATGGTGGAAAATACAGTTGCTCTATCTGGAAGGCTTTTGCAAGAAGGGGGATGGGGATTCACGCATCAGAAGGGAGCTCAAATAATTATACTGACCAGGTAGCAGATTTTACCTCGGCAATTTCTGCTTCCATCGTAAAAAGTGTTGATAAAGACAGCGCAGCCCAGGGTGAAGTATTAACCTATACCATAAAAGCATTATGCCAGTGCGCTGCGGTAAGCAACTTCAGGCTTGTTGATACCTTGCCTTCTGCTGTAACTTATATAAGCGGGGGCTCGTACAACAGCGCTAACAGAACGGTAGTTTTTGACGGAATAAACCTGGCCGCTTCACAAAGCCAGGATTTCCAGGTACAAGTAAAAGTAAACGACGGTACTTATTTTGCACCGGGTGACGTATTTGCTGACAGCGTTAATAATAGCAGCTTGCCAACAGCCACATGGACAAACCAATCAACATCAGGCAGTACATGGAAAGTTGTATCAACACGCAATCATACAGGTTCGTTTTCTTATTTCGCGAGTGATGATACCCTGGCAACCAATAAAACATTGCCTGTTATCGGCCCATTAGCTGCTAACGTGTTAGCTGCACTTAACTGGCCCTCTATGGTAGGTTTATATCCGAAAAACGCAGCCGGTGAATTAGCCAAACATATCTTATCTGTTGCATAATCGAAAAGGTACATTTGCATTCTCGGGTTTTGCCCGTCGGGAGGGGTTGCAAAATTAGCATTATCAAATCCCGCCCCATCCTGTGCTTCAGCCAGAACATAGTCGCCACTAACTCCGCCTCTGCCTATATTGTCTGCCTGGAAATTACCGGCCACTTCGTCAAACCCGTATTGATAGGATAGGTCGTGCATAATATCGTTCCAGTAAAAAAGATTGGTTATCGCAAGCCCAAGGTTTGCAGAATCAGCAGGTTCGCCATAGGGGCTAAAAGTGTAATCAAAGGTGAGGTCTGGTAAAGGGGTGCTCGAGTTACCCGATTTCCCAAATGTACCATGGGTGGCATTTTGATCTTCATACGCATATACATTATTGCCCCTGGTAATCGCATACGATGTAGTTCCGTCATCATTCCACTTTAATGTCCCGGACGGGCTGCCTGCTGGTGCTAGCAACCATGGGTTTGTAACCAATGTAGGTGTGCCGCCGGGAAAAGAAGGCGCTTCAACCGGAAAAGGCACTACCCTGTATTTAGCTGAGTTAACAACTTCGGGACCTTTTAATAACCCTGCTCCCGCGGCGCCGGCATCGCCATTATCATAATGCTTTACTTCATAACAGTCTGCCGTGTGCTGGTGGATGGGCGTTTTCCAGTTACATTTAACCGTGAGGTTGTCCTTATTTATAATGGAACCGTCACTTGCATCAACCCTTATAAGCCAATGGTCGGGCGACTTAACAGGTTGTATTTGCACCTGCCAGCTAAGTTTTACCCTTTGGCCGTTTTCAACAGGCATCCACAATAATTTTACTTTTATATTTTGGCTTGATATCCCCAGGTCGCTGAATTCCGCTTCAGTTGCTCCTTCTGTAAAATTCAGCGGTTTTAAAGCTCCGGCTATGGTAAGGTTTAAATGTGCGGCTGCAGCATTAACCGCATTTTCAGGCCTTAGGTACGGCACGCCCTCAACATTATTTACCCTTAGCTGCATTTTTGACACCCGCATCCCTGCTACAGATACCAGCTTATCATTTTTAAATGCAAGCACCTTTATGGCATTATAAACGTCAATGCCTTTATAGGTTTGCTGCAAATAAACCAACAGGGTACCCGACTGCTTATTGTAATACGCGTCGGATATGCGGGTGTTTACCCTGTCAACTGATGACAGCCTTATGGCTGACGAATTATTTTCGATAAGAGTCGCGATGTGCTTTACATCGACTGCGTTTTGAGCCCTTGTTTTTTGAGAGGATAAAAGAACAAAAAATAGGCAAGCAACGGTTAAGCAGTAAAATTTTTGGTACATACAATTTTTTTATAAAGTCTTTCTCACAAGTAAATTTAGAGAATAACTGTTACTAAAAAAAGAAGATTATTTATTTTAAGCCGGCGTATTGTTAGACTAAGCAATAATATAGGCGAACGGAAGAAAAACTACCATAAAGGCATTGTTTGCAGGGCGCTGAGGGCGCCATCTTCCCTTTTAAATATATGAGCATATACGCCATTGGTTATGGCAAGGTATGGCACAGGCAAACTCATATTATAAGTAAGTACCTGGCGTAAAACAATTTCGTCAAGCGCAACATTCATTTCTTTACATTCAACGATCATCCAGGGCTTTTGGGACTGGTAAATAACAATATCGCAGCGCTTTTTTATATCCTCTAATAATATTTCCTTTTCCACCGCCATTAACGCTGAAGGGTAATTATGCTTTTTTATAAGGTATTGAATAAAATTTTGCCTTACCCATTCTTCCGGCGTAAGGCGTACCCATTTTCTGCGCACATCGTCCCATATCACTTCTTTATTAATTTCCCCTTTTATTTTAAATGGATGATCCGGGTATTCTATTTTCACCATATACAAATGTAATAACCCACACCGTCTTTTAGTATATTTACCCTATTTATCTGCATGAAAACAAAAGATGAAATTGTAAATAACTGGCTTCCGCGATATACCGGTGAAGAATTAAAAAATTTCGGAAGTTATATTTTGCTTACCAACTTCAGCAACTATATTGAAATGTTTGCTGAATGGAATAAGGTGAGTGTAGTTGGCAGGGATAAGCCTTTTCAATGCGCCACTGCAAATGGAATAACCATTATAAATTTTGGCATGGGCAGCCCGGGCGCTGCAACGGTGATGGACCTTCTCTCAGCCATCAAACCAAAAGCTGTTTTATTTTTAGGTAAGTGTGGAGGATTGAAAAAAAGGAATAAAATAGGCGATCTTTTATTACCCATCGCAGCAATAAGAGGAGAAGGCACATCGGATGATTATTTTCCTTCTGAAGTACCTGCACTGCCTGCGTTCGCCCTGCAGAAAGCCATATCAACCACCATTCGCGAATATAAAGTGGATTACTGGACAGGTACTGTTTATACAACCAACAGGAGGGTTTGGGAACATGACGATGTATTTAAAGCTTATCTTGAAAAAATACGCGCTTATGCTATTGATATGGAAACGGCCACTATTTTTATGGTGGGTTTTTACAATAAAATCCCTACCGGGGCCTTGCTGCTGATAAGTGACCAGCCCATGGTACCGGAGGGTGTAAAAACAAGTGAAAGCGATAAAACAGTAACTGCCCAATATGTTCAGCGTCATTTAAAAATTGGTATTGATTCGTTAAACCAGCTTATCAATAACGGTTTAACGGTGAGGCATCTTAGATTTTAATTTTCTGCATGCAAAGCCTTCTTAAAATAGAGAAACTTTCGGTTGATTTTATAAATAACGGTGTTACCACGCATGCGCTGCACAATATTTTTTTAGAAGTTGCAAAAGGAGAGATTGTTGCAATTGTTGGAGAATCAGGGTCTGGAAAATCTGTTACCTCGCTGGCTATCCTGCAATTATTACAGGCGCCTCCGGCAATATACAAAAGCGGAAAGATATTTTTTAATGACGGAGAGAATAATATTGACCTTTTACAATATTCTGCTAAACAAATGGAAGCTATTCGCGGCAACCATATTGCCATGATATTCCAGGAACCGATGACCTCTTTAAACCCTGTAAAAACTTGTGGCAGCCAGGTAGCCGAAGCTATTATGCTTCACAAAAAAATGACGGAAGAACAAGCTAAGCAGCTAACGCTTGCATTATTTGAGGAAGTAAAACTTTCTAACCCTTCCGGCCTGTTTAAAAGATACCCCCACCAATTAAGCGGCGGCCAAAAGCAACGGGTAATGATCGCTATTGCAATGAGTTGCAAACCAAGCCTGCTTATTTGTGATGAACCAACAACCGCATTGGATGTAACCGTGCAAAAAAATATACTTCAGCTGATAAAATCGTTACAGCAGCAAAACAATATGGGTGTTATTTTTATTTCGCACGATTTTGGTGTTGTTGCCGAAATAGCCGGCAGGATAGCGGTAATGTATAAAGGAGAAATTGTTGAAGAAGGTGTTTGTAATGATATTATCAGGCATCCCAAACATCCCTACACAAAAGCATTGCTTGCCTGCAGGCCGGCCCTTCACACAAAAAATGAGCGCCTGCCGGTAGTAAGTGATTTTTTTGATAAAAGAGGTGAGCCAGTGAATATTTACCCTGCAGTTGAGAATACAAAATTTAATAACGTTCCAAATCCCCGCATTCCTGAATATTCCCCGCCTGCTCTTGAAGTAAAAAACCTGAAAGTATTTTACCCGTTGAAAAAAACATTTCTTGGCAAAACAATTTCTTATACAAAAGCAGTGGACGGCGTAAGCTTTAAAGTGTATAAAGGCGAAACAGTTGGGTTGGTGGGAGAATCGGGTTGCGGCAAAAGTACCCTTGGCAGGTCGGTTTTAGGTTTGATAAAACCTACAGGCGGCAGCATTTTATTTAACGGCAATGATATATCAAAACTTGAAGGCAATGCCTGGAAAACTTTAAGAAAAGAAATGCAAATGATCTTCCAGGATCCCTATTCATCGCTCAACCCGCGTAAAACCATTGGCGCCGCTATTGCAGAGCCTTTAAAAGTGCACCGTCTTTACAAGACCGAAAAGCAACGTAAAGAAAGGGTTATTTCACTGCTTGAAAAAACAGGCCTTAATGCGGGGTACTATAACCGTTACCCGCACGAATTTAGCGGCGGCCAGCGGCAGAGAATAGTTATCGCGCGGGCATTGGCGCTTGAGCCTTCTTTTATTGTGTGCGACGAAAGTGTTTCTGCACTTGATGTAAGCGTGCAGGCCCAGGTACTGAACTTACTGAATGACCTTAAAAAAGAGTTTGCTTTTACCGCCATTTTTATATCGCACGACCTTTCCGTAATAAGATATATGAGCGACCGTATTCTTGTGATGAACAAAGGAATAATAGAAGAAACCGGTGATGCAGAGCAGGTCTATAACCATCCGCAATCGGCCTATACAAAACAACTTATTGCATCTATGCCAAAAACGGTGATTGGGTAATTAGGCTCCGCTTCACCTAATCCTCCTTAATTTAATTTCGCCAAAAAAATAAACTGCTGTATTTTTATTCGTTAGCTGAACTTACCGCAACATTGCTATAGGGCCATTATTAACCTCTCCAAAAAAATACACATGAAACCAATAATTAAATTATGCGTTGCCATCGCATTCGCAGGCTTTCTTTTATGCAGAACTGCTGTTAAAGCGCAGCAACTACACAGCCGCTGGGATGAACTAACTGCGTCAGACTGGCCAAAAGCATTGGCAATGTCTGATTCTACCTGCATCCTGCCTATTGGCATACTTGAAAAACATGGGCCTCATGCGCCAATAGGCGCAGACCTTATCCAGGTTCGCGAGTGGGCGGCAAGGGCGACAAAACAGGAATATGCCGTGGTGTTCCCGGATTATTTTTACGGACAGATAAACGAAGCAAGACACCAGCCGGGAACTTTTGCACTGCCTGAAAGAATTACATGGGATTTGCTTGAAGCAACCTGTGATGAAATTGGCAGAAATGGATTTAAAAGAATACTTATCATTAACGGACATGGCGGCAACCCCCAGTTGATACGTTACTTTATACAAACAAGGCTTGAAAAGCAAAGAAATTATGCCGTGTATTTTTTTGAGCCGAATTCAGATTCCGCCTACAGGAAACAACTTGATGCACTTCACAAGTCCGATGCAGCCAACGACCAGCATGCGGGTGAAAGGGAAACATCCACTCTTTTATACCTGCGGCCAGACCTGGTGGAAATGGACAGTGCTTCCAACGAATCAGGGGCTAACCAAAACCGCCTGAATATTCCGAATGTGTATACTGCTATATGGTGGTATGCAGATTTTCCCAACCACTATGCCGGCGAGGGAGGGAAAGCAACCCGCGAGTTGGGAAAGCTGGTTACTGAACATTTTATAGGGCAACTTGTTACTGCATTGAAAGCTGTGAAAGCTGATATGAAGGCACTTGCACTTCAGAAAGAATTTTTTGACCGCGTAAAAAAGGATTAAGCTATTGAAAAATATGTTTTAAAAATTCCCCTTTTCGCAAAATGGAAAATTGTATTTAACCGTTCTTATAACAACAAATAATATCACTTTACCGTTTTATTCGTAACTTATCAAAAAAATCAGCTTGAAACTTTCTTTAGTTGCTATTTTATTCTGCGCCTGTTTGCTTGCTTGCTTACCCGGGCATAGCCAGTATATACAGTTTGTGGAGAACAAAGGCCAGTTGAACAGTAAGGTAACCTATTCAGGCAACATGGGCGCCGTAGGCTTTTTTTTGGAAAAACAAGGTTACAAGGTTTTATTGAATGATACCAATGATATTAAAGCCCTTGATGAACATTACAGCGGCCATCCTGCGGGCAACGATAAAGATGCGTACTATCATTATCTTGAGCACGAAACAATAAACGGCAATCAAACTAAGCCAAACTATATACTTCATTCTCATGCATACGAGGTAACTTTTCCGGGCTCATCTCCCAACCCTGTTATTGTTCCTGACAAAGCATATCCATCCTATAACAATTATTATATTGGCAACGACCCATCTAAATGGACATCAAATTGTAAAATATATGGGGCGGTATTATATAAAAACATTTATCCAAATATTGACGTTCGTTATTACAGCAACAACGGGCAGCTTAAATACGATATTATTGTAAACCCCGGTGGCGACATAAGCAAGATCGCCTTACAGTTTAATGGTGCGGACGGGTTGAGCATTAAGAACGGCAACCTTATGGTAAAAACCTCTGTAGGCAGTGTTACGGAGCTTGCACCGCTTGCTTACCAGCTTGATAATAATGTTAGAACAAGTGTGGATGCAAAATTCCAGGTATCAGGCAATACGGTATATTTTAAAACAGGTAATTATTCAAAAACAGCTACCCTGGTTATTGACCCCACGCTTATATTTGTAAGTTTTGTAAAAAGCCTGTCTGATAACTGGGGCTACACTGCTACTTACGATAATGCCGGTAATTTTTATGCCGGTGGTATTGTGTTTGACCAGGGCTACCCTACTGAAGTTGGGTCTTTCCAGCAAAATTATACCCCGGGCGGCGGCAGCAACGAGATTGGCGGGTATGATGTAGGCGTTATCAAACTTTCGCCGGATGGCGTTAATAAAATATTTGCTACATACCTTGGGGGCAGCGACCTTGAACAACCGCATAGCCTGGTGGTTGATAATGCCGGTAACCTTGTTGTAGCGGGCCGTACCAGGTCAACAAATTTTCCTGTTAAGTCTCCTTTTTTTGGAACAAAGCCGGGTGGGTACGAAATTTTTATTGCGGTACTTAACTCAACCGGCAGCCAATTGGTTGGCTCCAGGTTGTTTGGTGGCTCAGGTGACGACGGTGTTAATATAGCTGATAAAGAAATTGTGCCTTCAGGGCCCAATGCAAATTTTTCAATTAGGAGAAATTATGGGGATGATGCCCGCAGCGAGGTGATAGTAGATGCATCTGATAATATTTATCTTGCTTCCTGCACCCAGTCTTCTGATTTTCTGGCCACCCCGGGTGCATTTCAAACAACTTTTGGGGGCGGCCCGCAGGATGGCGTGGTAATTAAAACCAGCCCCGATGTGAGCACTGTTCTGTTCAGCTCTTTTTTGGGCGGCAACCAGGAAGATGCCGCGTTTGTGCTTTCTCTTAATCCAAAAAATAATGATATTTATGTTGGTGGCGCCACAGTAAGCACCAACTTGCCCGGTACCGGGGGCAACAGCGGCCCCATTCTTTTCAGCACGTACCAGGGCGGCCAATCCGATGGTTTTGTAAGCATCATCAGTAATGACGGCACAACGCTGAGAAAAACAGCGTATGTAGGCACAGCAGGCAATGATATGGTATATGGTGTGCAGTTTGATAAATTTGGCAACCCCTACATCATGGGTACTACATCCGTTAGCTTCCCTGTTTTAAATGTGGCATTTACGCAAGAATCAAACGGCAAGGAATTTATTACAAAATTACAGCCAGACCTTAGTGCTGTGCAATACTCAACCAATTTCGGCAAAGGCCAGTCCGACCCTGATATCTCCCCTATCGCCTTCCTGGTTGACCGTTGCGAGAATGTGTACGTTTCAGGCTGGGGCGGCGGCATTAATAAAGGGGAAGGATACCCTGATGCAACAACCATCAATTTAAGCGTTACGCCCAATGCCATACAATCAACAACGGATGGCAAGGATTTTTACTTTTTTGTGCTGGAAAAAAACGGGGCAAGCCAGTTGTATGGCAGTTTTTACGGCGAAAATAGCAATCTTACCGGCAATGTAGTAGGCGACCATGTTGACGGCGGTACCAGCCGGTTTGACAGGCAGGGTATAATATACCAGGCAATATGCGCCAACTGTGGCGCAACCAGCCGCGCCGGTCAACCACCGGGTACGGGTTTTCCTACTACACAGGGTGTATGGGGGCCTACAAATGTTTCAATTACCGGGGCGCGTTGCAACGAGGTTGCCCTAAAGATCGCCTTTGAATTGGCCGGTGTTACTGCCGCTATAAAATCAACCATCAGGGGCATACCCATGGATACTTCCGGTTGTATCCCCATGGCTGTTGACTTTGCCGATACCATAGCGATAGCCAAACAATATATCTGGGATTTTGGGGATGGCAGCCCGCAGGTGCAAACAACATCCCGCACAACATCGCATACTTATGTAAATGTGGGCACCTATAAAGTAACCCTGATAGCGATTGACTCTTCTTCCTGCAATATTTCTGATACTATTTATGCCAATATACGCGCAAGGAACGATTTTGCACAGCTTGGCCTTACCGCGCAAAAATTAAACCCCTGCGACTCATTCAAATATCAATTTACCAATACATCTGTTGCGCCGGCAGGCAAGCCTTTCACAAACCAGTCGTTCTTGTGGGATTTTGGCGATGGCACAACGCTTATAAGCGATGCAACTACTTTAACACACAGCTATGCTGCCGCAGGTACCTATACTGTAACATTAAACCTTGTTGATACCAATTATTGTAATTACCCGGATGCGGATTCCGTTCAGCTTCGTATTTCCTCCATTGTAAAGGCGCTCTTTACGGTGGCACCGGGTTGCGCTCCCTATAACGCTGTATTTAATAATATATCGGAGGGCGGCCAGCAATTTACCTGGGACTTTGGTGATGGCACTACATCTACAGACGTTAACCCTGTACACCTGTACACAACACCGGGTACCTATACTATAAAAATGGTGGCTGTTGATTCGGCAACCTGCAATAAAATTGACAGCACTACCGGAAGTCTGTTTGTCGGGCCGAAGCCGGTTTCAAATTTTACTGTTACTCCAATACCTGCACAGCAAAATATACCGGCTACTTTTACAAATAACTCTACGGCTGCAACATCTTATTTATGGGATTTTGGGGATGGCTCAACATTAAACACCATACAAATAGATACCCTGGTAACACACCAGTATATTGCAACGGGAAATTATAAAGCATGTTTGATCGCTTATAATGATGTTGGCTGTACAGATACAAGTTGCAATGCCGTACCGGCTATAATTGTGCCGTTGGTTGATGTGCCTAATGCCTTTACGCCCAATGGCGACGGTGTTAATGACGAAGTGCATGTAAGAGGCTTTGGCGTAGCAAAGATGAACTGGAGGATATTTAACCGCTGGGGTGCAATGGTGTTTCAATCAACCAGCGTTGCCCAGGGATGGAATGGCTATTACAAAGGCGTATTGCAGCCACAGGAAGTTTATACTTATGTACTGGATATTACTTTTTCTGATGGCACCGCATACCGGAAAAAAGGCGATATTACTTTGTTGAGATAAGCGATAGAAAATCAAAATAAAGCGATATTTATTTTTGAGTGCGGGAATACAGTACAAGAGTGCAACGCCCCAGGTGCATCATAGCAATCGTCTCAACAAGACGCTGTACTACTTTTAAATCAATTATTGTAACCCAAATAATATGAATGTCGATGGCAATGAACAAATTGAAATAAAGCTTAGTAAGCTAAAATTTGTATTGATGTTATTGGGTTGCATAGCTTTTGTTACCATAAGTGTTTTATTTGTAGCCAACCCTTCACATTTTAAAAGTTTAGTAGCCAGAAGTACCACTTTGATATTTATTTCCGGTTTATTAGGGATAATATTTTTTGGAATTTCAGGATATTTTATTTTGATAAAAATTGGTGATAAGACTCCAGGTCTAATTATTTCAGACAAAGGAATAACGGATAATTCGAGCAATATAAGTTCTGGATTTATTCCTTGGGAGGATATTAAAACAATAAATGAAAAAATAATCGCCAGGCAAAAATTTGTAAATATAGTTGTAAGAAATCCACAGTTTTATATAGACAGACAAAAAAATTCTTTTAAGCGAAAAATACTGCAGGGGAACATTAAGCTTTTTGGGCCAGTTATTCAAATTCCTCTAAGCGGGCTTGAGATTACTTGCGCAGGACTTAAGACAGTATTAGAAAAGAAGTTTGAAGAGTTCGGTACATCGTCATAATTTTTAGGTCGAACTTGATTTTTAAATGCAGTACACCGTACACTGAAGTTCGCCCCTGTTCGTGGCGGGGATTAGTAAAATAAAGCTGTTACTGCTATCCGTTAGACAATGACTACAGATGACAGATAAAACCTGTCTCCGCAGGTAAAAAGGTCTCATGCCTTCAACGTTGGCAAAGTTAGTTAAGGACATAAATTAATATATTTTTCTACGAGAAGCCAGGTTGTTGAAAACTGGCTTCTCTTTTTTTATGCCCCATTGGTATCGTCAAAGCGTACTTACAATTTTCGATATAATTTTCATGTTATATCTTTCCACTCTATTGCCAAAAAGATTTTATGAATATTAAAAGAAGACATTTTATTAAATTAACCTCGCTCTCTGCCGCGTCATTACCATTTATAAGTTTTGCAAAGGATTTAAACAAGCCTTTGTATGATGGCATGAAGGCCGGCGATGATGCCACCTTTGAAATGTTTGTAAACCCAAAGAATTTTCACCGCCCCTTTGTAAGATGGTGGTGGAATGGCGACCGGGTAACTAAAGAAGAAGTGCTGCGCGAACTGGATATAATGAAAGCTGCAGGCATTGGCGGCGTTGAAATAAATCCCATAAAATGGAATGAGAATGCAGATCCCATCGGCATTAAAGAATTAACATGGGGGAGTGATGAATGGCTTGATGTGGTAGCGACGGCTGTAAAAGGCGCGAAAGAAAAAGGCATTATTTGCGATATGATCGTCGGCTCGGGATGGCCGTTTGGCGGCGAGCATGTACCGCGTAACGAGCAATCGCAGATAATGATGTTAGGCACAAAAAACCTGGAGGGCGGCAAAAAATATACACTCACAAAAAAAGAACTGGTTGATGGTGTTACGCCACCGTCAAATTATGCCAATAAAATAAGTGAATTGTTTATGCTTCGGCTTGCGCCTGCTGTGATGAATCAATTTGCGCCCGGTGAAAATTTAAACAACCAGTTGGCGAACGATGACATCAGCATTGATGTACCTGCGGGTAATCATGTTCTATATTACCTCGTAAAATTTACCGGCTTTCAATCGGTTATACAAGGGGCTTTGGGTGCAAAAGGCCCTGTTATCAATCATTATGATGGGGCTGCTGTTCAAAACTATCTCGATCATTTTGGCGAACTGCTTACCGGCAAGCTTGGGCAGCTTAATAATTATTTCCGCGCCTTTTTTACAGACAGCATTGAGCTGGAAGGCGCTAATTGGTGCAACGATATGTTTGAGCAGTTTAAGCTGCGTAAAGGCTACGATGTAGAGCCTTATTTCCCTTACATATTATTTAAAGTAGGTGAAATGGGCAATGCGGTGAAGGAGGCTTATGGCTCTAAATTTTCACCGGAGTTACAGGCAACCATTAACCGCGTGCGTTACGATTTTTTAGATACCAAAGTATCCCTTTTCCAGGAGCGTTTTATCGGCACTTTTACAAGCTGGTGCACAAAGCATGGCGTAAGATCCAGGATGCAGGCTTATGGTATGGATTGCAATCCCCTTGAAGCAAGCATGCAGATTGATATTCCTGAATGTGAAACATGGATATGGGTGCCCGAAATAGAAGAGTTTGATGCAGGCAAAGATAATTTCAGCGGAAGGAATTATACGATGATCAATAAATTTGTTTCCTCGGCCGCGCACCTCACAGGCAAACAACTGATAAGTTGCGAGGAAATGACGAACACCGGCCAAATATTCAGTACCACGCTGGAGCGCGTAAAAATAACCGGCGACCAAAGTAATTTGTCAGGTGTTACACATTCTATCTTACATGGGTTTAATTACAGCCCGCTTGAAGCGCCTTTCCCCGGCTGGCTGCGTTATGGAAGTTTTTTTAATGAACGCAATACCTGGTGGCCATACTTCAAATTATGGTCGGCTTATAAAGCAAGGCTATCCTCGGTGTTACAAAACTCTGTGATGCAGGCGGATATTGCGGTGCTTCACCCGCTTGCAGACCTTGCTTCAAAATATGGTTTTCAAAGAGACCCTTTCCCAAATGTTTCTTATCCTCCTTATGTGCACAAGGTTTGGGAAGCCATCCATCAAAACGGTAATGGCTGCGATTATGTTACCGAACATATCATCCAGCAGGCAACTAAAAGCAATGGGTCACTTACATTCGGCCCGCGTAATTACAAAGCTTTATTGCTAATTGAAGTGGAGACTATGGAGCCTGCAACAGCACAGGCTATCCGCCAATTTGCAGATGCGGGTGGCAAGGTTATTTTTGTTGGTAAAACGCCGCATCTTTCTTCCGGCTTGACAGATTACAAACAAAAAAGTGAAGAAATAGAAAAGACAAGCAAAGCAATTCTAGGTCAACATATAAAAACAACCGGCATTGTGCCTGTGCCCGGTAGTGACCTTATAAGCTGGTACCGAACAATTCAACAGCAATTTTCATTAATGCCTTATGTTGCCATCAGCGACCCTGTTATTCATGTAAGCCAGTTATACTATAAAAATGGCGAAATGGATGTGTTTTATTTTACCAACTACAGCGCGGCAAAGCCACACAATTTTACAGCACGTTTTAATAATAAAAAAACAGCGTGGCTGTGGAATGCGGAAACAGGTGAACGCCTTTTACACCCTGTTAATGCAGATGGCTCATTACACATTACCCTTGGCCGCTCACAATCGAAAATAATTGTGTTTGATGACAAGCAGGATGGCGAAAGATATGAACCTGTTGATTTAAAACCCCTGAAAGAAACCATTGTAACAGGCCCCTGGCAATTAACTTTAGATCATGCAAATGGTACTTCTAAAAAAATAACGTTAGACGAACTGAAAGATCTGAAACAAAGAGAAGATACAAGAGATTTTTCCGGCACCATCACTTACAAAAAAGTAATAAGGCTAAATGGTATTAGCCAAAAAACATACTTAACGCTTGGGCATATTTATGATGTGTCTGAATTGGAAGTAAATGGCAGGCAAATGGGTACAAAGTGGTATGGAGACCATTTATACGATATTTCAAATGCGGTACAAAAAGGCGACAATGATATAACCATCAAAGTTGTTACAACGCTTGGCGCTTACACAAAGAGTTTAAAAACTAATAAGGCAGCGCAGGAGTGGAGCGGCGGTGACCTGTATGGCCCTACAGGATTAACAGCACCGGTAAAAATATTAACTTCGAATGGATAAATTATTATTTTAGCCACCTTTACCAATGATTAAAAAAAATACACAGGGAGATAAAATAGATATTATTGATAAAGTGCTGGATGCATGCTACCACGCATACCCGCACTCTGTTTTTATACAAAGCCTTATGCACCAGTATGAGGAGCGCGGAAGCCTTAGCAAAAAACAATTAGAGGGCGCTTACCAAAAAGCGCTTAAAGTAAAAGACATCCCCACCAACTGGCTTGCAACCATGGAAGCCACCATCTTAAAAATGCCCAACCGTTTTAAATCACCCATTGTTTCATCCGCAACGCCCGAATTTGCACAGGACGAGCATGTAGCAGGTTTAATAGCAGATATACTGGCTAAATATCCGGCACATAAAAGGGTGCTGTTCCTTCAATCCAAATTTAAGAACAGGGAAGTTTTAACACCCGTTGAAATAAGCGAGCTTGAAAAATTTAAAAAGCTATTGATAAAAAGTTAGGCTCAAATTACTATTAACAAAGCGGCCTGCACTATATTCTCGCAGTTCTCCGCGAATTTCGAGTTTAAACCAGTCCACTCATAAGGCGCCTCAGTCGGATTCGGTCATGCCAAAGGCATGATTTTTTCGACTGGCTCCCCTCGTCGAAAAAAAGAAGCCGGGTGCAGCGCCTTATGAGTGGACGATGCCATGCGGCATTGAGCATTGCGAATTAAGAAGTTAAACGTGTAACAGAAAAATTAGCTTGATGCCGTTGCGTAACGTCGGGAGCGGGCATTGACAAATTATGCTGGGCGATTTGGATCCAACCTAATCCTCTTTATTCTTTAAAGCCTTCTCAATATTTTTATCCGGTATCAGCCAAACCGCCGATTGCAGAAAAAACAACGAACACGAAATATATGGGTTTACAAATGCAAATGGAATAGCTATCACAACAGTAAGTATAGAAAGATATGCTTTTTTATACTGCCTTTCTATTGCTATCACAAGGTCGCTTCTGTGGCCAATGGTGTTTAAAATTGTTCTCTGTAAAATAGCGTATGCTGCGCCGCACATAATATTTATCAACCCATATACAATAATGGTATTGGGTGCAAAATGATTCTCCCCCAGCCATCCCGTTGCAAAGGGCACCAGCGACAGCCAGAACAATAAATGAAGGTTAGCCAGTAACATGCCCGAAGTAATGCGCTTTACGGTATGCAAAAGATGATGATGGTTTCCCCAATAAATGCCCACCAGCAAAAAACTAATAACATAGCTTACAAATACAGGCGTTAAAGACCTTAATGATGCCCAGCTTGCATCCTGCGGTACTTTTATTTCAAGCACCATTATAGTTATGATTATGGCCAGTACACCATCACTGAAAGCTTCCAGCCGGTTCTTATTCATTTTTCAGTTTATGGAATGAATATAGTAAGAAAAGCCATACGCCGGGTGAAGAAAACACGACATAAAAAAGACCTATAAGGTTTCAAAAACCTTATAGGTCTAAGTATTTTCACCGAAGCTGTTTACTCTCTCTCCCCCCTTTAGGGTCGGGGCTTCGGGTTTCCTCTTTCTCTTCCCCCTTTAGGGCCGGGGCTTCTTTCTCTCTCCCCTTCACGTCTCACCTTTCTTGTCTCACGTTTGCCGTTTCACGTCTCACGTTTCACCTTTCATGTTTGCCGTTTCACGTTTCACGTCTCACGTTTCACGACATTCATCTCCTCCCCCCTCAATTGCTCGTCAAATACCTTCTGCGCAAATAATTGTAATCATTTTCTTCTTCAAAAAAATTCTGCGCGCTTTTATGCTGTTGAAGAATAAGCTTTGTTAACTGGTCATTGAACTGCTCGTTTTCCGGCACATCTGATTTCACTTTCTTCTCCGTCATTTTTGTAAGCACACCATTGGATGATACTTCCTTTATATTTGTCGGCTGAATACCGCTAAGCCCCAAATGCCAGTCGTCATCTCTTTTTACTTTGTATTTATAAAAATATACATAGCCTTTCTTTTCATTCAGTGTAACCAATTGCTTCCCCTCTAAAGCAATATCATTAAACTTATCAAAGCTTTTATCATTCAATAGCAATGCCCTTGCTACAGAATCCTGGTTCCTATATTTTTCAGGAAAAAGTTCAGGGCGCTTTATATCTTCAAGGCGCGATAATAGCTTTGCCCGGTATTCATCCATGGAAGCGATCTGCACCAAAACTGAATCCGGTACTTTTTTGTGGTTACGTATCAGCAATATAGCTGCATCAAGCTGCACACCCGCATCTTTCGACTGTAACTGTTTATCAAAAAACTTAGGTATGGCAGGGTGCGTGTCATAAAATGGTGACAGCAATACTGAATAATCGTCAATACCAATCCCGTCACTTGTATTTTGCGCGTATGCCGGGTTGCGGCCATTGCGGTAACTGTCGCTGTTGTCATCGTCTGCTAACTCTTTGGTTTCTTTTTCTAATAATTTTTCATCTTCGTTCTGTTGTTTCTTCAATTCAATTTTGGCGTCAAAATAAAGTTTGCTGTAGTAAGGCTCGTATTCATTCGCGGTTATTAACGAGCTGTCAACCAGCGTACGCAAAAGGCTTGTCACCGGTTTTTTATAATCTTCTATGGTAGCAAGCTGGAGTATTTCGGGAAAAAGTGATTTCGCCAGCTTAAGCGTATCAGTAAAAAATCCGAACAGTGTGTTGTAATCATCCGCATTATCAAACACGGGGGGATCCTGCAACAAAATATTCTTTAACACTACATACGATTCTTTGGTTTGCAAACGTGCCAGCGCACTCACCACCTCATTTTGAAAATAGCTGGTATCGGCAGTTTTAGTATAAATATTGTTCAATGCATTTACCACCTTTTCAATGCAGCAGCTATCATCAATATACCCAAGCTCGTGAATAAGCTTTGTTTTCAAATCAAAATAATCTTTATCAGAATATTTCATGTTATTAATAGCCGTTACAATATGGTCAATGCCCTCTTTGCCAAAATAAATATCGGGTATGGCATCGTTTGCCCTTTTGCGTGTTGCAGAGTCGGTGCTGGCAAGATCTTTAAAGAACAGGTCAAGCTTATTTTCAAAAACGGATGGCCCCATTTTCTTTTCATCAGGCCTGAATGTTTCAAAAAATGTTTGCAAAAAGCTGCCCGGCCTGTTAAGCGTATCCCCTACGGCAGTAAGGCGGTACAGGCGGTTGTCTTTTAATAACGCGTAGCATGTTATTTGGCGAACGGTATTTGTATCGCGGTAAATAATTTTATATCCATGGCAGTCATCCGTTACTTTAATAAACTCTTTTGATGTTAATACCAGGTCGTTATCGTCGCTTTTTAAGTTTAGTTTGCTGATCCAAAAACTATCTGAATCTTTAGCATAATAATATTTGGGAAACTCAGTAACGCTTACCTGCACCTGTTCGCCTGTTGAATCGCTTTTAAACAAGGCGTATTTATCTTTTGTTGTATAAACATACCTGTTCTGTGCCTCCGTATAGGCATCATCATTTAATGCCTCGCTTAACATATTCACCACCCGCGCATCAAGCACAGGCTTTACCGGCGTTTTTACCGAGAAATGCAAAATAGTATCGTTAAATAAAACAGGCTCAGGGTACTTAAAGTCACTGAATGCGAAAGAAGAAAAAAACCTGCTGTCCCTCTCCTTGCTTTTATTGCTGCGCTCTGCTATAAGATAATAATGCGGCCCTTTTAAAATAGCTTCTGCATTTATAAAACCCCCGCCTTTAAGCGAGAACTGCATGTTCAATGCATTGTAGCCATCTATAGTGGTATAATGCCGGCTCAACTCTTTATCAATAAAATCCGACCGCTTAAAACTTTGCTCCATTAACGAAAGGTCAAATGTATCTTCTTCTAAAAAATCGTCATTCATAACGCTCTTCTTCCATATAATATAAGCGTTGCCGGTTTCTTTATCAACAGCCTCATACTCCCAGCGGTTCATATTATCCCCGCCTGACGAATTAAGCAACTCATTAGGCTGCTGCGGAAGCATCACTGTAAAACCATTGTTTGCCGATTCATAATTTTGCCAGTTGCCCGCTTTATTTTTTATGGTTATCGAGTTAAAAAAGGTATCTGCCTCGTTGCCCTGTACATAAGTATCATTGCCGCTCATCCTGAACACCATAATTTCAAATGGCGTTGCGATGATGTTATAACGCTGTATATCCCCGCGCCTTGTTTTATTGGTAATATCATAACCGGGGTAACCGCTCCTCGTTATCTCTGTTTTTTTAATGATCTTTCCCGGAATATTTTCATACAGCATACTGTCAATCTTTTTCATCACATCAGCCTGCGTTTGCCCCAGCATAGGCGCATGCGTTTTAACACGCGTAAGCATGTAGTACGATCCGTTGTCCATATCAGCATATTGCCAGGTTGCCGCATTCTTTTTATACAGGGGCCCCGGCATCTGTACCGTTACCATACTATCTTCTGTTGATACCGCGCTAAACACCTCAGGCGCTTTCATTTTATCAATCACATCCTTTCTTTCTGCGTCCCTGTCAAGCATTACAATGGGACGCAGCTTATAGCCTTTTTTGCGCAGCAGTTCTATTACCCCACGCGGGCCGGGCAAATGCGCAGCGCCTACCCCAACAAAAAGAGAATTTTTCTTAAGAATGGTATCAATGGAGTTTGCTTGTATCTCGTTGCGCTTGTATAAAAACTTCTCTACATAAGCCGGTGAGTTAAACTCAAATTTCTCTAAGCTGTCAAGCATGTCCAGGTCGCCTATGCGGTATGCATCCTGAATTTTTCTTTCTATGTCAAATGCCGATTCGCCGTCTGTGTCCGGTTGCTTTTTGTTTTTGTCTTTGGCCATATCGCGGTATGCCTCAAAAACAATTCTTTCCGTTTGGTAATAGTCCTCTACGCCGCCCGCTTTTTTGCCAAGTTTTCTGCCTGTTTGATAAATATAAAGGTCTAAATAAGTGTTCTCTTCATAATCCGCTGTTGCCTGTTGGGTACGGTAAAGCAGGCCGTTTATTTGCGCAGGCTGTTCGGTCATAGCCGCCTTAAGGTCGTCGTCATATTTGTCAAGCTTAAAGCTGTTTTCAGTAAGGTAGTCGCCCGAGCTGTTCTTCATATAATCACCCATAACCGCCTGTGCAGCATCAAGTTGCATCATATCCGGCTGCCAGTGCAGGGGGTTTAGCTCTAACGCCACTTCATCGCAGCGCTGGATGGCATTGTAAAATGAATCACTTAGGTGAAACACCATTTTATTGCTCACATGCATGGTGCCAAACAGGTACGACGGCGATTTTAAGCCGTTGCCCGTAATTTCCCAAAAAACGCTTGGATATGAATGTTTTGCATCCTGTGCAGAAGATAGTAATGCCCATACCACACAGATACCTGTCGCAAATAGTCGTTTCATAATAGTTGTTCGTCTGTTACAAAGTGATTGAAGGTGCAAAAAAGTTACGGATTAGTAAAATTTTTTACTATAAATCCTTATTAAAAACATACTATTAACATTGTTTTTTCGGTGGATGAAAAAAGAGGGGGAATTTTTTGGACAGGCAGGCGGGTTTTATGGGAGCGGCGGTTGTGTCACTCACTTCAGGAGCCTGCCCTGAACTCGATTCAGGGTTCGGGTTTCATGGGGGCGATGCAATCTTATAACATCAGAACATAAATGCTAATTAAAAACTTAAATTCGCAGGCTATAATCGTTTTATTAAAGAATAGAATGGCCAAAACTCAAAAAATAGAAAAAGAAGAACCTTTAGCAAAAAAACTCTGGAAAGCTGCCGATAAGCTCCGTAAAAACATGGACGCTGCCGAATACAAACACGTTGTATTGGGCTTGATATTTCTGAAATACATATCAGACGCTTTTGAAGAACTTTATAAAAAATTGGTGGCACAGAAAAGTGAAGGTGCAGACCCCGAGGATAAAAATGAATACTTAGCGGAAAAGGTGTTTTTTGTTCCTGCCACGGCCCGTTGGAATTTTATACAGGGCAAGGCAACACAACCTACAATCGGTAAAGACATTGATGAGGCGATGGATGCCATTGAAAAGGACAACCCTTCTCTGCGCGGTGTGTTGCCAAAAGTATTTGCGCAGGAAAAATTAGACAAAACAAATCTTGGCGGCCTTGTAAATCTTGTTGGTTCTGCAACGCTGGGTACCAAAGAAGCGCAAAGCAAAGATCTGTTGGGGCAGGTGTTTGAATATTTTTTAGGCGAGTTTGCTTTAGCTGAAGGTAAAAAAGGCGGCCAGTTTTATACCCCTGCAAGCGTAGTAAAATTATTGGTAGAAATGCTTGAACCTTATGAAGGCCGCGTATTTGACCCCTGCTGCGGCAGCGGCGGTATGTTTGTACAAAGCGAAAAATTTGTAAACAATCACCAGGATTATTACAAAAAAAAAGGGCAAGCAGGGTTTATCCTTAAATCCGGCCGACCGTATTTCTATCTACGGGCAGGAAAGTAACCAGACCACCTGGCGCTTGGCTAAAATGAATTTATCTATTCGCGGTATTGACAGCAGCAATGTTAAATGGAATAATGAAGGTTCTTTTTTAAACGACATGCATAAAGACCTGAAAGCAGATTATATAATGGCAAATCCGCCATTTAACGACAGCGACTGGAGTGGCGAGCTGCTGCGTGATGATGCCCGCTGGAAAGTGCTCGGCGAAAAATTTGTACCACCGGCAGGCAATGCAAACTATGCTTGGATACTGCATTTTCTTTATCACCTGGCGCCCACAGGGCAGGCAGGTTTTGTATTATCCAAAGGGTCGTTAACTACCAACACCACCGGTGAAGGCGAGATAAGAAAAGCACTAATCGAAAAAGGTTTAGTGGATTGCATTGTAAATTTGCCTACCAAGTTGTTTTTAAATACACAAATACCCGCATGCCTCTGGTTTCTATCCTGCAACAAAACAAACGGAAAGTTTAGAAAACGGGACAATGAAATACTATTTATGGATGCCCGCAATATGGGCTTTCTAATAAACCGTAAAAACAGGGATTTAAGCGAAGATGATATAGCATTAATTGCAGGCACATACCATAACTGGCGTAACCCTGACGGTAATTATATTGATGTTGCCGGCTTTTGCAAAGCGGCGGCAGTTGAAGAAGTAAAAAACCTGAATTATGTATTAACTCCCGGGCGTTATGTTGGTTTAGCGGATGAAGAAGATGATTTTAATTTTGAAGAACGGTTTACAACATTGAAAGCGGAATTAGAAAAACAGGTACAGGAAGAAGATGCTTTAAACAAGGCAATAGCTGAAAATTTAGCAAAAATTAAATTAACGGGAAATGGATAATCTTGATATACGGTGGAAACAACGTTTTCAGAATTTCGTTAAGGCCCTTGCCCAATTACAGGAATTTATAGATAAAGGCAGTTTGAACAAATTTGAGGAGCAGGGTTTAATAAAAGCTTTTGAATATACCTATGAGCTGGCATGGAATACCATTAAAGATTATTACAGTAACCAGGGTGTAACCGATATTCAGGGCAGCAGAGATGCCTTTAAATTGGCGGCCGGCAGGGATTTAATTAAAAATGCCGGGCGCTGGATGGATATGGTAAACAGCAGGATTAAAACGGTACATACTTATGACGAAAAAGTGGCTGCTGAAATAGTCGCTGATATTTTAGCACACTACCACCCAATGTTTGTTCAACTGCAAACCCGGCTGCAAATAGAATATTTACAAGATTAACAAATGAAATATGGACTAACAGGCAGCATTATTGACAGCATACAACAAGTGCTGGAAACCAACCCAAAAGTGGATAAGGCTTTTTTGTTTGGCTCCCGTGCTAAAGGCAATTATAAAGAAGGCTCTGATATAGACCTCGCGGTAAAAGGGCAGGAATTGAGCTTTGCTGATATACTTAATTTAATTGGCAAGTTAGAAGATTTAAACCTGCCCTACAAAGTTGACTTATTAGATTACAATACCATAAAAGAACCTGCCTTAATAGAACACATAGACAGGGTTGGCATTGAATTTTATAGCAGGTGGAAGGAATATAAATTGAGTGAATTGATGGAACTTATTGGAGGCGGAACACCAAAAACATCAGTTACAGAATATTGGGGGGGCAGCATTCCCTGGCTTTCTGTTACAGATTTTAATAATGGGAAAAAATTTTGCTTTGATGCCGAAAAAAAAATAACAGAAAAAGGATTACAAAATAGCAGCACTAAAATTTTAAAGAAAGGGCAAATTATAATTTCAGCACGAGGTACGGTAGGGGTTATTTCAATGCTTGGCCGCGATATGGCGTTTAATCAATCAAATTATGGGGTAGATGCCAAAAAAGAAATAACAACAAATGAATTTCTTTATTATTTATTAAAATCTAATCTTGCTAATTTTATATCGGCTTCTTATGGGGCCGTATTTGATACAATAACCAAAGAAACATTTAATCAAATTAAAATTTCCTTACCGCCGCTTCCTGAACAAGTCACCATCTCTTCCATCCTCAGCAGCTTAGATGATAAAATAGATTTACTGCACCGCCAAAACAAAACCTTAGAACAATTAGCAGAAACGCTATTTAGGCAATGGTTTGTTGAGGAGGCGGAGGGGGATGGAGTAAAGTTAGGTGATGTTGTAAAAACATCTTCTGGCGGAACACCTTCCCGCTCCAGGATGGAATATTACTTCAATGGAACAATAAAATGGGTTAAATCAAAAGAACTGCAAGGCAGCTTCATTTTCGAAACGGAAGAAATGATTACTGCTGAAGCAATAAAAAACTCATCAGCAAAACTATTCCCAGAAAATACAATTCTAATTGCAATGTATGGCGCTACTGTTGGTGAATATGGGATATTAGCCGAGCCAGCGACCTGTAACCAAGCAATTTGTGCATTAATTCCAAATGAAAATTATCCATATACATTTTTATTTATTCTAACAAAATACAATAAGGAAAACTTAATTGGTTTGGCTGGTGGATCTGCCCAACAAAATATTAGTCAGGAGTTGATTAAAGATTTTGAAATACCGAAATCAAAAGAGAAAATAAAAAAATTTCACAATACTGTCGGGCCAATGTTTAAAAAAATAAAATCAAATACAAATCAAATCCGCACCCTTACCCAACTTCGAGATACACTATTGCCAAAACTGATAGGCGGAGAGGTTAGGGTAAAAATGTAATTATTATTGCATATACTTGTAAATAGCAAAATGAAATACAACCCCCAAATACATCACCGCAGGTCAATCCGTTTAAAAGGATATGATTATTCGCAGGCAGGGGCGTATTTTATTACCATTTGTGTAAAAGACAGGGAATGTTTATTTGGAAAAATTATACACGGTGAAATGATATTGAACGATGCAGGAAAAAATTGCCTGTAATGAATGGTTAAAAACACCGCAATTACGCCCCAATGTGGAATTGGATGTATTTGTAATAATGCCAAACCACATGCACGGCATTATTATAATTAATGGCCCGGCCGTATTGCATACGCGTAGGGGCGAATTGAATTCGCCCAATAATAATGATAATACGCCCAATAATGATGATACGCCCAATAATGATAATGCCGATGATGGTAGGGGCGAATTGAATTCGCCCAATAATAATGATAATACGCCCAATAACAATGATAATACGCCCAATAATAATGATAATACGCCCAATAACAATGATGCCGATGATCGTAGGGGCGAATTGAATTCGCCCAATAATAATGATAATACGCCCAATAATGATAATAATAATGATGATAATATTAAAAAGGGCGAATTCAATTCGCCCCTACCGCATTCACCATCCCAAACAATTGGCGCGATTGTACGCGGTTATAAATCATCGGTAACTAAACAAATAAATATTTTACGTAATGGCGGCGATACGGGCGCAATGCATTACGCCCACCCGGTAATTTGGCAACGTAATTATTACGAAAACATCATCCGCAACCAGCAATCATATCAAACCATTTCCAATTACATTATTAATAACCCTGCAAAATGGAACGAGGATAAATTTTTTATGTCATGAAACCCATCACCGAAAATATTATAGAAAGCCTTGCTATAACAACCCTGCAAAACCTGGGCTGGGGTTATATACATGGTTTGGCTATTGCCCCCGGTGCTGAATTAGCGGAAAGAGAAAATTTTGAACAGGTTATATTAACAGAACGCTTGCGCAAAGCGGTTGCAGTATTAAATCCCGGCATCCCCGCCTATGCGCAGGAACAGGCCATTCAAAAAGTATTGCGTATTTATTCGCCTGACCTGTTGCATAACAATGAAACTTTCCACCAAATGTTGGTTGAAAGGGTAAAAATTCCCTACCAGCAGGATGGCTTTGAACGCAGTTATGAAGTAGCATTAATAGATTTTGAAAATGTACTAAACAATGAATTTTTAGGGGTTAACCAATACACGATTGTTGAAAAAAATCAAAACAAGCGCCCCGATGTGTTGTTGTTTATTAACGGTATCCCACTTGTAGTAATTGAATTAAAAAACGCTGCGGGCGAAAAAGCCACCATGCGCAAAGCATTTGAGCAACTGCAAACATATAAAGCCACTATACCCGGCCTGTTCACTTATAATGCCATTTGTGTAATATCCGACGGTATGGAGTGTAAAGCGGGCAGCGTAACCGCAGGATTTAGCCGTTTTATGAACTGGAAAACTGCAGATGGCAGAAAAGAAGCTTCGCGTTTTAATCCTCAGTTAGAGATATTGCTGAAAGGGATGTTTAACCCCGCCACGCTGTTAGATTTGGTACGCAATTTTATTGTTTTTGAAAAAAATAAAAAGGAAGATCCCAGCACAGGCATTATTCAAATTGAAACAGAAAAAAAGTTAGCGGCCTATCATCAATATTATGCGGTAAACAAAGCTGTTGAATCAACCATTACCGCATCAGGTATAAACGGTGATAAAAAGGGCGGTGTGGTATGGCATACCCAGGGCTCTGGCAAAAGCCTGAGCATGGTGTTTTATGCTGGTAAGCTTATTACCGCGCCTGCAATGCAAAACCCAACCATCGTAGTAATCACCGACCGTAACGACTTAGATGATCAGTTGTTTGACACCTTCGCCGCCAGCAAACAGTTATTAAGGCAGGAACCTGTACAGGCAAAAGACAGGGAACATCTAAAAGAGTTGCTGAAAGTTGCAAGCGGTGGTATTGTTTTTGCCACCATTCAGAAATTTTTTCCCGAAGGGCATGCCTCCGTTTATGACCGGCTTTCTGAGAGGAGGAACATTGTGGTGATAGCAGACGAAGCGCACCGGACGCAATATGGATTTGAATCTTCCATTAAAGAAATAAAAGACAAAAACACCAAAGTAATAATTGGGCAGCGTATCGCTTACGGCTTTGCAAAATACATGCGTGACGCATTAAAAAATGCTACGTACATTGGTTTTACGGGAACGCCGATAGAAAGCGCAGATATAAATACACCGCAGGTATTTGGCCAATATATAGACGTGTATGATATTTCGCAGGCGGTCGCGGATGGCGCCACCGTCCGTATTTACTACGAAAGCCGCTTAGCGAAAGTTAACTTAGACGAAGAGGGCAGGCGGTTGATTGAAGAGTTTGATGCAGAACTGGAACAGGATGAAGAGATAACTGAAAAACAAAAGGCTAAGGCTAAATGGACAAAATTAGAGGCGATTGTTGGTAATATTGACCGTATTAAAAACTTAGCCAAAGACATTGTACAACATTTTGAGCAACGGCAAAAAGTATTTGACGGAAAGGCGATGATCGTAGCGATGAGCAGAAGGATTGCCGCGACATTATACAACGAAATAATTGCTTTAAGGCCTGGATGGCATGATGATGACCTAAAAAAAGGGGTTATTAAAGTAGTAATGACTGCCTCAAGTGATGAAGGGCCGGTGCTGTCAAAATTTAAGACCACAAAGCAAGAGCGGAAGGGCTTAGCTGATCGGATGAAAGACCCTGCCGATACCCTGCGTTTGGTAATTGTGCGTGATATGTGGCTGACAGGTTTTGATGCGCCCTGTTTGCATACTTTATACATTGACAAACCCATGAGAGGGCACAACCTGATGCAGGCGATTGCAAGGGTAAACCGTGTTTTCAATGACAAGCCGGGTGGCTTAGTGGTTGATTATTTAGGCATAGCTACGGACCTTAAAAAAGCATTATCCTTTTATTCAGATGCAGGCGGGAAGGGTGACCCAACAGAAAAGCTTGAAAAGGCAGTTGGGTTAATGACAGAAAAATTTGAAATCGTTCAGCAATTTTTTAATGAAAAAGCAAAAACTCAAAATGATATTATACTGGAAGAGCCCGAAGCATATTATGAAAATAGCTTCCGGTTCAACTACAGGAGATTTTTTCATGTTTCTTCCGAAGAAAAATTATCAATTATCCTGCAGGCCGAAGAGCATATTTTAGGTTTACAGGATGGTAAAGCCCGTTTTATAAGAGAGGTTACATTATTAAGCCAGGTGTTTGCGTTATCCGTTCCAAATGAAAAGGCATTGGCCATTAAAGATGATATTGCTTTTTTCCAGGCTGTAAAAGCGAGGCTGGTAAAATTTGAAGGCACAGGAACCGGGAGATCAGATATTGAAATAGAAACAACCATCAAACAAATAGTTGATGAAGCATTAAGCTCAGATAAAGTAATTGACATTTTTGAAGCGGCAGGAATTGAAAGGCCGGAAATATCGGAGTTAGAAGTGCTTTCAGATGATTTTCTTTTAGAAGTAAAAGGGATGAAGCACCAGAATTTGGCTTTGGAATTATTGAAGAAATTATTGAATGACGAAATAAAAACACGCGCCAAAACCAATTTAGTAAAGAGCCGGAAATTATTGGAGATGTTGGAGGGTGCAATAAACCGGTACCAAAATAATTTGCTCACCACTGCTGAAATTATACAGGAACTCATCAATATTGCAAAAGAAGTTAAAGAAGCCGACAAAGAAGGCGAGAAGCTTGGTTTAACAAAAGACGAAGTAGCTTTTTATAATGCATTAGAGGTGAACGACAGCGCGGTTCAGGTTTTGGGTAATGACCAGTTAAAAGAGATAGCAAGAGAAATAACCGATAAAGTAAAGGCTAATGCAACCATTGACTGGACGATAAGAGAAAGTGCAAGAGCAAAACTTATGGTGATAGTAAAACGCACCCTGACAAAATGGGGCTATCCACCCGATAAGCAGGCAAAAGCAATTGAAACTGTATTAAAGCAAGCCGAGCTAATGGCAGACTACTTCACAAAAAATTAATCTTTTCTAATCATCGGCTTTCTAAAATATCTCTCCGTTATAAAACTACTTCTGCTACTAATTATTTTAGTTAAATGAGAGATATTTTTACTAAATAATTTGGCAATCTCAAATACCTTTCGTACCTTGTAAAAGATTTGCAACACCTGTTTTCCGGGTGTTCTGTTGTTCACTAGAACAATGCCATGCTAAAAGCAAGCACCACATTAAATTTCAAAACCCTAAATTTCGGGTCAGAAAAAAATGAAAAAAATATGCTTATTTGTACGGTTGTGTACGGTTTGGGTTTAGTTTAACGGGCTTTTCCATTTTTTATAGGGGCATAGCTTGACAAAAACGTCACCATTGGCGTAAAAGTGTAAAGCTGGTTTTACTGACTGGTTGGAGATGGTTGATTTGTTGCCTATTCTTCAATTCGTGTGTCGTGCAACTGCCGGTAGGCAAGTTCGCCTCGTCGTGTTATGGAAACTAAAAAAAAACAAAAAAATTATGCTTATTTGTACGGTTGTGTACGGTTTGGGGGAATATGGAGCCTTACGCTCTACGCTGCATGCTTTACGCGATGAAAACCCAAGAGTTTATAGCATAAAGCTTGAGGCCTTTAATCCTTATGATCCCCGCCTGAATGACACAGTCGGGCAGGCCATAAATCTATTAAAATCGTGGTTCAGACAGTAATAATCTTACAAAAACGTTGTCATTGGCGTAAACCTGTAAGATTGGCGGGTAAAAGTTGATTTGTGGTTGAAAGACCCCGAGGGTTTTTGAAAACCCTCGGGGTCTGATGAAAAAACACACAACACTCGCGAAGAAAAAATTCGCATAATAAAAAGGCTTCTTCGCAAGTCCCTCTACGCGAGGAGTCCGCCGCGGCGGATAGGGTGAGGCCGCTAAAAAAATGCCCTCCATGCGTGAAATTTTGTGAACCTGGGTGTCACCTTACCCCGTGTTGCCATAACTCAGGGGAAAGAAGCGCCATGTTAAAGTCCAAAGCCCAAAAACGAAGACTTGAATATCGGGCAAGGAGCAAGGAATCCTGAATTTCGAATGCAAGAAAAATGCACAAATAACAGCCTGCTTACAAGCTGATCAAAAACGGTAGTTTAGGCCACGAAAAAACAAAGCATGCAACCGTAGCCAAAAATTAAAACCATACCGAATATGAAGTATCACGCAACATGATAAAAAGTAAAAAAGAACGCGGTTACACCTGGGGTGGCAAGGGCACGGACAGATGGCGGAGCGCATCATGCTGGCCTTGATCTTTTTTGTTTCTTTATTCCATCACAGTGGAACATCCCGCTTCTGCGGGAGGAAAAAGAAAAAACATTATAATTAAGCATGCTTAAAATATATAACGAAAGAAAAAAAAAGAATATAGTGTTGTTGGTCAGGCGACACAACAACAACAGAAAGCATCGTCCTGCTGAACTCGTTTCAGCATCTTAACAGAACGCTGAGCAATGAAATGGTGAGACAAATTTTTGTCAGCGAATAAGCACCAGGCACATGCTATTGCAAAGCCAAGCTCCAAATAAGACCCTGAAATAAATTCAGGGTGACGGTTTCGGTTCGGTCACGTTCATTGCGTGCCATCCTTACAGAGTGCTCATGAAAGAAGCATCGTCCTGCTGAATTTATTTCAGCATCTTAACAGAACGCTGTGCAATGAAATGGTGGTACAAACTTTTGGTTGCTTTGTCTTAATTCGTGTTATTCGTCCTAATTCGTGTTTAAATAATTCGTGTTATCAACTTTTCTCTACCACCAAAATTTTAAACGTACCCGGTATAATTTGCGGGCGAAAAGATTCTTTAGTAGCAGCTTTAAACATCCCCGAAGGCAGATACACTTTGTGCGTTATTTGGTCAACAGCAATGGTACGTGCACCCGGCTTTGTTTGTACATTCTCCGCTACGGCAAAATTATCTGCAGACAACTCCTTAACAACGGTAAGTGTACCATCACCATTCGCGGAATAGGCGGTTTTCAAATGGTTATCAAAACCCACGCCGTCGCATTCATCGCCAATGGGCAGGCTGCTTATTATTTTACCATTGGTTGCATCCATCACTATCATCAGTTTATTGCCGCAGCCCGCGAATAAACGCATGGTCCCGCGGTCAATTGCCAGCCCTGATGCGCCAACACCAGGCTTATTCGGCCAGTTGTGGATCACCTTAAAGGTGGTGGCATCTACCACATCCATTTCTGCTTTCTCGGCATTGTTCACATATATATACCCCTTGCCGTCGCTTACCGCGGTTTCAGGCCAGCCGCTTAATTGAATGGTGGCAAATACCGTATCGGCAGTGGGATCAATCACCGTCATATTTTTGCTCATGCCGTTGCAGCTAATTACTTTTTTAGAGAAGTCATCATAAAAAATGCCATCGGCAAATTTTCCCGTAGGCACATAGCCAAGCACCTTATTGGTTTTAAGGTCAAATACCAGCACTTTATTAAGTGTCCCGTTTGAAATATACCCTTTGCCCAAAGCATGCACCAGGGCTATGCCATGCACGTCTTTTTCAGTTTTTATCACCCCAATGGAATCGCCGGTGGTTTTATTAAGCACATTCACCTGCGACCCATGCGAAACGTATAAGTTATCAGAAGCACTATCCACCGTCATATAATCGTACCCGCCGCTGCTTTGTATGGGGTATGCGCCGCTGATACGGTACGCTGATCTTTGGGCATGAGAAACTAAGACTGACATTAACATAAGCGCCGGGAGAAGGTAATATGTTTTCATTTGGATTGTTGTGTTAGGTTTCACTACCAGGCAATACTGCTGGTAAACAATATTACAAATTAATGAAACGGTAATAGCTTGTTTGCTGCGTAACGGCAAAATCTATAGACGAAAAGAGTATTTTATCCTGCTAAGCTCGCCTAACCCATTAGCCATTTATATTTGAGGTAATTTTTGATAATGGCAAGAACACAGGCTGATATTTTATTGGAACAATTTAACAGTACGGTTGACAAGTGGATCAGTTACCTGGACGATTATACTTTAGAAATGCTTTGCCAAAGGCCAAACATGCAATCATGGTCACTGGGGCAGGTATATGTACATATTATCGCTGATACAGGATTTTTTGTTGAACAGATCAAGATATGTTTATTGGATGACAGGAATGGGAATGAAACGATGCACGACAATGCTAAAGCCATGTTCACACGTAATTCGTTCCCCGATATGCCGCTTACAAATCCGTCCAACGATCTCAACTCAAAACAACCGGCAAGTAAAGAAGAATTATTGAAGGGACTTGTATTAATAAAAAATGAAGTAAACAGGTTGTATAGTTCACACGATCTTTCCCGATCAACCGGCAAAACCAAACACCCCGGGTTGCAGTTCTTTAATGCTTTGGAATGGCTGCAATTTGCTGAAATGCACAAGCGCCACCATTTCAGGCAGAAAAAAAAGATTGATGACCAATTACTGATCCTTAAACAGCGTGGCCAATAACCACATCACGCTGCCTGTAGTGTGCGTCCATATTTCCTTATACGTTGCATTTACCTGCATGGGCATATAAGGTTCGTCATCGTTCTCAAAAGTTTCTATGCCAACGGGCACAGCACCCACCACATCGCCTGCATATGCCCCGTATAAGGGAGGGTAATCATATCCATCCCCATAAATAGTGCTCATGGCAAAAGGGTTGTATCCAACAATATACTCAAGCTGGCGGGTGGCAATATCTCTCAACGATTTATCTTTAAAGAGATCGGCAAGAATAAATGCCGCCTTTGCCTTGCCCATCAGTACCGCATGAAACCCGCGGAATTGGTACGCCACCGGGAAGCGGCGCAGGTAAAACCCGTCACCCAAATGTATCCCATTCTTTACCTGGGCATTATATTCTTCCATAGAAGGCAGCCCTACTGGCGCCCCTTCATGGTATATACCTGAAAAATCAGCATTGTTCAATTCGTATATGGCAGCAGGCAATATGCCGTAAGGTTGCATCACCGTTGAAATATCATGCAGGTAATCTGCATACGCCTGGCAGGATGCCTTCCACAAAGGTGCATCAGCATTAGCAGGCGCATCCGTAAGCAACATACTCAAGCCTTCCACCATAAATTGCTCATCACTGCGGTGAAAATAGGCGAGTATCCTTTTCTTTGCCCTTGACTCATAAAAAAACCCGTGCAATGGTATTGACCAATCCGTGCGCCTTTCTTTTTGCTGGCAATCCATTACCACCCGCGCGTATTTAACAGCCGAATCCAGGTAGGGCTGTGCTTTCGTTAACCGGTACAGGTTCATCGCGGAAACAACAGCCAACCCATATTGATCTACTTCGGGTTTGCCCGCTACGGTACCCAGCTTTTCAGTGGCAAACGAAAAATCCTCTACAGCAGCCCTGCGGCATAAACCGCTGAATACAGGATCATCATCTAAGTAGAAAGGGGCGGCTATCGCGCAATACGATGCCGCAATAAAATTATCAGCAGGGTTGTTGGTGGCCTTGCCCTGCATATCGTCTTTTGTGCCCGTAATATTATCCGACCAAATACCAATGATCATTCCGCCATCCCGGTAGCCATCTCCAAACCTTGTCTTCAAAGCCCAATCAAGGCCCCAGCGGGCTTCTTCTAATAAACGCTTATACAGGTGGGCATCTTTATTCTTAACCGATCTTGCCAGTTCAAGCATCGCTATACCGGCCCTCGCCGTATTGCCAATTCCCTGTGTAAGGTCGCCGGCATCGTGCCAGCCGCCGTTTATATTAACGCGCCTGCCATCGGGATGAACAACTGTAACATCAGTATGACATTCCTGGTGTATGCCCGGCTGATCGTATCCGCATCGTTCTGCAAAGAAAAAGTTGAGTGTACGCCATGCAGTAGCGAGATAAGCGTCATTGCCAATCGCGAAAGGCTTGGTTGACCTGTTACCAATTTTGAGTGTATAATATCCCGGTGTATTAAAGGCGCTAAAATCAAGCTGTACAAAACCATTATCCAACCGTTTTCCGTTCCCGGTAAAGACCACTTTATTGTTTGCATCTATCAACCGGAACTTTACATCTTCTGCATTCTGCACAAGTGCCTGTTTTACCGCACCCGTTTTATACCCGCTGTTACTATATGCTATCGCATCCTTACGCAGGTTAAAACCACGGCTGTTCTCCACTTCTACTTTTTCAACCCGCATGTCATCTATATAAAGCCGCATGGTATCAGCGGCGCCTTTTGGTGAGCCTGTGAGCATAATATTTACAGAAAGGCCGGTAACGGAATCACGGTACAGATCGGGTAGCTCCCAAATAATATGTCGCCATTGGTGTGGATATACCGTTACAAAATGCTGTCCTTCAAACCTGCCCGGTGTGGGCATCACGTGCCTGCCTGCATTATACAAAGTGCAGCCCACAAAAAATGAATAAAACCCCGGCGCATCTGCATACACCCATACTGAAAAGCGGTTATAGGTATTTAGGTTTTCTCCATTCAGCGGCCTGATCACTTCTGCAAAAGCGTAACTGCGGTTGGTGGGATTTTTTACAGCTAAGGATGTTGGCATCTCTAACAAAATGCTGCCTTTGCCGGAGATAGTATTGGATTGATCAACTGTAATATTACCCGGCCCCTTGTGCACCAAAGCATTGAAATCAGTTGCCAGCGGTAAGTCGCGCGATAGCTCCACTTTCTTTTGCAGCCATCTTTGCATGCCGCCATTGGCAGGGTCCGCTTTCATCACCGTCCTTAGATAATCGCTTTGCTGCAGTTGTTTAAGCAGGGCTGCATCCTGGGCTGATGCGGGTTTTGTGCATAAAATACCAAGAAGCAATAACAGAACAGTGCAGTTTTTATATACATGCATAATAATAGAATAGAATATTAAAATTATAGGAGTTTGTTGTATGATGGAAGATAATTTAAGAGGAGATATGGCGGCATGCCAAACAGTTAAGTATTAATATAGCTATTTTGTTATCTTCACTAACAATAGCGTATTTAGCAGAATGGGAACATACTACTGATTATTTTTATCACTCAAAAAGCATAAGCCATGGGAAAAAAAGCTCTTAAAATACTTCTTGGCGTCATTATTTTCATAGTAATTATTATTTTACTTGAGATGTATGCTTTAAATAAAAATTCAAATCAACCTTCTAAAAGTACTATGGAGAGGGTCAAATAGTATCCGTTAAGCCAGATGTTCCGCAGGACATCTGGGCTTGGTAATGAAATCCCTTCTATGAAGGGTATTTGAAGAGCCAAAGCTAAAAAGCATTTTGAAATGATATTCCCCAGTGATCTCGGTACTCGGAGCATTATTTTTTAACATATGTGTACCGGTACAAGCTTGACCATATTTAACTCTTAGTCAATTTTTATCAATTTTCAATTCTATGCCAAACTGACCTATCTATTTTAGTCGTATCAATATTCGATATCCAGATAAAATGGGATGTAAGATATTTAACTTTAACTACCACGTAGTCCGGGCTGGTGCTGTCTACAGCTCCACAACCAAAGTCGCGTAAAACAATTTTGGTTGCGCTATCATTTTTCATAACAAATAAAGATTTATCCGTTGTCCATCCACATAAATCAAGAGCAGTTGCAAATGCAACAAATACAGGAATGAGCGCAACGAATACTGTTAATACTATTTTCGCAATAATGGCACCCATACTATTTGTTCGTCTCAATGTTCCCGTCAAGGAAAATAGAATCGATATTGGAAGGCCCCAAAAGGCTATAGTATCAAAAACATATTCATCATTGGCAGTAGCAAATTCCATTGGAAGAATATGAAGTAAAATTTCGATTATCAGTACGATCGAAATAAAACTAATTGAACTCCAAAATATAAATTGCAAAAGTAGTCGCATAAAGTAAGGCAAAAATAGTCAAATAAGTAATCCGCACTGGCGCGGGTCTCCCGACCTGTGCCTTACCGTTACTTAACTTTACTTTCAAAAAGATTTGATTAATAGAAACCGGCCTTTTAGTTTAACAAATCCACGAATTGATATAATAAAAAAAGCCGTTGCTTCTTTCAATAAGCAACGGCTTTTAACCACAAATATCTTTTTATAAAACAATCCTCTTAACCTATTTAGGCAACGTAATTGTAATATTACGGTACTCAATAGGCCCATGATCGCCCTGCAGCAATATTGGCCCCGGTTCGCCCTCTTTACTGTCTATTGCGCCGCCGGTTATGCCGGGTATGGTCTGGTCAGTAATGATCTCTTTACCATTAAGTGCAACTGTTACCCTTCTTCCTATTAGCGTAATGTCATAGGTTTGCCATTCACCCGCACTTTTTATAGCATCTAAACTGTTGGGTGTAAGAAACCCATATATACCGCCAAGCAGGTGGCTGTCGGGCTCCATGCCTTTGCTGTCCTCAACCTGTACCTCGTAACGACCGCGCAGATACACGCCGCTGTTACTGCCCTTGGGGTATTTAAACTCAATATGCAATTTAAAGTCGTTAAAAGTTGGGTCTGTTACCAGGTTAGCGCCGGATTTTGGACTGCGTAAAATACCGTTGTCGGCAACCCATTGGTTGGCGCCATACTCGGGGTGCCAGCCGTCAAGGCTTGTTCCGTTAAACAGCTTTATGGTTTTACCCCAAACAGGCGGACTTTGCCTTTTAAGCAACGGCGCGCGAACGGCTGTCCAGTTATAGGTTTTGCCGTTGGGGCTTAACATGGTGCCGGCCATGCTGTCCCTGTTTACTATCGTGCCATTTACTACCATGTCACTGCCGGTTTCCCACTGCGGCGGTATGGTAAAATCGAATGCATTGTCTTTGTAGTTAACTTTTGCTATAGGGCGCGCACTGCCACCCGAGCCTACAAACCTGCCTACCAGCGTCCGGTTGCCGGATAGCTCTACTTCTAACCAGGAAGGGTTTGTTTTGCCGTTAACTGAAACTGACATATCCCACCGCCCTTCAATTGCCTGCGATGTATCGTGCTGGGCTTTTGCAACATATGTGGTAACCAACAAGATCATTAATGGAAAGCAAGCGCCATAGATTAATTTCTTCATAAAACGTATTTTGAATTAGGGCGTTGAAGCTACTTAGAAATTAAATACGATGGAAAGGAAATTTTAAAAAGCACCACCTAATAATAAGATTAGCTTCTTTCCAGCTAACAACCCAGTTGCCCTTAACCAGCGGAGGACTAAAATTAAATCAGCGTAGCAGATTGATTTTAGATATCCCATTTCGGGCACTTATATTTAGCTTTGATATTACATGAACATGATATGGATGATCCCAGGCACTTACCCGCATTTTCTATCATTAAGTCCGGGCATGCTTTATTGCTGTTCAATCATTTTATAGCTGAATTGCAAAAGATCGGCCCTGTCAGCATCTATCCGCACAAAACAATGATCACGATTGCCAATGCCGGTAAAAACGTAGCTTATATTACACAGGCAGGCAAAAATTTTATTCACGTAGTGTTTGCTTTTAAACACCGTTATGATGACAACCTATGTTTTCAGCGAATACAGGTGGTGCCTGGAAGGCATGTTATCTATCATCATTTCAGGATGCTGCACAATGAGGATATAAATGATGAAGTACGTGAGTTTATGCAGATAGCTTACAACGGTAGCTAATACATCTAACAAGGCTGGCGCAGACCTGACATTATTATAAAGAAGAAAGAATAAATGCGGATAACCCCCTAACAGGCAATGTCGTTTAATGGCCTATTGCCCCATAGGGGCATCGTGTTTATAGAGTGTACATAATGCTTTTTCATTGGCTCCGTATGGAGCCACGTAGTAATTAAATCTTGCTTACGTGGCTCCATACGGAGCCTTCAGGCAATATCGCCCGCTGATTTCTATAAACACGAAACTCCTCCGGAGTTAAGAAAAACTGACCTTAGTTTAACACATAGCTCTTAATTGAACGACATTGTCCGTTGGGATTGTTGAAAAGAAGAATTATATATTCTATATATTTCTTATCACCTCCCCTAACAACCAAACTGCCGCAAATGATGGTCGGCATGTTTATACGCCATATACCCGATTTGCTCTTCTGTCATTTTTCCAAAAAAGGAATGTACAAAGCCCGGGTTTGAAAAATGGGCATGTTCTTCAAGCAGGGCTATCCATTTCGCTTTTTCGGCTTCCACATCACCATTTTCTGTTACTATTAGTTCAGGCAGGGTGGGTGTATTTCGTCTTAAAGGTTTTTCATCTTTTAAAACACTTTTTAAGGCCATTCTGCCAAACAAACGGCCAATGAATACCATTTTATGCGTTTCCTTATCCGCTATCCATTCCCCCCATAGCGTATTATGTTTCAGCATCTGGTAAACATTCATTTTACCCCATTGGGCTTTGCTGTTTTCATTAAGTGTATTGATCCTGCGGATCAACTCATCCCTTGTTGCTTTATCAAATGTTGTTTTCATATCTCCTGTAATTTTTTGGAAAATATATTGGTGGAAATCAAATTCAATTGGCTATCGAATGTAACAACCTGGATAATCCCTTGTGCCCTTTGTGTTGCATTTCCTTTGTGGACTCCGTGGTTGTATTTCTTTTTACCACAAAGGCCCGTCCGACCAGTCATCCGGGCGGGCGCAAAGGATGATCACAAAAAGGACACAAAGCCCGAATTTATATATGCATAGTCAGTTATTCCATTAAACAAGCTGTGCAAGCGAAAACCAGTTGCCTGAATCGTCTTTAAATATGGCTTCAATACCGTAGAATTCTTTTTTAGGCACCTTAGTAAATTCAACGCCTTTTGCTTTTAATTCTTCGTAGGTAGCATAAATATCATCACAGGTAAAAAGGCCGACGCCAAAAGTTCCTTTTTCTACAAGCTCTTTCAAAGCATTAGCGGTTTCTTTGGAGAACAGTCCCCTGTTTATGGGGGCCAACATTATTTCAAATCCAGGCTGTTCCGGCGGGCAAACTGTTATCCAGCGGTCATTGTTGGGCATGGGTACATCTGTTATAACCTTAAATCCAAGTTTGTTGGTGTAAAAGTCGTAAGCTCTTGCCTGGTCTGTAACATAGATGCTTACATGGGTCATTTTAGTTATCATGCGCTTGTGTTGTGTGTTTACACAAAGAAAAGGCATGCCCTGCAGTTTCATTGTTTCAAAATTGCTCTTTTTTAAGCCAGCCCTTTTTTTCAGCAAAGCAACCAGGTATAAAGGTTAAGGGCGCTTCGGCTATTTGCGTTTTTATTTTTTGTTGCTGTATTGAGTATGCGGAAGGAGTTATGCCGGCAATACTCTTAAACAATTTACTGAATGAACTTAAGCTTTCGAAGCCTACAGCATAGCAGGCTTCTGAAACAGGAATGCCGGCTTTAAGTAACCCCCTTGCTTTTTCAATTCGTACAAAAATTAAATATTGGTGTGGCGTTTTGCGATAAATATTTTTGAACGCCCTGATGAAATGAAATTTAGAAAAGTAAGCCTCATCGGCAATGTTGCTAAGATCTATTTTGTCTGCATAGTGGGCATCAATGAAGAGTTTTGCCTGAACCAGGCGCCTGTATAAATATATTTTGGGGTATTGTTCACCTGTCATCGGCCATACCTGTTTTGCTGCCACGCGTTAGTCCTCTAAATATCCTGCATTTTCCAGGAATAGATTATACCGGCAGGGTTTATGTAAAATAATTTCAGCTTGGTGTATTGCTGCGGTTTTTGCACCGGCCGGTTTATCCTGGTGTAGCCATCTCCTTCATTGCTAAGATAAACCCCCGGCGTTTCATAAAGGTCTACCTTGGCGGAATAGATCAATATTACGCCGGCTGAACCATTGTCGGCTACACGCATCGGTTGCCCCCAGGTTGCAATAAGCTGCTCTTTTGTTTTGCCTATCCAGCCATTCATTATTTTGCCGGGGCCTGCACAACCTGTTAGCAGGAAAAGGGGTATCAAAATAGAAAGGTTCAATATTTTTCTCATAGTAGAAAAATTAACTGGCACGCTAAAGGTATAGATATTTTACGGGCGCGGCTTTTGTGTTTTACATTTACCAGCATTACCTGTATAAAAACAGTTGCCTGACGAACAAGGGTTGCTTTGTTTTGATTAATAAATGGATTTTTTGAGATAGGAATTGGGTGTACGCCCGTGAGGAACACCAGACCGGGAAACACAAACCACAATTTTTAACATCGCAACATTTACAAACCATTCCAATGCCATTTCGCCAGCCATCGCCGCTTTAGCATAGTTTTTGAACTAAAAAAATCGGGATGTAACGCTTTTTGCGTTACCTTTGCACACTTTTATAAATCATGCCGTAACATGACGTTAGCCGCCCCGTAAGGCGACGCGCGAACTGCATGTGGCCTATAAAACAAATAGAACACATGAAATTATCACAATTTCGATTTGACCTTCCTCTCAACCTTATTGCCCAAAATCCTACAAAACGCCGCGAAGACAGCCGCATGATGGTTGTTCACCGCAAAACAGGAAACATTGAAAACAAGCATTTTAGGGACATTCTTGACTATTTTGACGATAAGGATGTATTTGTAGTTAACAACACCAAGGTTTTTCCGGCCCGTATGTATGGCCGCAAGGAAAAAACAGGCGCTAAAATTGAAGTTTTCCTGCTTAGGGAACTTAACAAGCCTAACCGCCTTTGGGATGTAATTGTTGATCCCGCAAGAAAGATACGCGTGGGCAATAAACTGTATTTTGGCGATAATGACGAACTGGTGGCTGAAGTAATTGATAACACCACCAGCCGTGGGCGTACCATCCGCTTTTTGTGGGACGAAGATGAAGACAGCTTTAAAAAGATGCTGGAATTCTTAGGCGAAACGCCGCTGCCCAAATACATTAAGCGCAAGCCCGACGAAGAGGATAAAGAACGTTACCAAACGGTATATGCCAAATACGAGGGCGCAGTTGCCGCCCCTACTGCCGGGTTGCATTTTAGCCGTGAGCTGATAAAGCGTTGCGAAATAAAAGGTATCCGCTTTGCTGAAATTACCCTTCACACCGGTTTAGGCACCTTCAGGCCCATTGAGGTTGAAGACCTTAGTAAGCACAAAATGGATGCTGAGTATTACAAAATAGACGACGAAGCCTGTAAAATTGTAAACAAGGCTAAAGAAACCAGCCATCGCATTTGCAGTATTGGCACAACAACCATGCGCGCCATGGAAACAAGCTTTACAGCACAAAAGTTGCTTAAGCCCAGCGAAGGATGGACAAACCATTTTATTCACCCGCCTTACCAGTTTAGCGTGGCGGACAGCTTAGTTACTAATTTTCATTTACCAAAAACCAGCCTGCTGATAATGACCTGCGCTTTTGCCGGTTACGACCTTGCAATGGAAGCTTATAAAAGGGCTATAAAAGATAAATACCGCTTTTTCAGCTATGGCGATGCCATGCTGATGCTGTAAAGGAGTTAAGCCCTCCGCCCTAAAGGGGACTGAGAAGATAAGGGGGGTAGTCATTTGGTCAGTAGGCCATTAAGGAAGTTGACAGATGACAGTCCTTGCGAGTCATTAGTCATTAAGTCAATAAGTCATTGGTCATTAAGTAAGCGAATATTTTTAAACCCCGGTGTTTTTCTAAAAACATTGGGGTTTATTATTTACCCTGTATTCCCTTCAAAATTCAGGATTCCTTGCTCCTTGCTCAATATTCACCCCCTTGTTTGTTATTTATTTGGCGTCACTTTTTTCTACAAATCAACTAATCAACCTTCTTTACTTGCTCCGCCTCACGGCCAGTAATCAAAGGGCAGCAGTTCGCTCACTTTCTCACTCCACCCCCAATAACCAATTGAAAGCAGGTCGTCTGGTTCAAAATAAGCGCCATTATATAAAATATATACAGGCTTTGCATTTATAAGGGATACCTGCGATGTAATGCTGCCTGAAAAAGAAGCCAGGCTGTTGGTTTGCTGCAGGTATTCAATTGGCTCTTTTTTATTTTTATAGGTAATGTTTAAATAATCGCTAAACTTTAAAGCTGCCGTAATACTGTCTGCTCCGTAGGCTATGCTGTCGCCTGTAAGCAGTTCATTATGTAATACATCCGTTTCGTTGCGCTGGCCTAATACACTTTGATAATATGTTAAGGTATCCTTTGGCAGCCTGCTTTCATAATCAGCCAGGTTATTATCGGCGCCTGCATAATATTTATAAAGGGCTTTCACCCGTATCTTTTCAGTATTGGGTATTTTTTCAAGCCTTTTTATTTCGTACCCGTTTTCAGCAAGCTTGTTGGTAAACAGGCAACGCATAAAATGCATAATGGAACCATAATATACTTCTTTGCGCCGTTCTTTCCACTTTCTTTGTCTCCGGGCATTACCACCCATTTCCTCAAACAGGGGAAACCCTTTGTAAACAAGGCTACCGGCAGGCCTGTCTAACGTAAATTCCTCCAGTTTATAGTGTATAATATAGCCAAGTGCACTATTTTGTATTACCAGCGGTTCATCGGCAAAAGCCTGTAAAATATCTTTCTTTTTTGAGTAGTGGAATTTTATCACCGCATAATTCTTAATACTGCATCCATCTGCAAAATAGGATGTGCCAATAAAGTTGTTCACAAAGGTTTTGCCCCAGTTTAACCATCCGTCTTTATCGTAGTTGCCTATAACAACATCCGCAAGCTGGTTTGCTTTTGCTGTAAGCAGAATGGATAATGGCCCGTTTATTTTATCAGGTGTAATGCTTAAGGCATAAGTTTCATAACCTAAGCTTGACACCACAAGGTCAAATTTACCTTGTGGTACCCTGTTTAATACAAACTCACCATTATTATTTGCGGCTGTGCCAATAGATGTGCTGCTTAAAAAAACACTTGCTCCCGGTACAGGCTTGCCGGTTTCTTTGTCGGTTACCCTGCCTTTTAAAACGAAAGATTGTGCCCGGGTTGTTGAAACGGCCAGGAATATAAAAAGAAAAATAATGGCAAGCTGTTTGGTCATATTTCGATATTACGAGCAGTCAGTCAGTTATAAAAAGATTATCGGTTATGGTTTTACAATTATAGACGAAAAATGATTGATATAAAAAATTATTATATTACTTATTAAACAGGAAATATGGGCATAGATGACATACACAATAAAACAAAGGAATACTGTTTGGTATTGCTAAAGAAGGGGCCGGAATATAATATGCCTGACGAAGAAGTGCAGCAACAAAACCAGGCCGCACATTTAAGTTATCTCGCGGAGCTAAAAGCAAATGGTTTGCTGGCCCTAACTGGGCCCGTGATGCATGGAGGCCATATTATTGAGATGGCAGTATATAACATTGCTGATAAACAAACAGTAAAGGCCCTTTTGGAAAACGACCCCGGTGTAGCAGCACAAAGGTTTACTTATGAACTACTAACCTGGTTTAGCATTCCGGGAGATAGTTTAGGTTGAGGCTAAAAGTTAAAAAATAGTAAGTAAAGCTTTATTGACGGGTATCATGATTTTTACTCTTCCGCATATACTAACTTTGCAGGTGTGTTAAACTACATGCCTTAATATTGAACATAAAACCATGAGTGTGCTAAAGAAATTGTGGACGATCATACAAAAGGTATTATTGCCTAAAAAAAGCTGTTGTAAGTAACGGCTGAATTCCATCTTATAAAATTATCCTCACTACATTTTGGCTGTTTTACACTGATACGCTTATATTTGCAGCCCGTTAAAAAGAAACGTGAAGTTTGAAGGGTTTAGGCCATTTTTTACTATTCTGACCAATGACCTAATGACTTATTGACTATTGACTTTATAGTTGCCCAGATGGCGGAATTGGTAGACGCGCCAGACTCAAAATCTGGTATTCGCAAGGATGTGCAGGTTCGATTCCTGTTCTGGGCACTTGATTTTCAACTACGTAGAAAGGCTCACGAAAGCGAGCCCTTCTATCAGTTCAAACAGTATTACTGCAAGGTGATTTTAGGCCCCTTTCTTTTATTCTTCAATTTTCCACGCCGGATTATGGCCTATTTCCCAAAGGTGTCCGTCTAAGTCTAAAAAGTAACCTGCATACCCTCCCCAAAAAGTTTTTTGTGCGGGTTTAACAATTTTCCCCTGCTATCGGCAGTATGGCAAATCAAAAGCGTTGTGCTATCCTTTGAGTTAGCGCAGCGCTCTAAGGATTTCTTAATAAAAGCCAGTCTCCGACTGGGATTCAAAAAAACGCGGCCCAGTAATTTGGGCTGCTCATATAGGGCAAAAACAAATCGGCCAAATTATTTTAAATAATCTTTTTCTTAGTTTAAACATCTTTGATTTACTTTACTTCCAGTAAATATTTCTTTTTTTAAAGATATAGCTGCGTTAATTCTCTGCTACCTGTACGATTAAGGGCTTTTGTTTCTTTGGCAACATCACCCATATAGACCCGCTTTATATACAGTTTCTGTTCGTCGGCTCAAATGTTTGTCGCCAGCTTCCTTCGGATTCCACTTCACAGTGAACACCCTTGCTCTCGGCTAATGCTTCTCATCGTAAAGTGCATTCGGGACTTACACCCTATAGCTGATATACATGCCTGACACACCAATAAAAAAACCCCACTCTCTAGAATGGGGTTTAAAGTTTTTAGGTATTATCTGTAGCCTACAACTTTATCAGCTTGAGTTGTTTTTTATTATTTCCCTGTGTTATTTCTACAAAGTAAACACCTGGCCTGTAATTATTTCCTATCTGTAAGGTCTGTCCGGCAAAAATATTATTTCTTACTTCTACCACTTTACCCAACACATCTACAACTCGTACCGTCATCTTTTCATTTATATTATCACTTTCAACTTTTAAAGTGAATCGGTTGCCGCTTGGATTTGGTAAACCTTTTACGTCAAACACGATTCCTTCTGTTGTTTCTGTTGTTATTGAACCTTGAGCTCCAGTAGAAGAAAGTGCAGGGGGCGGCGGTAAGCAGTTCGCGGTGCAATTTCCAAGGAAATCGCCATGGTCCAAATGCGCTTGAACCTCAGATGAATCTACACATATTGTTGTACATGGATTTTTGGCACTTCCTGTCTGATGACACAGGGTAACTTTTGAAATACCACTGTTTCCGGCAAAGCAACGAACATCTTCTGAATGTATTTTGGAGGTGCATGTGGCAGTACAACCTAATGCGTCAGTAACAGTTATTGTGAAAACAGCATCTGCCATCAAGGTTGCTGTAACTGAATAAGACCCTCCTGTTGCAATGCTATTCGCTGTGGATATTGGAGGGACTCCTAAGGTAGGACAAGTGGTATTAGAATTGGAACTTGTACCAGCACCACCTGTCCAGATTTCATTACCGCTACTAGTGATTACATTGCACATCAATGCCCGATCCATAGTAATCGAAACATTATACGGTCCAACGCCACCGTTTGGTGTGCCGGTAACAGTTGCCGTTTGATCGCCAGGATAACCAAAGTACAGCGCTGCATTATTGTTAGAACAAGATACTGATAGATTGCTATTAACTGTAACTGTAAATGTACAGGTGGCAGAATTGCCACAGGCATCTGTTGCAGTAACAGTTACATAGGTAGTCCCTATTAAGAATAAGGAACCACTACCTGTGCCATTACCACTCCCTGTTGTCGCTCCGCTAAAAGAATAAGTCAAGGTCGGTATACTAGTGCAGTCATCTGTTGCTGATACAGTATAAGTTGTATTGTTACAGCCACTTGCAATAATGTTTTGCGGACAGGTTAAAGATAATGGTATAGCTTTTTGAAAAACCGAAACTGTATTTGCATCATAATTAGATGTTGCAATTTCAGGAATTCCATCTCCATTTAAATCAGCGATTGCAACACCTACAGGTTGGCCTCCCGAATTAAAATTTGTTGGAGTGGAAAAAGAAGATGCACTTATACTGCCTGGTGTGGAGGTATTGCGCAGTACTGATATATCATAATCAATCTGATTAGCAATTACCAGGTCCAGCTTGCCATCTCCATCCACATCGCTAATAGCGACGCCAACAGGATGGTTTCCTACAGTAAAAATAACTTCAGCGGCAAAAGATGACGCACTGATACTGCCTAATGTGGAAGTATTACGGTATACTGATATATTATTAAGACCTGAATTAAGGACCACCAAATCAGGCCTGCCATCTCCATCCAAATCGTCGATAGCAACATTATAAGGGGAGCTTCCCGCACCAAAATCAACTTTAGCCTCAAAAGAAGATGCATTGATACTGCCCAAAGTGGAAGTATTGTGAAATACCGATATAGTAAAAGAACTATAATTAGTAATCACCAGGTCTGGCTTGCCATCTCCATCCAGATCTCTTATAGCAACTGAAGAAGGACTGCCACCTGTAGCAAAATCTACTTTAGCTGCAAAAGAAGATGCACTGATACTCCCTAAAGTTGAGGTATTTCGGAGTACTGATATAGTATTAGAATTAAAATTAGCAACCACCAAATCTGGCTTGCCGTCTCCATCAACATCAGCTATAGAACAGAGCAAGGGACGAGATCCTGTAGCAAAATCTACTTTGGCTGCAAAAGTGATACTCCCTGATGTCGAAGTATTTCGCAGTACTGATATAGTATTAGAGCCAGAATTGGCAACCAGCAGGTCTGGCTTGCCATCCCCATCCACATCCACGATACCAACCCAATAAGGTTGGTTACCCGCAGCAAAATCTACTTTAGCGGCAAAAGAAGATGCACTGATACTACTCCCTAAAGTTGAGATGTTGCGAAGTATTGATATAGTATTAGAACCCAAATTAACAACAACCAAATCTGGCTTGCCATCTCCATCCACATCGCCGATGGCAATATCATTAGGCGTATTTCCCGTGGTAAAATCAACCTTTGGACTGTAAAAGTTGGCAGGTACAGGCTGCGCTGTAGCTTTGATGGTAATAAATAAAACTAGTACAAAAATTATTTTGCAAAAAAAAGGTGTAAATTTATTCATAATGTTTGTATTTATCAATCAGTTATAATGAATAGAGAAGAATGAAAAATTAATAACAGGTCACTTAATTAGTAAGCTTAATGATAAGGGATTAAATGAAAAAATAAATCATATTTAGAAACGGGATTAAGGTTCAAGATGGAAAATCCACGTTTTGTGCCCCCTTTCGCCACGTGAATTTACAGCCTGGCGGAGGGGGGGCGCGTTGCCGGATTTTCCGGCCATTTCTGGTGGCCTTGTAAATGTTATTTAAAAACAGTGAATCCTTAAAATAACCCAGCACGTAAACGTTGCCGGATGTATCTGTTTCTGTATCGTACGCGAAATCACTTTCATTATTCACACCGGAAAATTTGCCTTTTGGCTCGGCGTACACCCATTGCCATGTTTGTGAGAATGAACGGCAGTTAAAGAATACAAGCAGCATAAAAAAAGGTAAAACAGGTTTCATATAATCCGGTTTTGGTTGTTGTGAATAATAAAAGTATAATAGCAGGCACTGCAATATTTGAACAATGAGTGAGTGGTATTATGGGCGGGTGAACAGCTGTTAAGGATGAGTGAGGGGAATTTTCTGAGCCGGTTTAAATTGCACCATAGAGGAATTGAACTGGACATTTGGCAAAAGACTATACCGCTATAATTGACAATAGTAAGCTGCGCAGTTAATTACACAGTAATATTGCCATCAGGCTCATATGCAGTAGGTGTATTTTTTGTAACCGTAACCAATGGCAGGGGAAACAAAACATTTAAATTAATAAAAGCAAGTAAATAATTTAAATCTTCAGTAAAAAATATTAGGTTTATACCTGAAAATCGCTATTGTTAAGTTTGTTTTAAGTTGGCTACAATCTCGCCAATAAGTCGATTATTATCATTTTTTATTCTTTCCACAAATTGTTTTGGAGCTGCAGTATGTTTATCGTAAACCGTATTCCAATTAATAATTTCAATAACTATCGGCACTAAATCAATTGCCTTACCAGTAAGACTATAAAGTTTTGGCAATTTATTTGCTTTATCTTTTGTTTTCATTCGCCATTCAGAGTTACTTTGTTCCATTAGATTATTTTGTTACAAGTGGAGGATTTAAATTAAGGATGTAATATTTCGGAACAGATGTGCGCTATAAGCAGGGATTAAAGTTAGAAAAATGCGTTGTTACTTGTTTAGGGGAAGGTTTGGTATTAATTATTTTGATTCTAAGGTTGGCATGATTTTACAGCGAAAGTTAAATTAACAGGAACACGCAATTCTTGGATTATAAGAAAAATAGTTTTCTGTAATACAAATCGCGGATTACATGAATGTAAAATTAGCGCTGAGATATCTGCTGCATTTTGCAACAGATTCGGAAATGCTGGAGCGCCTGCAAAGGGAAACTTTTGATTACTTTATTGACGAAAAGAATTGCAAAAATGGCCTTATAGCAGATAAAACTGCAGAGGGCAGCCCTTCGAGCATTGCAGTGATCGGGTTAGCCATAAATGTATATATAGTAGGGGTAGAACGCGGATATATGAGCCGTTCAGAAGCGGTGGAAAGAATATTGCAGACATTTAGATTTCTGCATTCAAGCCGGCAGGGGCCTGAACCCGATGCCACTGGTTATAAGGGATTTTACTACCACTTTCTCGATATGCAGACAGGCAGGCGAATGTGGGAAAGTGAGTTATCAACGATTGATACAGCAATATTAATAGCCGGAGTATTGACCGCAAGCTATTATTTTACACTTGATAGCGAGGGGGAACAAGAACTAAGGCGTTTGGCTACGGAGCTTTATGAGCGGGTGGATTGGGACTGGGCGCGAAATGGTGGTGTTACCATTACGCATGGCTGGAAACCAGAAACAGGCTTCTATTATCAAAGATGGGATACTGGTTACAGCGAGGCCCATATACTCTATATCCTTGCCCTGGGCTCTCCTACTCATCCTATCAGTGAGGCAGCGTACCAGGAATGGATCTCGTCTTTTGAATGGAAAGAAGTCTATGACACCGGGTATCTATATGCAGGGCCGCTTTTCATTCATCAAATGTCTCAGCTATGGCTTGATTTCAGGGGTATTCATGATAGGATCAATAAAAAATTCGGAATAGACTATTTTGAAAACAGCTGCAGGGCAGTGCAGGTTCATTACCGGTATGCCCTTAAAAACCCGCTGAAGTTCAAGTGGTATGGCAGGTATGTATGGGGGCTTACCGCAAGCGACGGGCCAGGGCCTGCCACCTACAACGTGAACAGAGTGGAACGGGTTTTTTATGATTACATAGCCCGCGGAGCGCCATATGGCCCCGATGACGGTACTGTTTCACCCTGGGTGAGTATAACAGCACTGCCCTTTGCGCCGAAGATAGTGTTAAAAACCGTGAGGATGGCAACAGCAGTGATCAATCTCCTGATCAATGAACACCGGGGATTCCAGGCCAGTTTCAATGCCACTTTTCCAGAAAGACGGGATAACCCTTTTGGATGGTTGTCTCCCTGGCAATTCGGGCTGAACGACGGGCCGGTTGTAGTGATGATAGAAAACTACCGCTCCGGCCTTACATGGAAAATTTTCAAACAATGCCCTGCTATTATTGCCGGGCTGCGCAAGGCGGGATTTACGGGTGGTTGGTTGGATGGGAATTAATTTATTCGCCTCAATAATTTTCCTGTCCAATGTTAACAGCAGGCGAGGAGCAATGTCTATAGCCTGCCTTGAATCAGCCAGCTACTCATTTCGGTTGTACATCAAAGGTAACAATCGTACTGCCTGCCAGGCCGCCGGGAGTAATTCCCTGCACTATAACTGCATATTTACCCGGTAGATCAGAAGTATAAAAAGAAATGTTTTGATGGCCCTTTTCATCTGTTTTAACGGTTGGAGACCAGTATAAAACATTTCTAGCATCGGGAATGCGGCTATCGAGTTTTTCAGGAGTATTGTATGAAGGAGAATAAAATTCCCTTTCTCTCTGCAACCCGTCATATTCTACTATCAGGCCATTGGGGTCTAATACAGTGCCCCCAAGGCCGCCGTCATACGAACTATAGCTTATAACGCCATCGCTTATTAAAGACCCTGAATAATATTTATGTGTTACTATATCAATTTTTTTTATTTTAAGGGGGTCCATTTCTATAATTTTATTAACATTAAAAACAGGAACACCATCTACCAACACCAAGGGGTTATCAAAATATTCAACTGAATTAGGTATTTTAACCCTGAAGTTATAATCCGATGGTTTTCTAACACGCACCTCTACAACAAATTCACGCATTACTTCTTCCATGGTTGTAAACCGGGTATAGTCATCCAGGTAATAAGTGTTGTCGGGCTTACCAAAGAAAAGTAAAGTATCAGCGTCACCTCTTACATCAAACCGCTGCTTCGCTTCTTTTAAATACACATTTTCCACCTGCGAATTAATATTACGGCTTTCCAATTGATCTTTCCATTGTTGTGATAAGATCAGGGGTGGAAAGTTATTGTTAGAGAACCTGTCGGCAAAAGGGTTAACAAAATCAAACCTATAGTTACTGTCAGCCCGGTTATTGGTTTGTGCAATAATTTCATTGTTTCCATAAAACTTTTTTATGTTAAACATCAATTCACCCATGTCGTTGCTTACACTACTTGTAAACCTGTAATACTGCCCGGGCACTGTTAAATAAGCAGTAATGTTTTTTGCAGGTAACGCAGTTGTTTTATCAAACAGTTTCCCTGTTACAATTTGACCTTCCATTTCAGGAAGGTATTTAAAATAAGGTTTTTGATCTTGCAGTATTTCTTCCCACTTAAACCTTCTCCAGCCATGTGTAAGCATTAGATCATCTATAGCACCATCTTCTTCAACGCCGTTATTACTGATATACCAATCGGGCGATTCAATACGCCCTGTAAGATCTGAAGTAAGCAGCAGGTAGGTTAAAATACCGAGTTCATTTATCGGCTGTAATGAATCTATTAAAAAAGCAGATATGGACATGTCTGCATCTGCAACCGCAGTTTGCTGCTGGCTGGTATTTAACCCAAGATCAACTTTGGTTCTCTCTGAATAAGCGTTTTGCTCCATTGAAACAGCAATATCCAATTTATTTTCGGGGCGTTTAAAATATAATCTTTCACAAACCGGCTGACGGCTGCTGTTAAAGACGGTAAAATGAGTAATGCCGTCCGCCAGGGTTTTTTTATCAATAATAAATTCGGCTACACCATTTTTTAACGGCTGCTGCACCATTGCTTTAAAACGGTTACGGGTATGCACAAAAAGATACGCAACATTACCCGAAGCAAGATTTGATGTGACAGCAACTTTTACATGATCTGTATCTGCATCTGAAACATGCATTACATAGCCTTCATTATAGGCCGGCGGCAATTGTTTTGTAATCATTTTGCCTTTACCAAATATTATAACCGCTTTATATTGATCATTTTTTTGCGGAGTAAAACTAAACCTGCCGATACCAAACCGCAGTGGGGAAAATTGTAAAATGGTATCATTAGCCTGGTTTAACAGTAAACCAATTGCAGGCACACCTGTGCCGTTTTTATCAGTAAAATGGAATGCTACTGTTGTTTGTAAACCATTAACCATTTGGCCACCTTCCGGAAAAAATTGAACATTTACATTACTGCTATCGTTAACCAACCGGGCGGATTTTTTTAAAATATTTACAATGCTGATATTTTTTTCAAAAAAGTAATCTGCATCTATATTTTTCATCCAGTTGGTATAGGCCCTGATAATATAATTACCGGTAGCTAAAAAGCCCGGCAGCGTAAAAGAGCCATTACCGCTACCGCTGTTTATTTCTATTTTACCCTGCAGTACTGATTTTAGATCTTTATTGATTATTTCAACATAACAGATCTTGCTTATTTCAGAAGGCTTATTTAGTACAGCATCCGTAACGTAAACTTTAAACCAAACAATTTCGCCTGTAAGATAGAATGACTTATCAGTATGAACAAAAACCTTCTCCTGCAAATGCTGTGAGCTATAGCTTTCAAATTGCCGGATAAGGCTATTAGCATCCTGGCCAAATGCAGCCAGTTGCGACAATATCCCGGCAAAAAAAATTATTGTTTTTATATATTTTATTCTGATAGCTTTCATTCATCATTTTTTGATTCGTTAGCCTATATATTCATTTACTGCCAAAAGGGTGGTTTAAGGTTTGTGCCGCCCTGCACCCGGCAATCCAGGCAATAACTTTTTGTAATATTTAGTCCGCCCCCGCTTGTAAAATAATAAGGCACATAAGTAGTATCAGGATAATCGTAATAAAGAAAATTTGAGTTTTGTGGTATGTTTTTTATGGGGCAATACAACTGCGAAGGCGGCGGCGACCAATTTGCCAAATCTAAATGATCAATAAATATTCGTTTTTCCTGTACGCTGCCCGCACTTATAAAACCTATTACAGGTTCAGATAAATCACTCACAGAGGCAATATTTCCATGTAGCTGCGACGGCTGAACATCAAAAAGTGTTCCTATGCCCTGGGTGTTTTTTTGAATGATGCCCCAGTACTGGTAAGCCTCGGGCGTTAACGCATATTGCCTTACCAAAATGCTGTAGCGTATTCCTATTTTTTCATTATTGTTGGGGATAACCCTTACAAGCTGTTTACTTATTACATCCTGGCTTAGTGCGGCAGAGGTTCCTAATATAATGCTTGTAGAATTGCTGTCGCTCCAGCAATGATAAGTATAGGTTGCATAGGTTACATAAGTTACGCTAAAAATAATATGATCTTTCACACCCCATGAAATTTCATAAAAAGCATTATGCTCCCAGGTCTCTGTATAATCCCACCGGTAATACCTGGTATTATTTGTGGCATCGTGTGTATTCACATAAATATTTACGCCGTTATCCTGTTGCCATGTAACACTGTCAATAGGAGGCGATTGTTTAACGGTAACAAAATCTGACAGGTATTGCTCACCGTTTGATGTGGTAACATGTACCCTGTACTTTTGATTAATATCTAAATTCAGCGGGTTGCTTGAATAGGCAAGAGATGATACTTGCTGCAAAGGATAAGAATCGCCGGAACTGCTTTCAATATCCACAGAGGCATTGCCTTCGGGTAAAACATCATAAGTTGAATCACTTAAACTTCTTGCCCGGCTAAGATTAATAGTTGTAACACCATTTAAACCCGTATTTATAAATCCATCTACAACTAAATAGTTAGTTCTTGCGGTAAGCGGTACCGGGTTAAACGGTTTCTTACAGTTAAAAATAATGCATGTAATAAATATGAAAAGCAAATATTTTGATATGGAAGATAACATCTGCTTAAAATTTAAAATTATAAGTGACAAATGGAATTATTGTACCGAATATGGAAAGCTGGTAGCCCTTTATTTTGCCGTTTTCCTGCGTATAATATACTGAATATGCATTTTGCCTGGCAGTTAAATTGTAAACCCCGGCTGACCACGAATTATGTATTTTTTGTTTTACCTTATGATTGCCTTCGAGCGTTACTGAAAGGTCGGCCCTCATGTAATCAGGGATACGGTATTCATTTCTTTGTGAATAATAAAGCGACGGAACGCCACCAATAGTAAACACCGCCAATGGTACCGTAACAGGCCTGCCTGTACTATAAACAAAATTTGCAGAAATACTTAGCCTGTGAGAAAACCTGTAATTACCAATAAAATTAATATTATGCGGCTTGTCAAAATTAGCGGGATAGTAATTACCATTGTTAATAGTTTCGCCTGCAAGCGGATCGTCGGCTTTAAGCATTGTTCTTGAATAGGTATAGCTTAACCATCCATTAAGTTTGCCCGATAATTTCTTTATCAAAAATTCTATTCCATAAGCCCTTCCCCGTGTATTTATCACTTCGGTTTCAATATGTTTATTAAGTACGAGGCTTGCGCCGCTTTTATAATCAAGAAAATGCTCCATCTCTTTATAATAAACCTCAACAGATGTTTCAATGGTATTGGAATTGAAGTTTTGATAATAACCAAACGAAAGTTGCTGGCCCTGCTGCGGTTTTATATTAGGGTCGCTGAGCTTCCATATATCTGTGGGAGAAATGGCAGTAGTATTAGAAAGCATATGAATATACTGCTGCATGGTATTGAAGCTAAGCTTTAGTGAATTATTGTCAGACAGTGCATACCGGAGAGCAACCCGAATTTCAGGCGCCTGATATGTTTTTATGAGTTTACCGCTACCGTAAGCAATGGTATCTTTTATCGTACTAACGGTCCTGGGAATCCCGGGTACATATTCGTAAACATCGTGCGGACCTAAATAGTTGAACATAGAATATCGCAGGCCTGCATTGATTGAAAATTTTGGAGAAATGGTATATTCATCTCCAAGGTATATGGCGCTTTCTAATCCCTGTTCTGCAGGCACTACATCCGGTGCAACTAAAGATTTGGAACCAACAGGATCAAAAAAACCAGGGTGAAGCTTATAAAAAATAGAGCTTATACCAAAACTGATATTGTGCTTATTATCAGGGATATAATTGAAATCGGACCGGAAATCAAACTGGTCTATATTAAAACCAAGCTTATAAGCATTAACGGGATTTTGACTGCTTGAAATTGAATAATCGTAATGATTAGCTACTGCAGTAAGAACATTATTAAATTTATTATTAAAATTATGCTTCCACTTTAGGCTTAAATTACTGCTGCTGTATTTATATGTTGTATCGTTATTTAAATTAAATTGATCCTTACTATAATACCCTGTTAAGTACAAAGTATTTTTAGCGTTAACAATGTGGCTGATATGAAGGGTGTAATCAGAAAAGCCGGCCTGGCTATTACTGTACGCCGTATTAGGTATTGATCTTAATAACCAGTTGGAATAAGTTGTGCGGGTTCCAAAAATAATGGAAGTTTTATCTTTTTGAATGGGGCCTTCTATTGAAAATTTGCCTGTTAAAGGGCCAATGCCTGCCGACCCTGTCCAATTTTTTACATTTCCATCTCTTACTGATACATCCAGTACTGAAGATAACCGGCCGCCATACTTAACAGGTATGGCGCTTTTATATAATTCTATGCCCTTTACAACGTCAGGGTTAAAGGCAGAGAAAAAACCAAACAGGTGGGAAGGATTATAAATTGTAGCATCATTAAACAAGATAAGGTTTTGGTCAGTTGATCCACCCCGCACATTAAAACCGGTACTCGCCTCGCCAACAGAAGTTACACCGGGCAAAGTAAGTACTACCTTAAGAATATCTGTTTCCCCAAAAACAACCGGTATTTGTTTTATAAGCTTCGTGTTTAATTTGTCAAGCCCCATTTGCAACCCTTTTACATTCGACCGCCTTTCAGATGTTACCACTACAGTTTTTAATGTGGCTATAAAATCCTGCATCTCAATGTCCAGTTTATCATCAGAATATACCAAAACTTGTCTTTTGGTATCTTTCATACCAATACTACTGATATTAATTTCATACCTGCCCGCAGGAACGGTTAAAGAATAATATCCATACTGATCAGTAGTTGCTATAATGGACGGGGTAATAATATACACGGAAACGCCCGCTATAGGCTCCCCGCTTTTTATGTCCCTTACATAACCTGCTATTGTTGCCTTGCCGCCAGCCTTATTTTGTTTTACCCCTATTACTATCAATTTGTTTTCGATGGAAGAGATGGCTTTTTGATTGCGTATATCTGTTTCAGCAGGTTTAATAATATTACTAACCGAATCATCAGCAGTTGCCTTATCATCAAAAAAATTAGCCGGCAACGTTTTAATTTGATAGTTGCCCGCAATAAAAACACGGTAATGGTCAATCGTAAATTTTAAAGAAGTATTTCTAAAAACTTCTTCAAGCACCGTCGAAAGTGATTGCTTACTAAATAAGCCTGTTATACCAATACTGTCTATCTCAGCTTTATCAAAATAAAAATGGTATGCGGACTGAGCTTCCACCTCTTTCACAAACTGTTCAAAAGGCGTATTTTTAAAATCACCGCTTATGCGTGCTGAGTCCTGGGCGATGACACCTAAGCTAAAAAATAGCGGAATCCCCAATAAAATGAAGCCGTTTTTAAATGTCCGCATTTTATTTAGTTAACCCGTTATAAAATGATGCCACAGTTACTATTGCCTGCTCTGTATTCTTTTTGTACCTGATCTTTTTTCCTCTCATAAAATTTTTTATTTCTTGTGCTTTATCGTTAAATATTTTTATGAGGTCACCTTCGGAATTTACCGGTAAATATTGGTTATCCTTATAAACAAAGTATTGGTTATACTGCACAAAAACGGAAGACCTGTCCTCTGCATTCGCTGACAACTGCAATTTTTTTGTTCGCTTTGCCAGCACCAGTGTTTTTTTATCATTATACAGCAATTCGCAAAAGCCGGAAGGATCAGCGAGGTTTTTTTCATTTTCATCAAGCCTTATAAAGTAATGGCCCCCAATATAAAAATAACCTACCTTGTTTTTTACCAACCGCAATAAACTATTATCGTAATAATATGTGGAAAGAAGCTCATCGTTAACCATATCATACTTTAACGGAACATCTTCATATAAAAAGCCATCATAAAATACCGGCCCTTTAACTATGGTATCTGCTATAAAAAAAGGAGTGCCGGATGCCCCATGGCCATAAGCGTCGTAAGCGGCCCCGTTATATAAATTTGACTTTTCCTTTAGCGCGGAAAAAAAAGTTGCTTTTACATTACTGATGGCATTATGATAAAAAACAGAGTCACTGCTATATGCCGTCTGGCAATTACCGTTTAAAAAAAATAAAACCGTCGTTAACCCGGATATACACAAGCAACCATATTTGGGCATAAAAAGCAAGTTAGTGATTAGTGATATACAAGTTAAGAAAAATATTAAAGCAAGTGCAAAACCTTTTATAACCGGCGTGAATTGACCTATTATTATAATGAATTGACCTAATATTATAATTTGCTTACCTGCCCGTTGTAATATTTTACTTCCTGCAGAACTGAAGACAGGTTGTTAGGCTGTTCTGTTGCATCACGTTCAATATAAATATGGCCTTTGAATCCCTGCTTTTTTAACTCCTGGAAAATAGCCGGGAAATCAACCACACCGGTACCTACCGGTACATCAACCAATTTAGGGTCGTTATATGCAGCTATATCTTTCAGGTGTATGGCAATGATATGCCCGCTCAGCTTCCTTACTGCATCCAGCGGGTTAATGCCGCTTTTGGGCCAGTGGCCAAGATCCGCGCAAACACCAAAATTTGGGTGCCCCTGCAAAGCCATCAATGTGGTGTCCGGGTTCCAGTAATGGCTCATGCCTTTCCAGTGATTATGAATAGCTACTTTAATACCGTACGCGCCCGCGAGGCTATCTATACTGTTCCACATATTCAAAGGTGGTTCAGTGGTCACAAATTGAATACCCAGCGCTTTTGCAATATCAAATTGCTTCTTCCAGGATTTAATATCAGCGCCTCCTGTAATATATACGGACTCACAAATCAATCCCTTTTGTGTAATCATCGCCTGCAACGCTTTAATACCGGTGGGTGATAATTGCATCATGGTGGAATCTTTGAATGCAGGGCCAAGCCTGGTGAAAGTATTGGGTTCAATGTATTTCAAACCCGTGCTGTCAACCAGGTCAAGCGATACCGGAAAACTTACGGTATGGAAAGTCCATAACGCAACGCCGAACTTCCAGTCTGTAGCCGGGCTAACAATGGTTTCTTTTGATGGATGGCTACCAGTTGCCCTGTGGCTGCTATTACAGGCCATTATTAATAATGCAAGAAATGCAAAGACAGGCATTTTCTTTTCCATAGATAGTTATTTTACTTAGTGTAAATAAATGGAAAACATTTATAAAAATATTTTTTCAATGTTTTACAAAAAATATCAAAGAGATATCCTGCAATGTAGTGATGACAGCATACCAGGCACTTGTTTGATGGACGATGACCCTAAAAAAAATATTCTTACAAAACCAAAATAAGCAAAACATCGCAATAGGGGCAAAAAATCTTTACACCTGTATGAATGAGATTAAAACAAAAGATACATTACGTGGTCCTTTTTATAAGCAGCGAATAAATACAATAAACTTTTTGCGTATAAAAAACATAACGCTCCATTGTACAACTACCGTAATACATTTACACAAATTATTGTATGCAAAGAAGGCCTTTTATAAAGCAATTAGGAGGGCTAACGTTGCTGCCCTCGCTGGTTTTTGGCAAAACGCCTGTACGCAATAGCGCACCCGTTTTGCGCATAGCCCATATTACTGATGTTCATTTGAAAAACGACCTGGGTGCTCCTGCAAAGTTTACCCGGTGCCTGCACCATATACAGCAACAAAACCCAAAAGTAGATATGATACTGAATGGCGGGGATATTGTGTTTGACATGAATAAGGAGAATATTTCAGCAATTGATGCACAGTGGCAATTGTGGCACAGCATTGTAAAAAATGAATGCAGCATACCCATGCATTATTGTATTGGCAACCATGATATATGGTGGCTGGAAAATAGCAGGCAGGATGTTTTTTATGGAAAAAAGTATGCACTTAACCAATTGCAACTGCCTTCGCCTTATTACAGTTTTACAAATACGGGGTGGAAGTTTATTGTACTTGACAGCGTGCATCTTGATATTGATGATACCTGGTATATTGGCAAGCTGGGCGATGTACAACTGGGCTGGCTGCAACAGGAGCTTGAAAATAATGGCGCAAATATGCCGGTATGTGTACTTAGCCACATTCCTATTTTAACGGCAACACTTATGGTGGAAGATGATATTGTAAATAAATGGGAGTTTTTAGGCGGGGATATGCACACCGATGTGGCAAAAATTATTAATCTTTTCAATAAACACCCACAGGTAAAACTGTGCCTTAGCGGGCACATACATTTAAGGGATAAAGTAGCGTACAATAATCAAACCTATATATGCAACGGCGCGGTGAGCGGGGCGTGGTGGAATGGCAACAAGCGGGAAACAGTGCCTGGCTATGGCTTGCTGGACTTTTATGCTGATGGCAGCTTTACGGAACAATATGTACCCTACCTGGTGTGAGTTAGCTTAATAAACAGGCAGCGACAATACAGGACAAGGTGTAATACGCGACCTTTTTCCGGAACGTCCTTTCTTGTTATTCCAGATGCCGAAGATAATATTGTGGATTGTCCAAAAAGGTTTTGGTAATACGGTAATGGTCAGTTTCTTTATAACTAACCTGTTGCATATTATCTTCCTGTATTTCATACAGGGTGGCGCCCGGTATGCCCATTAATATGGGTGAATGGGTAGCCATTATAAATTGGGCTTTCCCGCCTTTTAATACATCTAAAATAAAAGCGATAAGTGAAAGTTGCTTTAACGGTGAGAGGGCAGCCTCAGGCTCGTCCAGCAAATAGATACCTTTATCCGCGATCCTTGTTTGTATTATTTTCAGATAGGCTTCCCCATGAGAAAATGCCTGCATGTTTTCCCCATACTTTCTGCGCATATCAAAAAGGGTATAGTTCATGCTTTCTCTCATCCTTTCAATAATTGCATCATCTACCTGCCCTTTTAATTCCCTAAGGTTGGCATCTATCTTATTATTTTCTCTTTCAACACCATTAATAAAGTCGCTGAAATCCTCGGCACGGAAGAAAAACCCTTTGTTTATTTGATTTTGCCATTCTATTTCCATGTAAGGTTTTATCAGCCTTGCAGCCTCAAAGCCGGCATGGGAGTCTATCTGCCCCCCAATTAACGGAAGCTTCAGGTAAAACGCCAGGCTTTCAAGCAATGTTGATTTGCCACTGCCATTATCTCCTGCAAAAATAGTTACTCTTGCATCAAGCGCTATTTGCCGCGCAAATTTTACCGCCAGGATATTAAAAGGAAAAGGATGGCTTTTATTAATATTAATAGAAAACGATCTTATAAAAGGCATAGAAAGTTAGTTAATATGTACCCGGTAAATTACGTGAAAAAGCTATCTTTCAGGTGAAAAGGTATGCTTATAACATCCCTTTGTTTTTTATGCTCACCGTGTTACCTATAAATTTGCTAATATTCAACATTGCCACATGAATACAAAAACTGCATTAATAACCGGTAGTACAAGCGGCATAGGCCTCGGTATTGCAAAAGCCTTTGCTGAAAAAGGGTACAATATTATTTTTAACGGGCTGGAACAAAATGGCGCGGACATTGCCAATGATGTTGCATCTCAACATAAGGTTAACTATATTTTCTCGCCTGCTAATATGCTGGATGCTGAGGGGCTGAGAGCGCTTGTTGTTCAATCGGCTGACCGTTTTGGAACGATTGATGTACTGGTAAATAATGCAGGCATACAATATGTTTCCCCGATTGAAAACTTTCCGGAAAACAAATGGAACGATATAATAGCCGTTAATCTAACCGCGCCTTTTCATCTTACCAAAGCGGCATGGCCTTACATGAAGAAAAATAATTATGGCAGGATCATCAATATAGCTTCGGCGCATGGCTTATTTGCATCCATCAATAAAAGCGCTTACGTAGCATCCAAACATGGCATTATCGGTTTAACCAAAACAACAGCCCTTGAAGGTGCTGCTTTAAATATTACCTGTAATGCCATTTGCCCGGGTTATGTAAAAACACCTTTGGTGCAAAAACAAATTACCGACCAGGCACGTATTAACAATATCAGTGAAGAAGAAGCGGCTGAAAAGTTTTTTCTTTCAAAGCATGCAGTTAAAGAATTCATCCCCATTCAATCTATTGCAGGCATGGCGGTTTTCTTAGCATCACCTGACGCGTATGCTATAACCGGTGGCTCGTTTTCTGTTGATGCCGGATGGGGTGCGCAGTAAAGAGAAGCCCTCATCCCCTATCCCCTTTTCCCTAAAGGGAAGAAGGGATGGAGAGTGAAAGTTTTCTATTATGGGGACAAGTTAATTGGACGAAGGCGTTTTCAATATGGGTAGATTATGTTAACCCATTCTTTTCTATCTTTCCTTAATAATCTATAAAGATGTATTTCAAAAAATTAGTTTCGGCGGCAGTTATATTTTCCCTGCTGTTAAGCATAAACGTTAACGCCCAGAAAATGGCGGTGCTTGCGCAAAGCGTTCCTGAGGCCGAAGGGGTTTCTGCAAGTGGCATCATAAATTTTTTAGGTGCTGCTGCAAAAAGTAAAACAGAATTTCACAGCTTTATGTTTCTTCGCCATGGCAAGGTTGTAGCCGGAGGATGGTGGAACCCTTACCGTTCTAATCTCAAGCACTCTCTTTATTCCACAAGCAAAAGCTTTACTGCAACGGCTGTTGGCTTTGCAGTGGCAGAAAAAAAGCTTTCTTTAGACGATAAGGTCATTTCCTTTTTTCCAAGACAACTGCCCGCAACTATCAGCCCCAACCTGGCGGCTCTTACTGTAAGAGATGTCATTAGCATGACAGATGGCCAGGACCCTGATCCTACTTTTACAACTGTAACAAAAGACAGTGATTGGGTAAGGTCATTTTTAGCTACCCCTATTGTTCACAAACCCGGCACCACATTTTTATACAACACGCTTGGCACCTATATGCTGTCTGCCATTGTGCAAAAAGTAACAGGCCAAAAAGTGATAGACTACCTGAAACCACGCTTATTTGAGCCTTTGGGCATACATGGTGAAACCTGGGAGGTTGATACAAAAGGCATTAATACCGGCGGTTGGGGCCTTATGCTAAAAACAGAGGACATGGCTAAGTTTGGAGAACTGTTCCTGCAAAAAGGCATGTGGAATGGCAAACGGGTTTTACCTGTTGGATGGGTTGATGAAGCCTCTGCTGTAAAAATAATGCAGGATCCAAACGCTCCGCAATCAAAAAAAGATTCAAGCGACTGGTTACAGGGATATTGTTATCAAATGTGGCGTTGCAGGCATAATGCTTATCGTGCGGATGGCGCCTTTGGGCAGTTTATTATAATCATGCCGGATGAAGATGCTGTTATTGCCATAACAGCCGAAACGCCCGATATGCAGGAAGAGATAAACCTGGTGTGGCAGTATTTATTACCCGCCATGCACACCGGTAAATTGCCGGATGATGCAGTAACGGATGCAACCTTTCAGCAAAAGTTATCAGCGCTGGCCCTTCCTCCCTTTTCAAAAACTGTTGCACCTGCCATTGCTGCGAATATATCAGGCAAGAGCTTCACAATGGCTTCGAACGAAAAGCATATCAGCAATATATCTTTTACATTTACAAATGGCGTATGCCACGTTACTATAAAAACCGATACGGCAGTTTATAAGCTGGCATTTGGTTCGGGTAACTGGCAGCCTGGTGAAACAAATATGCATGGCCCTTATCTTGTTGCGACTGACAAAGCCAATTATGGTGGCAACCCGCTTTACAAAATTGACGGCAGCTATACCTGGCAAGACAGCCATACGCTACAGTTGCTGTTACGATATATTGAGACCCCGCACAGCTTAACGGTTATCAGCCATTTTGATGGCAACAAAGTATCTCTTGACTTTGAGAATAGCTTTGAGTACGGAAGTAAAAAAACGGTATTGCAGGGGGAGATGAAATAATAAGACCATAAATATTAAAAAACTTGTGTTATGATTAAAAATATTCCACTGTTCAATGTAACAGTAATTCTTTTCGCATGCTTTGCAATTGGTATATCGTGTACCAACAACAATAGTGTGAGTTTAAGTAAAGATCAGTCGGCAACAATAGAAAATGAGGTACGGCTAATGGCCCTGCATATAGCCGACGATTTGTATAAACAAGGGCCGATTGCCTGGGTAACCTATTTTGAAAAAACACCGCAGTTTTACATGGCATCAGGCGGGATGCTTGCATTTCCCAATAACGACTCCGCCACAGCCTTTGTAAAAAATATACTGGCCAAAAATATAAAGAACATACAGTTAACGTGGAATGATATGCGTGTTGATCCTCTAACTCCGCAACTGGCGGGGCTTGCTGCCACATATAACGAAGTACTTAACGGCACAGATGGAAAGCAGATACTGGCTACCGGTTACTTTACGGCTGTTGCCGAAAAAACTGCAGAGGGCTGGCAACTGCGAAACTTGCACTGGTCTATCATCAACGGAAAATAGTTGCAAATGGCGCGACATATTGTTATCGCGCCACTTTTAAAACGGCATGAACTGAAAACAGATTTTACGGGTTATCTCACACGAAATCTTATGGCATAAACTCCCAAAGATCTGTTGTATAGTATCCGCCGGTAGTAGAGCCCGTTCCAAAATAGCCGTTATTGCCAATTGCAAAAGCCGCGCCGCCTATCCTTACGGTAAAGAAGGCCTTCTGCGTCCATGCATCTGTTGTGGGGTTATATTCCCAGCATTCTTCTCCCCCACCAATTATATAGCCTTTATTGCCAATTGTTAGGCCGGTAGCAAGAACAAAAGGTGCACCTGGATAATCGCCTTTTTGCGCCCACGTATCTGTGGACGGATCATATTGCCAGCACTCCATTTTATTAGTTGAAACATCTGTTTGCCCGCATACATAACCTTTGCCATTTATTGCAAAGCCGGAGGGAAAGTTTAAAACAGCACCGGGAAAATCGCCTTTCTGTGTCCACGCATCGGTGGATGGGTCGTACTCCCACCAATTTTGAGAGGCAGTATTTAATCCAAACCCTACATATCCCTTGTCACCAAGGGCTAAACCTACGGCCTCTCTTGTATCACCACCGGGAAAATCGGCCTTCCTCGCCCAGGTATCTGTTGCAGGGTCGTATTCCCAAAATTGTTTTGTATCGGTTAATAATTGCCTGCTCTCGCTTATTCCCACATAGGCCTTATTGTTTATTACCATACACACGGCGCCTTCAATGCCAATGCCCATGGATGCTTTTTGCGTCCATGAATTTGCCACGGGGTCGTATGCGTAAAGGTCGCTGTAATCAACTCCGTTATTTGTGCCAAAACCCATATAGCCTATATTGTTAACTGCAAAGGCAATTCCAAGTCCGCGGCCGTTTGGCGGGTTGGGATCGGGGAGGCTGGCCTTTTGTGACCAAGAGCCAGATGTTAATAACGTAAAATCGTCCTTACTGGTACCGGTATGACCGTTTACTGTAACAGAGATTTTACCGGTAGTTGCGCCAACAGGCACAATCACGCGCATTTCTGTATCGGTAGCATACACAGGGGTTGCTAACCCGCCATTAAAGCTGATAGAAATATGGCTTGCAACAGAATCAAAGTTGTGGCCATGGATGTCAACCGAAATCCCCGGCGAGCCTTTTTCGGGCGTAAAACTAATAATTTCCGGAACCGGGCCATTCGTCCCTTTTTTGCAGGCTGCAAATGCAATAATTAGGGTACAAAGGGTTATGATCCTTTTCATTCAGCAAGATTTGGTAAGCAATATAAGCGTTTCCTTGTAAAGACTCATATTTGCGCCCATTTATTGCAGCGGGGCAGGTAAAAATTTCGGTATGCCTTATTACCCCCACTATATATTAGTCGCCCGGGAAAAATTGTCCGAAAGTAGGTTGAAAGGATAAGTTTAGTTAAGCAGCCTGGTTTTATAACGACATTCATTTACCTGAGTGCCTTACAATGTGGAATGCTACTCCGCTTTTAACGCCTTAACGGGGTTTGCCACTGCCGCTTTTATAGCCTGAAAGCTTACTGTTGCCAATGCGATAAAAACAGATGCTGCCGCGGCTATTGCAAACATCCACCAGCTAATAGTTACCTTATATGCAAAACCCTGCAACCATTTATACATTGCCCACCACGCGACTGGTGTGGCAATTATAAATGCTATTACAACAAGTTTTAAAAACTCTTTCGAGAGCAACCCCGCAAGACCGGTTACGTTTGCACCCAGCACTTTACGAATACTTATTTCCTTGCTTCTTTGTTCCGCGCTAAAAGTGGCAAGCCCAAACAGGCCAAGGCATGATATGAGTATAGCCAATATACAGGCAGCATAGTGTACCAAGGGTTAAACCAAAAATATTTATTAAGCTGTATGTTTTGTTCTTCAGCAAAAAAAGAACGGCTGTTTTGAAATAACTCTTGAACATAGAAGATCAGTTTATCCTAATGGATCACTTTGTGACAGTTTACCCTAATGGGTCACTTTGTGATAGTCTCCGGTTTGTAGTTTAAGCGAATGATTGAACGCCCGTCCGACCAACCATCCGGTCGGACAGGGCATTCCATTAAACCCCCATACTAAAAAACATTTACATCACATCGTTTCACTTTTCACGTTTCACTTTTCACGTTTCCTATTTCGCCTTCCTTATATAAATACTACCCTGCATATTTTTCATCATTATTTCGGGGCCGCCGCCATTTATTTTGCCATATATCCAGTCCTCAATACTTATGCGGTGCATGCGGTCTTCATTGGTTACGGTGGCTTTTGGTTGGGTTTTATCAATGGCCATATCAAAATCAGTAAGCACGTCTCCGCGGTCAGATTTTAGTTTAAAGTTTGCGCTCGTACCTGCCGGAAAGGTAACATCAATATTACCGTTCAGGGTGGAGAAAGCCATAGCCGCTTTGGGATCAATTGATTTAAACGTCACCAGTACCTTGCCGTTAACGGTATTTGCCACTAACGAGCCTGAAATATTATTACAGGTAATACTGCCGTTTACATTATTTACTTCCATGGTACCGCTTATATTGCTAATAGTAATGTCGCCGTGAGTTACAGTGCCCACAGTAAACGTTGCCGTAGTTTGCGGCACCTTTACTACTATGGTAACGGCTTTTCTTGACCTACCCGCACTTATATTTACCGTGTTGTTATTTTCAGTAGCAGTAAGGTCAACAGAGTTGCCGCCATCTATCCGGTGCATACCACTACCTGTTTCTTCATTTCTATGGCTTTTTGATGAATCTGTTTCAACATCTACAATAATGTCCTTGCCTTCGTAGCCTGTTATTTTTATAGAGCCATCCAACAGGTGCATATCAAGTTTGTAGGTTTTCCCGGGGTCGCTAAGCGGAACGGTTATTAGCTGAGATTGTGCAAACAGGTTACCGGTTAATAGCAAAGAGAAAATAAATAATGCTGTAATTTTTATCGTTTTCATATTTGTTTTTTTAAGATTGTTTTCTAATATATACATTACCATTAAGGGTTTCGAACTTAAATATTTTACCTCCGTTACCTATGCGTATATCGCTGTTTTTGTCCAGCTTATATACGGTACCGTGCTCATTTTTTTCCTCCGACTTTGTTACCCGTGCAGGCATAACCTCCACATTATCAAAATCCGTATAAAATGCGCCGTTCATGCTTTTGAATTCCATGTCGGCGGATAGGCTTGCAGGATATGTTACAGATAAAGTACCGTTTAACGTATAATAATCCGAATTGCCCTGGGGCACTGTTAGATAGTTTACGGTAAGATCGCCGTTTATGGTGCGTGCATCTGTTGTGCTCTTTGCATTTTTTATGGTAATGGCGCCGTTTACATTATGCACACGCAATGTACCTGCAACGTCCTGTACAGTAACCTGGCCTTTATTAACGGTTGAAACATCAATATTCATATCGTATGGCACTTTCACTGTGTATTCAAGCGTATAGGTATATTCAATGCGCCTTCTGTCGTTCCACCTGTAATCTTCCCAATTATGTGGCCTGGAATCGTATGGTTCTGCTATGTATGCCCAAATAGTATCACTTTGCTGGTCAAACCCCAGCTCAAATTCCCTTTTGCCCTGCTCCAGTATTTCGTCTGTTTTGGCAGAGATGGTTTTATCAATCTCTATCAGCACCTTGTCTCCTGCATAACCCTCTACTTTGATTGAACCCTGCAGGTTATAAATAGCCAATACAGTAGCGTTCGCAGATTTTTGCGGGGTAAATTGTTTACTTACATGTTCTTTAAACTCCTGTGCTGTGGCCTTGAATTGAACACAACAGGATACCGCTCCCGCCAAAAGGGGGATGATTAATTTTTTCATACATTATTTTTTAAATTAGCCTTGTGATTGTTTCTTCAATTTTGCCTCTAACCATATTGTTGAGGCTTTTTTGCTGAAGTAGTTTTTTAAATGGTTGAACAGATCTTTTTTCCTGCAGCTTAAGCATTGCATCGGCCAAAGCAGATTGCATAAGCGGTGAATCCTGCTGTACGATGGACTGTACCAGGCCTTCACGCACGGCGGGATCATTGGCGTAGCGCGTTAATGCCTCAAGCGTCATTAAACGCACATTTGTGTTGGGGTCGTTATTAAGCGTAGTAAAAAGCGCATTTATTACTTCTTTGTTTGCCCCTGTTATTTCGCTGGTATAACTTACCCCTTTAATGCGTTCTGATGCAGACGGGTTTTGTAACAGTGCAAGCATAACCATTTGCTTCATTTCATGTACCTGCGTTGCAAGAGAATCAATTGGCCCTCTTCCTGCATTACTTTCTGAAACCGTAATAATCGGCTTAGGCGGGCGGTTTAGCAGCAGCCCAACGCCAAGGCCCGCAATAATTAAAATAACGCTGTAAGCCAATATAAACGCAGGTTGCAAAGTAAATACCTGGCGTATCTTTTCAATGATACCCGTAACGGCATTTTTCTTTTCATTTACAGAATCCTGGTAGGTATCAAGCATGGCGTTAAACCTCACCTGCATTTTATCTGATGGCTCAGGCACAGTAATATCTTCCATCAAATTCCAAATATGCAGGTTAGCGTCTAACTCCTGCCGGCATTCGGCGCACCCTGCCAAATGGTTTTCAAATGCTGTGCGTTCGGCGTCCGTCATTTGATTATTCATGTAAACTGTCAACATCTCTTTATCGTTTTCACATTTCATACTATGCAATTTTAGATTCCAATTGTAAATACAGCGTTTTTAACTGTGCTATCGCCCTGTGTATGCGTACTTTAACCGCGCCAACACTTATATCTAATATTTGTGCTATCTCAAAATACTTCAACTCCTGGAAACGGCTAAGTACCAGTATCTCACGGCTTTCAGGGCTTAAATTAGCCATAGCGTTTTGCAGGGCTTTTGCTTCCATTTTTTTCTCAACCAGCAGGTCGGCATGTTCACCGCCGGCGATCTTTTCTGCAAAATCCGCCATGTCGTAATGATTGCCTGACCGTCTGTTCTTTTTTATATGGTCTTTTAAAACATTGCGTGCCAAATGATACATCCATGTTATAAACTCACCCTCACCGGTAAAGGTGTGGCGTGATTTAAGCATCCGGTAAAAAACATTCTGGACCATATCCTCGCTCGACTCCCTTTGGTTAGTCATATGGTACAGGAAACCATACAAAGGCCTGTGGTGCCGCTGAAACAGCAATGCCATTTTATCCAGGTCGCCGGATTTTACCTTCAGCATGATCGCATTGTCCGTAAGAGAGTTCAAACAGGCTCGTTATTTATGGTTTATGCAATGGAAACCTGTGTAAAGTAAAAAGGTTACAGAAAATAGAGAATTTATTTTTTTGGGGAGAGAGAGGGGTGGTTTCGTTGTTTGATTACTACGTTTCATAAAATTACAAAGCGTTCGTCTTAAAAACTAAACGCCACGAAGAATCGCGGCGTTGCTGCTTGTTATAAAATTTATTGAGACAAAAAAATTAATATGTTCTTTATCAGTTAAAAAATAATTAGTACCTCACATTCACTACTCCCGATAAATTTCTAAAAAAGAATGAAAACGCCGCGAAGACTCGAAGCGTTTACTGCTTATTATCAAACTATTTATAAGACAAAAGAAATATATTTGTTTTTATAACCCTCATTGCTCTTACTATCAAATTCACTTTTACAAGAAAAAAGCCGCAAAGAATTGTGTTGCTTATATATAAAGGATAAACTTTTAAAAAACTGTTTGATTTTCCGATTTCTGCACTTAAATTAAAAACGCTCCATTTTTTGTTTCCCGGGCTCAATAGCATGTATTATACCGGTGCAAAAAATTGCACTAAATAATTGCTATCGAGCCGGGTTGCAAAAAAAGTCTACAGTTTAAAGCTTATACCAACATTAATAAGGTAGTCGGCAAATGCCGCATCACCCTGTGTATAAACACCTGTTAACGCCGTAGTGATCTTATCGGCAACGCTCTGTGTACGATCACGTACCAGGGCTATAGGAAGAAAGCCATATACTGTTACCCTTTTAAACTTGTAAGTAACACCTGGCTCTGCAGAAATAATATAACCCGGCCTTCTGAATCCGTCGCTGCCGCCAATAAGGTCATGAACAGGCAGGCATTCGTCGCGGAAACCTGCAGACACCACAAGGTTTTTGAAATTAAGATTTACACCGCCTCTTAACATGTATTGATCAGGCACACTCATTATGTAGCTGCCATTGGCAAGCTGGGTATTAGACGGTGTTGGCGTGGTCATCACACCGTTTTGATCGCGGGGGTTAAGAAGATAGTAGAAGTTGCCATACACGCCCACACGTGATGAAAAATTATAGTATGCATTAACTTCGGCAGTAAAACCGGTGCCACCATCACCTAACTGGATGGATTGATCAACCGCATGCAAAATCTTTGTTGAATCGCTTGTTGAAAAATAGTCCTGGTAGTTATAAGCACCTGTTGGCAGTTTTATACCCAGCCCTACCTGTATGTTTCCTTTGTGAAATTTAGCAGGATCCCAAAGCCAGCTATACACCACAAAACGGATGTCGCCTAAGCCATTAGAATGCGTGCTGAACCGGTGTAAGATTCCATCTTCTGTATATGTTTGCGAGCGCGCATTAACCAATTCAGGGATATCAAGAAAAAGAGACCACCGTGAATTAAGGTTACGGGTAATGCCAATGTCTCCTGTATATGAGTGATTAATAACTTCGTTACCCAGGGCCTGGCGCTGCTTTTGTTCTACGGTGCCCACATAATGACGGAATGATTTAAAATAGCGGTTATTAAACGATAATAACCAGCTTGACGCCGTATCTCCCACGCCAGGATGTTCCATGCCTATTCCGGCTGTACTGCGTATAGCTACGCATCCCTGTGCGTATAATGTTGTGTTTAATGAAACAATTGAAACGGTTATAGTTAAAAGAAGAATAAGCTTTTTCATAATCAGTTTAGTTTTAAAAATTGGCCATCATTTTTTATTGTTTTTCAATGATGGCGGTTGCATGTTAGTTTAACAATTAAATTTTATCTTTTTTCATGTGCAACTTTGTTACCAGGCCGCCAACCATTTTACCACAATGGTTGGCAATTTGACAGGAATAATGCAAATGAATACCCCCATAAAAACGCGCAAGGTTATTTTCCTCCGCTGCATCGCGAAAAGATTTGAATGACCGGTTTGCAATGCCAAATTCTAATTCGGTGGTATCGGTATAAGCAAAATTATCGCCAAAAACGCTTGTTAATGCCTCGGCGCAAGCTGCAGAACCTGTGGAATGGCCACAGGTGTATTCAGGAAATGGCGGCGTTTGTAAATGTGGCCGCCAGTTAGCGTCAAAATATTTATTTATCACAGTTTCCGGCCTTACTGTACTATAAGCATATTTGGTATCCCAGCAGGAGATAAAAGCGTCAAATAATGCGATAGCCGTTTTTGTGTATGCATACACGGTTGTAGGGTAATCCGCATTGGCTTTTTTTGCTGCTATTCCTACAATACTCATCCAATGGCCGGGTGGAGAAAACTTTTTTGTGCCGAACATAAGATGGCCGGATACATTTAATTTAAATGGATTGTCATCCCAAAATTCGGCTATGTGCATTTGCTCAGGCGTTAAGCTGTCCCCGGCATTTTTAACCATCATCACCTCTTTATAATAATCACTGTTTTTATCGGTAACATTAAATTTATAAGGCGGCGGCGCAAGAAATTGGTTGGCGCTGTCTAATACAACCGGGCGTATCATATTCCAGTGTGGCTCTGCTGCCTGCGAATACGCAGGGGGCGTTGGCACCCACCTGTATGCAGAATCAGGCATCACCGTAAATTCAGACATACCTCTTGTTTTAAGATAATTATCATGCTTGCTCCATTTCATTATCGCCCCGGCCACGGCCTGAGCATAAGCAACAGAATTATTAAAAACATCGTCCGGCATTCCATGATCTTTTGCCAGTTGCCTCAGGCTGTCAACATAATTGCCTGTTGTATTGTCTGAAAATGTAACGGCCTGTCCCAAATTCCAGAAGGCAATTAAAGAAGCAAATTCATAATTGATCTTCTTTCCGGGTTCAGGTTTGGGCACACTGTCGAGCCCATGCGCTTGCCCTGCCAGGGAGTTGTATTGGCCAGGATAACCGGCTGCTATAACTTCATAAGCGGCAACATTTGCATATAAATAATTACGCGACGCGACAACGGGGGAAAAATTATTGCCCATTACCACATCATTCAGCTCATATACTGATTTGCAATAGATGTCTGCATTTTTAAAATATGTTTCGTAGTCGCTTTTTTTGTTGCATGAGGCAAACACAGCTATAGCTGCAATAAACACCAATTTCTTCATGATCTTTTTCTTAAAAATTTAATGCTGCTGTCTTGATTAAACAGATGTTACTTATAAAAACTTTGATTAAAAATCGCCCGGGTACAATTTTTTTATTGTGTAGAAGCCTATTTGTAACTGTGTTTATTAATTAACTGCAAGCTTTAAAATGTAGTAAAGCGCTACAAACGGTTCTCTGTTTGTATCCTTTCAAGGAAAAGCTTTCAATAAAATAAATACAAGCTGCAAACCCACGCTTACGTGGTTAGCAAGAAGCTGATACCATAGGGGGCTTAATGGGGAGATCAACAAATTGCTGTGAGAATACAGCATTTCTGAATAAATTGAAAGAGGTATTTTTTTCAGAGGAAAAAGATAGTTTAAAGTGGTCTGCAATAATATAATCAGTTAACAATTGCTTCGCCAGTTCAGCTTTTTTACCATTCTCGTTTCCGGGCAGGTTATTCACTTTTCCGAAATAATCATTGGCTTTTTTCTGAAGCTCTGTTTTTATATCATGACGTATGCAGAGTAAGTACAACGTATCGTTAGTTACCTTACGTTTTACGTATTTGTAGTTTTGTCCGTTAATGGTAACCTCCCCAATGGTTCTTTCAAAGTCCTGCCAGTTGTTTTGATAAGGAAGATTTAAAGGAAACTTTACAGTAACAAGATCATTATCGTTATAGGCGCCTTTATCAAGTTTTGCATCCAGTGTAGCATCTGCTTTTTTCTGCAGATAATTAAACAGGAATTTGTAACCAATGGTATTAAACACAATAAGTGCAAGAAGTAATATGGCTGCAATCTTTCGCAAAGCAATGCAATACTAAAAAAAAAAAATTACATATTGAAAAAAATTTGCGGCCGCAATATAAAAGTTATTTTACCATATAGGTTTTTTTGCTAACCCCAACGCCCGTAATTGTAAGGCTCTTCCAGTTGGAAGGCAGTTTTACCTTTAACTGCGTAATGCCTGCTGATGTTATATCAAGGCCGGCAAAGCCGTTGAGCATAGCTTGCAGCATACCGCCTGCCCCGGTAGAAAAATATGGATTATTACCAGAAGCAGTTTCAGCCAGCACCCCGAACGGAGGGCGCATGTTGGGTGTATATCCTTCTTTAAATGACTTATAGGCTTTAGCCGGCATACCGAGACGGGAATAAAGAATGGCAAAGATGGCATGCGTCATCGCAGGGCCTTCGCCTACACGCGGTTCGTAATATGCAAGGTCTTTTTCTATAGCGGCAGGGTCCGTTACCTCATGCAGCGGGTAGGCAAGTAAATTAACATCGGCCTGCTTTATTTTTTCACCGTTGTAAGCTGCATATTCTTTGGTTACGCCATCGTCAAATTTTAAAATAGGTATATTATTCGCAACATCCGTCCAGTCAGCATCTGCCGGTAGCCCTAATATACCCGCAGCTTTAACAGCATACTGCAGGTTTGCTTTTGCAGCAGCATTCGTAAATGCGTTGTTATCAACGTTTTCGGCCCATTCGTCGGCAGCAACAACATTTTTTATATCGTAATGCCCCGGGCCGTTCCTTTCAACACGACTTGCCCAGAAATCGGCTGTTTCTTTAAGTATCGGCCAGCCTTTTTCGCGCAACCAGCTCTTATCCTGCGTTACACAATAATAATTCCAGGCAGCAATGGCAATATCTGCGGTAATATGATGTTCAAAGGGGCCGCTTAATGCCCATACGGGTGTTTCTTCGTTTCCGCTGGCAGCACTCTCCCAGGGAAACATCGCGCCCTTATACCCATGCGAAAACGCATTATGCTTTGCAGCCTCAAGGCGCTGGTAGCGATATTCCAATAGAGATTCTGCGATCTTTGGCTGCAGTAGTAATAAAGACGGGTACATCCACAATTCTGTGTCCCAAAAAGCGTGGCCGTTGTATCCTAATCCGCTTAAACCCATTGGTGAAAGGCTGTATGCCGTACCTTCCCGTACAAAAGAATACAAATGATACAACATGCTGTGTATTTCTCTTTGAGTGGTATCATCCCCGTCAATTATAATATCACTTTTCCAAAGCGAATCCCAGGCGGTATTATGAAATTGAACCAGCCTGTTCCTTCCTTCCAGGGTAGCGAATATGGTCAGCCGTTCAGCTTCATTCAACGGATCATCGTCATGCGCCGATGTTATCGCCGAACCCACCACTGCAAAATGATATACCTCACCTGCCTTTAAATGTTTTTTAAATTTTAGCAGGTGCATGTTATTATCCCACATTTCATGTGTTACAGGTGGCTCACTGCCATGTGGCTCGTCAAACAAAAAACTATTAGATGCAGCCATCAGCAATTTGCCGGTAGGGCTTTTTGCAGTAGAGGTAAGTAATGAAATGCGTACATGTGGCCGGTCAATCTCATTGTAATAATTCTGTACATCTTTCAGCATATCCGGCGCTTCCATCACACTCGCAGAAGTAATATCAATATCTTTTTTCGCTGTAAGCGTTACGTCCACCAGTGCAGTATAAGGCAAGTTGCGCAACGAGTAATACGTATAGCTAACGGATATTTTATCATTAAAATCAAAGCCTGTATTCAGGTTGGCATGTTTCATATCAAGTACCTGCTGAAAATGCTGCACCTGTTTAAAATTCTCAATACGTGTACCATCCACTTCAAGGTACATGTTTAGAAAGTTGAATGTTTTTAATATGTTGCTCACCCTGCCTCTGCCATAAAGGTCAAAAGCGCCGTTCAGTACCACGTCTTTAACTTTAAAAGGTTCGATGGACGAAACAATGCCTACCATGCCATTGGCTACAGTAACGCCATAATAATTATAAGGGTCTATTTTATCTGCTTTTATCGTCCAAACATCCTGGCCGCTTTGGGCAAAAGCGCTGCTGCAGGTAATTGTAAATAAAAACAACACAACCGTAATTTTTTTCATATTGATCGTTTTGCGGGAGAAAAATAATTTACAAATAATAAAAAAGCGCCTTTCGATATAGCTTTCGTTTTTTTAGAAATCCATCCTGTAAATTTCGCGAATTCATCCTCTTACCTGTCAATAGTTAACAGGAATAAAAATAGAACTTTAAATATGATGGTTGACAGATTTACTAATTGTCCTGTTTTTTAAACAACAACAGTTTGTCATTATTCCGTGCAACAATAACCAGCTTTCCTTTTTTTGTATTTATTTCTTTAATATCCCTGATTTCGCCCTTTACAAAAAGGCCGCTGTTTAAAGGCTGCACATAATTGAAGCTGTCATTTTTCGCACCTAAAAAAGTAACCCCATAGCTTGCATCAAAGCGGCCTGTTTGCGGTTTAAGGCCGTAAAAGTTACCCCCAAGAAAAATATCAGTTATCCCATCACCATTAAGATCGGTTGCTATAATACCATAAACAGGTGCAAATTGCGCTCTTACGGGTAAAGGTTGTATTGTAAAATGCCCTTTGCCATCATTTATAAAAACAGATGTTTGCGTTTGGCTAACTGTTAGAACTAAAGCTTGCTTCAACTGGTCTTCGGGAAAAAGTTCATCAATCGTTTTTCCTGCATATTCATCAAAACGCAAAAATTTCTTTTTTAAAGCCGGTATTTCTTTTTCCATATCATTTTTAAGATAATAAGGATAAGCTTTACCATCCGTTTTATAAAAAACGGGGATACATTCTGTTCTTCCATTTTTATTAAAATCGCCTACGTACAATTTAGCGGGATGATCCTTATCAGCCTTGATGTTTGAATTTAAACCAAAATTCCCAGCTACAAGATCTGGGATGCCATCGCCGTTAACATCAGCAATGGTTAAACAATTCCACCACCCCGATGAGTTAGGTATTTCGTTTGTTTTTTGCAGCCTTCCGTTTATATATTTAAAAATCGTTACAGGCATCCAGTCGCCAACAACAATTAATTCCTTTTTATTGTCTCCGTCAATATCCGCCCAGGCTGCGTCTGTTACCATTCCCAGCTTTAGCAGATCCGGCGCTACCGATCCTGTCACATCCTCAAATACCCCGTTGCCTTTATTCTGCAACAAAACGGATGAAGGCGCCACACCATAATCGCCCGGTACGCTCCGCGCCCCGATAAAGATATCAGGCTTGCCGTCACCGTTAAAATCAAGAACGCGCACACATGAGGCATTTACAGATATTGATGGCCACCCTGCCGTGGCACGGGCAAAATTACCTTTGCCATCGTTTAGGTATAACCTTGCAAGAAGGTACGGAGAACCTTCTCTTGCCTGGTTACCCCCCGATGCAACAACAAGGTCAAGATCGCCATCTCCATCTGCATCAAAAAAAACTGCCCCTGTATTTTCGAAAAACTTGTCATTTATAAATGCATCCTGCGGTTTTTGAATGAAGCTTCCGCCAGGTTGCTGTATAAAAATTTTTGCAGTGTCGCCAATAGCGCTGCCCATATAAAAATCTTCAAGCCCGTCGCCATTTATATCACCAATTGCTATTTTAGGCCCTTCTGTTGAAAGCATTTTTGGTATCAGCCTTTCCACGTCAAAGTCCACAAAATCGTTTTCTCTATGCAATATATTACCGGTTATTGTGGTTGCTGTTACATTTTTATATAATGATTTTTCTATTTTGGCGGGTTTTATATTTTCAGTTGCGTCTTTTTCGTTCAGTGTAAGTATTTTATTTGCCTGCACATTTTTTATTAACTGCATTTTTAAATTTGGCCACTGTACTATAACACTATCAACTATAGCGATAGTATCTAACCCGAAGTTTAAAACCGGATCTACACTGCTTTGAAAGCCGCGGCTCGGCATTTGCTGCTGCAATTGCTGAGTACCTTTTGTGAATACGGTTACTTTGGCACCAAGTCCAAAGGTATTGGGTGGGGTACCATTAAGTTTAATTTTTAGATATTTGTGATGCAATTTTTCCGATGCCATATTCCTGTAAACGAAAGCGGGTGCGTTCTCGTTGTTTATTACAAGGTCAAGATCGCCATCACCATCAAGGTCTGCATAGGCAGCGCCATTGCTAAAAACAGGCGTACCAAAACCAAGTAGGGCCGATTCGTTTTTAAACCGTAAATTTTTTTGATTCACGAAAGCATAATTGGGAATGGGTACAGAAGGGATTTTTTGCAGCAGGCTTTCTAAAGTAAAGTTCTCACGTATCCCTCCGCTATTAAGATATTCAAGAAAATCCTGGTTTGTAAGGTCTTTGCTAATGCCGTTGCAAACAAAAATATCTTTCCATCCGTCGTTATCAAAATCAAAGCTTAATGCCCCCCAGCTCCAACCAGTAGCATCCACGCCCGCTAACTGCGCTATTTCGCTAAACGTTCCGTCATGGTTATTCAGCTGCAGGCAATTACTGGTAAACTGGTGATGAAAACCCAGTTGGTTCCTGGCATTTTGCACATTATATTCATCAAATTTGATGGTTGTTTTTAAACGCTGGTCACTTTCAGGAAGCATTTCTGTTGTAAAGATATCGAGGTAGCCATCGTTATTAATATCTGCCATATCAGAACCCATGGAACCATTACTTATATGCCCCATAGCATCGTCAATCACTTCTTTAAATGTTCCGTCATGTTGGTTAATATAGAGGTAATCCTTTTCAAAAAAATCATTTGATACATATATATCTTCCCATCCGTCATTATTTACATCGCCAACTGTAACGCCCAACCCAAACCCTATTTCACTGCCATAAATTCCTGCCTGCGCGGTTACATCTTTAAATTTACCGCCATCATTCCTGTATAAACGGTCGCCATTTAAAGGGTCGCGTTTATTCCGCAAATTATTATCATACCCAAAACTTTCGATTGAGCGGGGGCTATTATTTAAAACAAAGCAATCAAGGTCTCCATCATGGTCATAGTCAAAAAATATGGCCTGTGTTGATTCGCCTTTGTCGTCCAGCCCATATTCTTTTGCTTCCTCTTTAAAGGTGCCGTCTTTTTGATTTATATACAGCTCGTTTGCCCTGTTATCACCATTTATTATACCGGCATTGCATACGTAAATATCCAGCCAGCCATCGCCGTTTATATCAACCATTGTTACACCCGTATGCCATTTATGTGTACTGTTAATGCCTGCTTTTTCGGTAACATCCTCAAACTTCCAGTTGCCTTTATTAATGTACAGTTTATTCTGCCCCTGGTTTGATGTAAAGAAAATATCGGGTTTACCGTCATTATTCACATCGCCTATAGCAACACCGCCGCCATTGTAAAAATTGTGGTAGTTAAAAATATTCATCTCTCTTGTATCAGTAACATGGTTATTGAAATCAATACCCGTTTCTGAAGCAGGCAATAACCTGAACAAAGTGTCCTGAACCAAATTCTTTTTTGGGGAATTGCACGATGGAAAAGATATTAAGATGAAAATAAAGCCAACCACACAAACAAATGAGGTACATATGGCATATATTCTTATGGCTTTAAGAAAAGGCATTCGCTAAGTTTTATTTTGGCTTATCACTAAATTGTATCACCATGGTACTGTCATTATTCCTTGCTAAAATGTATGCGGGTTTTTTTGCAATATTTATCCCGCTTATATGGCGTACCTGGCCTTTAACCTGCAAGCCATTAATGTTTTCGCAGGTAAATCCGCCATTGCCTTTATTTATTAAAATGGTTCCAAAATCGGCATCATTTCTGCCCATCTGTATATTATTTTCATAATAATTACCCATCAGCAATATATCCGGAAGACTGTCATCGTTTGCATTTACCATAGCTGCAGCCCTGTAAGGCGTTAGCTGTGCCTGCCATGGCAGCGCCTGCAAGCTAAACTGCATATTGCCTTTGTTAATCAGTACAGCATTCTGAAAATAATTAGCCGTTAATGTATCCGCGGTTTGCAGCTTTTCTTTGGTAAACAGTTCTTCCAGCGAAGCTTTTGCAAAATCGCCTGCGTACAAAAACCGTTTCTTAAGCACCGGCAACTGTCTTTCAAGTTCACTCATATTAGCAAAAGGCAATTCCCGCCCCTGCATATAAAAAGTGAGTACCTGCTCTTTTTTGCCATTATCGTCAAAATCATTGTAATATAACCGTACAGGTTCTTTTTCAGAGGCCTTTAAACGGCTGTTCAGGCCAAGGTTACCAACTATAAAATCAATCTTCCCGTCATTATTAATATCGCAGGGCAAAATAAAGTTCCACCATCCTTTCTTATCAGTAAGCATTGTCTTTGTAAAATGCCCGTTGTTATTTATGAATGCACAAATGCCACCCCATTCCAAAGAAACAACAAGGTCTTTTTTTCCATCACCATTAACATCACACCAAACAGCATCTGTAACAAAACCAACATTCTCTAATTCTTTTGCATACAAGGCAGTAACATCTTTAAATTTTCCTGTGCCGTCATTCTGCAACAAATACGACCGCGGTATTTGTCCGTATGCCCAGGGCACAGAACGGCCACCTATGAACAGGTCTGCGTAACCATCGCCATTAAAGTCGTAAGGCACCACGCAGGACGCGCTTATATATAAACTGTCAAATGCATTTCTTCGTTTTGTAAAATGCCCTTTCCCATCGTTCAGATAGACACGCGGCGTTAAAAAGGAATCTTTTCCATAATATTCATTACCGCCGCTTGCCACCACTAAGTCCATTTGCTTATCATTATTAACGTCCACCCAGCAAGCACCGTCATCCTCGTAGGTACTATCGTTTTCGAGCCCCGTTGCTACTAATCTTTCAAAACGGCCCGTTGCCTTTTGCACAAAAATGCCGTTTTTTTCGCCTTTGGACGACCCAATAAACACATCTTCCAAACCGTCGTTATTCATGTCGCCCACGGCAAGGGCCGGCCCTTCTGTTGAAACCATGTGCGGTATAAGGGGCTCACGGTCAAATTCTCTAAATGGGTTTTCCGTGTGTTTGTAAAGCAGGTTAACCTGCTTAGTAATGTCGGTTGCAGGCTTTGTTTCATTTTTATAAAATTCCGTTATCTTTTTATAATCAAATTTTGGCAATCCCGTTTTATAGGCAATCGTATCAAAAGGATTGCCCTGTTGCCATTGCAAGGGTTGATAGGTATTATCCGGCCAAACTACAAATGCTGAATCTACCCGGGTTTTATATAACCCTATGTGCATGGGGGTTTCCATGCTGGATAAAAAACCTCTCACCGGGCTTTTTTCATATGTTCTTATTCCACCGTTTGCATACAGTATAATTTTTGTACCTATAGCGTTAATATTTTTAGGTGGCCCTTTTAGTTTTATCTCAAGAAAAGGTTTATCATTTTTATCATTTGACCTGTTCTCATACACCAGCGCAGGATCGTCAATATTATTTACCACCACATCAAGGTCTCCGTCATTATCAAGGTCAGCATATACTGCCCCATTTGAAAACGTTGGCACATCATCTTCTATTTCGTTGCCCATATCTTTAAAAGTCAGGTCGCCCGAATTACTAAAAAATTTATTGGGTATCTTTATTTGCGGAAAATTGTCAATCAGTTTCATATCCTGTCCCCCAATGTCATTACCTCTTATCTTGTTCTGTATCTCGTCATTCGAAATATAATTAACGAAATCAATATCATTCATTCTTTTTGGAATCCCGTTCGATATAAAAAGATCTTTTAATCCATCATTATCAAAGTCCATCCACAATGGCGCCCACGACCAGTCGGTCGCATACACGCCCGCGTACAACCCTATTTCGCTGAACATGCCATTGCGCCGGTTTAACTGAAGATTGTTTCTTGTATATTGATAATTATAACCGTAGCTGAGCTTGCTGTAAAAAAGGTCGTACTCATCCTCGCCAAGCGATCTTTTAAGAATATATGGATCAGATGGCAGCATATCCATTGAAATAATTTCGGGGTAGCCATCATTATTAATATCTGCAACATCCACACCCATGGAAAACTGGCTGGTATGCATGATCCTGTCCGTAAGTTCGTCCTTAAACGTACCATTATGCTGGTTAATGTACAAGTAATCATTTTCATGAAAATCATTACCTACATAAATATCAGGATAGCCATCAAGGTTAATATCTGAAACAGTAATACCCAAACCATAACCTAATACTGAGCTATTGATGCCTGATTGGGCCGTAACATCTGTAAACTTGTTGTTACCATCATTGCGGTATAACCTGTCTCCTGAAACCGCAGATTTTGAAAAAAGCATTAATCCGCGCGGCCCAAAAGTGCCATTTTGATGGATAGAATGATTAAGCAAATACATGTCAAGATCGCCATCGCCATCATAATCAAAAAAAACGGCCTGTGTGCTGAAACCGGAAAAATCCAATCCATATTGATGAGATTCGTCTTCAAAATAGGGTACGCCGTTTTTATCAATACCCTTGCAGATCAGCAGTTGATTATGGCTATGCAATGTTTCATAATTTCCTACCCGGCATATATAAATATCAAGCAGCCCGTCATTATTAATATCAACCACCGAAACGCCGGTTGACCATCCGCCATCCTGCGGAATATGCGCTTCGGCTGTAACATCTTTAAATTGCATCTTGCCGGTGTTGATAAACAATTTATTTCCGCCTTCGTTAGAAGCAAAAAACAGGTCAACCAGGCCATCATTGTTAAAATCACCTGCGCCTATGCCTGCACCGTTAAAAAAGTACATGTAATGAAACAGGTTAAATTGCCCGGTTGAGGTAAGCGCATTTGTAAAATTTAAGCCTGTTTTGGTATAGTCTAAAACGCTGAACAACGGATCCATTTTTGCTTTGGTATTACAATTACAAAACATTGTTATACAAAACAACGAAGCAAAAAATATATACCGTTTTATATAATGGATCATAAACTGTTTTAAAGGAAATTATTTTTATTCTGTATTAATGGTTAAGATTGTTGTTTTCAAGATACAAAGAAGGGTAATCATTATTTCTGAGAAACAAAATATATTTTTTATTCTTTGCTTTTAATTCGGCAATATCTTTTATTTCTCCTTCAACCTGCAACCCCGAAACAGCGGGCTTCACCCATGTAAAGCCGCCCTTGCCGTTATTTAAAAGAATATCCCCGAAACTTGCATCCAGCCTTCCAAACTGGGGCGGGAAGGCAGAACTGTTGCTACCTAATACAAGATCTGGGCTGCCATCGTTGTTTATATCCGTGCAAAGTATTGCATTTACGCACGATAGCTGCGCCATTGCAGGTAGTTTTTGCACGGTAAAATTGCCACTACCGTTGTTAAGTGCAATACATGACTCAGTATAATTAAATTGTTTAACAAAACCTTTGCTAAGCAATTGGCTGGAAAATAGTTTTTGAATGGATTGTTTTGCAAAAGTTGCATGCCTTAGGTTTTGCTTTTTTAGGGATGGAATTTCATGTTCCATATCATGTTTCAAAAAAACAGGCTTATCTTCTCCATCTATTGTGCTTGTTAAAATACAGTCAGTTGTTCCGTTTTCATTAAAATCGTTTACCCATAATTTAACCGGCCTTTCAGTATCGGGTTTCAGGTAAAAGTTATCGCCAATGTTTCCCAGTACCAGGTCTGTTTTTCCATCTTTATTTATATCGGCGGCCGCCACAGTCTGCCACCATCCGTACATATTGCTAAGGTTAGTTTTAACTTCAATAAAATGGTCCCCGTTAAAAGAAAAAACATGCGGGTACATCCATTCGCCTACTATCACAAGGTCTTTGCTGGTGCTGCTTGTAATATTTGCCCAAACCGCGCCGGTAACCATACCTATATGTGCAATATCAGGGTTTTTTGTTGCCGCTATATCTTTAAAATTTCCGTTACCGTCATTAATATAAAGATAACTTGAAGGGTCAACCCCATATTGCCTGGGCACACTCCTGCTGCCAATAAACAAATCGGGGTAACCATCACCGTTAAAATCATACGCTAAAGCAACTGCCGTATTTGCTCCATTTGAATTATTAGGAAATGCATTCGCACTGATGGTGAAATTTCCTTTGCCATCATTTTTAAATAAGCGGAACTGCATTTGCCTGCTGTAAGGAGGTGAGTTATTACCACCCGGTCCAACAAACAAGTCTAAAGTACCGTTGTGATCAGCATCAAAAAAAAGTACCGCTTCGTCTTCAAAATCATTAAACTGTTCAAAAGCGGGTTCAGGTTTTTTTACAAATTCACCGTTGGCGGTTTGCAGGTATAGCTGCCCTGCATGGCCCTTTGTACCGCCAATATATACATCTTCCAAACCATCGCCGTTCACATCGCCATACGCAACTTTAGGCCCCTGGCGCGATAACATTTCGGGCAGGTTTCTTTCGTAATAAAAATCAACATTGTCGTCTTCCTGGTGTTTTTCAAAATTACTTTTTACAGGTTTAACTAAAGTTGCGGTTGTATCTTTTTTTACCTGCAAAGCAAAAGCCCTTGTATTTGCCGGTTGCTGAAGTATATGCACGGTATCTATTGCCGGATGAATGTAAACAGACGATGTATGATCGGGCCATGTAATTACCATTGAGTCAACCTGCGACACTCTACCAAGGCCTATGATCGTTTTGTAATCAACAGAAGATTGAAAGCCCCGTACAGGATAAACTTCTCGTGTTAATACCTGGCCATTTTCAAAAACCTGTATCTTACTTCCTATGGCAAAGGTGTTTTTATCTCTCCCTTTTAAAAATATTCCTATGTAATTATTTTTGTTTATTTCCCGTGCGTTGTTCTTATATATAAATGCAGGCTGGTTTTCGTTGTTTATTACCAGGTCAAGGTCGCCGTCATTATCAAGATCGCCATAAGCTGCGCCGTTGGAAAAAGAAGGTTGCGTAAACCCCCACGATTGGCCCTCGTCGGCAAATTGAAGGTTACCGAGGTTTCTAAACGCTTTGTTTAAAATTGGGTTTCGCGGAATTTTTTTTAATATCTCATCAACATTTTGCTTTTTGCCGGTAAGTACCATTTTTTGAATAAGGTCGTTTGCAAAAAAATCAAGAAAATCAAGGTCTGTTACATCCCTGTTAACCCCATTGCAAACATAAATGTCATTATATCCGTCGTTATCTGCGTCAAACATCAGAGCGCCCCAACTCCAGTCGCTGGCGGATACACCGCTGTAATTGGCAATTTCAAGATATTTGCCATTGCCATTATTCAACTGGAGGCAGTTTTTTACGTACTGATAATACAATCCCGATTGAAGCTTACTTCTGAAAAGGTCAATGTTATCAAAACCACCCGTTGTTTTTAAACGGTAATCATCACCGGGCAACATATCTGTAGTAAAAATATCAGGATAACCATCATTATTTATATCAGCAATATCAGCTCCCATAGAAGACATACTGGTATGCTGCACCCATTGCTCAAACTCATCTTTAAATGTGCCGTTCTTTTGATTGATGTATAAATAATCACGTTCATAGCTATCATTTGAAACATACACATCAGGCCAGCCATCACCATTAATGTCCCCTACCGATACGCCTAACCCAAAACTTAACAGGCTTCCATGAATACCAGCTTGTTTTGTTACCTCTGTAAAATGGCCGTTATCATTTCTGAATAAATGATCACCGCCGCCCTTCAAAAAATCTGCCACAGGCCAGTCTTTGTCTGGCAGGTCGCGCCTGTTGGCATAATTAAGCTGGTTAACAGGGATGGGGCTGTTATTTATCATAAAACAGTCAAGGTCGCCATCATTATCATAATCAAAAAAAGAAACCTGGGTTGTGTAGCCCGATATATCTAACCCATATTGTTTTGCAGACTCAGTAAAAGTAAGATCATGATTATTTATGTACAGCTTGTTCCTTCTGTTGCCTGATGACATATGGCCCGAACTGCAAACAAAAATATCAAGCCATCCGTCATTATTAATATCAACCAATGTTACCCCTGTGCACCATTCGCTATCCTGCCTGAAGCCTGAACGGTCTGTAATATCATCAAATTTAAAATTGCCCTTGTTGAGATACAATTTATTACTGCCCATGTTTGAAGTAAAAACAATATCGGCCAAACCATCGTTATTAAGATCACCAATAGCTACCCCACCCCCATTGTAAAAATTACGAAAGAGAAAACTGTTCTCAATCTTGCCATCCTCAACATTATTTTGAAAATGAATACCGGTATTATCCATTAATTCGAATAAAGCCTTTGGCTTACCGGTTTTACATGAAAATGCAAATAAGATATAGGGGATACAAAAAAATTTAAAAAAAAATTTCATTTTGGCTTCAAAATAAATGATAAAAATTCAGGCACAGGGCAAAAATTGTATCTGCCTGTCCTCTGCTCTTCATATTCCAAATTTTCCTGAACACTTTGTTTTTGGTCCAAAATTTTCATGTGTGGCTTGCTGATATTTCTGCCTTTAATTATAATATGCGGGGCATATAAAAGCAATTAAAAATATCTATTACCCCTTGTTGCGAAAATAGCATATCAATTATTAAAATTATTAAATTATTTTGCTGTCTTCTAAAATTATTATATGAAAAAATGGTTTGCAGGAATATTGTTTGCAGTATTGTTATCAATTACCAGTGTTTATATATTTATACCTTCAAAAATTGCTGTTTCCAATGTAAGGTTTGTCCTGGCATACCAGAACGGCGTACTTAGATTTTTTAATGACAGCGCAAAGTTCAATAACTGGTGGAAGTCAGTGGCGGCGACAAACGGAAATGGCTACAATTATAAGGGATACGACTATCATATTACCAGGGTGCTATCTAACGTAGTTGAAATACGTATTAGTTCGCCTGCAATAAATACCTTAAGTACATTCATAAGTTTAAGCTACTACCTGGATTCGTCAGTTATCCAGTGGGGCACCGAAATAAACGCGCCGCTAAACCCCATTGAAAGAATAAAAAGATATAATGAAGCTAAAGAAATGAAGAGAAGCATGTCCGGGCTGATGGATATGCTTAAAACATACCTCGACAATTCAGCTAACTTATACGGAATAGTTGTAAAAGAGATACACCTGAAAGATTCACTGCTGATATCTACAAAAATAAAAACGGATAAATATCCCTCTATTAGTGAAATATACGGCCAGGTAGAGAAACTGAAAGAATATGCTGCAAGCAACCACGCCAGCCCAACAGATTACCCTATGCTGAATGTTACAAAAATTGATGACAAAAACTACCAGGTAATGGTGGGATTACCAATTAATTTGAAAATTAAGGAGACAGCGGATATATCTATAAAGAAAATGCCCTACTTAAAAAGCATGTTCGTATCAACCATTAAGGGGGGTAGTTACTCCATCAGTGACGGCTTTAAGAAACTGAATAAGTATCTGATGGATTCAAAAAGGGCCACGCCTGCTATACCTTTTGAATTGCTGATAACAGACAGGCCTAAAGAACCTGATACCTCAAAATGGGTTACGCAGCTTTATATGCCCGTTATGTAACTCCTTAACTTTATTGCCATCTTCCCGATTACATTATTTATCTCTGGTGATAAATATGATAACTGATAATTGACCGGTTAGGGATTTATATACCCAACCTTTCCGTATGGCATTGAAATATTATACCAATTAGATTTTGAAACAACACGTGCTCGTCTCCATAATCTCGTCGGGCCCTTCTCCGCGAGGAGAAGCCCGCCCGGATGACTGGTCGGACGGGGGTAGGGGATGAGGCGATAAAGCGGGAGTTAAACCAATGTCTGTGGTATTACACTACAGGAAAAACTAAATAAGGCGCAATCCATAAAAATTCTAAGCAGCGTTAAAAAGAGAAAGGCCAATTTTCATTGGCCTTTCAAACTATTCAGAATATAAATACTTATATATATATTTAGTAGCCGGGGTTTTGTTTAAGGTTGGGGTTTGCGGCCAATGCCTGGTTTGGAACCGGGAATACAAGATATGTAGCCGCATCAGACGGTTTGTACTGCCAGATCACGTTAAACATACCGAAACGTATCAGGTCAGTTCTTCTAACTGATTCCCAATATAATTCCCTTCCTCTTTCAGCGAGAAGAGTATTAACATCGTACAGGTTACCGGTATTTACAAGGCTGAGGCTTGCGATAGGTGCGGCAGATCTTGCAGCCCTTAGCTGATTTACTATTGCAAGTGCACCTGCAGGGTCAGCCGCACTTTGCCTTAATTTTGCTTCAGCAACCATTAACGCCACATCAGAATACCTGAAAATAACGAGGTCGTTTCCTGAAGGGCCCTCGTATGTGCCTGGGCCTGCACTGAGATCAGGAGGATATTTTTCTACACGAATCCCTGTAACTTCAAGATTGCTGCCTGTTTCTTTCATATCAGGAGATATTGTGGGGTCAAAGGCCAAAGGATGGCCTTTTCTGTCCATCTCTGCAACGCCGTTCTGATCGTACATCTGACCGATCATAAAACCAGGTTTTATGCCTGAAATATTAGTAACACCCGGATAATATTTCTCTCCTACCCTGCCGTCAACTGCAGAATCAGCATATAAACCGCTGATATTGCCGGCCGCAAATTGTGTAACTCCCACCATTGGGGTACCAACGCCGAAAGAGTTATAAAAATCACTTACAGTTGAAAAACCATTCCATCCTGCGTTAGGGTTATCAGGAGTGTATTGGTTGTAGTGGTTAGTCATCATCCAGCGTGCATCAGTACCGCTGTTATTGGGGCCCACACCCGAAGTGTTAACATAGGTAAAGATGTTTTCTGTTGAATTACCATTATTCACATCAAAGTTGTGAAAGTAATTTGCTTCATATGTATATGCACCGCTGCCCATTATTGACGTGCCCAATGTAACCACTTGCTGCATGTCTGCATCTGCAAAAGTTGGCGAAGCCCTGTTGGCCCATGCACCCTGGTTAAGTAAACATTTCATCAGCAATACTTTGCCCACCGTTTGGTTTGCATGCGAAGGCTTGTTATCAGCAGGCAAATCATTCATAATTGCATTCAGCTCACTTATGATAAATGCTGCGGCAGCAGCGCCTGAATAAACCTGTGGGGCATTAAGCAGGTTATCGCCGGGGTTTCTTACAGGGAATTGCCCATAAAGGTCAACCAGGTAATAAAGAGATAATGCTCTTAAAAATCTTGCTTCGGCGGCCTGCTGAGTTGACGGCTTGAAACCAAGCACATTGGTTGCGTCAAAGTTCAATTTATTAAGGTTGTTGAAAACCTGCAGTATCTGCCCATGGTCAGCGTTCCAGGTATGGTTGTGCATAACACGCCAAACGCCGTTATCATCCCAGTCGCCACCCCTCGTTGGAACAAGCGATTCATCTGCGGTATTTTCTTCAAGTGAAAAAACCTCGTCCTGCCCGGTAAAAGGGGTACCCAGGTCAACATAAGCCAATTGCAGCAATGTTTGAACTCCATTTGGCCCAAGAACATTTGTGAATTGGGCCTGCGTGTAAGTACTGTTCAAGTGTTCATCCAGCTTGGTACAACTTACTAAAGCTGAAGCAGCAAGGAGAACTGTGATAATTTTTTTATTCTTGATCATATATTTCATAATTTTTCAAATATTATAAAGAAAAGTTTAAGCCTGCTGAAATAATCCTTGATGTTGGGTAAGGAATGTATTCCATTGACCTTGAAGGATAACCACCACTGCTTTCATCTACGTTAACCTCCGGGTCAAATCCAGAAAACTTAGTGATAACAAACAGGTTGCTGCCACTAACAAATATGTTCAGGTTCTTCACATATTTTCCGGCGTTGCCAACAGAGTATGATAAAGTAACGTTTCTTAATTTAAAAAAATTGCCGCTTTCCAAAAATCTTGTGTTTGCGGCAACAGGGCTGCTTGGCATTTCAGGCGAATTGTAAGCATTCAAGCTTATGTTTCTGCCATTGGCTATACCGGCAATATTGGTAACGCTGGTAGCTGTGTTATTATAAATGAGGAAACCGCCGGAACCGCCCCCGTTTAAAACAAGGCTTACTTTCTTATAGGTTAAGGTAGTGCTTATACCATAAGTGCTCTTTGGGTTGGGGTCGCCTGCAAAAGAGGGATTAGCAGCATAAGTTTGGTTGCCATTATGGTCAAATCCCTGGAATTGTTTCAAATAAAACACATCAACCGGCTGGTTGTTTGCAATAGCCTCGCCAAGCGTACCAGACACCCCCTGCCCGTTTATCGCGCCCGTCTGTATAATCAGGTTAGGGTTAAAATTCGTCAAAAGGTTCTTGTTGTAAGCATAATAACCTCTCACGTCCCATGTAAAGTTTTTGTGCTCAACTAAAGTAAACCCTAAACTAACCTCAATTCCGTTATTGGAAACCTGAGCAGGTAAATTTAAAAAGATATTTGCAGTAGGAGCTGGCTGGATAACTACGGTTTGAAAAAGCAGGTCAGTAGTGTTTTTATTATAATAGTCTATTGTACCATATACACGGCCATTTTTTGATGTAAAGTCCAAACCTATATCCCATGAAGTGGTTTTTTCCCATTTCAAATTAGGGTTTACTGAGTTTTGCAAACCACCCGATCCATAACTGAAAATTCCATATTGGTCTTCGGCGGACCCTGCAGGAAACTCCTGATTACCGGTAATGCCCCAGCTGGCCCTTAAAGATAAATTGGATAAGGCAGTATTGCTTTTCATGAAATTTTCATTACTTATCACCCACCTTGCACCAACTGAAGGGAAGTAACCATATTTATTATTCGCGCCAAATTTGCTGGAACCATCTGCCCTGAATGTACCGGTTAACAGGTATTTATCAAGGTAATTAAGTTGTACCCTTCCAAAATAAGATTGTAACTCTGTAGTAGGATCTACATAAGCGGAAGCACCTAATGCATTAGCGCCCTGTATATTAGAAGTATATGGTACGCTTATTTGAAATTGGTTTGTATTTGTTTGAAAGCCAGACGCAGCGAATGAATTGTTGGAATAATCAGATTTCCAGTATTCAAAACCGGCAAGGGCATCTAAATGCAGGCTTTGGGTAAGCTGGGTATTATAATTTAATGTATGCGTAAATGTTTGGGAAGTGAGCCTTGCGCCTGAAATATCAGCCTGCCCAATGCCGCCGCCTATACCACCCTGTAAAAAGGCGTATAAATTGGTATTTCTTGTGCCAACGCTGTTATTGATAGCATACAGAAATTTGTATTCCAGGTTGGGCAACAACTTGTAAGATGCCGAAATATTAGCTAAAGTAGTATTAATACTCGCTATATCGCTGAAGGCAGCTAACTCTGCAATAGGATTATTGGAGCCACTTTGCGGGTAAATAAAATTACCGCTTGCATCTGTAAACGACTGGGTGGGGTTCCATTGAAGCGCGGCACTGATAAGGTTGCCTGTAGAACCTGAATTGTTTGCAACCGCCAATATATTTTCTGTAGAATGTGCAGTGATCAAATCAAAATTCAGGGTCAGCCTTTTGTCAAGAAATTTATACTGGCCGCCAAAGTTGCCAATATACCTGTCTAATGACGAATTTTTAAGTGTACCCTGCGCGGATGAACCAAGAAATGAAGCACGGAACCTGCCATTTTCATTACCGCCGCTAAAAGCCAGGCTGTAATTTTGTGTGACATTGTGATTTAATATTGCATCCAAAGCATCAACATTTCCGCCAAAATCCTGGCCGGTAACTCCATATTTTGTTAAGGCGCTTTTGTACTGGGTCTCATTTAAAACGTCATATTTTTTCATATATCCCGCGTTAAACCCGTAGCTTATGCCTGCTTCCAGCTTAGCAGCGCCGGAGGAACCGGTTTTGGTTGTAATCGCAATAACACCGTTAGCACCCCTTGAACCATAAATGGCTTCAGAAGATGCGTCTTTTAAAACGTCGATAGTCTGGATATCACTCGGGTTGATAAAATTAAGCGGGTTTTCATCCGGCGTAGAGCCAAATGAACTACCAGGGTTTGGCCTGGCAGAACGGCCATCTAAAGGAACCCCGTCAATAACATATAATGGGTTACTGGCAGTGCGGAGAGAGTTATTACCTCTTATTTTAACTGTTGTTGCTGTACCGGGCTGGCCGCCATTGCTGGTTATATCAAGGCCTGCTACTTTGTTTTGAAGCAGCTGGTCAGGCGAAACAATAACGCCTTTATTAAAGTCTTTAGCCTGCACAGATGCAACAGCGCCGGTTAAATCCCTTTTTCTCGCTGTACCGTAACCAATTACTACTACTTCAGAAAGCCCTGTATTATCTGGTACAAGGCCAACTGTTACGTCGGAAACAGACGCAATACTAATTTCCTGTGAAACATACCCCACATAAGAAACTACAAGCGTAGTTGCAGATGCAGGTACATTAATATGAAACGAACCTGCTGCATCAGTAGAGGTACCGGCGCGTGAACCCTTCACAAGAACAGATGCACCGGATACTCCAGCGCCTTTCTCGTCAGTAACTTTTCCGGAAACAGATTTTGTTTGGGCCCAGGATTGTTGCATGATCAGCATAAACAACGGGCATAAGAAGAGCGTTCTTAGCAATCGAGTTTTAGTCATAATAACAAGCAGTTTATTTGATAAAAGTAAATAAATTGTGTAATAATTACACAATTAGTTGAAAAAAAATTTAACACTATAAAATCCAGAACTGTTTTTAACCTTCTAAATTGACAACCAATTTGCTTTCAATGCTGCTCACTCAAAAAAAATTACCGTGATGAAGGAACATTTATCTAACCTATTCAAACCACACTTAATTCACGTTCGTTGAAACTGACAGCAGTTTTGGCCTTAAACCCTTAATTACGTGGTAAAAATAAACACTGTTCACGAACTTAACTTCATCTATATTTATTTTTTCTTTAACTCTATTAACATAAAATGTAGCTATTATGGTTTGCATCCCTTAATACGAATGAAAAATTTAGCCCTGCTTTGTGCCTTCCCCTAATGAAATCCACCAGGTAACTACTTAATAAGGAAGTAAAAGTGACGGGGTTGTTAGTACAGAATGCTTCCTGGCCGCGAAATACAACAAATTATTATTCGGTTTCTAACGCGGAATTTGCTTTCTCGCCATTTTATGTAAAAGGTTTGGGGCGAACCGGTTAACAATTAATGCTAATTTTTCTTTGCCGTTACGGCCAACAAAAGCCTCAAATTTTCCCGCTGCGATGGCTTTTAATATTTGTGCAGCGGCTTTATCTACGGGGAAACCGTTCTCAATGTCTTTACCGGTTACCGCATTACGGGAACCATCCCCCTTTACTGCATTCAAAGCTACATTGGTACGGATATACCCCGGCGTAATAATAGTTACCTGTATATTTTTATCAAACACTTCAGCACGAAGGCAATCAAAAAAGCCATGTAATGCATGTTTTGCTGCGGCATAGGCAGAGCGCATTGGTGTACCTATTTTACCCATTACGCTGCTTATTACAACAAAATGGCCGCTTTTGCGCTGTATAAAATGCGGCAGCAAATGATTAGTTAGTTCTACATAGCTGAAATAATCTATTTCCATTACCTTACGCTGTACGGCCATACTTGTTTCCGCCACATAAGAACGCTGGCTTATTCCGCCATTGTGCACCATAATATCAATATGCCCAAAAGCCGTAATTGCCTCTGATGTTTTATTTAATAATGACGGAGTATCAAGCAGGTCAAGCGTTACAATTTTAATGTTACCCTGGTTTATACAGGCCCGCTTTACCCTTTCAAGTTCATCTATCCGCCTGCTTGACAGAATGAGTAGTGCCCCTTCGGCAGATAATGCCAATGCCAATGCCTCCCCTATGCCAGATGATGCGCCGGTTATCCAAACAACCTTATTTTTAAAGTATTGCATAAATTGAAATGTATGATTGAAGATAGTGCAGTAATTATTGAGAGATCAAATATATACATTTCAAAAAAAAGGCCATTGTATTCAAAACTAACCCTCCGGCGAAGGATTGGCGCTTAAAGGCTGTTTTTGAAAACTATATAATAAGTACCCCAGGAAAGGTAAAATAAGCACGCTGCCGGCTAACAGGGCCAACCCCAATGCATTGATCGTTTTATCATTCGCCCCACTGTTGAATAATGAAAGGTTAATGCCATTTTTAATAATGATGAAATCAGGAAATTGACTGTACCCAATACTAAATAAGATCATTGTAACCTGGAAGCCTGCCAGCAAACGTATAATTTTAGTATGCCCCTGGTAAATGAATACCCATAATATTACCAGCGAAATCGCAGCAAGGGTCACCGCAGATAACCCAAACACATTTTCGAATATCCAATGTGTAAGAGGAATTCCTTCCACCCAGGCAGCGACAAAAACGAGTACACCGAAAATAACCGCGGCGATATTCATCATCCTTGTCTTTCTGATAAAACGCCTTCTGGAATTATCATCTTCCGCTTCACCAATTAAATAAATTGCTGCCAAAAAACCACTTAATGCCATCGTAAAAAAACCTACTGCAATACTAAACCAATGCAACCAGCTAAATATATATGCTGAAAGAAAAGTATCGGCATTGGTATCTATCCGCCCTGAAATAGCACTGGCCGCTATAACCCCCAGGAAAAAGGGTGTGATACAACTGGATAAAATGAAAATACGGTTATAGATGCGCTGCATATTATCTTTCACCGCATCATAGCTTCTGAAAACAAAAGCGGTGCCCCTGGCAATAATACCCATCAGCATAGCGAGCAAAGGGATATGCAGGTATAACGACATAGTAGTATAAATGCGGGGGTAGCCAACAAAAAGTATCACAATAGCAATTATAAGCCACATGTGGTTAGCTTCCCATATAGGGCCTATGGCATGATAAGATATTGTGCGGGTTTTATTCCTGTTGCGTTTTGAGGTAACAAGTTCAATGATGCCGGCGCCAAAGTCTGCACCGCCCAATAAGAAATACAACAGGATAGATAGAAAAAGGTATGTTATTACAACATATTGCATATCACCAATTTTTAAACTGCTTTAATTTTTCCGGGTATGTCATACAATACCGGCACCATTTTTATTTGACGGTGTAAAAGGAATATCACCACAAAACTCAAAGAAATATATACTGCTGTAAAAAGATAGAAAGTATAGCTTATGCCAGGCATAGGCGTAACTGCATCAACCGTACGCAAATAGCCATTTATTATCCAGGGCTGCCGCCCAACTTCTGTAACGGTCCAACCGGCTTCAATAGCTATAAAACCAGCAGGCACCGCGGCTACAAAAAATTTTAATAACCAGGTTGTTCCTAACCAGCTTCTCTTTTTCAATAAAGCAATAATGTACATTACCGATAACAGGAACATGCAAATACCAAGTATAACCATTATTTGAAAAGCATAATGTGTAACAGCAACAGGCGGTTGATCCGGTTCGGGAATGGCATCAAGGCCTTTTACTTCTTTATTAAAATCTTCATAAACCATAAAACTAAGCATGCCAGGCAATTCTATGCCGTAATTAACTTTTTTATTTTTAACATCCGGAAAACCTCCTATAAGTAAAGGCGCTGATTTTTGTGTGTGAAAGAGTGATTCCATCGCAGCGAGTTTTGCGGGCTGTGTTTTTGCAACAAATTTTGCTGACAGATCACCGGAGAATGGCTGCAATATTGCCGCAACAATACCAAACATCACTGCAATTTTGAAAGACTCGCCATGAAACGCTGTATTTTTCTTTTTCAATATCATAAAGGCATGTAGCCCCGCAACCGCAAAACCTGTAGCTGCAAACGCTGCAATTGACATATGCAACGCTTGTGAAAACCAGGCATTGTTAAACATCGCTTTTATCGGGTCAATATTTACGTATTGCCCGTTAATATAATCAAACCCTGCAGGGCTGTTCATCCAGGCATTGGCAGATACCACCAGTATGCCTGATAAAAAACCGCTTATACCAACAACTAATCCTGTAAACCAGTGAAACCATTTATTAAAACGGTCCCAGCCATAGAGAAAGAAACCGAGCGCGATCGCTTCAATAAAAAATGCAACACCTTCTAAAGAAAAAGGCATGCCAAAAATGGGCCCGGCGTGTTGCATAAATTTTGGCCATAACAAACCAAGTTCAAAAGAAAGAACGGTGCCGGATACGGCACCGGTAGCAAAAAATATAGCAACTCCTTTGCTCCATGCCTTTGTAATGTTTTTATAAACGTCTTTTTTGGTTTTCAGCCAGCGATAATGGGCCACTGCCATAAAAAATGGCATTACCATACCGATACAGGAAAATATAATGTGAAAGGCAAGCGACAATGCCATTTGTGAACGGGCGGCGAGAAAATCATCCATAAAAACGGTGTTAAAGGTTTTATATGGCATAGCAGATTGTTCAATAAAGAACAACCCAAAAAATTTCACGCCGCAAAATTACTATCAAAAAAAATGAATGAGGCTATTTACTTTAAAATAATTGGGATTTGTTAGAATAATAATTACTAGTGTCATGTCAACTGTAAAATGTCGCTTCCATTATTGCTGATTTCTTGATTTCGTTATTTTGAGATTTTATTTTACGTACAGTTTTCCAATAAAATCCCATCCCGCCGCGGCGGGACTAAATCCCAAAATCGTCAATTTATGCTTGACACCACACTAGTGAGGCCAATACATTTTTGGCACCCATCGTTCTGAAAGCGTGGCATCTTCGTTGCCACGCAAGCTTGTGCTTAATAACTTTAAGCAACGAATTGCTAACCACAAATTATAGCTCTTTTACCCGCACATTTCTAAACTGCACGATTGAACCGTGGCCTAAAAATCCGATATGGCCGGTTTGCCTTTTTAAACCTGGGTGCTGATTGCGGTCTATTGTGCCATTTTTACTAGCCTCATCAATATTGCCGTCAAGTATAACCGTGTTGTTAAGCGTAACTTTTATGTTGGGGCCGTAGGCAACTATTTCTTCATAGTTCCACTCACCAACCGGTTTCAGGTATCCTCTTTTCGCGGGTATAACACCATATACAGAGCCATGGTATTGATAAGGATGAAGATCTTTATACATATCGGCTTCATTATCCAGCACCTGTATTTCCATGCCCACATAAGCAGCGTCGCCTTCCAGCGGCGCTCTTATACCAATGCCGTTGTTTGCCCCGGGAGTCAATTGAAATTCAAATCTCAAAATAAAATTGCCGTACTCCTGTTTGGTAAACATATTTCCGGGATGTGCGTCAAGCGTATCTACATATATATTCCCGTCTCTTACCTTATAGCCTGCTTTATCGCCTGTAAAAAGGTCAAGGTTCGATCCATCGAATAGCACTTTAAATCCTTCCTGCTTTTCCTCGTTGCTTAGCGCAAATGGCTCCGACCCTGTTAATTCCTTTATATATAGGTTTCTATATGCTACGTAAGTGCCATGTGCCTGTAACTCTATTTGCTCTTTCGCAAAAATGGGTAAACTGCGGTCCCAATAATTTTCAAGTATTGTTTTATCGGTTACCAATATGCCGTTTAAATAAACAGTTACTTTATCGCCGCGCATTATTATATGAAAGCTGTTCCATTCGCCAATGGCATTATCAGCAAGCGCTAATGGCTTACTTTCATATTTCTGATTATTGTACAACCCGCCTGAGCCGACCTGCGCGCCAACGTTAACCCGAGAAGTGTCCCATATTTGTACTTGCGGGCTGCCTCGCAAATAAATTCCTGCATCACCATCTTTTGTTATTTTCCAGTCAACAAACATTTCAAAATCCCCGTATTGCTTTGTTGTACAAAGGTTTTCGCCGTCGCCGCTAAATACCAGTAAGCCATCTTTGGCAAACCAGCCCTTACGCATAATGCTGTCGGCCTTTTGTTGCTCGCGTGCAAGTGTATCAGCGTTCATTTTAGCCCGGTCAATAGGGTTAGCCACAAGCCCCTTCCATCCTGCAAGCCCTTTGCCATCAAACATGCTCACAAATCCATCACCCTGAGGCATTTCTGCAAGGTGTTTTTTTATAGCCTGCCTCTCGTAATCTGCATCTTTATCATTTAAGATACTCATTACTTTTATGAGAAGGCCTTTTACTATATCACCGTTAAACTCTTTGTGAGATAAAGCAATATCCATTACCGCATGCGCGGCCTCCTGTTGTATAGGTGCATAATCAACATAATCTCCCGCGAATATCAGCGCTAAAAAAGTCTGGCAATTAGCAGCCTCGTTCAATATTTCTTTTCGTTCATCATCGTTTTGTGCCAGGGCCATAGCATCTTTCAGCATGACAAGCTTTTGGTCAGCGGGAAAAACAGATGCATGAATAACAGCAATATAACCGTCCAGGGCTCTTTGCGTATATGCCCCGTTATCAAGCTGAGCAATATGCATCAACAATCTTGCTGCTTTGGCGCCAGTAGTTTTTGATAATGCTTCTATCGCAGCATTTTTTGTTTGAGCATCGCCATTTTCAAAAGCCTGCCGCAACTCATTAAATGCCTGTTTACTGCCTATCGCAGCGAGTACATCAAAATACAAAGCTTTTTTATCGCCCGCATTATTCATGGCAGTAACAATAACGGCAGTACGTTCAGCCGTATCCTGCATACCAGCCGAAGCCACGATAACAGCTTTCTGCAGGGGCTTTATATCAGCAGGTTTGGCAGCATTAAGCAACGGGTAAAGTGTTGAAAGGTCTTGCACTTTAACCACTGCATGCAATGCTTCAACAGCCGCCTCGTGTACTTTTATATCCGAGCTGTTAAGCTGTACCATCACAGCAGCAAGTTGATCATCCGCTTCGCGCGCTTCAAGTATGTTGAGCAACGCAACTTTACCTGCAACAGGCATGGCTGGCAAAGCTGCCGCCACACTTGCAGTAACCCCATCCCCCTTCATTAAAATAATATTGTTTCTAACTGCGGCAATTTCATCAGAATCTCCTTTTTTCATTACTGTAAGCAGTGCAGGCAGCGCTTTACTTCCGCCAATCCGCCTGGTGGCAGTTATGCATGCAAGCCTTATTTGCTTATCATTATCCTTCAATAAATTTAAAAGAGGTTGTAAAATCGTTTCATCCCCTGTCCTGGCCAAAAAATCAATCACCTGCACCTGCGCAGCAGGCTTAATTTTAGGCAATAATAACAGCCATTCCTTGTCAGCTTCGGGCGATTGAAACCGCATCGCAAATTCAAGTGCTGCACCTCTGTACTTAATGTCTTTGTCTTGCATGGCTTTATATAACAGCGGCAAGCTTTTTGCCCCTTTAATCTCAACCAATAATTTAAGGGCGGCTATTTTTGCATGGCCTTGTCCTGCTTTATCTGCATCCCGCATTAAATCATTGGCTAACTTTTCTGCCTCTGTGCTATTTCCATCGTTGCTTATGGTATGAATGTATAATACGAAAGCCGCAAGTGATTCTGTATTGTCAAGAGTGAAGCCTGCTTTTTGTACTGCCTGCTGCAATAACGCCGCCGAACCTGCATCGCCAATACGCGCCAGCGCATACAAACAAATTTTACGAAGCTGTGGCTCATCCGTATTTGCAGCTTCAGTTATACGCTTTACAGCCGGCTTGTAGCGCGCATATCCCAATGCCTCAATAAGTGGCAGAGGCAAGCCGCTTTTGGCGCCTGCAAGCGCATTTAATAAAGCCGTTGAGGAGCCCGTTGTATTTATTTGTGCTAATGCCCTTGCCGCAGCCCCACAAAGCTGCTCATCCTGCAAATATTTTTCCAAAGTTGGTACTGCATCATCCTTGCCAATCTGCTGCAATTGTTTTATAATGAATTGCCTGCTGGTGTTATCTTTTAAGTTTTGCAAAGCTGTGCAATATGCCGCCACTGCCATTTGACGTTGCGGCTCTTTTCCAGGTTGCATCACATAATTTGAATAGCCGCCAATTGCGTATTCAATAGCAGTATTATCACCACTTCCGGCCGGCATCAACATGCTTGCCATATCTGCTATGCCTTTTTCGCCAAGGCCTGATATAGCTCCCATATTTTTATCCAGTTGCGCTTTATCCTGCGCGGGCATGGCGGCAAGAATATCAGCGATCTTTGATGATGTGCCCTGTGCTTTCGCAAAAATGCTTATACAGCAAACAAAAATGGCAAGTAGTATTTTTCTCATGATATATCCCGGATTGAAAAATTGTTCTGAATATTTTTTTCTTCTACAGTATAAAGGGCGCACGCATCGGAGGATCAATCAGGCGGTTGGCGCCTTCATCATCAACAAACTCCATCTTTACCGGATCAAAGTTTAGCGAACGGCCTAATTGTAAAGCAACTTTGCCCATATTGATGATACTGCACGAACGAAACCCATTCACTTCATTCAATGCAAATTTTTTGCGTTTTGTAACTGCTTCAATAAAATTAGTGACCTGTGGTTCGGGATCAGGAAATGCTGCAAGTTTCTTTTCAAGGCCAGGGATATCAGACCGAAAACCGGGGTATAGTTTTCCTTTGGGCCCCTCTATATAAGGCACATTCTCGTCCTTGCCCTCGCCATCTAAAATTATTTTGCATCCGTCTGCATAGGTATATTCTATCCTTCTCCATGTTCCTACGGCATCGGGATGCTGCTGTGGCGCATCTATTTCCACAGAAATAGGGCTGGTGTCATCCTTACCTAAAAAGTATTGAATAGGGTCAATATAGTGTTGCCCCATATCGCCAAGGCCACCGCCATCATAGTCCCAGTAACCCCGAAATGTTTGATGAACCCGATGAGGGTTGTACGGCTTGTACGGCGCGGGTCCCAGCCACATATCATAATCCAGTTCAGGCGGTGGTTTCATTACCTCAAGGTTTGTTTTACCTACCCAATAAAACTTCCAGTCAAATCCTGTGTGCCTGCTTACGGTCACCTTTAAAGGCCATCCCAGCATGCCGCTTTGCACCAGTTTTTTTATGGGCTTAACAGTGGTGCCCATGCCATAAAAATTATCCTCAAACCTAAACCATGTGTTTAACCTGAATATCCTGCCATTTTGCTGCACTGCTTCAATCAACCGTTTTCCTTCGCCTATTGTTCTCGTCATCGGCTTTTCGCACCAAATATCTTTGCCCGCGCGGGCAGCATCCGCCGCAATAATGCCGTGCCAGTGCGGCGGCGTTGCAATGTGCACAATATCTATTTCCGGCAGTTGCAGCACTTCCCTGTAATCAGTGAATGTTTTAACCCCATTGTCCAGCATGGCTGCAGCCTCTTTAATATGCACACGGTCAACATCGCAAATAGCGCCTACCCTTGTACCGGCATAGGCAAAATGGTTACGGCCCATACCACCCACGCCTATAACCGCTTTGGTAAGCTGGTCGCTTGGCGCAATATATCCCCGGCCAAGCACGTGCCTTGGAATAATCGTAAAGGCTGCCGCGGCGCCCAGTGTATTTTTGAGAAAGGAACGCCTTGAACTATTTGAAGGTTTTATGCCCATGTGAATGGTTTTGTGTTTATGCTATTCTGTAAATATTACGCAATAATATTACTGCAAAAAATTACTAAACTCAATTTATTTTTTATACTTACTGCAAATAAAAGATGGCCGGTTTAACGCATCAAAACAAAAGGGTGTCCATTAAAGCACAACCCGCTTACCTGTGCGTGCAGATTCTTTTGCCGCCTCTAATATCTTAACCACGATTACGTTAATTTCTAATGAGGAGGGGTCATTAACAGGGTGTATTTGTCCTCTTAATACCGCCGCCAGGTAAGGTATATTGTCCTTATACTCATATGGCTTAACAGGTATTGAGTCGTAAGTATTTTTAGTTCTTTCCTGCAACACGCTGCCATTCAGTGCATGGAGGTAACCGGTCTTTCCAAAAACCTCCATATCCTTTATACCAAAGGGCCAATTCCAGGATGCTTCTATCTGCCCAACAGATGTTGGGTACTCAACAAGTATCGTCGCATCGTCATCCACTTTTGGATAGACGGATGGTTTCACATGGCGAATAACCGCGGTAACTGCAACAGGCGCTTGTCCATCCATCAGCCAGGTCATTAAATTAGCGCCATAACATCCAAAATCCATCACAGCTCCTCCCCCGTTTTTCACAGGGTCAGTCAGCCACTTCAGAAAATCAGGGCTGCATCCAATTTCCACGGGCCCCTGGTGGCCGTCGTGCACCACCATCTTTTGAATGTTACCAACAGGGTTGCCGGCAGTATGCGTCATGGTATAGATCTGTTGGTTCGTTGCGTACCAGGTGGTTTCGTAATTTGTAAGCAGTTGTATGTGGTATTGTTTTGCAAGCGCAGCCATGTGTTCAACATCTTTCACAGTTGTTGCAAGTGGTTTTTCAACCATTACTGAAATGCCCCTGGGCGCACAGGCTTCAACCACGGCCATGTGGTCAACAATTGCATTGTAGGCCAGCACTGCATCGGGTTTTATATGCTGCAGCATTTCAGGGACGGTTTTGTAAAACAGAGAGTCGGGTAAATGAAAACGCGTTTTATATTTCTGCACCAACTGTTCATCTGCTTCCGCAATGCCAATTATTATTACTTCTCCGTTTTTGTTTTGGTTCATAATATTATTTACATGGTCGTGGTTAAGGCCTGCAACACCCACCCTTAGCAGTTGCGCCTTCGCACAAGAAGCAAGCAACAATAAAATGGTTATAAAAGAGCAGATAATACGGCAAACGTTATTTTTCATTTTTTATAATTTAATCAAAGAATATTTAAAGCCTGAACGAAATTATTGGTTTATAACCGTATAGCCGCAACCATTGTTTTTTTTCAAATACGTACACCCAGGTGTTCGTTTTCGTACAGTGTGCACAGCAAGTAACTACGTAAACAATTTATTTTCAGCAAGTTAAACACTGGCACAGGCATTGAAATATTAAAGCGGCAAAGTATGCTTATTTGGGAACGCATTTTAAACGGCCGCGTAAATAATCAAAACCGCTGTCAAACTACAAACCAGTCGTCGTGATAAAAAGCTTTATAAAAATCGCCTACAGGAACCTGCTTCGCAGCAAGGGTTTCTCTGCCATCAACATCAGTGGCCTTGCTATTGGCATGGCCAGTGCTATGCTAATTTTATTGTGGGTGCAGGATGAATTTAGCTATGATAATTTTTATCCCAATAAAGAGCGGCTGGTGGTTGCCTGGAACCGTGACAGATGGGATAACGAAATCAAATGCTGGAACTCTACGCCCAAAATATTAGGGCCTACAGTAAAAAAAGATTTTCCCGAAGTGGAAAAAGAAACAAGGGTTAACTGGGGCGACAACCTGCTAATGACGGTAGGCGAAAAAAGGCTTACCATACACGGCACCTGTGTTGACCCCGATTTCCTCACGATGTTTGGTTTCCCGGCCATATACGGTAATGTTAACACGGCGCTTAACGATCCATCTTCTATTGTGCTTACTGAAAAACTTGCTCTAAAATTGTTTGGAAATAATAATGTTGTTGGCAAGGTGATAAAAGTTGACAATAAGAGTAACTATGTTGTAAGCGCTGTTATGAAAGACCTGCCGGGAAACAGCCGCTTTGGCGATTATGAGTTTTTACTTCCATGGGCATTTATGAAAGCCAATGGTAATGACGACAGTACATGGGGCAATAATTCAACCATTAATTATATACTGCTTAGGCAAAACACAAACCTTGAGGCGGTAAACAAAAAAATATCGGATATAACCATTAAACACGAGGGGCCAACCGGAACCACGCATGTGTTTTTATACCCGCTTGGAAAAATGCGGCTGTATGGTGAATTTAAAAATGGCATCCCATCCGGTGGGCGTATCGAAACAGTGAGAGTATTCGCGATAATAGCTATATTGATCTTACTAATTGCCTGTATCAACTTTATGAACCTGTCAACTGCGCGAAGTGAAAAACGCGCAAAGGAAGTGGGTATTCGCAAAGTCGCAGGAGCACTAAAGCAGTCGCTGATTGGCCAGTTTCTTGCCGAGTCTGTAATGATAGCTTTAATTGCCGGGGTATTGGCACTTGGTCTTGTGGCCATAAGTTTACCTGCTTTTAATACCCTCACCTATAAAAAGATTTCGGTTGATTATGGCAATATTTATTTTTGGCTGTCATTTACAGGTTTTATCATTTTTACCGGCGTGCTTGCCGGCAGTTATCCTGCATTTTTCCTTTCTTCTTTCAAACCTGTCTCCGTGTTAAAAGGTGCATTTAAAAAAGCGCATGCCCTTGTAACACCACGTAAGGTGCTGGTGGTGATACAATTTACAGTTGCAATTGTCCTCATCATAGGTACGGTGATTATTGAGCAGCAAATAAAATATGCGCAGGAGCGTGAAAACGGTTATAACAGAGATAATTTGGTTTATGTTTTTATGCAAGGTGACATAGAAAAAAATTATGAGGTAATTAAGAACGATCTGTTAAGCCAGGGTATCGCTACAGCTATAAGCAAAACAAGCTCGCCGATAACACAATCGTGGAGCAATACATGGGGATATGAATGGAAAGGCAAGCCCGCGAACGACAAAACGATTATAAATGATTTTTGCAGTGATGGCAACCTTGTAAAAACAACGGGTATGACGATAGTGCAGGGCAGGGATATTGATTTAAAAAAATACCCGGGCGATAGCACATCTGCCATTTTAAATGAAGCCTGCGTTAAAGCAATGGGTTTTAAAAACCCATTAGGACAGGTTATAAAAAATGGCGCTGATTACCAAATTGTAGGTGTGGTAAAAGATTTTATTATTGAATCGCCTTACGATCCCATAAGGCCTATTGTTATTCGCGGGCCAAAAGGCTGGTTTAATGTTATTCACATAAAGCTTAACGGCAATACCACAACAGCGCGAAATTTAGCAGCCATGGAAAAGGTGTTTAAACATTACAACCCTGAATACCCTTTCGAATACCATTTTACGGACAAGGAATATGAGCAAAAATTTGATGATGAAAAACTTACGGGCACACTTGCTGCACTTTTTGGCGGTCTGACCATTCTTATTGCCTGCCTTGGTTTATTTGGGCTGGCCGCATATATGGCAGAAAACAGGATAAAAGAAATTGGGGTTAGAAAAGTTTTGGGTGCATCGGTAGCACATATAACAGGTTTATTGTCAAAAGATTTTTTAAAGCTTATTATTATATCATTCGTTATTGCTTCGCCTTTTGCATGGTATCTAATGAATAAGTGGCTTAAAGGCTATGATTATCATACACCAGTTAACTGGTGGGTATTTGCATTGGCTGGGGTAGCGGCAATCGCAATCGCCCTGCTAACCATAAGTTTCCAGGCCATTAAAGCGGCGGTTGCCAACCCGGTGAAGAGTTTAAGAACAGAGTGAGGGGCGTGAAACGTGAAACGTGAGACGTGAAAAAAGGATGGGAGTGATAAATTTTTATTATGGGGAGCGATTGAACGTCCGGCCACGTTATTTGGCGCACTGATTTTTGGGATAATCAGGATTTAATGGGTTTAATTTATCTGCGAAAATCTTTACAATCCTGACAATCAGCCCGTCCGAACGGCATCCGGGCGGGCGTTCAATCATTCGCACAACTGTAAACTGAAAACTATCACAAAGTGACCCATTAGGGCAAACTGTAAACTGATTTGTATGTTTAAAAATTATATAAAAACCGCCTGGCGCAATTTGTGGAAAAACAAAGTTTTTTCCGCCATTAATATTATTGGCCTTTCTATAGGTATGGCTGCCTGTATTGTTATAATGCTTTTCGTTTCTTATGAGAAGAGTTTTGACAATTTTCATTCAAAAAACATTTACCGCCTTAACGAAGTACAGAAATTTCCGGGCATGGTATCATCCCAAAAAGTGGGGTTGTCTATGTTCCCTATGGGACCCACCATGCGGAATGAGTTTCCCGAAATAAAAAATTATTCCCGCATACACTGGATGTATAATTACCCTTTAAAGAAAAGCGATAAAACAGTTTTCTTTCCTGCCATGTTTTATGTGGACTCCACATTTTTACAGATGTTCGATTTTAAGCTACTCCGGGGCAATCGGGAAACCGTTCTGCAAAAACCTAACAGTATTGTACTAACACAAGTGAGCGCTGCAAAATTGTTTGGCAAGGAAGATCCGATTGGCAAAACCATTACCCATTATGGGGATGACACAGTTAGCTATATGGTTACCGGCATTATGGATAATATACCGCAAAATTCACAAATGCAGTTTGACGGTTTAATGTCATTCAGCACATTTGCAAGGCCTGATATGATGAACTGGTGGGGTGGTAACTGGATGGATACTTATTTTGAATTAGCGCCCAATACCAATGTGGCTGAAATGACAAAAAAGTTTCCGGGGTACCTGAAAAAACATCTTCAGAACGATGACTGGAAGGACTATGAACTTTTCCTCCTTCCATTAAAGGAAATACATGCTGGAGCAACGGATATTGGATTGGATTATGTCAATTATCAAAAGTTTGATAAAAACTACACGAATATATTTTCTATCATCGCGCTTATAGTGTTGGTTATAGCCTGTGTAAATTTTATGAACCTTTCTACTGCCCGTTCCGCTGAAAGAGCACGGGAGGTTGGCATCAGAAAATCAATCGGCGCTTTACGGCTGCAGTTATCCCTGCAGTTTATTGGTGAAACCGTCTTGCTTTCGCTCATTGCCCTTGTATTTGCCATCATACTTGTTGAGCTCGCTTTGCCGTATGTAAACAATTTAAGCCAACGCTCGCTAAGCCTGCCTTTATCTTTCAACAACCTTACTACTTTGTATATAATTGGCGGCACAGTGCTGGTAGGGGTTATATCGGGTTTATACCCCGCCGCTTACCTTTCATCTTTTCAGCCGGTTAAAGTGCTTAAGGGCAGTATTCAAACGGGTAAAAATAAAGGCACCCTGAGAAATGTGCTGGTGGTAAGCCAATTTGCCAGTGCCATCTTCCTGATGATAGCCACCATTTTTGTGGTACGGCAGTTAAACTTTATGCAGGATAAAGACCCCGGCTTTAGCCGCGACCAGGTTGTTACACTGCCGTTAGATGGCATTACTTATAAAAAATACGAATTGCTGAGAAAAGAACTCCTTACCAGCAATTTTGTTAACGGCGTAACAGCAGCGCAAGACCAATTAGGCAGCCATCTTGACCAATCTGGTGTGCATTTTAAAGGTGATGGCCCAAAGCGGGATTTGGCAGTAACGCAACTTGTTGTTGACCCCGGCTATTTGGACTTGTATAAAATAAAGCTTGCCACAGGCAGAAATTTTTCAAAAGAAAAATCAGCAGCTAACCGTGAATATATTATTAATGAGGCGTTGGCAAAAGAATTGCTGAAAGATTACCCGAAAGAAAATATGGATTGGCTGCTTGGCAAAGAATTTGGCTATGATTCATTAGGTACTATTATTGGCATTGCAAAAGATTTCAATTTTAACAGCCTGCACAATAAAATTGAAACGATGTTCATATTTAACCAGGGGTATAGCGGATATTTCAGCACAGTGTCGGTAAAAATAAACGGGGCAAAAAGTAAAGACGCACTTGCATTTATAGAGTCAACGTGGAAGAAAATTAACAACGACCATCCCTTTACGTACCAGTTTTTGGATGATCATTTCAATGATGTCTATCGTGCAGATATACAGGTAAGCAGTATTGTAGGCATATTAGCCGGGCTGGCTATTATTATTTCATGCCTTGGCTTGTTTGGGCTGGCATCGTACTCTGCAGAAAAAAAGATAAAAGAGGTTGGCATACGCAAAGTACTCGGTGCATCGGTTCAAAGCATAGTTACCCTGCTGTCAAAAAAATTTATAACCCTTGTTTTAATAGCAAACCTTATTGCATGGCCTATTGCCTGGTACACATTGCATGTATGGCTACAGGATTATGCCTACCATGTTGAGATCAGCTGGTGGGTGTTTATATTGGCAGGCATTGCAGCTATGCTTATAGCGTTAATAACGGTTAGTTTCCAGGCGATAAAAGCGGCGGTTTCAAACCCGGTAAAGAGTTTGAGAACGGAGTAACCTCACCCCCTACCCCCTCTCCACGCGGTGTAGAGGGGGAAAAAGCGAAGAACGATTTTTATTATGGGGATGAATTGAACGCCCGTCCGGATGGTTGGTCGGACGGGCATTGAATCATTCTCTACTATCATTCGCTTAAACTGGAAACTGGCAACCGGAAACTTGAAACTTCTTACCATCTCTTGCTTTTTACAATTAAAAATCTTAATTATGGGGAATTGAAAATAACCCATGCTTAAAAACTACCTGGTAACTGCTTTTCGCAACCTGCTAAAAAGAAAAGGGTTTACTTTTCTTAATATAATAGGCCTGGCTATTGGCATTGCCTGCTGCCTCTTGTTATTCCAATATGTATCATACGAAAAAAGTTATGATAGTTATGCCGAAGGAAATCATCTTTTCCGGGCTCAATTAAACTCTTATCAGCAGGGTAAACTTGCCTGGCAGGCAGCAACCACCTATCCTATTACCGGGCCGGATATGAAAAAAGATTATCCTGAAGTAGAAGATTTTTGCCGTCTCATCAATGCACCGCTATTACTTTCAAATGATCCAAAGCAGGTAAAATTTGCTGAAACCAAAGGATACTTCGCAGATGCATCATCCATCAAACTGCTTAACATACATATTCTAAAAGGCAATCCTGCAAATGTTTTAACAGGCAACGATAAGATGATATTGAGCGCAAGCATGGCAAGAAAATATTTCGGGAATGAAGAAGCTATAGGCAAAATGCTTACAGTCAGGGATGCCAGTATGGTTCAGCATTATGAAGTAACTGGTGTTTTTGAAGACTATCCCCCCAATTCACACCTTGTGTTAAATTACCTTGTTTCTTATTCAACACTCGGCAAAATAAAACGTTTACAGGGCGACACTACCAATTCAACAGAAACACAATGGGGCTGGTACGATTTTTACACTTACATAAAATTGAGACCGGGCGCTGATTATAAACAATTAGAAAAAAAATTCCCTGAATTTGGCCGGCGTTACTACCCCGATCTTAACTGGGCAAAACTGAATAATGAACACGATGAGTTTTACTTGATGCCGCTGCAAAACATACATCTTAACTCAAATTATTTTGAGGAGGCAGAAGTGAATGGCAATGCCGGCAGTGTAAATTTTATGTTTCTTATTGCGTTATTTATCCTCGCAATAGCATGGATAAATTATATAAACCTTGCCACGGCCCGCTCGGTAGAAAGGGCAAAAGAAGTGGGCGTGAGAAAAGTGTTGGGTGCCAACCGAAGCAGCCTTATAAGGCAATTTCTATCGGAAAGCCTTATATTGAATTTTGCATCGTTATTTCTGGCATTTGCGGTGGCATTATTATTAACCCCTGTATTCAATCAATTTGTTGGGCATACCCAATCACCCGGCTTATTTACCATGTCAGGCGGGTACTGGCTTATATTTTCTGCTATTTTTATTGCGGGTACATTGCTCTCAGGCCTCTATCCTGCTTTTGTATTGTCGGCCTATCAACCGGTAAAAGTTTTAAAGGGCGCCTTTAAAAATGCCGCTGGCGGATTGATGTTGCGAAAGGGGCTTATCGTTCTGCAATTTGTTACTTCAATCATTCTTATAGCTGGTACCATTATAGTATATCAGCAAGTGCAATATATGCGGCAGCAGCAACTGGGGTTTAATATAAAACAAACACTTGTACTTAATGGCGCAACATCCGTGAGTGACTCTTTATATTTAAATCTTTATCAGCCCTTTAAATCTGATATACTCCGCTTACCCGGAGTGCAAAGCATCACTGCTTCTTCTGCTGTAATGGGGAAAGAAATTTTTAATACAAATGACCTGAAAAAAGTAGGCCCGAAAGACGGGAATGAAAAAACTTATACTTTCTATAATCTGAATACAGACTACGACTTCATCCCTTCTTATAATATGGCGCTTATAGCAGGGCGTAGTTTTTTAAAGGATCATAGTACAGACAAAAACGCGGCTATACTAAATGAAACAGGTATAAAATTGTTAGGCTTTCCAAATGCGGCGGCAGCACTTAATACTAAAGTTTTGGAGGCCGCAAAAGATACGCTTACTATAATAGGTGTATTGGCAGATTTTCATCACCTGGGGCTTCAAAAAAGTATTGACCCGCAATTGGTCATGCTTGATCCCGGCATCCGAAACAATTATTCACTCAAACTTACATCGGCAAACATGCCCCAAACCATGGAGGCTGTTAAATCAATATGGAATAAATATTTCCCAAATGACCCTTTTGATTATTTTTTTCTTGATGATTTTTATGACCAGCAATATAAGGCAAGCAATTTATTCGGCCGGGTATTCGGGTTGTTCGCGTCGCTGGCTATTTTGATAGCATGCTTCGGGTTATCGGGCCTATCGGCTTATAATATATTGCAACGAACAAAAGAGATAGGCATCCGCAAAGTAATGGGCGCGTCTGTTAATCAGTTGCTGTTCATCCTTTCAAAAGACTTTATGCTGCTGGTATTTGCTGCCTTTATAATAGCTGTGCCTTTATCGTGGTGGGCAATGAACACCTGGCTGGAAGATTTTGCATACAGGGATGCGATAAGTGTTTGGATATTTATTGCGGCAGGTGCACTTGCGGGCATTATTGCATTGATCACCATCAGCATGCAGGCTATAAAAGCAGCGTTTGAAAATCCTGTAAAGAGTTTGAGAACGGAGTAACAACGGCCCCCTTGCCCCTACCCCTTTCCCCTTTAGGGGAAAGGGCATTTAGAGTGATAATGTTTTATTATGGGGAGATCTATTGAGGGACTTTACACTTTTATATAAACCTTTTTCTTATCCAATACATATACAACAAGCCAGTATATAAACACGAGTATCAGTGCATATAATAAAGATGCATTTCGCTCATCTGTAAACAAGGGTTTGCAAATATGCTCATAAAACCAGCCAAAAGGTGAGGTATGGCGCATTATACCGTCCTTATTCAATCCATTGTTTATCCTTATCAAACCCAAAACACGCGGTAAAAAACCGCTCAGTACAAAAATAAATAAGGGGTTTTTGCCAAACACATCAAAAAAGCGGCTCCAGGCGCCGCGCGCATTCTTAAATTCAATGAAGAAAATGGCGGTGCACAATGTAAGAATGGCAAGCCCGCTTGTATAAAGTACATAACTGCTTGTCCATATTTTTTTGTTTACCGGGAAAGTCAGGTCCCAGCAAAAGCCAACAAAGATCAATGCAACGGCAGCCATAAACAGGTTGCTCAGCATTTCATAAGTTTTGCCTTTTTGCTGAATATACCTGCCTACAAAATACCCTGCTATTATTTGTACAATAGCGGTTAAATTGCTCGTGATGCCTTCGGGGTCAAACGCCACACCCTCGCCATGATACATATGGGGTTCATGCAAAACAGCCTTGTCAACTGCAACGCCAAAATACCCTGACAGGCTATAAGGCGCACCGCCTGCCCCCAGCCACGCGCAAAGTATCCAGTATAAAAGCAAAAGGGCCGCGCTTATAGCAAACACCATTTTGGGTTTAAAAAAATAAACGATAAGGGATGCAAAAAAATAACATATAGCTATGCGTTGCAATACGCCAAGTATCCTCACACCGTGTATAACATCATCACTGCCGGCCCATTCCCAGGGCTTAAAAACAATTCTTCCATTTTGCCACATTAAAAACGGGCACCAGTTGAGAAATAAACCGATAAAAAAAATAAGCAGCGTTCTTTTAATAACTTTAGTCAAAAAAACGTTTGTGCCTGCCTGTTGAAACCTTGGCATTACAAAGGCCATGGCGTTACCAACAGCGAATAAAAAGAATGGAAAAACAAGATCAGTGGGCGTACAGCCGTTCCATGATGCGTGATCGAGCGGAACATAAGTGGACCCTCCCTGGTTATTTACCAATATCATTAAAGCAACAGTAGCGCCCCGGAAAACATCCAGCGAATAATATCTTTCTTTCATTATAGCTATTTGGGATTATAAACATTTAAAATTAACGAATAAACCAACAGGCGCAGAAAAAGAGCAAGCAACCGGCCAACGGTATCTTGCGTTTCTATTTGTCTAAAGGTTGTTAAACAGGCATTAGCACATATCAAAATCCTTATATTTGTGCCGGTCGAAAGATTAAATACCAATACGGGGGTGCTGACTTTAAACATCATTGCGTACTAAATGTGCCGATAAAATAATAAAACCGGTACTTTTTTTAAAAAGTTTATGTGTCCCAGGTGGCGGAGCTTTACATTTGTTTAATTTCAAACAGCCAAAATTTCTATTTCTAACCTCAATTCATGAAAAATATAATTCTGTCCCTTTGCCTGTTGATGAGTTCTTCCATCCTGTTCGCACAGGATCTGCAAAAGCAGGATCTGAGGCAAATACATGTTGACCAGCTTAGCGATGATGAGATAATTGCTTATTACAATAAATTGCAACAATCCGGTGTTTCATTAGACCAGGCCATACAAATTGCGTCTTCAAGAGGTATGCCGCAGGATGAAATTACCAAATTGGAACAGCGGATACAAACATTACAAAATTCTCAAAAACTATCTTCATCTTCACTTACGGGTAAAAAATCAGCAACTGATACACTTCAACCCGGCAGGTCTGAAAGCCAAACAACTCTTTTAACCCAGGATGAAGAGTTTGACAAAAGAATATTTGGCTCTGAATTATTCAACACGTCATCACTTACGTTTGAGCCTAACCTCCGCATTGCTACCCCTGCCAATTATGTGCTTGGCCCGGATGATCAACTGGTTATTGAAGTTTTTGGATTTTCGGAGGCCCGGTACACACTTACGGTAAGCCCCGAAGGAAATATCTATATCCCCAACGCAGGGCCAATATATGTCGCAGGCTTAACGATAGAAGATGCCACTGCAAAAATAAAGGCGAAACTGGCTTCCACTATTTATAAAGCCATTGTAACCGGAAATACAAAAGTGCAGGTAAGTCTTGGTAATATTAAAAGCATACGTGTAACTATAATAGGACAGGCTAAAAAACCCGGCTCATATACGCTATCCTCCTTATCTACGGCATTTAACGCATTGTCTTTATGCGGGGGACCTAACAAAATTGGCAGTTACCGTAATATTGATATTGTACGTAACAACAAAGTTTTTAAAACTATCGACCTGTATAAGTTTTTAGTAAACGGCTATACGGAAGATAATGTAAGGTTAATGGACCAGGATATTATCCATATTCCATTTTACAAAACAAGGGTTACAGTGGGAGGCGAGGTAAAGCGCCCCGGAATTTTTGAAACAATTCCTGGTGATAACCTGCAGCAGATATTAGATGAAGCCGGCGGCTTTACCGACTCTGCATACCGCTCTGCAGTAAAGATCACTGAAATAACTGACAAGGAAAAGCAGGTTGCGGATGTTGATGGAAAGGATTTTGCAAGTTATATGCCTAAAGGAAGCGATTCTATTTATGTTGGAAAAGTTAGCGACCGCTATACAAACCGCATAACGATAGAAGGCGCTGTAATGCGGCCCGGAACCTTTGAATTAACACCCGGCTTAACTTTGAAACAACTTATTCAGAAAGCAGACGGTTTAAAGGAAGATGCATTTTTGAACAGGGGTATTATAACAAGATTGAAAGAAGACCTGTCGCCAGAAGTATTGGCGTTTGATGTTACTGGTATTTTAAACAATTCACAACCGGACATTCCCTTAAAACGCGAAGATAAAATAACGATATCTTCTATATTTGACCTTAAGAATAAAATGACCCTTGTAATACAGGGCGAAGTAAGATTTCCCGGCACATACGAGTACAAAGACAGCACAAGTATTAAAGATATTATTTTCCAGGCAGGTGGTTTTACCGAAGCGGCAACAGGCAAGCGTATTGAAATTGCGAGAAGGGTAAGTAATGCGGATGTGAACAGCAACTCAACGGAAATCGCACAAATAGTGCAGGTAGATGCTGCAAAAGATCTTGAATACACAGCCAATAATTTTTACCTGCAACCTTACGATGTAGTAATTGTACGCAACAATCCCGGCTACTTTACACAGAAAACCATAACAGTTGATGGAGAAGTTATGTACCCGGGCCCTTATGTAATTAACTCAATAGATGAAAAGCTAAGCAGTATTATAAACCGTACAGGCGGTTTTAAAAATACTGCCGACCCTTCAGGCGCATCATTAAAGCGCTTAAATAAAATTGATATTCAAACAGAAATAAAAACAGAAAAAGTAGGTAAGCTCGCAGTCATTAACAAAAGGGATACTACTGTTTCTGATTCGCTTACTAAAGAAGCGGGAAAACCCTATGACGTTATTGGTATTAACCTGGAAGAAGTGATGGCACACCCTGGCATTACTAACGATCTTATTCTTGAAGATGGGGATATTTTGTTTATCCCTAAAAAGAACCAGGCTGTTAAAGTGAGAGGTGAAGTATTATTTCCTACACAATTTGCTTTTCAACAAGGCCAAAGCATGAAATATTATATAGATAAAGCAGGGGGCTTTGCAGGTACGGCGCAAAGGCGCAGGTCATTTGTTTTAGGCGCTAACGGAAATGCCCGAAGGGTAAAGCATTTTTTATTTTTTAAAAGCTACCCTGAAATATATGGCGGAGATGAAATATTTGTTCCAAAAAAGCCAGAACGAAAAGGATTAGATACCGGTGAAACTATAGGGATATCTTCTGCAGTTGTGGGGCTTGCATCCGTAATAATAGCGCTGCTAAATAATTTAAAGCTATAAATAAAAGCTAACCCTTTTAAAATATGACTGAGCAAACTACAACAAATATTCCCGAAATATCGCTGGCAGATGTTACCAAAAAAATAAGATCGCTTTATCGTTATCTTCTTTCAAAGTGGCTGATCATATTAATTGTTGCTTTTATAGGGGGTATTGCAGGTATTACTTACGCATGGATGCAAACACCTAAATATGCCGCAGTTTTAACATTTTCAATGGAAGATGAAAAATCTTCAGGAGGTGGCCTTGCCGGTTTAGCCGCTCAATTTGGCCTTGACCTCGGTACCGTTGGAGGCGCCTTTACTGGTGAAAATATAGTAGTGCTGGTTCAATCAAACAGGATGATTGAGTCAACTTTGCTATCTGATATTTCCGTTAACGGAAAACAGGAATCCCTGCTCAATTATTATCTTGATATTTATGACTTCAAAAAAGGATTTAGCAAATCGCCTGATAAAGAATTAAGGAATTTAACCTTCCCTGATAAGCAGGATCCATCAACTTTTACGCGCCTGCAGGATAGTGTATTATTGCTGGTGATAAATGCGATGCAAAAAGGCGCCTTAAAAACCGAAAAGCCTGAGGCGAGAATGAATCTTTACTCAATAACATGCAAAAGTGAAGATGAAACGTTCTCCATTGAATTTTGCAAGCAACTTATAAAGAACGTATCAGAATTTTACGTTGATACAAAAACAAAGCGTTCGGCAAAAATTGTAGATATCCTTCAAAAAAGAGCAGATTCTGTAAAAACCGCCTTTAATAATGCGCTGCTTGGCAGGGCAGAATTAAGTGATGCCAATATTAATACGGCCCTGCAATTGCCCGCTGTTGGCATACAGCGCAAACAAACAGATGTAACCGTATTAGCAACTGCCTATGGGGAGCTGCTTAAGAACCTGGAGATAGCAAAGTTTAACCTGTTAAATGAAACTCCGTTGATACAGGTTATTGATGAACCGGTTGCACCGCTTGAAAAGAAGAAGTTGGGCAGGCTGCTGGGGGGGCTGATAGGAGGTTTCATAATGGGATTGTTATGTGTAATATATTTAACCGCGAAAAAAGCTTTTAAACAAAAAAGCGTTGAAGCCTAACATATAGTCCTTTCTTAAAAAATATGTCTAAATCCCCGTTATCAACAAGCCAGAGAATTGGTATTAATGCTTTTACATCTGCCACCCAGGTACTGGTTGTTGGCCTTGTATATTTTTTTCTGTATAGGTTTTTACTCAGGCAATTAGGCCCTGCAATGCTTGGTGTGTGGTCGCTTGTATTAGCCACGGCTTCACTGGCAACAATGGCTAATCTTGGTATAACTGCAGGACTGGTAAAATTTGTAGCAGATTTTAACGCTAAAGGAATGATGGAAGAATTGCACAAGCTTCTGTTTACAGCATTTATTACAATAGTAGTTTTTTTTGGGTTGCTGGTAATTATCCTTTATTTTTTTGTTTCATTAATTCTTTCAAAAATTGTTGCACATGAGTATGTTGCAGTAGCTATAAAAATGCTTCCTTTTTCTTTACTCAGTTTATTCATTAACGAAGTTGGCGGAGTGTTTACTTCGGTGCTTGACGGGCTTCAAAAAAATTACCGCCGAAATCTGATCTATATATTTTCCTCTGTTCTTATGCTGGTTGCCGGGTATATTCTTGTGCCAAAATTTGGCATAATAGGTATGGCCTATGCGCAGGTTGGGCAATCTTTACTTGTTGCCGCTGCAGCGTTTATTCTTTCATCAAAATTAATTAATGTCAAAAGTTTTTTCACCAGTAAGTGGAGTAAACCGGTATTTAAACAAATATTTTCATACGGTGTAAAGTTTCAGTTTATATCAGTTTGCCAAATGTTGTATGAGCCCACAACAAAAGCACTCATTAGCAAATTTGGCGGCATATCCGGCTTATCAATACTGGGGTTTTATGAAATGGCATCCCGCCTTGTGTCGCAGGTTAAGGCATTAATTGTTAACGCCAACCAGGTAATGGTTCCTGTCGTAGCATCTGCCATGCACAATAATATCAAATCGCTAAAAAATATTTATTTGAATTCTGTTTCAATTATAATGTTGGTTTGTGTTCCTATAATTACCTCCCTTGTTGTTTTTGCACCTGCAATATCTTTTTTATGGATAGGCCATTATGAACCTGCCTTTGTTATTTCAGTTTATCTGCTTTGCGGCGGTATATTTATCAATATTTTATGCGGGCCGGCCTATTTTGGTTTCCTGGGGGAAGGGGTGCTGGGTAGCCTTCTTAAAATTCATTTTTCAATGGCTGTGGCAAATGCTGCGTTTGGCTTATTGGCAGGCAAGTTTTTAAACGTTTACAGCATTATAGGAACATGGAGCGTAATATTAACGGGAGGGTCATTATTTGTTATGCATTATTACCAGAAAAGCAAAGGCCTCAATTTTAACACCTTACTTTCATTCAGAAACTTTGGCTTATTATTGTGTGCCGCCTTAACAATAATAGCTGCTAAGTTTTCCTTTGACCACATAACATCCCTCGGGATATTTTGGCAAATCTTTATTGACATAGTTATTCTTTCGGTTGCGTTTATTCCATTTATGATCACACAAAAATATTTTAAATTCTCAACGATGTTTAGGTTTAGAAAAGTTTAAATACACAAATAGCAATGGCTTTTATAGACAAATCGTTTTTCCGGAACCCTTTAAGAGAATATTTTTCCTGGCTGTTTAACAAAATAAACTACCATACAAAAAATCGTGGCAGCCACTTGCGTATTGGTTATAAAACAAGACTTACAAATGTAAAGTTCGGTAAATATAACTGGGTGAATGATAATACTGTTTTGCATAACGTTACCGTTGGCGACTTTACATATTTCTCGGCAAACAGCGTTATACTTGAAGCCAGTTTTGGTAAATTTTGCTCAATTGGCCCTAATGTTAAAGTAGCGCCGGGTAAACATCCTACACATACTATTGTAAGTACACATCCGGCTATTTATTCTAATCCGCCTTATTACAAAAAGAACTTTTCCGCAACTGACAAACATAACCCTTACAGGCATGTTGAAATTGGCAACGATGTGTGGATAGGTGCCAACGCAGTTATTGCTGATGGCGTAAAAATTAGCGATGGTGCAATAGTAGCTGCAAATGCTTTGGTTACAAAAAATGTTGAGGCATACTCAATTGTAAGCGGTGTACCGGCAATGCATGTGCGTTACAGGTTTACTGAAGACGAGATTGCAGCTCTTCTCAAAGAACGTTGGTGGGATAATAATATAGAATGGCTCGAAAAGAACGCAGTTTATTTGTGGGATATAAAAGATTTTATGCAGCATTTTGCAACAGCGCCAAACGAAAACGAAAAACATGCGCAGTGATCTCTATACAAAATTACAGCGGGCAAAATACGCGTGGCATGCTTTAAAAACAAGGTGCTGGTATGCTTTGTTTATGAAAAAATGCGGCAAAAAAAATACGATTGTAAAACCTATTGTATTAACGCCCTCATGCATAACCCTTGGCGATTATGTATTTATAAGAGACCATTCCAGGCTGGAGGGTGTATTTTCTTATGCAGGTATTTTTTATACTCCCTCAATCACTATTGGAAACCGGGTTTGTATTGAGCAAAATGTGCACATTACCTGCGCCTCCAATATACAGATAGGCAGCAATACGGCTATTGCAGCAAATGTTACCATAACAGACATAGAGCATCCATATACAGATATTTCACTGCCACCGGAAAAGCAGCAAATTAAAGTTAAACAGGTGCAAATAGGTGAAGATTGTAAAATATACAATAACGCCGTAATTCTTCCGGGTACAATTTTAGGCAAACACACTGTTGTGGCAGCAAATGCAGTTGTGTTAGGTAAAGAATACCCTGCCTTTTGTGTTCTTGCCGGCATACCTGCAAAAGTTATAAAACAATATGATTTTAAAAGGGAATTGTGGCTTAATGCAGAAAATAAATGAATGAGTAAATGAAAAATATTTTAATTACCGGGGGTGCTGGTTTTATTGGTTCGCATCTTTCCCTCCGGCTTCTTGAAAAAGGATATAATGTAAGAGTTTTGGATAACTTGTCGGAGCAAGTGCATGGCAAAGAGCCTGGAATAACATCTCCCTTATACAAATCAATAAAAAATAAAGTTGAATTTATTAAAGGTACCGTAACATCAAGGAGTGACTGGGAAATGGCGTTAAAAGGCCAGGATGCAATAGTTCATCTTGCAGCAGAAACGGGTACTGGCCAATCTATGTACCAGGTAGAGCATTATACGGCTATAAATATACAGGGCACCGCATTAATGCTCGACATTCTTACCAACCGTCAACACCAGGTGGAAAAAATCGTTGTAGCATCCAGCAGGGCCATATATGGTGAAGGAAAATATTTTAGCAATGAGTTGGGGGTTGTTTATCCTGCACATAGAACGAATGCGGATATGCAGAAAGGCGATTTTGAGGTAAAATACCCCGGGTCAGGTCCTTTAACAGTAATGGCTACCGATGAATCTTCAAAAGTACATCCGTCCTCCGTATATGGCATTACCAAACAGTTACAGGAGCAACTGGTTATAAATGTTTGTAATGCCAAAGGCATTGCTCCTGTGGCCTTCCGCTATCAAAATGTTTACGGGCCCGGCCAGTCGTTAACAAACCCGTATACAGGCATATTATCTATTTTCTCAAACAGGATAAAGGCTGGGCAGGGTATTAATATTTTTGAAGACGGGAAAGAAAGCCGTGATTTTGTTTTTATTGATGATGTTGTAGATGCAACTATTGCAGGCCTTGAAAATGAGGTTGCAAACGGGAATATATTTAATGTTGGTACGGGTAAAGCAATTACAGTATTGGCAGTGGCTAAAACGTTAATGAAATGTTTTGGGAAAGAAGTTCCTGCTGATATCAGTGGCATGTACCGCTTAGGTGATATAAGACATAATTTTTCGGACATTTCGAAGTTAAATGGCCTGTTAGGCATAACTGCAAAAGTTGAGTTTGAAGAAGGCATCAAAAAGTTTGTATCCTGGGTTGATCAACAAACTGTTTCCGAAAATAATTACGAGCACTCTCTTAACGAAATGCGCGAAAAAGGGTTATTAAAATGAATAAATTAGGGTTGGTAACGGTTTTGTACAACAGCGATGACGTGCTTGAAGGCTTTTTTAAAAGCGTCGCATCCCAGTCATACACTGATTATGTATTATATATTGTGGACAACTCTCCATCTTCTGCAACAAGGTCTTTATTAAAACAATTAAATACTCAATTCAAAATTACAGGCATAACACATATTGAGAATGAAATAAATACAGGCGTAGCTGCGGCCAACAACACGGGTATAAAAAAAGCTTTTGAAGATGGCTGTACCGACTTTATAATATTGAATAACGATATCGTATTTGAGGATGTCAATACATTTGCTACCCTCGTTGATATTGCCAATAATAATATAGCTGACATAATTGCTCCCAAAATCTATTATTACGGCACTAAAAAAATATGGTATGCCGGAGGCTCATTTAATAAGTGGAAAGGAGGCATAAAGCATTTTGGGGACAGACAGGAAGACAAAGGCTTATATGATAAGCCGGCTTATGTGTCCTACGCGCCAACGTGTTTTGTATATATAAAAGGTGAGGTTTTCAAAAAAACTGGGTTAATGGACGAAACTTATTTTGTTTACTGTGACGATCTTGATTTTATGTATCGCGCCTTACAGCATGGTTTCAGGTTATACTATCTTCCTAACCCATTTATTTTTCATAAAATAAGCAGTTCAACCGGCGGCACACTAA
>Ga0206915_1004_pt1 | contig 85034 bp, 76 predicted proteins | sample Alteio_BWOrgHeat_70_FD_152945 | JGI IMG/M metagenome (GOLD analysis project Ga0206915, IMG submission 152945) | Enriched cells from forest soil in Barre Woods Harvard Forest LTER site, Petersham, Massachusetts, United States -... | ecosystem: Environmental > Terrestrial > Soil > Temperate forest >...
TCCATTCGTCCATAATTTTGCGTAAACGCCCTGCCCGTTGCCCTTGCCTTTTGATAGCAATACACAAAATGCCGGAAGGTTTTTATTCTCGCTGCCTAACCCATAGCTCAACCATGAACCCATGCTGGGGCGGTTGCCAACCTGCGCGCCCGATTGAAAAAAGGTAAGTGCGGGGTCATGGTTGATAGCTTCTGTGAACATGCTTTTAATAATGCAAAGGTCATCCACAACGCCTGCGGTATGAGGCAGTAATTCACTTATATGAGCCCTTGCCTTACCATATTCGCCAAACTGGAAAACAGTTCCGGCCAACGGAAAATGTTCCTGGCCCGCAGTCATGCCCGTTAAGCGCTGCCCGTTGCGTATGCTGGCGGGTAAGTCCTGGCCCTGCATTTTTTGCAGCAATGGTTTATAATCAAACAGGTCTAACTGAGATGGCGCGCCATTTTGAAACAGGTAAATAATGCGTTTAGCTTTGGGGGCAAAATTGGGCAGCCCGGCAATAACAGGTTCATCCCCGCTTTTGCTAAACAGGTCAGGTATCAGTAAAGAGCCCAACGCAACACTGCCTATACCAAGGCTTAGCTTTGATAAAAAGCGCCTGCGGTTAAGATTAAGGCCGTGCTCTAAAATTTCTTTTTGCATACTATACGAGTTTGATCGTTTGAATGTTTGATTGTTTGAAAAGTTCCAGAAGTTCACAAGTTCAATCCGTTCAATCTTATCATTCAAATTTCAGTTCTTAATTTCTTGAATCCTTCCAATCCCTTTAATCCACCCAAATCGTGGTTCAGACTATCCCCGTTCAGACCCTACGTTTTTTCAATCGTTTCTTCTAAATTATAAATTGTTTCAATTGTTTTCATTAAAGCGGCCGTAGTGTCGGCGTCCAGTTTATCATCATGTTTATATTCACCCGCACTTAAAGTTATAGCTGCATTTAACTGCTTTTGTTTAAACAACTGCAGCTGGTCATCATAATAGCTTTGTAAAATGCTTAGCTCTTTTTCGCTTGCCTTTCTGCAAACGATCAACCTGAAGGCTTTTATTATCTTATCCGGCGCGGCTGTTTTTTCGTTCATTAATTTTTGCGCCAATACCCTGGAGGCCTCCAGCACAGTAGGGTCATTCATCATTATCAGGGCCTGTAATGGCGTATTGGTTTTTGAACGCTTTACTTCGCATTGGTCGCGGTTGCTTGCATCAAATATCATCATCGAGGGTGGTGGAACGGTTAGTTTTATAAAGGTGTACATGCCCCTGCGGTAAAGCGCATCCCCATGGTCTTGTTTATACGTTGCCAATACCCCTCTCCCGGAGGTAGCTGCTTCCCAAAGGCCGCCGGGCTGGTAAGGCTTTACGCTTGGGCCGCCAATTGTTCTCACCAATAAACCGCTGCTTGACAAAACCATATCCCGCACAGTTTCAGCAGGAAGCCTGAACCGCGGCCCGTGGGATAAATACACGTTTTCAGGATCTTTTTTTAGCTTGTCATCCGTTGTTTTAGCTGACTGCCGGTAAGTGGCGCTCATTACCATTTGTTTTACCAGCCGCTTAATATCCCACCCATGTTCCATAAAGTCAACAGCCATCCAGTCAAGTAGTTCAGGGTTTGAAGGAAGGTCGCCCTGGGCGCCAAAATCTGCCGTACTTTTTACGATGCCGCGGCCAAAAAATTCCTGCCACATTTGGTTCACAAATACCCTGGCCGTTAAAGGGTTATTCTTATTAACTGTCCATGCTGCCAAACCCAAACGGTTGCGCGGGTACTGAGTGGTATCGTAGGGCATAACAGCAGGTATTGCATTTGGTCTTACCTCAACTGTTGGCGCATCATATACCCCTCTTCTCAACACGTAAGTTTTGCGTAAAGTATCATTCTCGCCCATTACAGAAACAGTGAGCTTACCGGTATCTGTATAGTTAATAAACCTCAACAATGTATTCCTGTCTGAATCTGTAATAACGAGCAATGGGTTTTTTGCAGGTTTTGATACAGATACATCCCCTTCGTAGCCCACTTCTTTAGTGTTATTGAAAAAAGCAAACAAGGAGTAATAATCCTTCTGCTTAAAGGGGTCAAATTTATGATCGTGACATTGCGCACACTCAATGGAAACGCCAATAATGCCCCTGCCATAGGTTTTTGTTTTATCCAGGTTATATTCAATCCGGTATTCTTCGGGAATAACGCCGCCTTCTTCAGTATATTTATGATTGCGGAAAAAGCCTGTTGCAAGCACCTGCTCTTTTGTAGCATTTGGCAACATGTCGCCTGCTATTTGCCAGGTAACAAATTTGTCGTACGGAAGGTTATTATTAAACGCATGTATCACCCAATCGCGCCAGGGCCATTGCGTACGAATATTGTCATCCTGGTAACCGTAGGAATCCGCATAGCGTGCTACATCAAGCCAGTGTACGGTCATCTTCTCGCCATAAGCGTTGTTAGCCAAAAGCTGGTCAACCATTTTTTCATAAGCATCAGGGCTGTTATCATTTAAAAATTTATCCATCATTTCAATTGATGGCGGCAATCCTGTTATATCAAACGATATTCTTTTCAGTAATCTTTCTTTATCGGCCTCTTCATTGGGGGTTAAGCCCTTGTCTTTCATTTTGCTTTCAACAAAATAATCTATCTCGTTCTTTACCCATTTTTTATCATCCACCTCTGGCAGCGGTATTTTTTTGGGAGGGGTGAATGCCCAGTGTTTTTCGTATTTAGCGCCCTGCTGAATCCATTTTTTTATAACCGCCACCTGGTCTTCTGTTAATAAGCTCAGGTGCGATTGCGGCACCGGCATTTGGTAAGCAGGATCGTCAGAACTAATTCTTTTAAACAACTCACTTTCTTCTGGCTTACCAGGTACAATTGCAAAAGCACCTTTCATTTCCCGCAACGGTGCATAGGCAGAATCCTGGATGTCCAGCCGCAGATGGGCTTTACGCTTATTGGCATCTGGGCCATGACAGGCAAAACATTTGTCGGAAAGAATGGGGCGGATATCAAAATTATAGCTTACAAGGTTCTTTTTGTCTGCGGAATTTGTGTGACAGGAAGATATAATTATGGTTATGGCCAGAATAATGGAAGTTAAAATGCCGAAGGCTTTCATGTGAGCAATAGTTTAAACAGCAATCGTACAATAATTCTGTCACATCCAATGCCACTGTAATTAATATGAATGGACGTAACGGACGCCTAAATTATAAAATTTAGGCTAAAAAAACGGTCAAATAGTTTTTGCCAACGGTGAAGTAAGTAAATTTTACTGCTGACAAGTGTTAAAATAAAGCTTGACAGGAAGAAGGAACAGATTTTATCAACCTTCGCCTGTCATAACTTTTTACAAATATGTGTTACCCGCCCGCGGGCTTTCTTCCCATGAACTGTCAACCATGAACCATGAACTTCTTATCTTAGCCCCTCACTGAACTGAACATTATGAGAATATTAGTTGACATGGATGAGGTACTGGCAGATGCGATCAGCCGCTTTATTGATTGGTATGAGAGGGATTTTGGTGTACGTTATACTGAACAACAATTCCTCGGCACCAAACTGGCTTTTGTTGTACCGGAGGAGCACAGGCAAACAGTGTTAAATTACCCGCACCAGCCAGGTTTTTTTAAAGGCCTGCCGGTTATTGAGAACAGCCGGGAAGTGTTGGAAGAACTGAATAAAAGACATGAAATTTATGTAGCTTCTGCAGCGATGGAATTCAAGCACTCTTTGTATGATAAATACGAATGGCTGGATGAACATTTCCCCTTCATTCACTGGAAACGAAGAATTCTTTGCGGGGATAAAAGCGTTTTAAAAGCGGATGTATTGATTGACGACCACGACTTTAATTTATCCGTTTTTAGCGGCAGGGCTATCATATTTACCGCACCCCATAATGTGCAGTTTACGAAATATGAACGCATCAATAACTGGAAAGAAGCGCTAACTATGTTTGACCTGTAATTATGCCTGATATTGTTTACGTTTTTTTGTAACCGATTTCAGGCATACACAAAAACAATTAATCAATGACTTACTGTCTTTCGGACTCACGGACTTTTCCGACTCTCCCTACTTTCCAAATAATCCATATCAATACAACTTGCAGGGGTAGCCGAACAACAGTTATCCATAGATAAGGATTATGTTCATGTGCATAATTAATAGTCATTTGTACATTGGCAGGAAATATGGCTATTAATAAAAAGATAAGTCCTGCTGCTGCCATACGCCTTGATGATCTCGGGATTAATAATACACCCAACAATATTTCCATTGCGCCGGTTATATATATCAACGCCAGGGGCCAGGGCAGGTAAGGCGGCATGATGCTTACATACATACCTATATGCCAAAAATGATTGATGCCTGCTGCTATAAATAGCAATGCCATAAAGTACAGCAGCAATTTTTTCATGCGTTAAAGATAGGGATGCGATGGCAAAGGGGGTATGGTTTAAAAAATGATGATGTTCGCCGCATCGCCATGCCTTCGAAGGAAGGCATCTCATAAGGTTAAACAAGCATGCCAATTAAACCTTTTAAAAAAATATTTGTTTCATCAAGCTCGTCTAATTTGTTGAGATGCCTTTCCGAAATTTCGGAATGCGCATGACGGCACCGTGCGTTTTTTAACTTTCGATGGGCGTTGCCCACTGCTGATAAATCACGCCCTGCCGCGGCGGGGCTTAATACGTTATGGCGATAGCGGTGCCGGTATTTGTGGTGGCAAGTTGTCCGTTTGTGGCGCGCCAGCATTTGGTTGTACAGGTGCAGTATTGTCCTTGCTGATTTTTTTCTTTTTTGGTTTTGCCTTGTGTGCTTTTTCGGGCTTTGGTTTTACAATTTTTACTTTTGGCGGAGGAAGAGGGAATGGCGGCAGCCTCATGTGCCAGCCTGTGCATTTATTATTTATCTCATTTTGCCGTAACGCGGCAATAGTGTTTACAAGATGTTGCTCGTGCATAAGGTTTGATGGTGTACAGTTCCATTCAACAGGGATATTTACAAGGGTTTTGCTAACAGTAAACTGGTTTGTTCTGTCAAGAGGAGCATAAAGAATATAGCCTTTAACATGGTCGCTGTCGAACCACAATTTTACTGTTATAACTTCCGGCACATTGTTCTCATCATTCTGTGTTACCTGAAACTCTTCGTTCATGGCTAATACTTCGGTAACCGACATTTGTTTAAAATGCATTAGCATCTCGGGCGGCATATTAAAGTCAATAAATGATGTTACTTCATCGGGGCCGTCATCGGTGCTATCGGCAGCAATATGTGTGGTGTCTTTAATGTTAAGTGTGGTGTTTGATGCGTTTTGGGCGGCTACGGGCAACTGTATTAAAACAGCAACTGCCATTTGCAATGGAGGTATTACTGCAAGCAGGTTTTTAATGTTTTTAAGCGGGTAAAGTTGAACCATTCAGTACGGGTATGGCAAGTGTTGAAATAGTTTTTTATGCGGTTGAAACACCATTAAAAAAACCGATTACACGAAAAAGATACAAAAAAATTAATAAAAAAATGATTTTTGGGTAAGGTTGAGTGTAAATAATTGCCGTTTGCCCGCGTTCTTTTACAGGGCTTTTTGCTGTATTGTTTAGCTATTTCCTTAATGAATTATTAATAGAGGGTAGCCCCGATGGGGCATAACAGTGTACATAAAGCTGATTTATAAAAATAGGCTATGCCCGTAACTTGCTTGTAGAGAAATGACATGCCTAATTATATTTTAAACAGGTAGCCCCGATGGGGCATAACAGTGTACATAGAGCTGATTTATAAAAATAGGCTATGCAGGTAACTTGCTTGTAGAGAAATGACATGCCGAATTATATTTTAAACAGGTAGCCCCGATGGGGCATAACAGTGTACATAAAGGTGATTTATAAAAATAGGCTATGGCGGTAACTTGCTTGTAGAGAAATGACATGCCGAATTACATTCTGCCTGTAGGGCGTTACTCTTTTATTTTAGCTAACTGAAAGACTTATCTAAAACAGCTCTACGCCCCAGGTACGTTCAAAGATATGCCCGGGTTGTAATTGGTTGATGCCTTCTTTTTGGGCAAGGTCGCCAGTAGCATTTACGCTGTCTGCAATGCCGCACCAGGGCTCGATGCAAACAAAATTTGCATCCTTTGCATTCCAGATACCGAGGTAGGGAAATCCATCAAAATGTACACGCAATCCGTTGGGCGTTTTTTTGCTTAGTATGGCAATGCTGTTTGATGCAAGGTTTTTAAATACGAGTGCATCCTGGTAAAACAGCGGCCTTTTGAGGGGAAGAATATTTGTGTTATTGATGAAGGGCACGGAATGGTCCTCCAACTGCCCGCCGGGTGAAAGCGGCCAGTGGCCTGCAGTTTCCACATGGCTGAATTGCAGGTAATAGTCTTCAAAAAAAGTATTGTGTACTAATGGCAATTTAAAAGCGGGATGGCCGCCCACTGAAAACAGTAATGTTTTATCATCCGTATTTTTTACAATATAGCTTACGTTTACCCTGTTTTGTTCCAGTGTATATTTTACAGAAAAATTAAATTGGAAGGGATAATTTTTACGGGTTGTTTCATTATCCGTTAAAGTAAAAGTGATGCGGCTTTCATCCTGTTCTGTTACAGTAAACTCCATGTCCCTTGCGAAGCCATGCCTGCCCAATGTATAAGTATTGCCATTATAAGTATAATGGTCGTTCTTCAGCCCGCCAACAATGGGAAATAATACAGGGCTTTTTTTTGCCCAGAAAGCAGGGTCGGCACTCCACATATATTCGAGGCCGGTGCTTTTATTTATAATGCTTTGAAGCTCGGCGCCTTTGGTGGCGATTGAAACCGACAAGCTGCTGTTTTGTATTTGGTGGTTCATAGAATATAAAAAACATTTGCAAAATATGCAAGAGTTAAAGGTAGTAATAATCCCGTACAGATACCCTCCTCCCCATTGCCTAATGACTTATGACCAATGACTTATTGACCTGGCTATTATTTATTCCTCAGTTTCCTTTATTGCTTCGTCCGGCGCATTTGCCACCAGCATATTGCTGAGTTTTTTTAGCGGGTTGCGGTTGTTCTCTTCATATTCTTTCCTGCGGCGAATAATATCAATGCATTCAAAAGTAGCCACTATAAAAGAAGATGCATCCGCTTTGCCTTTGCCTGCAATATCAAAAGCAGTACCATGATCGGGGCTGGTACGCACAGCAGGCAGGCCGGCAGTATAGTTTACGCCTTCGCCAATAGCCAGCGATTTGAATGGTATAAGGCCCTGGTCGTGGTACATGGCAAGTACCGCATCAAACTTATTGTAGCTGCCGCGTGCAAAAAATGCATCGGCGCTGTACGGGCCAAATGCCAGCACATCTTTATACTTGGCCTCTTTTATGGCAGGTTTAATAATGGTTTCTTCTTCATTGCCAATAAGCCCTTCATCACCTGCATGCGGGTTAAGCCCCAGCACGGCTATTTTAGGTTTTTCAATACTAAAATCTTTTTTCAGGCTGTTGTTTAATATCTGCAGCTTGCGCAAAACATTCTCTTTGGTTATATACTGTTTAATGTCGCCCACCGGCACATGCTCCGTAACAAGGGCTACCCTTAAATTTTCGGCCACCATAAGCATTACCACATCGGGCACGTTAAATTGTTCCTTCAGGTAAGGTGTGTGGCCGCTATGCTGAAACTGAGCAGATTGTATATTTTTCTTATGGATCGGTGCGGTTACAAGCCCCTGTAAATGCCCTGCTTTTAGCGCACTTACCGCCTGCTGAAGCGACAGCAACGCATACTGGCCGCCAATTTCATTTAAAGTGCCCGGGTTGATGGCCACTTCTTCTTCCCAACAGCTAAAAAGGTTTACCTGTTTGGGGTTTAGCCTTGAAAAATCTCTTACCGCCTGATAGACGAAATTGATGTCGGGCAACGATTTACGGTAAAAATTGATGCTTTTATTACTGGCAAAAACTACCGGTATGCACATATCTAACAGCCGGTTATCGCTCAGCGTTTTAATGATCAGCTCAATGCCAATACCGTTAAGATCGCCGCAGGTAAACCCAATCACCGGTTTTTGAAGTTCAATGCTCATAACAAAACAGATTTGTCGGTAAAAGTACGGTGTGCGAGGGGAAAAGTCAAATGTGAAAGGTGATCCCGAAGTTTTGGCAGTGAAAAGTGAAAGGCCTGAGAAGGTTCGTCATTCCGAAGTTTTTATCATAGCCTTGTGCCTGTGGCAAAAACCCCGTCCGTACGGCACGGGCGGATGTGGGAATCTGCCAGAGCAAATTATGAATTACAAGCAAGTGCGAACTTCTTGCCATGAACTATGAACCATGAGCTATGAACATGTTTCTTACGGGTGTATCAATTGAAAGGAATGCTTTAATACCTGTACCTTAAATTCGCTTTCTGTTTTTTTTGGCTCGCCATCAACATGCAGAGGCGCCAATTTTAAATTTTTAATAGTAAGCGCTTCTGTTTGAAAATTTAAAACAGTTTTTTTTGTCACATCATTTACCAACTGCTGTAATTTGTTATTGCCGCGTAATTGCTTTAACACAGCAAAAGGTAGTTTTGCTTTATTCATTTTTTGAACGATCACTACATCAAGTAACCCATCGCTTAAATTGGCGTAAGGCGCGATAGTAATATTATTACCAAACTGGTTGCTGTTTGCAATGCTTATAAAAAAAGCTTCGGTAAAAAATGAAAAATCATTTAGCTCAATTTCAAACTGGTAGGGCTGGGCTTTAAAATAATTAAGAATGGTTTGCTGTGTATAGGTAATTAAACCGCGGGACGCTTTTGCTGCAAAGTCGTGCGCAACTTTTGCATCAAGGCCTATACCGCTGAGCATACATGAATAATGCTCGTTTATTAAAAACGCATCAACAGGTTTTGTTTTGGCATTCAGCACATGTTCCAAAGCAATCAATGGTTTTTTAGAGATGCCTGCGGCATTCGCAAGCCCATTGCCGCTGCCTAAGGGTATTATACCAAAACGAATTTTTATGCCATGCAACGCATGCGTTACCTGGCTTACCGTTCCATCCCCCCCAATAATAACAATATCAGTAATTTTCTGGCTTTCTATTTTATCTTTCAAAAAATCGTAGCTGCCAGCTGCATTGGTTGCCAAAAATTCGTGAGGGATATTTTTTTCTTTAATAACCTCTTCAATTTCTTTCAACACCCCTTCTTTTTTTGCTCCGCCGGATATCGGGTTAACAAGAAAAAGAATTCTACGGCTCAATTCCATAAATGAGTTTTAAACAATCGTTATGCTTTATTCCCTAAACATTTTATAACAAGCGGCAAATGTATAAACAATCTTTATCAATACAGCAATCAATCGGTATGCCTAAATTTTCAAGAAATATTTTAGCTCACTGCTTACTCTTTTATCAAACAAATACCGGGCGCACTTGCAATATGAATCTTTATTTCACTCCAAATCATTTGTATTGGCACTTATTTAACATTGCAAGGTTATGGAGTTGCAATAGTTATGGTGCTATTTTGCACTACTGGAAGCTTTAAAGTTCTTTTCAAAAAATCTTCTATTGCCTTTTGCACGCTTAATAAATCTTTTGACTTTATGTAGCTGCCAAGTACATGGTCGCCTGCATTTGGTATAGCTTCTTTTATTCTTTTATTGCGCGGCGTACCCAGTTCATCAAACATTTCAAGCATTGCCGGTACACTTACTACGCTATCCTGGTGTACCTCATCCTTATAATAATACAGCATCAGCAGGGGCTGGTTTACTTTTCCGAATGTTTCTTTTGTCATGGTTGTTGCCAGCATCTCCTGTAATTGCACTGCTGCTTCAAGCCTATACTGATAATTCCAATATTGTTTATATACAGGCCTGGCATCGGGTGATACAACATATTTGCCTCCCTTCACCAGCCGTGCTATTTGCAAACCCCATGGTTTGTTAAGCAACCATGCATTCTTATCGAATATGGCAATATTTGGCGATAATAATATTATTGCCGCAACGTCACCGGGATAGGTTGCAGCAAGCTGCAAGGCATTGGTACCGCCTGTTGATGTACTCATGAGAATCACTTTTTTGCCCAACTGTTTACCGATAGCCAGCGCTTGTTTAGCGCTTTCCCAATATTCTTCGGGTGTTAAATTTATTAATGGTTCAATGGTATCAATACCATGCTCTGCCAAACGGGACAGGTACAAATTACATCCAAATTCTTTCGCGATGTTGGTATGTATTGGCGCGCCTTCTTCCTGGCTGGCTGAAAAACCATGCAGATAGACAATAGCGTAATCAGTTTTATTTTTTAAAGAATCGTTATACCAAATTATACGTGCTTCGTTATCGGGTTTTAGTTTATGAGCGGCTTCCTGCTGGCTTATATAGTTTGTTAAGCCGGTTGCATCCGCAGGCACCGCAGGCATTTCGTTTTGATAAACAGGTTTGGAGGGACGAGGGCCAACAAGATAAATAACGGTAAGAATTATCAATATTAAAAATGTGTACCGTTGCCATTTCTTTTTAAACATAGGATAGTATTAGATGATTGAAAAAGGTGTAATAACTTTAACCTCATTAGGTTGCTAATCTACTTAATTGTTTTTTAAAAGAAAATGAATTAATAATGAATTCACAAACAGGTAAATATATTATTATTGCGGGTGTGGTGCTTGTAGTGATAGGGTTTTTGGTTTCTTTTTTTTATGATAAGCTGAATTGGATCGGCCGCCTGCCGGGAGATATTCGGATTGAGAAAGAGAATTTCCGGTTTTATTTTCCCGTCACTACCATGATACTTGCAAGCATATTACTGTCTGTTATCATTCAGCTTATCAGGAAATTTATGTGAATTTTTGACAACTTTTTATTTCCTGTAACCAACTAAAGGCCTAATTACTAATTTTATAGAATGAAAAAAGTCACTGTCTTATTAGGAGCAGGGGCAGCTATTCCTTGGAATGCTCCAGCCACTTCGACCATTACAAATGCCTTCAAAAATTCAACTGATCATATTATAGATCAAGAGACACTTGGGATTTGGATGGATAGAATACTCATACAGGAACTGCAATATCCCCGTCTTTCTGTCAATTTCGAAACCTATGTTGATTTTATGGAATCTGTTTCTATGTTTCTACTTGGGCAAGATAAACATCTAAATTATTCAATGCAAAGCAGTTTATACAAACTCTTTGAATTACGCAATGACATTACAGAGGGAATAAAGAATTTAATATGGTCTAATCATTCAACTTTTAGTTCAGATGCTATTAAGGCCCTGCATAGTTTTTATAGTTTAATCAGAATCATAGGCAACCAGGTTATTCCCTATCTTAACAACTACGAAAAAAAAGACATCTCTTTAAATAATAAGCTTCTGCAGTTTTATGAACACTTTATTACCGTAGGCTATTCTGTCAGAGCCTACACACTGAACTATGATCGAAGTATCCCGTTAGTATTTGAAAGTGCTTCTTCTAGATATGACATATTTGATGGCTTTGATATTACTAACACTTATGCAGATAACAATATGGGGGATTTGTATCTACTGAACAGATCAAAAGTAATAAATGATACACAGTGCCATTCTTTTTACAACCTCCACGGTTCGTTTCATTGGAGCTTTCAGGACGCCGATTATAAAGTTACGAGGAGCACCATTCCTTTTACTATAATGTCAACAAAAAAATATAAATATTATCCTTCTTCCTTCGTCGAAGAATATTTTAACAATACCAATCCCAACGAGAAAATATTTCCAACAAACATTATTACCGGCTATCGCAAGACACAAAGGGCAAATCTCGAACCTTTCAACTTCTTCTATCATAGCTTTTTCCATGATATTTATCAGAGCGAAATTATCATTGTCGTTGGTTACTCCTATTCAGATCCCCATATAAATCATTTATTAAAAGAGGCTATGCGCAGAAATACCAAAATTTACAATATCTCTTTTCGTCAATTATCGCCCGAAGCTATCAAAAACGGATATACAGGCTTTGAAGGTATGGTGCTTAAAAATAATTATCCTGATTATACCAAATGGTTCAGAGAGGCAGCTTTATACTTTTCAGAGTATCCTAATGGGTTTACGCAATTTTTGGAAGATGAAGAATGGTTTAATATTTTGCCCGTCTGCTAAAAATATGCATTACCCTGCCTTGAATATCATCCAGCCTTTTACTTTTTCCTACATTTGCCATAAACAAATTAACCATTATGAAATCCATGATCGTTGCAATGTTTTTTACACTTGCATTGTACACTACAAATGCACAGCTAAGCGCACCGGATGTTTTAAAAACACATATGGGCCGGGTTAGCATACAGCCTGTTCAGCATGCAAGCCTTGTTCTTACAGTAAATGACATTGTTATTTATGCAGACCCTTCAGGCGGAGCGGACCTGTTTAAAGGAATAGCCGCCCCTACCATCGTACTCATCACGGATATTCATGGCGACCATTTTGACCTGAAAACGCTTGACGCCGTTAAAACCGGTAATACCATACTTGTAGTACCCCAGGTTGTAGCAGACAAGTTGCCTGATGCCGATAAAGCCCATGTGGTGATACTTAAAAACGGTGATGTTACCACACAATCAGGCATTACTATAAGGGCCATTCCTATGTATAACCTTCCGGAAAGCCCCACCGCCATGCATACCAAAGGGCGAGGCAATGGCTATGTGCTGGGTATTGGTGGCAAGAATATTTATATTTCAGGCGATACGCAGGGCATACCGGAAATGCGTGCGCTTAAAAATATTGATGTTGCTTTTATTTGCATGAACCTGCCTTATACTATGGATGTAAAAGAGGCAGCAGATGCCGTACTGGCCTTTAAACCCAAAATTGTGTATCCATTCCATTACCGGGGGCAAGGTGGCTTAAGCGATGTAAATCAATTTAAAACCCTGGTTGATGCCGGGCATGAAGGTATTGAAGTAAGACTGAGAAACTGGTACCCCGGGAAATAAAACGGGCCTTATCTTCCATCAGCATTAAAAACAGCCTTATTATCAATTAAAATATCCATAAAAGGCATATATCTGTCTGATTGGGATATTTTAATGCCTAAAAATATATTGCAACCCCTTTAGCGGGGTATAGCTTTGCACCACAATATCCAAACAGAAAATCCAGTTCTAAATCCAATCCATCCTCGTGAATTACCGCGATCCGGAATTCAAAATCATTCAAAAAATCCTGCAGCCATGCAGGATTTTTGTTTTGGCAAGGCATTATGGAAGGATAAGGTTATCGTTTTTATCGAAATGGAAGAACGGATTGTAAGCAATTTCCCACAGGTTGCCATCAGGATCGGCAAAATAGCCGCTAAAACCACCCCAGTCGGCCTTTTGCGGCGCCTTTACAATCCTGGCTCCGGATTTTGCTATTTTTTCAAACGCCAGCTTTACCTCATCCTCGCTGGAAAGGTTTTGTGCCAGCGTAATATGCGAGGGCGTTGTTCCGTTTAACTTCTGCCGAATATCATCACCCAGCACTTTTAGGTCGCAAACAGCGAACACCAACCCCGAAAGGTCAAAGAAAGCAATACCGCTTTTGGCATCTGCTTTTGTTTGCCAGCCAAGACTGTCTTTATAGAAAGAAAGCATTTTTTCAAAATGCGGCGTACCAATGGTAACAATGTTGATCTTCGGTTTCATAAGCTGAATGTTTTTATTAGAGGAGGTTGTCAATAATGGCCCGGAATCTTTCGCGCCCGTCCCGGGGGAAAGAATTGTTTGCTGCAATACCAGTGCAATAATACAAACGAGATTTACAGGTAAAATAATCGCTTTCATCATGCAAAAATAGATCGCATGATGAATATGGTTTGTGTAAAAACCCGACAATTTAGCTGGTATAATAAGCCGGCGTGCGCCCTGTGTATTTTTTTATTTCCTTGGCCAAGTGAGAATGGTCGTAGTAGCCGTTTTCAAAAGCCATGTTATCAATGCTTATGTTTTTACCCTGATGTTTGAGTTCCTTAACGATATTGCGAAACCTGACCTGTTTACACAACTCCTTTAATGTTATGCCTGCTTTAAGCCGGCATAATCTCTCCAACTGCCTCTCCGTTACAAAATGCTTTTTGGCCAGCGCCTGAACACTAATTGTTCCATTCGTTTGGTAAATACTCTCAAGAAAGTGCCACGCAATGCGATCAGGGGTGGCAAGTTTTTTAATAAAAAAAGTATCGAAGGTGTTTTGAATATCTGCCGCCTTTTTTGAAGTTATGATGTTTTTGAATGCAAATTCCGTTCTGCCCAACTCAATCGTTTTATTGGTTGCCCCCGCAAGCGGAATACCTAAAACGGTGTGAAGGGCAAATGGTTTAAACCTGATGCCGATAAGTTTAGCGCCGCCAGTAAACCGGGTATCACAAAATTTTGTCATTGTGCCAACCAGGTAGCTTTTGTCAGGCAGCAACTGCGTTTCATCCTCATTATTAGCTGTTACCGCTGAACCCAAATTGATGATAATATCTGCGCATGTATCAGGAATGATCCTTTCAATTGAAGGCTTACAATCTGCGGCAGTGCTAACTGACCAGTAAGCATCAATGTATTTAGCAAGGGCCGCAGCCGGTTTATATTCCTGGTAATTCATTTTGTTGAATTGAAAATACAGCCAGTATTTTTCGGGCACATCAATTACTTGGTAAAGCTAAAAATAATTTGTGATGAATAATGCCCTGGAAAGTATGGGATATTACATAGGGCATATTATACAAATCATGGGCGCCGGCTTAAAGATTAAAAACAACTTTAGCCTGGATTAAAATAGCAAAGAATAATGTTTTGTTCAGTAAATAATCAATTAATCTTTTACCTTAGAAGCCGCTTGAATTATTTCTTACCAAAAACAACTGCTTGTTATGGCAACAAACGACCAGAATTTTCTTACCACAGAAGTACAGCGTTTTACAGCATTGGATATTTTCAGGGGGATGACCATTTGCTTTATGATCATCGTAAATATGGCAGGGCACGAAGAAACAACCTTCGCCCCGCTGCACCACGCCCACTGGAATGGCTTTACGCCGACAGACCTTGTTTTCCCTTCCTTTATGTTTGCTGTGGGCAATGCCATGAGCTTTGTGATGAAAAGATGGAGCACTTATCCAACATCAAAAGTGCTTGGCAAGATCTTTAAACGCGCCATCATCATTTTTCTGCTGGGCTACCTGCTATACTGGTTCCCTTTTTTCAGGCCTGATGCAACCGGCCACTGGAGCCTTTCGCCTATATCAGAAACAAGGATATTCGGTGTACTGCAGCGTATTGCTTTGGGCTATTTGTTTGCGTCCCTCATGATCTACTTCTTTAAAATACGTACCACTGTTATTATCTGCATACTGATATTGATCGCTTACTGGCCTGTAATGATGTACTTTGGCGACGGGCCTGACCCATTAGATGTACATACCAATGCGGTATTAAAATTGGACACCTGGCTTATAGGCACAAAGCATTTATATACAGGCGAGGGCTTCCCTTTTGACCCGGAAGGCTTCCTGAGCACTTTCCCGGCTATTGCAAATGTTGTTGGCGGTTATGTGGTGGGCAAATACGTTCAGGAAAAAGGCAAAACTTACGAAGGGCTGGCTAAAATTATGCTTGGCGGATTTTTATTGATAATTATCGCTCATTTTTGGAATTACCAGTTTCCCATCAACAAAAAATTATGGACAAGCAGTTTTGTGCTGCACACTGTTGGTATTGACTGCCTGATATTGAGCGGCGTAATTTACTTAGTTGATTTTATAACCAAAAAAAGCGAGGCGTTTAATATCACTATTAAAACGCTGCGGCTCGCTTTAATGCTATCGCTGGCCGGGTATTTTATTTACAGCCAATTTATTAATGCTGATAATGTAATAACGGCAGGTTATATAATAGTCACAATACTGGCAGATGCTCTGGTGTTATTTTTTGTTTGGCTGGCCGGCAGGTTTTCATTAAATGGCAAGTGGCCCGGCTTTTTTGAAACGGTGGGCAAAAACCCGTTGCCGGTGTACCTGTTGTCAGAACTTTTGCCGATTGTTTTTTTTATTATTTCGATTGGCGACAAGCCGTTATGGAGCTGGCTGTTTGATAACTTTTTCGGGTACGCCACGCCGTATATCGGTTCACTGCTGTTATCAATTTGTTATATGCTTTTATGCTGGAGCTTTGGATATTTTTTAGACAAGCGGAAGATATATATAAGGGTATGACCACGATTTTGGCCTGATTTTACTGATGCGCCAGACTTAGCAAAACCGAGTCAGGATAATCAGTAAAATCAGGATAAACCTACCTGCCGGCAGGCAGGATCGTGGCCTAATAGGCAGGTTCTTCTTCAGGCAATTTTACTGCCAGTACATCCGCTTTTTCAATAGTTGGGGAATGAACAAGAAGCTGGGACGATTTAGCCATCAACGTTTTAGCAAGCTCTCCTGTTAGATGCCTCTGTCTTGACACATCATCAGGAAAGGTGTCGAAAATACCAAAAGTAGAAAAGCCGAGGCGAATAGCATACCAACTGGTAGTACCGGGTTCGCCTTCAACAGATTCTAACCCGTTCCGCAAAAGATTCTCAACTTCTTTTTCTTTGCCCGGCTTGGCTTCAAGCCTGACAAATAATGCTGCGTTAGTCATAATTAGCTTTTTTAAATTTGGAAATGGGGATTACCAGTTATTTTGCCACAATAACTGTTCCATGCTCAGGTATGTTTTTACGCCGGTGGTTTTTTATGGCGGGCAGCAAGCTAAATGGCTAAAAGATTTTGAAAAATTAACTTAACAGAAAGAGGGCAGGCATATAAAAAGCGTACACTGTAAAATATGCAGATGGGTTGATTTACATTATTTTTACCTGCCAAAATATCATAGCTTATGAGTCTCAAAAAAATTTGTCTTTTTGTTTTGATCATGTTCATTGCCGGTTCAACAATCTATGCACAAACAAATAATATAGACAGCCTTTCTTTTTACAGGCGGCAAATTGACAGTTTAGATAACCAACTGATAGAAGTGCTTGGTAAACGTATGGAGGTTGTGGAAAATATTGGATATTATAAAGCTAAACATAATATGCCGGCCCTGCAGCAAAACAGGTTTGATGCCATTTTGCAAAAGAACATCGCCCTTGGCAAAAAATATGGCCTTTCGGGAACATTTATAACAGAACTGATGAATGCCATTCACAAAGAAAGCCTGGCAAAAGAAAATGCCATTGGGGCGCCTGCTCCGGGAAAATAGCATTCCATGGAAATTCTTTGAATCCTTAAGAAGCCATATGTCCCATTTTGGCTTAATTGGTTATTTTAACCTGTTTTTACGTCTTAATCATTTAATCATCTCTTCACTTTGCCCTCCGGTTACAATTTCGTACCTTCGCGCCCTGATTGACTTTTGCCAGTTGAAAAGTGTACCGGATCTTATTTAATCAATCAAAAAAAATATCCCGATTATATCGGGAATCAAAGGCCTTTATGGATATTCGCAACATTGCAATTATTGCCCACGTTGACCATGGTAAAACTACCCTGGTTGACCGTATTTTACATGCTACCAAAGTATTTCGCGATAACCAGGAAACTGGTGAGCTTATCATGGACAGTAATGACCTTGAACGCGAACGCGGCATTACTATTTTTAGTAAGAACGCTTCTGTTAGATATAAAGATGTAAAGATCAATGTAATTGACACTCCCGGCCACAGTGATTTTGGCGGAGAAGTGGAACGTGTATTAAAAATGGCGGATGGAGTGCTGCTTTTAGTTGATGCGTTTGAGGGGCCGATGCCCCAAACACGTTTTGTATTACAAAAAGCACTGCAATTAAATTTAAGGCCAATTGTAATAATAAATAAAGTTGATAAACCTAATTGCCGCCCGGATGAGGTTAACGAAGCAGTATTTGAACTGTTCTTTTCACTTGACGCCACTAACGAGCAATTAGATTTTGTAACCTATTACGGCAGTGGCAAAAATGGCTGGTTCAACGATACTTTAACCCAGTCTGAAGATATTACGCCACTGCTTGATGGTATTATAAAATATGTGCCGCCGCCAACAATTGTAGATGGGCCTTTGCAAATGCAGATAACCTCTCTTGACTATTCGTCATTCCTCGGCAGGATAGCGGTAGGTAAAGTAGCGCGTGGTGTAATAAAAGAAAACCAGCCCATCGCTTTAATGCAGGCTGATGGCACTATTAAAAGAATGCGTGTAAAAGAATTATATGTATTTGAAGGGATGGGTAAAAAGAAAGTAACAGAAGTGCAGTGCGGAGACCTTTGCGCTGTTGTGGGTTTAGATGATTTTAATATTGGCGACACAATTGCGGATGTAGATAACCCCGAAGCCCTGGCTGTTATAAGCGTGGATGAGCCTACGATGAGCATGCTTTTCAGCATTAATAATTCGCCTTTCTTTGGCAAGGATGGCAAATTTGTTACAAGCCGACATCTTCGCGACAGGTTAATGAAAGAAACCGAAAAAAACCTTGCTTTAAAGGTGGAAGATACAGATGGCGCCGACAGCTTTTTAGTGTTCGGGCGTGGTATTTTGCATTTGGGCATATTGGTAGAAACCATGCGCCGCGAAGGATATGAGCTTACCGTTGGGCAACCACAGGTTTTGGTTAAGTATATTGATGGCAAAAAGCACGAACCTTACGAAACGCTGGTAGTAGATGTGCCTGCCGAATTCAGCGGTAAGGTAATTGACCTTGTTACACAGCGCAAAGGCGAAATGCATGTAATGGAAACCAAGGGCGAAATGCAGCACCTTGAATTTGAAATACCTTCAAGAGGGCTGATAGGCCTACGCTCGCAAATGCTTACGAATACCGCGGGTGAAGCGGTAATGGCACACCGCTTTAATGAATATAAGCCATGGAAAGGGCCTATACCCGGCCGCAGTAATGGTGTGCTTATAGCTAAAAGCCAGGCTGTGACCACTGCTTATTCCATTGACAAGCTGCAGGACAGAGGATCGTTTTTTGTTGATCCAGGTGAAGAAGTATATGTGGGGCAGATAATTGCGGAACATATTAAGCCGGGGGACCTGATAGTAAACGCTACCGAAGGCAAAAAGCTTACAAATATGCGTGCCAGCGGAACCGATGATTCTGTCCGCATTGTTCCTAAAATACAGATGACGCTGGAGGAATGCATGGAATACATTCAGCAGGACGAGTGCATTGAAGTAACGCCAAAAAAGGTTCGACTGCGCAAAGTGATCCTGGACGAAGAAGAGCGCAAAAAGGTAAACCGCAGCATGAAAACCGAAAGCGTTGGATAGATAAAATTATAACTAAGTTTTAAAAAAGCCCTTGCCAATTGGCAGGGGCTTCGTATTTTACGTTCTTAAAACACTTGAGTCAGTATGCCATGTGTCAAATCTCCCGCCCAATGCAAAGAAAATTGTTTCTTTCATTTCTGTCCCTGGTAGTTGTATCCAATTTTTTATTTGCCCAGCTTAAAGAAATTCGTTCTATACAAAGTGAGCTTCCGGCGATAAAGGATAGTATCCAATATGTTGACGCATTAAACCGTTTGGCGCTGCTGGCACATCTTAAATCCGTTGATTCATGTTTTTTGTATGCAGAAAAAGCAAAAAACATAGCCGACAGGTTAAAATATAAGAAAGGCGATGCAGATGCGCTAAATACAATAGGTATTGTATATGCTATTAAAACAAATACTTACCTGGCTACAAAATATTTTAACCAAGCCCTGAATATTTATAAGGATATAGGAGATTCTTCTAACCAATGCCAGTTGATCATGAATTTGGGGGTGGTTTTAACCATTGACAAAAAACCCGCGGAGGCGTTGGATTATTTTAAAACCGCTTATAAAATTGGCAATACCCTTTCACACGATTCTATACAATCCATTGTTATCATTAACCTGATATCTGCTGATACCACTTTATCAACTGATTCTGTTTTTACCCTTTTAAAACATGCCAAAGCAATAGGTTCCAAATATCATGATGAAAGAATACTACTGGTGTGCAACGAAACACAAGCCAGCCTGTTAATAAAACAGGATAAAAGGGGGGATGCTATTGAACTGCTGCAAAATTCTATTTTATATGCAGACAGTATAGGGTGTGAATATGAGAGGATGAATATTTACATAACCCTGGGAGATATACTGATTAAAGACGATTCGAAACAGGCGATACAATATTATAGCGATGTATTAAAAACATCGTCAACAGACGGCTATACTGATTATATCACCGCTTCAGCGGGAAAATTATATGATTACTATATTTCTATAAAAGATACTATTCATGCCAACCAGTATGCTGACCTGTTATTAAAAGAATACAGGGATTACCAGCAATTTGTACAGCAATCGGGCATCAGCTACCTTGATTACGCCTTAAAAGACAAAGAGCTGGAGAATGTAAAGGCAAACAGTGAAGTTAGAAGGGATGCTTTAATTATTGTTTCCATACTCACGGTCATAATAATGATACTGCTCTTTTTTATGCTGCTCTCCATCCGGTCGAGAAAGAAATTTGTTGAGTTACTTAAGCAGCGGAACGAAATGGCGCAAAGCCGGAATACGGAATTACATAATAAGAACGAGTTTAATAACCGGCTTATCTCCTTGCTGGCGCACGATTTCAGGCAACCTCTTGCGGCGGTAAAAGGCATGATGACCTTATTAAGGGAGCCAGGCGCATTATCAAAAGAAGAATTGGACCACCTTGTTGCAAACATTGAAAGATCTTCCAATACCTCCCTTGAAATATTTGACAACATTTTACACTGGATAAAAAAACAAGTTTCGGGCTTTATTTATGAGCCTGCAGATATGCCATTGAAGGAGTTGGTTGAGGAAGCTGCCAGGTCGCTGCAATACATAACAGATAAATTCAATATAACTATTAAAAACGAGGTTGCAGACGGCACTACAATTACTGCTGATAAAGAAATGCTGCAGTTTGTTAACCGCAACCTTATTCACAATGCCATAAAATTTTCTCCTGCAAATTCAGCAGTTACTATCAACGCCATAAAAAATGAAAAGGGAATAATAGTTTTGGTAAAAGATGAGGGGAAGGGCATGACAAAGGAAAAAGTTGATTCTTTATTTAATATATTCTCCAAAACTCAATATACAAGTGATAAAGAAAAAGGTTCAGGTGTTGCCCTGGTAATATGTAAAGAATTTATTGAACGGATGAGCGGGCATATTTGGGCTGAAAGCGAACCTGGTAAAGGCACCACTTTTTTATATTCGCTGCCTTTGAAAACGTGATACCTACTCAGCCCCCAATCTCTTCAGCCCTTCATGGGCTTCCGCTAAATTTTTATCAATGCTTAACGACTGACGGAATTTTTCAATGGCAAGGTCTTTTTTGTTCATCATCTCGTAACAACGCGCCTGGTAATAGTAGGCGTCGGCATACAGGTTGTCAACAGTTGCCGCAAACTGAAATACTTTAAGCGCTTCATCATATTGCTTATTATCAAAATACACCATCCCCTTTTCAATATAAGCAACCATATAGGTGTAATTATTGGCAATACATTCATCAAAAGCCTGTAAAGCCTGCTGCCGTTTACCTGTGCGCGCATAATAGACACCGGTAATAAAAGCGCTGTGCGCATCGTATTCTTTACCCAATGACAAAGTCTTTACCCTTGAGCATATAAGCAGCGCCCGTGGGTTTTTGGTTTCAGCATAAAGGTTGGCAAGGTCAAGCAAACCATCCGGCGATTCATATATGTGCAGCGCCTTTGCATAACTTTCCATAGCCTGCAGGGTATCTTTTGCGTCTTCGGCAATACTGCCCCTGTTAAGCCAAAGTTTGTAATTAGTGCTATCCCTTGTAACCAGTGTATCCATTTGCTTTAATGCCGCAGGCGCAAGGCCTATACTATCCAATGCGTAAGCCAGCTTGAGACGGGTATTATTACTGTCCGGCCCGGTATGCAGTAATTTATAAAGGTTTGTTACTTCAACGGGAAGTGCGGCGCTGCCTGTATTTGCGTTATGAATATCCCGGGTGTCATTGCCATTACAGGCAGCTAAAACAACTGCAATAATAAAAACAGCCGCTATCCTTTTGTACATAGTACAAAAATAGACTGTGCTTTTCGTTTATGACAATTTTGTTACATAATCCTTAGTGTTAAGCTGCTATTTTTACAAAAAATTACAAGAATGCTCAAAAATTTGCAGGTGGTATTCTGTACAGTGTGCTCGATAATGTTTTCTCTTGCCCTTTACGCCCAAACAATACCCGGCGATACCCTTAGGTATGCCGATGAAAAACATTTTAAAAATGTTCAGCAGCTTACCAAAGGCGGGGATAATGCCGAGGCGTACTGGAGCTATGACAGCAAGCAAATTATTTTTCAGCGTAAAAACCCAGACGAAGGTATTGTGTGCGACAGGATGTTTCTTGGTGCGGTACCACAATACAACAAGCCTTTTGCCTATAAGCAGGTAAGCAATGGAAAAGGAAGAACTACCTGCGGTTACTTTTTACCCGATGGCCAACATATTGTATACGCCTCAACATTCTTAGGCGGCGATACCTGCCCGCCTCTGCCAGACCGCAGCAAATATAACAACCGCTATATCTGGCCTGTTTATGCGAGTTTTGATATTTTTCTTGCAGACACATCCGGTAAGATCATAAAACAACTTACAGATACGCCAGGTTATGACGCAGAAGCAACCCTGTCGCCCGATGGAAAGAAAATGATATTTACTTCTATACGCAATGGAGATCTTGACTTGTACGTTATGGATTTGAAAACCTATAAGGTGAAGCAAATTACACATGAGCTTGGTTATGACGGGGGCGCATGGTTTAGCCCCGACGGCAAAAAGATTGTTTGGCGCGCCAGCAGGCCAAAAACAGAGGCTGAAATAAAAGATTATAAAGACCTTTTGTCGCAGGGGCTTGTTGCCCCTACCCAAATGGAAGTATTTATTGCTAATGCTGACGGTACCGATGTACAACAAGTTACCCATTTTGGACAGGCTAACTGGGCGCCAAATTTTACGCCGGATGGCAAGCGGATTATTTTTTGCAGTAATTACGAATACAAGTACGGTTTTCCTTTCAATATGTATCTTATTAATTTTGATGGTACAGGCCTTGAAAAGATAAGCAGGGATAAGGGTTTTGATGCTTTCCCAATGTTTAGCCCGGATGGTAAAAAAATTATGTTTTCATCCAACCGCAATAACGGCGGCCATGGAACCAATGTTTTTTTAGCTGATTGGGAATGATGAAGTGAAAAAGTGATCCCGAAGTTTCGGGAGTGAATAGTGAAAAATTCATTTGAAAATAGAATGCAGAAAAAGACACGAACCATTCACTTGTGACTTTTCACTTTTTGACTTTTTTGGCATTCTTTTTTCTGTTAAGTAAAATACCTGTGCTTCTACCAAAACACTTATGCGCCTTAAATATGAATAAATTTATCATCGTCGTTTGCTTAGCCCTGGTTTTGGCAAGCTGCAGCAAGAATAGCGGATCTTCGGGCAATTCGGATACCAACCCTTTGAATGATCTTGCTGTTGGCGCTTCAGCCCACGACCTTTTAAGTGCAACAACTTATACCAGTATAAATATTCAGATAGAATATTCTCCCAATATGCAGCTGGCACAAACATCTATAAATAACCTCGTTGCTTTTTTACAAACCTATCTAAATAAACCGGGTGGCATTACGGTAACACAAACACCGGTTGGTTCTTTAAACAAAAGCCAGGTTAGTTTGAATGACGCCTTATTATTTGAACAGGCAAACCGCACTGTTTATACCTCGGGCAACGCGATTGGCATATATATACTCGCGGCAGATGCAGATTATACCACCGTTGGCGTGGGCGGTATTGCATACTTAAATACATCGGTTATTTTATTGGAGAAAACCATACAGTCAACTTCCGGCGGCATAGGCCAGGCCAGCCGTGTAAAAGTAGAAAGCGGGGTATTGGAACATGAGTTTGGCCACCTGCTTGGCCTGGTAAATAATGGCACGCCAATGGTGGTTCCACACGAAGATGAGGCGCATAAACCACACTGCAACAACAGTAGTTGCTTAATGTATTACGAAATAGAAACATCCGGCTTACATACCCTGTCGGATAATAATGTTCCGCAACTTGACGCCAATTGTATAAACGACCTTAAGGCGAACGGCGGCAAATAAATACAATTTTTTTTGCGCAGATATGTTGCGTAGTTTTGAAATAACTAAAAATAAATAACATGAATGAGACTTTACATTCCATTTTGCTTCATGTGCACAGCATTGGACGTTGGGTGGTTATATTGTTATTGATCATAGCTATTTTTAACAGCCTTGTTGCCGGCGACAGGCCATTTATAAAGTCTGATGCCAACACGGGTTTACTTTTAATAATATTTGTTGACCTTATGTTCCTCATAGGGCTTGTTCTTTGGTATTTTGGAGCACTTGGTTACAAGTCACTCGAAAATTACCCGGGAGGCTTTAGTGCAGCTATGAAAGACCCAATCGCAAGATTTTTTGGAATGGAGCATTTTGTGGGAATGTTAGTTGCGCTGGTTTTAGTTCATATAGGCAAGGCGCAGGGGAGAAAAAAGATCAGCGATAAAAAGAAACATATGCGCACCATGGCTTTTTATTTGATCGCGCTTATAATAATACTCGTTTCTATACCATGGCCATTTATGCAGTCTGGTGCAGGCAGAAGCTGGTACTAATATGTTTTACAAAACTATTTGAGTAATGGAGATCAGATGCGGCCGCTCCGCTTCATTTGATCTCCATTAATATTTCATTTAGGGGGCATGGCTCATTTTCCTTTTCATTTATTTGTTCCAGTTTGGCTTTAATGGCTTTAAGCTCCTCAATCTTCCTGTCTAACAGGGTTATCTTTCTTTGTACATACCTCATCCCGCGTTTATGCTCAAGCACACCTTCTTCAAAAAGAATGATCATACCTTTGGTTTCTTCCAGTGTAAACCCAAATTCTTTTATTTTTCTAATCGCCAAGAGCCGTTTTAGAATGGTGTCTGAGTAATTTTTATAATTGTTTTCCATGCGGCAGTTGCTGTTTACCTGTATCAACCCTTTTTTTTCATAAAAGCGTATCGTATCCCTGCTGAAACCGCTTTTTTTTGAAAGTTCGCCTATAAGCATAAAAAATATTTTTAATTTTTACTTACCGTGGACTATACTCCGCTACGTATGTTTGCTTTACTAAATTACAGATCATGACGACACCACTGCAATCTTTTTATATTGTACGCTTTAATGATTGCGACCCTCTCGGGCATCTTAATAATGCAAGGTATATAGATTATATGCTTAACGCACGCGAGGACCACCTGCGGGATGAATACCAGGTATTACTGCCCGATTTTGCCAAACAGGGCGTAACCTGGGTTACCACAAACCACGAAATACAATATGTACGGCCTGCACTATACAGTGAAAGGGTTTGCATACAGTCGGCGCTTATTGAATCAAGTGAATCACAACTGATCGTTGAGATAGTGATGTATGACGAGAGCATTCAGCAAATAAAAGCATTGTTATGGACGACATTTACCCACATCAATATTAAAACCGGGAGGAAAGCAGTGCATGACCCTGAGTTCTTCCGGTTTCTTAAAGGGATCACCGTAACGCACGTTAATAAAGCTGCGGGCTTAAAAGCGAGGCTGGCTGAGCTTTTTGTAGAGGCTAATAAAAGAAACGAGAATGATTTTATTAATTGATGAGCTGGTCAAAAATAATCTTAGAAAATTTGTATTGTTCCAGAAAAATAAATTGAAAATACACTTTGGCTAAAGCCGTTCGCACTTTCTTCTATTAACCCCAGCTTTAAAGCTGGGGTTATTCAAAACCACGCGTATTGGCTTTAGCCCAAGGTGCATTTAGTCCATCATAGGAAATTTATATTTAAAATTTTAAACAGCCTCTTAGAAAAAAATCATCTCTTCTTTAACTCAATTACTTCGCAATTTTTCATGTCTTTTCCATCAATAACAAAACGTATCAACGTTCGTACTTTGTGCCAGCCCTGTATGCCTGCCGCGCCGGGGTTCATGTGCAGGCATTGAAGCTTATCGTCGTATATCACTTTTAAAATGTGCGAGTGGCCGCTTATAAAAAGCTGCGGATGTTCTGCTGCTATAATTGGTTTTACCGCAGGTGTATATTTTGGCGGGTAGCCGCCGATATGTTTTATAAAAACCTTTACTTCTTCACGGGTAAAAATGATTTGCTCCGGGTATTCGCTTCTTATATCCTGCCCATCAATATTGCCATACACGCCAACCAAAGGTTTAAAATTGCGCAACTTTTCTGCGATAGTTATGTTGCCAAAATCGCCGGCATGCCATATTTCATCACATTGTTCAAAATGTTTAAATACAGCTTCGTCCAAATAATTATGTGTATCTGATATTAAGCCTATGCGTGTCATGGAAGCGAAGGTCGGATAAGTTAGAATATATCAATGAACATAGAACAATTCTAATTGCTTTATCGCCTCATCCCCTAACCCCCCGTCCGACCAGTCATCCGGGCGGGCTTCTCCTCGCGGAGAAGGGCCCGACGAGATTATGGAGAAGATCATGTGCTGTTTTAAAATCTGATTGGTATTACACTCTATTTTAAACTACAACGAAATAATTTTTATAGGATTACGGTAACAATATAATATCCATCTTTATATTATTAAATAAGATGGAAGAATACAGCATCATAAAAAAGGCTATTGAAACCGAAGGCTTCGCTGTTATTGATAGTGTTTTTTCTGACGGAGAAGTGGAACAATTACTTTCTGTCATTTCGATGGTTGATACATCTAAAGCCACCTTTCGTAAAACAACCGGCCTTTTTGCTATCAGGCAGTTTTTTAAAGAAGTACCAGACTCGGCTAAAATAGTTTTTAATAAAAGGCTCAACTCAATCATTTCTACATTATTTGGAGATGATTATTTTGTTGTAAAATCTATTTATTTTGACAAGCCTGGAGAATCGAACTGGTTTGTTGCCTACCACCAGGACCTGACCATTTCGGTTGACAAAAAAATAAACATAGAAGGATTTGGCCCATGGACTATAAAACAAGATCAGTTTGCCGTACAGCCGCCTTTGACTATTCTGCAGGATAACTTTACCATTCGTATTCATCTTGATGACACAGATGAAAATAATGGTGCCTTAAAAGTTATTCCGGCATCACATTTAAAAGGTGTTTACAGGCCTGAAACAATTGACTGGACTGTCGAAAAAGAAATGACTTGCAAGGTAAAAAAGGGAGGAATAATGTTCATGAAGCCCTTGCTGTTGCATGCGTCCGGCAGAACAACTAATTATCATAAAAGACGGGTAATACATATTGAGTTTAGCAGGAGCACGTTACCAAATGGCCTGCAATGGGCTGAGTTACTTTGACAACTTTATAAATCCACCCACGCTTCACTATCTTTCAATAGATTTATCAATTCATCCACTGCAATTGCGCTGTCAACATTGCGTTTCATTATTTCTTTGCCCTTGTATAAAGTTATTTTGCCAACACCGCTGCCTACATAGCCAAAATCGGCATCAGCCATTTCGCCTGGGCCATTTACGATGCAACCCATAATCGCGATCTTCACCCCTTTTAAATGGTTGGTGCGTGAGCGTATTTTTGCGGTTGTTTCCTGCAGGTCAAACAGGGTTCTTCCGCAACTGGGGCACGAAATATATTCTGTTTTAGAAATGCGCGTTCTTGTTGCCTGTAAAATAGTGAAAGCTGTACTATTGATAAATTGCTCTGCAGAAAGATTATTCAAATAATTTCGGCCGCTTGCATTTAAAAACTGCCCATTAGCATTCGCTGTTTCACTTTCAACTTTTAACTCTTCACTTTTAACTTCCAACAACCCCCTGTAGCTGCTTTTCGTAATTCCCAAACAAATGCCATCGCCAAAACCATCCAGCAACAATGCACCGCATTCTGTGGAGTAATGGATAAGGTGCTCATCAATGGTTTGCCAGTTGCTGTCGCATACAATAATAACGGGGTTCTTATTTCCATAGTTCATCGCATCAACAAACATTTTCCGAACAGACTGCATGGCATTTTTATTCTCAGAATAAAAGCACAAAACAGTTTTGGAGGATATTGCCGTATCAGACAGGCATTTAAGCAAATCTAAAAATAAGGGTGTACCCAGGAGGCCTGAGCCAACCATTACAAAATTTATCAAGCCAGAATTTTCACGCTTACTGCAAGCCGTAAGAAAATCTGTGGTGTGATAAATAGGCAGGTATTTATTTTTATCTTCCGCTCCGTTCCAGGCAGAAGCATTTAAAATTACTTTAAGCGTACCGGGTAAAGCAAAATCCAGTACCTGGTCACCCGTAAAAATATAATCGGCTGCGGCATCGCCTATATACCATTTATCAGTTGGCTCATTGTAGGTATAACCGATACTTTCAAGATGTTTGGGAGTGATCTTCGCGATCTTGCTTAAATCCGCTATCACAACAGGTGGATGATGCCCACCAATATTATCCACTACAATAGTTTCCCTTCTTTTATACCCGAAGGGATCGTACGGCATTTGCTCTATAGTGCCAACCGGAATTTCAGGTTTAGCTTCCTGCAATTCGCACTCATATCTTTTCACAAGGTCCCTGCAAACGGGCACTTCAAATTCCGGGTCTTCTGTCAGCGATACACGAATGGTATCGCCAATACCATCCTCCAGCAAGGTACCAATGCCCACAGCGCTTTTTACCCTGCCATCTTCGCCATCGCCGGCTTCGGTTACGCCGAGATGCAAAGGGTAGTGCTCGCCAAATTCTGCATCCATTTGCTGTATCAATAAGCGGTATGCCTGCACCATAACTTTGGGGTTGCTGGCCTTCATGCTCAATACAATATTGTGGTAATTCTCATCGCGCGCGATACGTAAAAATTCCATGGCGCTTTCAACCATACCCATCGGGGTATCACCATAGCGGCTCATAATGCGGTCGCTTAAGCTGCCGTGATTGGTACCAATACGCATGGCCGTTCCGTATTGCCTGCATATTTTAACTAAGGGTGTAAACCGTTCACGAATACGGTCAATCTCCTCGTTGTACTCAACATCCGTATATTCTATAAATTCAAATTTCTTTTTATCAACATAATTACCGGGGTTCACACGCACTTTTTCAACAATGCGGGCTGCAATTTCTGCAGCGTTGGGGGTGAAATGAATGTCGGCAATCAGCGGTGTTTTGTACCCTCTTTTCAGCAGTTCGTTTTTAATATTCAGCAAATTCTCGGCCTCTTTCTTTGACGGGGCGGTAATACGCACCAGCTCTGCGCCTGCCTCAATACAGCGAATGCTTTGCTCTACGGTTGCCATGGTATCCATCGTGTCAGTGGTGGTCATTGTTTGCAGGCGTATGGGATGAAAATTGCCCAGCAAGAGGTCCCCAATCTTTACCTCCTTAGTTTTTAGACGGCTGTACGCGGTTAGCGAATTACAATATAACTGCATGATGATATAATTGGTGCAAAACTATAAAAGAATAGTGACTGATGGCACTTCTATATATGATTCGGGACAAGAAAAACATGAAAAAAATCGGCATAGAAGGGGCTCGGCAGGGCAAGAAAAAGTTAAAAAGAAGTGGTTCCCACACCCACTTCATCTTTAAATCATGCATCCAATTTGAGTACTGGAGCACTTGAATAAAAAGGGATTGTTTGGATTTTGAAGCCTCTTCCTTTTGCAGGAAACAAGGCACTCGCAAAAACAACAATAATTCACCCTTTTATTTTGTGGGTGTTTCATAATAAATGTTTGCGTATAGTTTTGATTATCTTTACGCATTTCATTTTATGTGAACATCCTTTTTGCAAATATAAGGATTTCTAATAATCCTGATTTCGCACTTTGGGAGTGGTAAAAAGATTGTATTTACCTAACCTTTTTTGTTTCTGAGTAACATGCCTGTAGAAACATACTGGGTATGTTTATTTAAATTACACTATTTTATTGTTTGTGCTATTAAATTTTCAAATACTCCTGTTGATTTATAATCGGTTAACGGTTGTTTGTAAATATGCGCTCCAAGGTAATACGAATAAAAAACATTAACAATATTCACGTTTATCATTGTTTTATTATCTACTGTTTTAATCCTAATATTCCATTCTCCGTAGATCGGCTCCGAACTTTGCATATAAGAATTTATAGGGTATATTTTACGTGAACCAGGATTATAAATTTTCGGTACTACAATAAAGGCATCTTTATTTTTAAGTTTACCATTATCTAATTCTATGGTATAGGTCAACTCTCCATTTTCGGAAATAATTAGGCCGCTACTTTTATCAATAATTTTTATAGGCAACCCTTTTTGAGCAAATAAATCAATAAGATTTGACCAGACTTCATCAAATTTTTTATCGGTCTCTATTTGAAATGGTAATTTCAAATAATCTCCCTTTATAGGTATTACTTTATTGGTACAGGATATTAAAAAACAAAGAATAAAAAATAATACTATTTTCATACTTTCTTCTTTTTCAAATCAACAATTGGTTTTGCAAGGTCATCCAACAATTCTTCGAATGTGCCATTAATTTTTAGCTTCTCATTATATTTTGATTTGCGTTGTTTTTTTGGTTTACCTATTGTTTATTCTTTTCTTTATTAATCTTTCGTTCCATAAATAAGATTTTTATAGGACAACCTGCATCCTATGCGCTCTAAGATAAGTAAAAATCTATCGCCGTCATTTAATTTACAGCTATTATGCCGGTAAGAGTACTCATTGCAATAAGCTTGTAAATGCTTAAAACTAATCTGGTGGTATATTCCATATACACCCCGGCGCATCACAGACCCTCCAAACGGAGAACCAAACCAAGATGAAGACTTTAACCGCAGTGATCGCTTTCGCAACAATTCCTGCCGGTATTTATTATATTCTGGAGATAATACGGATACGGATTTTACCGCATCTTCGCTGTCATTAACCTTCCTTTTTCGTTTCCAAAACATCTATCTTGTAACAATTCCTTATTGGAACAAATCAATTTTTGTCTCAAAAGGTATGTACGGGCGACTGATAGCCCTGTGAATGTTATTATGCTCCGATTTAGCACAAAGTTATTTAAGATATAAATATTTGATAATCAGTAGTTAAAAAAATTATGTGTTTTCCCGGTAAAAAAATTTGCTCAATTGTTAAAGAAATCTAAAAAGCATTTTGTAACTTTTAGGTCTTCAATTTTTAAATCATTTTTTACTCAAACCTATTTGCCATGGAAAACGATAATTTTTTACCAAATGAACGCCGGGATTTTTTAGCAAAGGTTGCCACCGGCGCCGCTGCAATGGGCTTAAGCATGCTTGCCTCCTCAATGCCCGTAGCTGCGGCAGAAAGATCTATTCATTCAGCATCAGATGCCGATGAATGGTTTAAGAAAGTAAAAGGAGCTCATAAAATTGTGTTTGATGTAACGGAGCCACACGAAACATTTCCCTTTGCGTGGCCAAGGGTTTTTTTGCTGACAAATAAAGCGACAGGAACAGATGAGAGCAATTGCGGGGTTGTAGTTATATTAAGGCATAATGGCATTCCATATACCATGGAAGACCGTCTTTGGGATAAATATAAATTTGGAGAGGTATTTAAAGTAACCGACCCCAAAACAAAGGCGCCTTCTGTACGTAACCCTTTTTGGCAACCACAACCGGGGGACTATAAAGTTCCGGGTGTTGGCAACGTTGCAATTGGAATAAACGAGTTACAGGCCAGCGGGGTTATGTTTTGCGTATGCGATGTTGCATTAACTGTTTACAGCGCGGTACTGGCCCAGGGCATGAATATGGATGCTGCTGATGTGAAGAAAGACTTTGTAGCGGGTATATTACCGGGGATACAAATAGTCCCGTCAGGAGTTTGGGCTGTTGGCAGGGCGCAGGAGCAGGGCTGCGCCTATTGCTATGTATGATAGGTTATTTGTAATGCAGATATAAAATTTCGGCTTGATAAAATTTCAGCTTCAGGCTGCCAATATTTTATTAAATAATATGAAACTAAACAAAGGCGTTTTTGCGGTGATCATTTTTGCAACCCTGTTAACAGGTTGCAGGGATAAAGTTGAAAAGAAGAGTCCTATCACGACAACGTACAAAGAAACATGGAGTGCGCCTGATACAAGCGAAATTCCACAAACAGAGGAAGGCAATCTTATAAAATACGGAAGAACGCTTGTTATAAATACAGCGGCCTTTTTTGGGCCTAAGGGCAGTATCGCGCATGTTTCAAACGGGATGAATTGCCAAAACTGCCACCTTAACGCGGGCACAAAACCATTCGGCAACAATTTTTCACTTGTGGCTACCGGTTACCCCCGTTATAAGGACCGCAGCGCAAGTGTAGAAACGTTTGTAAAAAAAATAAATGATTGTTTTGAACGCAGCCTTGATGGCAAAAAAATAGATACTTCATCAAGAGAAATGAAGGCCTTTGTCGCGTATGTAAAATGGGTGGGTAAAGGGGTTGCAAAAGGGTCGAAGCCTTATGGCTCCGGGATTGAGGAACTTAGCTTTAGTAAAACTGCTGCAGATACCGCTATAGGGCATAAAGTGTATATGCTGCAATGCGCTAAATGCCACGGTAATACAGGGCAAGGTGTGCTGGATGCAAATGGTATAGCCTATGTTTATCCGCCTTTATGGGGAAGCCATAGTTATAATATTGGCGCAAGTATTTACCGCATTTCAAAATTTGCGGGATATGTAAAGAATAATATGCCATTTGGTATTAACCACGACAGCAGCGTATTAAGTGTTGCCGATGCCTGGAATGTAGCTGCGTTTGTTAATGCACAACCGCACCCGTATAAAAACCTTGCTAAAGACTGGCCCAAGGCGGGTACAAAACCATACGATTATCCTTTTGGGCCTTATACAGATGGCTTTTCCGAAACGCAGCATAAATACGGGCCATTTGACCCAATAAAAAAAGCTTTACAAAAACAAAATAGCAGCAAGCAGAAAACGGCATTTAAAAGTTAAATATATTGCTGCATGAATTATACCCGTTTGCTAAAAACCATGCTGCTGCTGCTGTTACTTGTGCTTCGAGTACATGCGCAGGAAAATAAAGATGTGCAACTGCTGCATTTTACATCGCCCCATACTTCCTTTCCCGATACAGGCAGGGCTAACGGCCATTTATATGACAGTGTTCTTTACACAGCGCAAGAGCATTATAGTGATAGTTCTGTGTTGCTTATCATTCCAAAGCATTTGGATGCCGGCAAAAAGATAGACCTCGTGTTTTGGTTTCATGGATGGCACAATAATATAGATACCGCAGCCGTGTTTTATGAGCTTACGAAACAATTTGTTGCTTCAAACCGCAATGCAATACTTGTATTGGCTGAAACTACCAAAGATGCCCCGGACAGTTACGGTGGTAAATTAGAACAAAAGGGTATGTTTAAAGGCCTTGTAAATGATGTAATGAATGAATTAAGAAGGAACAATATTGTGAAGGCCGGCGCTGAACCGGGCAATATTGTACTTGGCGGCCATAGCGGCGCGTTCAGAGTGATTGCTTATATCTTACAAAACGGCCAGGTGCCTGTACAGGAAGTGTTTTTGTTTGATGCATTGTACAGCCAGGTTGACAAATTTATGGGCTGGATAAAGCAGGACGAACATCATCATTTTATACATTGGTTTACCAATCACGGCGGCGGCACCGATGAAATGAGCGACACTATGATGCAGCAATTAAAAGACCAGCAACTTGCTTATAACCTTACCGAAGAAACTACCGTTACCCCGGATATTATTAAAAGCAACCGGATACTTTTTGTTCACAGCCTGAGAGAGCACAATGTTATTATTAACAACCCCGATGATTTTCAATTATTGCTTGAAAACAGTTTTGTGCTTATCCCGAAGAAGATGAGTGTACAAGTTAAGTAGGGGTTTTGGCTGCTGGGTTTTATGTTTTGGGTTCTGTCTTTATTGTTACACTTCAAAATTTCACTATACGATGGGCGTTGCCCATCGCTATTATATTACGCCCTTTCAGCCCGCCCGTGCCGGTACGGACGGGGGCTGTCCATGAAATGAGCGTTTGTTTTTGTTTTCTTCTTCTGCATTCAATGTTGGAAATTCCTTGTTCGATATTTTTTTTACCAATCAACCGTTCTTTTACCAATCAACTGCCCCTTTACAAATCACCCAGCCTCTACCAATCCTTCTCCTGCTGCCCTTCCTGCTGCTTTCTTTGCAATTGTTTTTGCAGTTGTTTTTCCTGGTTGCGCAATTCCGCAAATTTTTGCTCCATCATTTGCTTGTTAGGCTGCCTTTGCTTTGACTGTGGCTTTGGCTTTTCCTGGCTCTGCTGTTTTTTTTGCTTTGGCTGCTGCTTCTGTCTCTTTTCATTGATGGCCTTTTGCAGGTTTTCTCTTGTATCATTGTCTTCAGGGTCTATGTTCAGCGCCTGTTTAAAGGCTTCTATCGCATCGTCTAAATTATTTTGCCTTGCCAATGCCAGCCCTTTATTATACAGGGTTTTCGCCTGCAGCGATGCGTCTTTGTTGGTGCGCAAAATATCGTCGTACTGTTTTAAAGCATTAGCAACATCGTTTTGTTTTTGCAGGCTATTACCCAGGTTAAATTTAGCTACATTATTAGCTGGGTCTTTATCCAGTGCTTTTTGATATTCCGCAGCAGCGGCTTTATAATCATTTTTACGGTATGCATCATTGCCCTTCGTCACATAACTATTTCCTTCCTGCCCATACACATGTGCAATACCCATGCAATAACATATCACAAGGAATTTTTTCATGCCGGTACTTTTTTTCTTTCAGGAATAAATATTTCCAGTATAAACAACAGCATTGCAGGCAGCAGGAAAAATGCGTAAAAGGATGTGTATTGTTTTTCGCCACCGCCCGCATCTATTTCTTTTTTTTCCATCCCGTTCAATGATTGCATAACCGCGTTTACTGTTGCAGCGGCATCGTCTAAATGATGGTATTCGCCTCCGGTTTTTTGCGCTATATCCTGCAGTTCCTGTTCATTTAATTTTGTAATAACAGTTAGCCCATTTATATCTTTTTTGTACTCGCTGCTTCCGGGTTCCATTATAAGGCCGCCCTCTTTAGTGCCTACTCCTATGGTATTAACAATTACTCCGTCGTCACTCAGTTGCTGCAATACATTTTCCGATTTAGGGTCATGGTCTTCTCCATCCGATATCAATATAACTGTTTTATACTTTTTTTCTTTTGTGTCAAGAGAGTTGCTGCATATTTGTAAAGCTTCGCCAATTTCTGTTCCCTGTACAGGCACTGCATCCGGCGAGGCGTTGGACACAAATATTTTAGCGGCAACCGCATCGGAGGTAAGCGGCATTTGCAGGTATGCCCTGCCTGCAAACACAACAAGGCCAACCCGGTTATCGCCTAATTGGTCAATAAGCAGGTTAATAAATTGCTTGGCCTTATCAAGCCTGGAAGGTTTTACATCTTCGCTCCACATGCTTTTGCTAACATCCAGCGCCACCAGTACGTCAACCCCGGCTTTTCTTTCTTTACCGGATGCAGAAGGTTCCCTTAAGTTGGCTGCAGCAACAATAGCCAAAGCCAAAGCAACCAGTACAATAATGAATTTGACGAGATACAATTTTGGCGAATATTGTTTGGTCAAGCGGTTAATAAGTTCTTCATCACCAAGCGCTCTTTTTGTTTTTCTTTTCCAACGCAACACCAGCACAAAAAACAGTGTTAACGGCAACAATAAAAGCAGCCCATATAAAAATTCTATGTGTTGAAATACTACCATAATTTGATTTGCTTTAAGCAAATTTCAGTCCATGATTGAAACGTTCATAGCTCATAGTTCGTACAAAGTCATTGGGTCATTGGTCAATAAGTCATTAAGGGAGGAAAAATAATCTTTGCATCTTTCCAATGATTTATTGACCAATGACTTACTGACTTATTGACTAATGACTACTTGTTACTTCCTGCCTTCAAAAAAACCCATTTGTTTTAAAATGCCTTTTAGTATGTTAACACGTACAGGCAGCATATTTGTATTGTGCGGGCCCTCTGCATTTAACGCAAAAAAATAGACGTGCTTATTTTCTTCAATCCACCCCACTATCCAGCCCAACGAATTGCCATTTTCCCCATATCCCCAGCCAGTTTTATAACTGAGTTTGTATTTTGGGGTCTCTTCCTGCAACATTACTTTTCTTACGATTTCCTGGGTTCTTTTTTGAAAAGGCAACTGGCTGAAATACAGTTTTTTAACCAGCCCCAGTTGTTCATCTGCGGTTACCTTTACTGAATTGTCAAGCCAAAAGGTATCTATCCTTGTTTTAATTGCCGCTTTGCCGTAACGCGCGCCATAGCCTAACGAATCAAGCCAGAGTTGCATAGTATCTTTGCCAATGCGCCTTGCCACTTCCTGGTAATAGGGTACTGCCGATACTTTAAAAGCTTCCTGCATGGTAAGGTCTTTATTCCAGGCTTTGGCAGTATCGCCGCCGGGAAATTTTCGCACCACGCCATCCCATTTTATCACCATTTTTTCATTTACTATCCTTCCCGTTTCAATACCAATCAAAGAATTTACAATCTTAAATGTAGAAGCAGGCAAATAAGCCGAATCTTTGAACCTTGACAGGTTATAAACGGTAAAATGAGCCTGCCCATTGTCGAAGAAGCCAAATGTTCCTGTTACCCCATTATCGTCAAAGTATTTTTTAAAACTGTTATCAACCGTAACATTATTAGGCGAACAGGCTGAACAATACAATAATAACAATGCTGCTATGCCCTTAACTAAAGCTCTCATTCAAAAAATTTGGGCAAAGCTATTAAAATGCGGGATAGCGGTGAAAGTTTTATGTTTTGGGTTTTGGATTATGAAAACAAAAAGTGGAAGCCATTTTACAGCCCATCCATTATTCACCCCAATCAAATACCTTTGCGCTTTATTTTAAAAATGAGCGTGAACGATAAATACGAAGCAGTTATAGGCTTGGAGGTACATGCCCAACTGGCTACAAAGAGCAAATTATTTTGCAGCGACAGCATAACTTTTGGTGCAGCGCCTAATACCCACGTAAGCCCCATTACTTTGGGCCACCCGGGTACCTTGCCTAAAACCAACCGCAAAGCAGTTGAATATGCCATCAAAATGGGGCTTACCTGTAATTGTGAAATTGAACGGTATAATTATTTTGCACGCAAGAACTATTTTTATCCCGACCTGCCAAAAGGCTACCAGGTTTCGCAGCATACAACACCTATATGCAAAGGTGGAACGGTAATCATTAAAACAGAGCATGGCAGCCGCAATATTCAACTGAACCGTATTCACCTGGAAGAAGACGCAGGCAAAAGTATTCATGACCTTGACGATGATTTTACTTATGTTGATTACAACCGCGCAGGTACTGCATTAATAGAAATTGTTACCGAGCCCGACTTGCACAATGCAGAGGAAGCATACCAATACATACATGAAATAAGAAGGTTGGTTAGATGGATAAACATTTGCGACGGTAATATGGAAGAAGGCAGCCTGCGCTGCGACGCCAATGTTTCCGTACGGCTGAAGGGTGAAACAAAACTGGGTACCAAAGCAGAGGTTAAGAACCTTAACAGCATGCGCAATGTAAAAAAAGCTATTGAATATGAAATTGAACGGATGATTGGAATAGTGGAGAAGGGAGGAACAATAACACAGCAAACAAGGAGCTTTGACGCATCGAACGACACAACATTTGCTATACGTGACAAGGAAGAAGCCAATGATTACCGTTATTTTGCGGAACCTGACCTTTCCCCTTTTCAACTAACGGAAGATTTTATTCAATCAATACAAAACGATCTTCCTGCATTGCCACATGAGCTTACGCAGAAATACCACACACAACTTGGCCTTACCGAATATGATGCTGCACAATTGTGCCTGGAAAAAAGCATATCCGATTATTTTGAAACAGTTATTGCGCTTACAACCAATTACAAAGCTGTGGCAAACTGGATAAACGGGCCCATAAAACAATACCTGAACGAAGAAAAATTATCCATAGAAGAATTATCGCTTCATCCATCGCAATTAGCTGATCTTATTAACTTGGTGGAAGATGGTAAGGTAAACTTTTCTGTTGCGTCATCAAGGATACTGCCTGTAATGCTGAGAGAAAAAAATAAGAGCGCTTTGGAGATAGCGGATGAACTGAACTTGTTACAGGTAAGCGACAGTGGTGAGCTACACGCCTGGATAGATGATGTAATAAATAAGATGCCCGACAAAGTAAGTGAATACAAAAAAGGGAAGAAAGGATTGATAGGCTTGTTTGTAGGAGAAGTTAAAAAAATAAGCAAGGGTAAAGCTGATCCTAAAATAGTTACATCTTTGCTGGAAGAAAGATTAAAAAAATAATTTTTTATCGTTTAATATTTTGAACATGCAAAAAATTGCAGCCGTTCTTTCAGTTGCCCTGTTAATGGCATCATGTAACCGGAATAAATATGGCGCTTTTGAAGTGAAAGGAAAAATAAGCCACTCGGATGTTGGGCAATGGCTTTACATAGAAAAGGTTGCGTTTAACAATGCCCAAAACACTGTTTTTGACTCTGTAAAATTAAAGGCAGACGGCAATTTTCAGCTAAAAGCAACCGATAAAGAAGAAAGCCTGTTCATACTTACTATTGCACACAGGCCCCTGATAATTTTGGTTAACGACGGCAAAGAAATTGAGACCACTATTGATCTTAATAATTATCATCAGCCCATTTTTAAAGGCTCACCCGGTTCGCAAAGGTTATACACTTTCATCAGCGATTTTGCAACAAAAACTTCGGTATTAACAAACATTGAGTCGGAGATGGACAGCCTTGACAAGCAACATTCTTCTGACAGCATTCGGGCAATGCTGCAATACCAGGGAATGAAGGAGATAACTGCATTGAACGATGAAATAAAAAAAATCATTCATACATCAAATGATCCAGCGGTCATTTGTTTTGCCTTAGACAAAGCAAGAAATACTTTTAGCCCCGCACAAGAAGATACTCTTGCTGCAGAGGCTTCTAACCGGTTTAAGCAACATAGCGGCATAGCCATAATTAAAAGCCTCCTGGCACAAGCAGACGCACAACAGGCGCTGCCCGGACAGCAGCAGGGTGCTCCTGACGCAGCCTACCCGCTGCTTAACCAGCAAGCACCAGACCTTACTATGACCGGCATTAACGGAAAACCTTTGAGCATAAGCAGCTTTAGAGGCAAATATGTATTAGTTGATTTTTGGGCAAGCTGGTGCGGGCCATGCCGGGGCGAAAACCCTAATGTAGTAACTGCCTATAATAAATTCAAGGACAAGAATTTTACTATTCTTGGCGTTTCGCTTGATAAGGATAAAGAGGAATGGCAAAAAGCAATTAAACAGGACGGGCTTACCTGGAACCACATGAGTGACCTGAAGGAATGGGAAAGCGCGGCAGTTAATACTTACCAATTTAATGGCATACCGTTTAATGTGTTAATAGACCCAAGCGGAAAGATCATAGCCTCCAGCTTAAGGGGGCCGGAACTTGAACAAAAGCTTGCAGAAGTGCTGAAATAAGGGCTAAGAGGCAACTTAACTAAAGGGGATAACAATTTGATGTATTAAAATTCTGTCGTAATTTTATCAAAATGGTGTTATATGCCTACTTCAGAAATAAAAAAGCAATTGCATAATTATATTGACCTGATTGAAGATGAGGATACGCTTTTGATATTAAATGAGGCGGCTGAGGCTTATGTTATTAATAAGCCTGATATTATTGATCTACTTTCTCCGGGGCAGTTAGATATATTAGATGAATCAATAAAACAAGCAGATGAAGACAGGTTCATTTCACATGAAGAAGTTTTAAAAAAATCTGCTGAATGGTACAAAAAAAGTTCGAAATAAGATGGACTGCCAATGCATTTGAAGGATACGAAAAGATATATAACGAGCTTTTATTCAATTGGTCTGTTGAAGTTGCAGAAAAATTTCGCCACAAAGTAGAATCCAGATTATATAACCTTTCATTTCAACCCTATATAGGAAGGTTATCAGAGAAACGCGAAAATATAAGAAGCATCTTACTCTCAAAATATAACAGGCTTTATTATCGCCTTACCGAAGATACTATTGAACTGATCAGCCTATTCGATATGCGGCAAGATCCTTTCAAAAATAAGTTTGATTGAAATTAGTATTGTCTCTGTTTTACATGCTCCCTGATATGAAGGAATAAGCGATAAATAATAAGCTAATTATAAATTCTTTTTATACTTTCTTTTTCTTTGCCAATGCCTTTATAAGCACAGGCAATAAGGTTAAATTGGTTAAAGTACCCACAACCAACGTAAGCGAGGTTAACCACCCCAGCGCTTTGGTGCCGCCAAACTGGCTGAAACAAAAAATAATAAACCCTGCTATGAGCACCAAGGAGGTATAAATGATGCTTATACCTGTGTGGCGAATGGTTTGCCTTAATGTTTCAGGTACATTATAATTATAATGCGAAAGTTCCTGTTTGTAATTTACAAGAAAACGTATGGTTACATCAATGGCAATGCCCAATGCTACGCTAAATACCAGCACGGTGGAAGGTTTTAATGATACACCCGCCCAGCCCATAATTCCCGCTGTTATAACAAGCGGCACTATGTTAGGTATGAGCGAGCAAAGTAAAATTCTTGCCGAGCGGAATAAATAAAGCATACACAGCGCAATTAATAAAAATGCCCAGCAAATGCTTGACTTTAGGCCATCAATAATAAAGCTTGACCCTTCTAAAAAGGTAATGCTGCCACCAGTAAAAGTCAGCTTGTAATGGGCTGTATCAAATGTTTTACGGGTAACAGAATCAAAATCATTAATTAATAAGGGCAGTTTAACAGTACCCAGGTCCTGTACATTTATGCTAACCCTTGCTACCTGTTTATTACTGTCAATAAAACTATTAAGCATCTGCGAAATCTGGCTGGCTTTTGCCTTAGGGTCACTTCTTAAAAGATCACCCATAAATGCCCCGTCAAATTCAGTGGGGGTTCTGTAATTACTACTGTCCCCTCCATAAAGGGCCTGTATTGCAAACTTTAAACCGTCCACGTAGGACAAAGGCCTTGACGTTTCGGGCCTGGTATCAACATATTGTGAAAACGAATCAATTTTATTAATAACCGGCAACCTAAACAGCCCTTTCTTCTTTTTGGTATCTATCATTATTTCAAGGGGCATTATACCACCGAAATTGTGTTCAAACCACTTTAAGTCTGTATAAACAACATCATCTTTTTGCAGGTCATCTACAATAAATCCTTCCTTTTTTAATTTGGTCATACCTATAACGGCAATAATTATTGCAATAAGCGATACGCCATATATCCATTTGCTGTGGTTAAAAGCCCAGTGTTCAAGGCGCAGCAACAATTTTTCCAGCAGTTTATTATCAAGGTAGCGTACATGCCTTGGCTTTGGCTCGGGAAGAAAACTTAATACAGGGGGTATAAAAATAAGCGATATGATGAACAGCATCATAATATTGATCCCCGACACAACGCCAAATTCTTTCAAAACCTCGCTGTGGGTAAACGCAAATACCGCAAAGCCAATAGCAGCCGCCAGGTTACAAAAAAGCGTTACTACGCCCATGCGCCCTACCATGGTAATAAGTGCCTTGTTTTTATCCCCTGTTTCACGAAAAGTAGTGTGATATTTATTTAAGAAATAAATACAGTTGGGTACACCTATCACCACTATTAACGGCGGTATAATGGCAGTTAAAAGTGTTATTTTATACCCCACCAGCACCATAGTGCCCAGACACCATACCACCCCCATGCCTACTACAAGCAGGCTCATGATGGTTGCATTTACAGAACGGAAAAAAAGCATTAACGTAATAGCCGACAGAATTAAGGAGCCGGTTAAAAACCAGTTCATTTCTTTTGCAATACGGTTAGCATACGTTGTAAGGTAATAAGGCAACCCGCTAATGTGCACCGGCAATTTTGCCACGCTTTCAAAAACAGTTGTTTCGCCCACAATATCACTTACCAGCTTTGTACGGTATTTACTGCGAACGGTATCAGCATTCAAACGCACGGCCATTAGCCAGGCAGTATCGTGATTATAAAGCAATCCTTTATAAAAGGGCAGGTTTTCAAAAACCGCTTTATCGCTGTCTAACCGTTGTTGGGAAGTATAAGGGTAATCAAATATTTTTTGGGCCAGCAATCTTCCAGTAGCGCTGTCTTTTATAAAATTCACCGCTTCGGGCATGCTCAAAACATCAACAACTCCTGGTATTTTTTTTACCGTTTGCTGCAGGGCCGCAAACGCATTAAATATGTTTTGGGTGAATATATTCTGCGTTGCAATACCCAGCACCAGCGTATTGCCATCATCGCCAAATTTTTTAACGAATGCCTGGTACTCAATGTATTTTGCATTATCCCGGGGTATTGCTTTTGAGGGCTCATAGCTCAATTGAACTTTACTTGCCATAAAGCCCATATAAGCAGTTGCTGCTATTAAAACCACTAATAACAATACTCTAAACTTAAGAATAAATTTTGCCAGGCTATACCACATGAATAAGATGTTGATTTACTAAATGGTTACAAAGAAACAGATTAAACTATTAGTAAGTGTTGTTAAAAGGGTTTTTCAGCTATTTTCACTTTTTGTTGCCAGTTCTTACTTTCCTTATTCATTAGTCAACAAACACAACACCTGCTTTATTTCATCCAATCACCCTGCCAAATTTTCTTTTTCATAAAAAGTTTTGGTGATAATGAACATATTTGTTTACTTTGAATTTCAAAGTGCTTTTATGACTGACCAAAATCATCCTCTTGAAACCCTGGCCGATATAAAACAAATGATGGAGCGCAGCAGCCGTTTTATAAGCCTTAGCGGCTTAAGCGGCGTAGCTGCGGGAGCTTGCGCGCTTGTGGGCGCCTGGTTTGCAAACAATATAATAACCAATACCAACCGGCTCGCTGATTATAAGCAAACGCTAAGGGATGAAGATGGTATTTCATTAAGAGAATACGTGGGTAACCCATTGCTGCATGTTGCATTTTTCACTTTTATTGCCGCCATAATACTGGCATTTATATTTACCTATATCCGCAGCCGTAAAAATAATGTGCCTATATGGGGCAAAACGTCCAGGCGGCTGTTACTAAACATTTGCATACCGCTTGGCGTGGGCGGCGTTTATTTACTAAAGCTAATGGAAGCAGGTACCTATGGCCTTATAGCGCCGGGTTGCCTTATTTTTTATGGGCTCGCGCTTGTAAATGCGGCTAAATACACTTTATCAGAAGTACGTTACCTTGGGTATTGTATGTTATTGTTAGGGCTTATAAATTTACTGTATGTGGGTTATGGCCTGTATTTTTGGGCTTTAGGGTTTGGCGTGCTGCATATTATTTATGGTACTGCCATGTGGTGGAAATATGAAAGAACAACAGCAGCGACGCAGAACAGGGAAAGGGTTGATAATTGAATAAAATGTATAAGCGAAAGGGGCAAAAGGCATGAAGAACCCGATAGAACATTTGAATAAAGTATTTGACAGCCGCATACGGCTGGGCATTATGAGCGCATTGCTGGTAAACGAAGAGGTGAATTTTAACGATTTGAAAGAACTTATACAGGTTACCGATGGCAACCTTGCAAGCCACTTAAAAACCCTGGAGGAAAGCGTGTATATAAAAGTACAGAAAGGTTTTATTGGAAGAAAAACAAATACAACTTACAGTGTTACAAAAGCAGGTGAAAAAGCATTTAAAGCGCACCTGGATGCGTTGGAAAAAATGATACGGTCGATCACTTAAATTTTTTTATCAATATACTTTGTAATTCAAAGCACTTTCTATGAAATTAATTACAGTTACGTTCTTCACTTACATCCGCTCGGTACTGCTGTACCTGTTATTTACGTTGCCTGCAGCATTTAACCCACGGGTATATCTTTTATCAGTGGTTTCGGCCTGTGTGCTGGGCATTGTGGCCTGGGCGGTTTTTGCACTTTTCACCTTTTTAATGAGGCTGTTAAGGGCACCTATGGCGACAACATATTTTCTGCTGTGCCTGGCAGTTGCCATAGGCGTGCTGTGCGCCTATGCTGCTTTACTGGCCTATGCAACAGACGGAATGCATTTTTGGGATATAGAGATGTTCAGCCTGTTCCCTGCTGCGGCGATAATAGCCGGGTGGATAAGTATTTATATCAATCGCAAAAAGCTGAGGCGTTATTTTAAACCAGTACGGTATGCACAACTGATAAACTGCTCATTGCACCAATTTAAAGTCTATTTGAACTAAGTCTTAGGCAATATTTTATAAAAATACTTTTTGTTGTTTATTATGATGATGTTACAATTTTATAACAACATAAAACCAGACAAATGATACGCAAAATTTTCTTTCCGCACGTGGCAGCAGCCATATTAGTAACAGGTATATCATTGCTGATATATGCCAGCGTTCAGCAACAATACCGCACAAGCGCTAACGATCCCCAAATACAAATAGCAAGGGGCGTGGCCGTTAAACTAAAACAAAACAAGGCGGTAAATGCCTTGATGCCGCAAGACACTGTTGACCTTGAGCAAAGCCTCAGCACGTTTGTACAGTTGTATGATGCAGGCGGCAATTTATTGCAATCCAATGGTTTTATTGGCTCAAAAGCGCCATCGGTGCCAAAAGGTGTTTTAGATAGGGCGAAAGAAAACGGCGAGTACATGGTTACATGGCAGCCCTCTGCCGAAGCCCGCTTAGCATCTGTGACAATTTACGCAGGCTTGCCGCAAGCCGCTTATGTATTGGTTGGCAGGTCGTTAATGGAAGTGGAAAAAAGAGAAAGCGCCCTTGTGAAAATGGTATTTATGTGCTGGCTGTTATGTATGTGTGTTATATGCGCACATGGGTTGTTGCAGGTATATTTTCTAAAAAAAGAAAAGGTGTAAGAATTTAACTATGAGCCCAGGCCTGTTTTAAATATTCAACCCTAAGCTGGTTTTATAAAATGGTGCAAACAGGCAAGGTTGGGTATAGAAGCATGCCGTTATCTTTTTAGGTATTGCGGCAGCTTCTTTTTAAAGTCATTGGGTCCGAAACTTCGGTCAATGGTCATTGAGTCATTTTTTGAGCACGCACCCGAAGCCGTTTTGAGTAAAGTAAACTATAAAAAAGAGAGCAACATGTATCGCCATTTCCCGCTATTGCATAGGAATATCGTTAATTTCATTAACTGCTTTATTGCATGATCATAAAAGAAATTATATGAAATCGCAAAATCTTCCGTCAGCGTTTAAAAATGCATTCAATGGCCTGTTTTATTTCTTTGTGCATGAACGTAATGGCAAAATTCAGCTTTGTGCTGCAATAGTAGTGGTGGCCTTTGCAGTTGGCCTGCATATATCTGCATCAGAGTGGCTGGTTATTTTGTTATGCATCGGTTCTGTATTATCTATTGAAATGCTGAACAGTGCGCTGGAGAAATTATGCGACCTAGTACAAAAGGAATATCACCCCGTTATAAAAATAATTAAAGACGTTTCTGCCGGTGCTGCACTGTTTGCATCCATCATCAGCGTAATCGCAGCCTGTATTATTTTTCTTCCAAAAATCATCACATTATGAAATTGAGATTAAGCGCAGTTGAAAAAATATTATTTCTTTCCATTTGTTTTACAATGCTCTTGCTTATCACAAGAGTGGTGTATAGTAATACCGGCTCCTATTTATTTTACGCCTGGAACCTGTTTCTTGCCATCATTCCGTTATACTTTAGCAGAAAATTGTATAGTTACGATGCTATCAAATGGGCGGCCCTTTTTTTGATTGCCGGATGGTTATTGTTCTTTCCTAATGCACCATATTTGATCACCGACATTTTTCATTTTCATCAAAGGGGCAATGTTCCACTGTGGTACGACCTTTTATTGGTGCTTTCGGCCTCCTGGAATGGCCTGATGGCAGGCTTTATTTCGCTGATGCAGGTGGATGAATTTTTGAGCAGGTTTATTGCAAAAAAATGGCAGGTTTTTTATATAAGTGGATTTATGTTTGCGGCAAGTATTGGCATTTATATTGGCAGGTTCTTACGGTTTAATAGCTGGAATGTTATAACCAAACCACGCAGCCTTATGCGTTTTGGCATTGAGTATATATTCATACCTCAACAACACATAAATGCCTGGGCATTTTCTACAATATGCACCGTGTTCCTTTTGTTTATTTATTACACCATAAAAAATCTGCCTGCCCGTTTAACGCCGGGCAGGCAGTAAATTATATTAAACAACTTTTTAAAAATCAAACCCTAAAGCAAAATACAAAATAGGGCTACCACGGAAAAGGCCATCCATTGGCCAGCCTGCATCAAGCTTAAGAAAATACCCCAATAATGTGCTGCGCACCCCAAAGCCATAGCCGCCGGCAAACGGCCCTATTCCTCCTGCCCTTTGCCTTACGGTAACAGGCAGCTCACTGAAAACGTATGTTGGCCTTTCAATGTTTTTAAGCGAACCTTCCCATGCGGTACCAAGATCAATAAACTGTATCAATTGAAAATTTCGTACAAATGCATTATTGATCGGTTTGTTGAAAAAAGTAGTAAATATAGGCAACCGGAATTCGCTGTTAATAACCATAGCGTTATTACCATGGGCTACATTTTGGTCAAATCCACGCATATTTAGTTCAAGAGACTGGAATGCATAATTATTGTTACTAACCACCTGGTTGGCATTATTAAATTTAGGGCTTATCCAGCCATCTGCCCCCCCGAGGTAATAGATGATCTTCGAATCACCAAACGAAAAATCGGCTGCCGCCCTGCCTGCCCATATAAAATTCCTGTATATCTTGTAATAATAACGCGCATCATAGCCAATATTGGTTATTGGTTTACCCTGCAGGCCAACCGCTGTATTTGCATTTATATCTTTGGTCATCGGTATAAAAATGTCTGCATAAATTTTCCAGCGCAAGCCATTCCAAATATTCTGCACAGGATTGATTGTGTTATCATATACATATTCATAGTGCGATACAGCAGTTACAGACACAAAATCTTTAACACTTAAAGCCCCGAGATCAGGGAAGCCCGCATTATTATCAAATGGGCGAACCACAGATTTATCTGTTCTTATGCCGGCAGTAATCCTGAAACTTCTTACTTCACTGAAAGGGTATGACAAATTTATTTGGTACAGGTTGGTATATAAGGCATTGTCGTAGGATGCATACTGGCCATTAAATAAACCATCGTAATTGGTCATATTGCTTCGGTAATAGGTTAACCCCCAGTCAAGCCTTTTGCGATAATTCTGAAACGAGAAAAAAACATCTTTATCCGTCAAATTGGTGCCAAACCGGATGCCGCCGATAAATTTTACATCCTCCATAATATCGCTAACCCCTACCCTGAAAGAAAAGTTTACATCATTGCCATCATTTAGCTGTACCGGCCCGCTGCCACCGGCATAGGGCTGAAAACGGTCAACCAGGATATTATTGGTGATGCCAGCTAAAACATAATCCGCATCAAATTTTAACCTGTAATCGTACAACGACGATTTTGTAAGTACTGAAGGTTTTGCTACAGGCGTTACGGCACCGGTGCTACTGCTTGTCTGCTGTCGTCTGAGGGAGTCGGCTTTTTCATCTTCAAACTCATTCTGGAATATATCATTCCGTGGTTTTATAGCCACCGAATCCTTTTTTACCTCAATGGCCTTGCCATTTGCCAGTCTTTCTTTCTGAATAAGCTTTTTAATATAATCGGTAGGCCTTGCTGTTACATTACGCCTGACCAGCGCCAGGGAATCCACTTTTAATTTATATAGGAATTTTTCGTCGCCTTCACGCCGTACTTCACTTACCTGGCCGTTATTTCCTGCAATACGGGTTTCAAGCAGGCTACTTTGATAATTGGTGATAGGAAAACTATACGTTGAATCTTTATATACCTGGAAATAGCTTATGCTGTCAGGTTCCTGTTTTTGCCATGCATTCAGCGTGGAATCAATTTCTTTATCACCCGGGTTTCTCAATATTTCATCGCCAATATAATACAATGTATCCAGCCCGGTTCTTTGGGTAGAAAAGAAACCTGCCCACCGGTTAGCAATACCATTTTCATCATTTACATACGTAAAGTGATTGCCGTTATATTGCATTGGGTAGCGTGCATTGCCATACTTAACATTGGTTAGCTGGCTTATTTGTTTCATTTCGTTGTTATTAAGCAGGTCAATAAGAAAAATATTGAAATGGTTCCTGCTTGGTATGGAGGTATCACTTAGCGAAGCATTAACTCCAGGCCTGTTAGACGCGAAAATTATACCCGTGCGGTTGGGGAATGATACAAATGTGGGGTCAAGGTCGTCATACACATCATTCGTTATTTGTTTTATCTTACCATTATCAATTTTGTAAGTAAAAATGTCTGAATGCCCATTTTTAACACCGCTTATCAAAAGCGTGTTGGCATCAAGCATAAAACCTGCATCCAGTATCTGGTCAAACCCGTCAATCTCCTGCTTAAATCTTTTAATACCGGCTATCACATCATACACAAACATATTAAGCTTGCCATCTTTGGTATAAATAACAAGCAAACGCGATCCCTTTCCATCCCATGAAAGAATTGGGTAATTGGGGTTTAACTCTTCACCAAGTACACGCTCCCCATACTTAAGCAATATCTTTTCGTCGTAAAAATTGTCAATAAACTTTATACTGTAAAGGCCTTTTTTAAACTTAACCACCGCATAAGAATTACTTTTAGGGTTTGGGTTTGCAGCAAAGCGGAAAAAATCAATCTTCTTATTTGATTCCTCAACAATAGTTAGCTTACCCTTTGGTGCATTGCGGCGTTGCTTAAGATCATTCTCGTATTTTTCCTGTTCATAGGTCATAAACTCGTCAAGTACTTCTTTAAATTTCTTTTTACATATGCGCAGCGACGCTGTATTAAGGTTTTTATACAGCCTTGCGAGGTAAAGAAAGTACGTTACATTTTCGGGTTTATATTTTTCAGCAACATAATACCATAAGGCATTACCTGCAAGTTCCGGCTTATCAAATGCGAATTCATAAAAATTTTTGTAATCACCGCTTAGCATCGCGCTTTTTAACTGGTCGTCCTTTACGGTGCTCCAGGGCTCTGCAATATATTGTACATACCCGTCGGTGAGCCATTGCGGCAGGTCAAGCAATGCGGCATTACTGGCAAACTCTCCCAGGTCGTCCCCAAACAAAATATTATCACTAAGTATTTTCGCTATTCCCTCTCTTACCTTCCTGCGCAGTGTATTATGGTTGCCATCAAAAAAAAGCACCATTTTATTATTAACTAATTTTGTTAAGCCGCCTGCGTTCTGCCAATCAATACCCAACCCTATATTACTGGTTTTAAAATCATCATAATTATCATAAATAATAATATTGGCCCTGCGCTGCAGTGAGTATTCCACGGCTTCTTCAATGGGGGATAATTCTTCTTCAGCTACCTGTGTTACATATTTGGCCAGTTCCAGGCCGCCCTGGTTAAAATAAACGTTAAAGTTTGGGCTTTGATAGAATTTCCAGGTGTATTTTCTAAACTGCAACCGGTTTTTACCATATTCTACCGTATTTACCTGTGCCTGTAACAAACAGGGTAGCATTATTAAAGCAAATAAAAAGCACGATCCGGCACTAAGGCGTTTAACTTGCATATCCAATCTTTAGAATTTTAAAATTAACATAAATGTTTGTAAAGGTCTTGTAAAAAAAGTGTTATGATAAAAGTAGAATATTTTACGTTTAATCCCCTGCAGGAAAATACCTGGTTGCTTAGCAACGAAAAAGGCGATACACTTATTATTGACCCGGGTTGTTATTTTACGGCTGAGCAGGAAACACTTGAGAATGCCATTACTGCACAAAAACTTAAACCAGTTCAATTATTAAATACCCATTGCCACCTGGATCATGTTTTTGGCAACAGATGGGTGTCAGAAACGTATAAACTGGAATTATATCTTAACCCGGATGAACAAAAAATGCTTGAAATGGCGCCTGCCTCGGGCCTTATGTGGGGGTTTAGCTTTGATAATTATAAAGGGCCGTTGCATTTTTTGCTGCCGGGTGATACGGTTTATCTTGGTACTGACAAGCTTAAAGTGCTTTTAACGCCGGGCCATTCACCAGGCAGTATTTGTTTTTATTGTGAAGCCCAGCACTTTATTATTAGCGGCGATGTGCTGTTCAGGGAAAGCATCGGCCGTTCAGACCTGCCTGGCGGCAATTCCGGCCAATTACTTAAAAGCATACATGAGCAATTGTTTACTTTACCTGGTGAAACTATCGTGTATCCGGGTCACGGCCCCACCACTACCATTGGCTATGAAAAAAAGAATAATCCCTACGTTTAATAACTAAGAATTTTTTCCACTAATTGCACATTTTTTAACAGCCAAACAATAAGAGGTAATACAAACTTAACCTGCTGTTGGTGCTAACTTTACATTTGGCAATGAAATTGTGATACAATAAAAAAACATTTTATGGCAACTTATTCAAATCTTGAGATAAACCACTATTATCTTGTAAGAGAAAACGCTGACGGGGAAATTATTTTGGTACAGCCTATCATGGAAACTGATAACTGCTTTTTGTTGCTGCACCTTGATGAAATTGAAATGACTGTTTGGAAAAAGAAGGAGAGTAATATTGCGGAGATCATTGAGGAACTTACGGAAATACAGGTTGCCGAATATGAAAACCTGTTTGAAGATGAAGAGGATAACTGGGGTTTTGACGATGAAGAACTTGATGAAGAAGAAGAACTGGGTGAGGAAGAAGAGTTTGAAGAGGAGGAAGAGGAATAATATTATTCCGGTTGCAGGAAAGCATTTATTTATGCTGCCGTATATATTTTCTTATTGTTAAAAAATTTACTATCCACAACACCAGTAGTATAAGTATTGCTGTTGCAATAGAATAAACAGATATAACAGGGTTAAGATAGATATTTTGCCTTTGCAAAATTTGTTGCAGCCATACCTGCAATGCAGCAATTACACACAGCACAACCGCGGTAATCACTATATTAGAGGGGAAGAATTGTTTTACCAAAAACTTTTGTAATTGCCTTGGGCCCGCACCCAGCGTGATAAGTAAAAATATCTCTTCTTTTGCCGAAGCGATGGTAAGCTGAATGAACAAGGTAAAGATAAGTAACGCAAACAGCAGCATTACTGCACCTGTTATCCATGAAAAATTTACCACGATATCAACAGTTTTTCTCAATTTGCTAAAACGTGTTTTGTCAGAATCTGTGGTAAGCCCGTGAGCCTTTAAATAATTTACTAATACGGGGTCGCCAGGGTCTTTTGTTTTTATTATTATGCGGGAAGGCTGTGTATTTTGGTTTCCCCCGAATTTTTTGTTAGCCCAATCCATAAAAGGTTGTGGTACCAGTACAGAAGATATCCTGTCACTAAACCCTACTGCTTTGCCAATGTAACTTACCATGCCAGATGGCCCTTTAATGTTTATTTGTATCGGCAGGCTTTTTACCAGTTCAGGCGATAATTGCGGCAAATCCTGTGACGCAGCAAAGCCAAAATTATACATGGTCAAAAACATATTGGGAACGATCATTGGAATGAATGTGGAATTATCATCCCATTTCCAATCGTTGCTTTTAACATCAATAAATTCGTCGGGTACACTTTCAAAAAAAAGATCGGTGTAAAAAGGTATGCGGTTACTTACGCTTTGCGCAGAAACTTTAAACCGGCTGGGAGTAAGCAATCCTGTTTCCTGCACAAAAGGTTGTTTTTTAAGATCGGCGATGTCAGAATCGCTTAGCGTAGTGGAAGCCGTATTATTCTCTGTTACCTCTTTATTTATCACCAAAAAATTTGCGATGCTGTCCTGGTTATTCTTGCTGTTGAGCATATCGTCATAATCAGCTTCTACCTGTACCGCCGCAAGTATCAAAAGCAATGCAATGCTTAACCCCATTACAGCCAGTATAAAACGGCTTCGCCCCGCGCTTGTTTTAATTAATTTTTTTAAGAGTATATTCAGCATATTATTTCTGCTTTCGGTTGCCCGCAATTACTACAAAGTCAACTGTTGTGAATAAGTAAAATGATCATCTTCATCAAGATCGGTTAATAAAAAACCAGCTTTGCGTTTGGTACATTCTTCCGCTATCAGCGTGGCGGCTTTGCGCATATTTGCCTGGTCAAGATGGCTGAAAGGCTCATCCATTATTAACCAGGTAAACGGCTGCATCAATGCCCTGATAATACCGAGGCGCTGTTGCTCGCCATAGCTACACAAACCTGCTCTTTGGTTAAGTATATGCGATACCCCAAGGCGCTCTGCCATTGTATCTATCACATCACTTTCGTATATGGGTTTTTGCAATACTCTTTTCAACTCTATATTTTCTCTTGCGGTAAGATTTGAAAATAACCGGAGATCCTGGAAAATAATGCTAACCTGCTGTTGCCGCATTTGTGCAAGTGCACTGTCATCAATGGCTCTCAGGTCTTTATTCCCCCACAAAACGGCGCCTTCGTAATCGCCGCGCAATTTATAGATCATGTGTACCAGCGTTGTTTTACCGGTACCACTCGGCGCTTTTATCTTTATCCAATCCCCATCTTTAAATAGTATATCCCTGTTCCAAACATCCGAGTCCCGTTGACTAAATTTATCTTTTAACGGCACCGGAACTACCTGTTTTAATTCAATTTGCATTTTGCTAAAATAGGAAAGAAAGTCGGAAAGAAAGTCGGAAAGACAGGAAGTTGGAAAGTCCGGAAGACAGGAATAGTAGAAGAGCAAAATAATTATGCTTTGTTTCATTTCTATGTTTCTTCGCACTTGCAGGCTTCCCAACTTTTCTGATTTCCGGACTTTTCTGACTTTCGGTCCGAACTATCGGGCTTCTCTCAATAATTCAGCATCTTGCCCAATCTTTCCGCTGCCTTATCTGCTGTTGGCAACATTGCACCTTCCAATGCCAGGTTTATTGGCACGGCGGGCAGGTTTAATGCACCAAGCACTTCAACCTTCATATCCAAAAACTGGTAACAATTATAGCTAATGCGATAGGCCAACGCCTCTGCAAAGGAGTTATTCTGCTGTTCTTCACTCAATACCAGGCATTTTCCATGTTTCTTAACGGTTTCAAATATTAATGGTTCATCCAAAGGGTATAAGGTTCGCAGGTCAATAATTTCAACCTGCCCGGTAAATTTTTCTGCTGCTGCTTTTGCCCAATACACACCCATGCCGTAAGTAACAATACAAACAGTTTCACCCTTTTTAATTTTATCAACATCCGCATGCTTAATAATATTTGCTTTCCCCAGGGGAAGTATATAATCTTTAGCAGGCTCTATTGTTTTTGCATCTTCGGTACCGGGCACTTTACTCCAGTACAATCCCTTATGCTCAAGCATTACAACAGGGTTGGGGTCGTAAAATGCAGCCTTCATCAAACCCTTTATGTCAGCGGCGTTGGAAGGATAGCAAACCTTTATTCCTTTTATTGAAAGCAATGTTGATTCAACACTGCCGCTGTGATAAGGGCCGCCGCCGCCATAAGCGCCTGTAGGGACGCGCAATATCATTTGTACAGGAAATTTTCCATTGGTGAGATAACACGATTTGGAAATTTCGGATACGAGCTGGTTGAACCCGGGATAAATATAATCGGCAAACTGAACCTCAACAATTGGTTTTATACCAACAGCAGACAAGCCTGCGGTTGACCCTATAATATATGCCTCCTGTATAGCTGTATTAAACACGCGGTGATCGCCGAATTTTTCTGCCAGGGTGGCTGCTTCGCGAAAAACGCCGCCTAATCTTTTTCCTACATCCTGGCCGTACAATATACATTCCGGGTGCACCTGCATAAGTTCTTCAATAGCGTGCATGGCCGAATCAACCATAACCACTTTTTCGCCATTCTTTGGCTGGCGCAAGCCTTTTTCCTCTTTTATTGGTGTATCTGCAAAAACATATTTTGTTACGGTTGAGGCATCAGGTTCTTTTGCAGAGAGTGCTTTTTTAAATGCTTCATCCGCTTTTGCAAAACAGGCACTTTCTATCTCTAAAAGCTGCTCTTCTTTAAAACCATATTGCAATAATATATTATGCAGTTTTGGAAACGGGTCGTCCAAAGCATGTTTATCAAGATCCTCCTTGCTCCTGTAAAATTCTTTCCGCACACCGCTTGTATGATGCCCTAATAATGGAACAGTTGCGCGTAATAACAAGGGATGCCTTTTATGCCTTACATACTGTATGGCTTCAGAAACAGCAGTATAACTTTTTGCAAAATCACTGCCATCTACCTGCAACCGGTGCAGGCCTTTGAAGCCCGCAGCATATTCAAAAGCATTCATTGCCCTTGCTTCTTCTGCAGAAACACTTATGCCCCATCCATTATCCTGCACCAGGTAAATAATGGGTAATTTTTTTAGAACAGCAAACTGCAATGCTTCGCTTACCTCGCCTTCCGTCATGCTGTTGTCACCCAGGCTGCATACAACAACTGGCAATTCGTCATGAGCGCCTTTTTTAAGTAACTTGGATTGAATTTGTTCTAGGTATTGTATTCCCTGTGCTATACCTGTTGTGGGAATGGCCTGCATGCCGGTTGCGCTGCTTTGATGAATAATGGTTGGTTTATCATCGCCTTTCCACGATGGGTGGCAATAGTAGGACCGGCCTCCGGAAAAAGGATCTTCAGCTTTCGCCAGTAATTGAAGCATTAATTCGTACGGAGTAAAACCAAGCGATAAAAGCAAGCTGTCGTCCCTGTAATAAGGGCTTACAAAATCGCAGGGAAGCAACTGGAGGCCAGTTGCAATTTGTATAGCTTCATGCCCTTTTGAGGTAGAGTGCACATACCTGCATTCTTTACGGTTTTGTTCGTAAATGTTAGCCATGCAGCGGGCTGTAACCATAAGTTGGTACGCCTTTGCAAGAATCGCTGGATCAATCATTGAATATTAAAAGCCCTCACCCTCGTTCCCTCTCCCCAAAGGGTAGAGGGATGCCCCGGGGCAACGGCTTGTTTATTTTTTTATTTGCGGGATGATAAATATATAGTATTTATCTGCTTCTTTTCTTTAATGAGTTATTGTCTGAAGCTTCGGACTAATGACCCCAATGACCATTCTTCCTGTCATCTTTCTACTTTACCTCTACATCAAATACTTGTGTATCTTCAAAAAAGCCTGTCAGTACATCTCCCACTACGCATTCGCCTACACCTGCGGGTGTTCCGGTGAAAATAATATCTCCTATATTAAGAGAAAAATATTGGGAGATATTCGCAATAATTTTATCAAACGAGAATAGCATGTCCTTACTTACCCCCTTCTGCACGGTTTCCCCGTTTAGCTTCATAGAAAAATGAATGGGGTTTTTTAATATTTGCGGAGTAAGGTCAATCCATGTTCCCACAACTGCAGACCCGTCCCATGCCTTTGCTTTCTCCCACGGAAGCCCTTTCTTTTTTAGTTCCTGCTGAATATCCCTGGCTGTAAAATCTATGCCTACAGTAATAGCGCTATAATATTTACCTGCCTGGCTTACAGGAATATATTTTCCATTCTTTGTTATTTTTAGCACTAACTCGGCTTCGTAATGTAATTCGTTGGTAAATTCAGGGTAATAAAAAGCGGCATTCGGTTGAAGCAAGGCACTTTTAGGTTTCAAAAAGATAACAGGCTCTTCCGGAACTTCGTTATTAAGTTCTTTTGCGTGCTCAATATAGTTGCGCCCAACGCAGAAAATTTTCATAGATTAATAATATTTATTTTTACAAGGTTTGCAACGGTTTTCAAAAAATTGGATTTTTATTTAAGCAATAGGTTTTAACGTATTGCTTCTCAATGATAAAATTATAATATCAATTTCAAATAAAATGAATATTAAGCAAATTCTTTGTTGTTATACAGGTTCATAGTACGCTCAATACCCAAAACAGCGAAATTTTCTATTACTTCAACACAGGCTTCAATTTTGTTTTTTACTACCGGCACCTGTTCAGGAAACCATTTACCCAAAACATACTCAACCTGCATTCCTTTGGGAAAATTATTACCAATGCCAAACCTTAGTTTGGGGTATTTATCTGTACCCAAAGTAAACTGAATATCACGCAAACCGTTATGGCCCGCATCGCTGCCGGAAGGGCGCAACCGTATTTTATTTAAAGGCAAAGCAATTTCATCCACAATGGCCAATGTATTTTCCAGCGGTACTTTTTCTTTATCCATCCAGTATTTAAAAGCTTTTCCGCTAAGGTTCATAAATGTGGTTGGTTTTATACAAATAAATATTTTCCCTTTCCATTTTACTTCCGCAACTTCGGCCAGCCTGTCAATTTTAAACATACCCCCATGCTTTAAAACAAACTCTGTTAATACATCAAAGCCAATATTATGCCGTGTATGCGCATATTCATATCCTGGATTACCCAACCCTATAATTAAAAACTTAGACATAGTATTTGTTCACTAATATAAACAACAAAACCCTGCATTATTGCCTGCAGGGTTTTGTATTGGTAAAAAAAGATTATTTTTTTGCTTTTGCGGCTGGTGCGGCAGCTTTTGCAGGTGCGGCGGCTGCGCCCTTGGCGGGAGCAGCAGCAGGTGCAGCAGCGGCAGCTTTTGCCGGGGCAGCAGCGGCGGCGGGCGTTGCTGTAGCTTCTTCCTGTTTTAACAGGCGTGTTAATACTACAGATGCGATGGGAATACGGGGTGAGTTAAGCACCTCTATTCTATCTAGTTTTACATCTTCCACCCTAATATTACCATTCAATTCAAGAGAGGTAATATCAACTTCAATATGTTCCTTAAGATCTGCCGGCAAAGCTTTTACTTTTAATGCTTTCATTTTAGTAATAAGCTTACCGCCTTCTTTAACGCCTATTGAAACGCCAACAAATTTAATAGGCAAAGTGGCAACCACTTTTTTATCGCCTACAAGTTCTAACAGGTCAACATGCGCTAAAACGTCGCTTACTTTGTCAAACTGCAGGTCTTTTAAAATGCAACGGTAGGCTTTTCCATCTACCTTAACTTCGGCTACCTGGAATTCAGGTGTGTACACTAAAGGCTTAAAAGCCTTAGCAGAAGCAGAAAAATTTATCTCCTGCGCACCCCCATAAATTACACCAGGCACCAGTTCCTGAGAGCGAAGTTGGCGGGTGGCTTTCTTGCCAAATTCGGTCCTCAGTTGTCCTTCGATTGTAACTGTTTTCATTGTTTTTATTATTGTTTAAATGTTCACGAGTTCCATCAAGTTCACCAGTTCCAGAAGTTCACGAGTTCCACGAAGTTGAAAAGCGTCGCCAACTTGTGAACCAGTGAACATATGAACTTTTAAACTTATTTACCTCTTCCCTCTCAACTGCGAATGAATAAAAAGGCTTGTTATACTTTTATTTTCATACGCGTTCCTTATAGCTATTGCAAAAAGGTCGGCTACAGAGATCACTTTAATTTTACTTACCTGTCTTTTTAATGGTATAGTGTCGCACACTACCAATTCTTCCAATACACTATTTTCTATATTCTCATATGCCTTGCCGCTTAATACAGGGTGGGTGCACAATGCCCTAACACTCCTGGCGCCTTTATCTTTCAGCAAACCTGCCGCCTTTGCAAGGGTACCGCCGGTATCGCATATATCATCAATCAAAACTATATCCCTGTCTGCAACTTCGCCTATAACAACCATGCTGGCAATTTCGTTTGCACGCTTACGGTGCTTGTCGCAAATCACCATTTCGCAATTAAAATAGCTGGCAATTTCCCTTACGCGGTTGGTACTTCCCACATCGGGGGCGGCAAAGGTAAGGTTTTCAAGTTTTAATTGCTCAATATAAGGGATAAAAATAGCCGAACTGTCCAGGTGGTCAACAGGCACATCAAAAAAAGCCTGTATCTGCGGCGCATGTAAATCCATGGTAATTATCCTGTTAGCGCCGGCAGCTTCTAATAATGTGGCTATTAATTTAGAGCCGATTGCAACACGTGGTTTATCCTTTCTGTCCTGCCGTGCAAAACCATAGTAGGGTATTACGGCTATTATTTTATAGGCGCTGGCGCGTTTGGCGGCATCTATCATCAGCAGCAATTCCATAAGGTTGTCCATAGGTGCAAAGGTGCTTTGTACCAGGAAAACATAATCCCCGCGGATGCTTTCTAAAAAAACGGGTTGAAACTCCCCATCGCTGAATTTTTGTATATTGATCCTTCCAAGCGCTGCGCCAAAGCGCTTTGCAATTGTTTCTGCAAGTTCCCGCGAACCGGTACCGGAAAATATCTTTACTGAGGGGCCCATAAATTAGTATGATAAGCGGCGAAGATATAGATTAGCAAAGGAAATTGTATTTTGGTGAAGCTTAATTTTTACAATATGCAAAACACATCTATAAAAAACTGGGCAGAGGACGACAGGCCAAGGGAAAAGATGCTGCTGAAGGGCTATGCCGCCTTAAGCAATGCTGAATTGCTGGCAATACTTATAAATAATGGCACAAAGGATAAAAGCGCTGTGGATGTTGCCAAAGAAATGTTAGCCGCCGTAAATAATGACTTGCAAAAATTAGGCAGATTATCGGTAAAAGATCTATTAAAACTAAAGGTAAAGGGGATTGGAGAAGCGAAGGCGATTACTATTGGCGCTGCGCTGGAACTGGGTGTGAGAAGAGAAACTGCTGACAGAAAAAAAGACATCATCGTAAAAAGCAAAGATGCTGCCGATTTTTTACGTGCGCAACTGCAATATAAAAAGCAGGAAGTTTTTTTGGTGATGTATCTTAATGCAGCCAATAAGATAAATCATACAGAAATTATAAGCGAAGGTGGCCTAATGGGCACTGTTGCAGACCCACGCGTTGTTTTACGAAAAGCGCTGGAGCATGATGCTGTAAGAATTATTCTATGTCATAATCATCCCAGCGGCAATATTGAGCCAAGCCGCTCTGACAGGGAACTTACCCAAAAAATAAAAGAAGCTGCACAACTATTTGATATTAAAATAATGGATCATATTATTGTTGGAGAAGAAGGGCATTTTAGCTTTGCGGATAATGGGATGCTTTGAATACAGATGACAGATGGGAGTTGACAGATGACAGATAGAAAAGTCAGTGGCAAGTAAACTTGTGAACATTGGAACTCGTGAACTATTAAACTTCTCAAACGTTCAAACTTTCAAACTTGTTATGCCTGCGCCGTTGGGCCGCCAAAATTAAGGGGCAGCTCAATTTGCTCAAGGTCTTGTATTTTACCATTAACGGCTTCGTAACGTTGCACGTTATCTTCCAAAGCACGCATAAACCGTTTTGCATGCATCGGGGTAAATATGATCCTCGATTTTACTTTGCTTTTAGGCGTACCGGGCATTACATTTACAAAATCTATTACAAATTCTGCATGGCTATGGGTAATAATAGCAAGGTTAGCATAAGAGCCTTCTGCCACTTCCTCGCTTATTTCTATATTTAACTGGTTTGCATTTTGTTCGGGCATAATTATTTTATTTAATTCTTAGGTTACCGGTTAGGTCATCTAAACCTTGTTAAATATTCATCTACTACTCTTCCATTACCGTTAAGGTCGCTGTATTCTGTTTTAAAATGTAATGTTTCCGTATCAGGGTCATAGGTTTGGGTATCTACAATAAATGAATTTGCAAGGCATCCGGTTTCAGGATCAGTTATAACAAGGTTTGGTGTTATTGAAACTAAATTGGTACCCGCAGTAAACACAACAATATACTGCCACCCGGCACTGCCAAGATCTGAATAGTCAATAAATACTACATTTTTTGTATCAGTTACCGCATATTTGCTAACGAGAGCAGAAAGATTAATAGTATCAGATATTATACCTGAAGAAACCGGCCCCAGGTAATCCGTTCGTGTACCCTTAACGCTGTATTGGCCTGACAGGGGCGAACCAAGCTGATTGTAATAAATAGTACCGAGCACCCCGTCAATGGCTACACCCTGTGCATCAGTAATACTTACAGGCAGCATATAACTATTTCTAAGATTTGCTTTACCCCCATATACTTCAAATCCCACCAGGACCGACCTTGTGCCTGCTGGCAATACCACTGTTTTGGCGTTGAATGAGTACAAAGAATCGGGAAGCGAATCGAATTGATTAAAATGCGTTTGATTGTAGGCTATTCTTTTGGAATCATCAATTTTTAGCGTCAAGGTTATATCATGGTTGAGTGTATAAGGTGTTGAAACCCCAACAGTAATATACAAAGCCAATGAATCGGGGCCTGCCAGGTCAAGCGGGGCTTTAGAAAGTGTATCAGGCCCCCCATTGAAAATTGCGACAACTGCGCTGCCATCATGGTCGTTATGTATGCTATCTTTAAAACAGCCTGCCATCAGCAGGCAAGGAGCCAGTAAAACTATTAGAAATTTTTTCATAATGCCAGGTGAAGTAATAATACCGCAAATAAAACAGAAAAGCACCACTATTTGCTTCTTTTTATCAAAAAGTTATCATAAAAGATTATCCCTTTGCATGTATTGCCATATAATTTATAGCAGTTCTACCGTATCAACAATACCGTTCCCCTTTTAAAAATGATCTTATTCTGATAATCCTTTCCTCTTACTTCCCATATATACGTTCCGGGTAATGCAGGCTGGCCGCCTACCCTGCCATCCCATCCCTGCAGGTATGCCTGTGTTTGGTACATGATGCCGCCCCACCGGTTAAATACCCTGAAGTAATCCAGTTTTATTATCCCTACAGGGAAGGGACGGAAGATATCATTCCTCCCATCGCCATTTGGGGTAAATGCATTGGGTACATATATATCCGGGCCTTTGTAATATTTTATATGTACTGTATCGCTTAAGCTGCACCCATAATTATTCTGCATTTGTACCCGGTAAGTAATATCTTCTGTGCCTGTTGCAACCGGGCTGGCTGAATTAGGGTTATCCAAACCATAGGCAGGTGACCATACATAACTCCCAATACTGTCATACCCTGCATTGGCATGCAGTTGATAAGGCTCTTCAACACTCAGTACAGTGTCATGCGTACTTAACGGATAGGGTGACAGCCTTATGTTTATATATTGCGTATCTCTTGCTTCGCATCCTTTTGTGGTGGTTACGTCTAATATAGCCGCATAGGTTTGATCGGGTACTGTAAAGTTATAAGTGGGGTTATTTACTTTCGAAATGAATGATGTGCTGTCCTTAAGGTTAATGAATGACCAGGTTAAATCATTTACCTGGCCCAATCCGGTTGCGGAAGTATTGGTAAACTTAACAGGCTGGTTGGTACAATTACCTGCATAATTAAATGAAGCATTTAAAGGAGGGTAAACTACCAGTGCACTGTAAGCAGTATCGGCGCACCTGTACCCTGGCATCGTTATGAGCCGTATCTTGAATGTTCCTGTATCGTAGGTATGCACCGGGTATCGTGTTTGGGCGGTGTCCCCATCCCCCAGGTCCCATAAATATTTATTATTGTCCCAGTACAGGTCAGAATGATAGGGCGTACTGTAATTTGGAAAACTTATAATGCTAGAACTGCAACTGTTTATAAGCTGGGGTATTATAGCTTTGGGAACCGGAAGGTTAGAGCAGTCATATACCTTTATCACTACATCCCGCGTATGTGGTGTTAGGGTTACCTCCTTACCATTGCGGTATTCATTTACCCCGATAGTTACAAGATAGCTGCCGGTATCATGTAGCTGCCCGCTTACCATACCCGTTTTGGTATCTATCGTTACATCCGGCCCAAGAGGATGGGCAGCACTATAGGGGTCATGGTACATTACTTCGGCAGTTGTACCAACCGTATCAATATGTACCCGCGTGGGTGGGCCGCCAGCTATTGAAAAAACCCTTGGGGGCGTAAAACTATAAGATAACGAATCGCCGTCTGCATCAGTAGCGCCAAATATATGTTCAAAAGTATTATTCCTGCATACATATAACAGAGTATCGGTATTATTATTAAATACGGGGCTGCTGTTGATACTAAATTTAAATTTTGAAGGCATGTTTATTACGCCGGCAATACTGTTATATACATATACGGCGCCGGGCCTTGATACATCTATAGAACCCCATATCATGCCAAGGTCCTGAAAAGAATAAATGGAAGGATTGAAACTGGTGTACAGGTTTTGGTAATAATCACGGCAGCAATCAAGGTACAGCGCCGAATAACCTCCATTGTTATATGGAAGCTGACAATCAAAATGAAAATACCATATCCTGTAACAGGGAGGTGATGTGAAGGCTATGCATGGATCTGCAACGTTTACACTATTGGATAAAGAATCAAATGTCCAGTCGTACCTTGTTACCGTATTATAGGTAAGGTCGCGTATAAATACCGGGCCTATCACAGGTTGCTTCTCCTGGCAGTCCAACACTATCTTGAATGTAAAATGATAATCAGTAGCTGTTGTTGTAGTTGCATAGCTCAACTCCCCTGCCCTTTGCTGGGTTGGTAGTTGCGCGCTGCTGGCTAAGCTAACTAAAGGGAACAATATGTAGAAAACATTGGGTTTCACATATTGGGTTTGCGGGGTTTTAAATGTTTTATCGTATCAATAGTACCGTGCCTCGCTTAAATATAATCTTATTTTGGTAATCCTTTCCTTTTACTTCCCATATATACGTTCCGGGTAATGCAGGCTGGCCACCTACCCTGCCATCCCATCCCTGCAGGTATGCCTGCGTTTGGTACATGATGCCACCCCACCGGTTAAATACCCTGAAGTAATCCAGCTTTACTATCCCTACAGGGAAGGGACGGAAGATATCATTCCTCCCATCGCCATTTGGGGTAAAGGCATTGGGCACATATATGTCAGGCCCTTTGTAATACTTTATATGCACTGTATCGCTTAAGCTGCACCCATAGTTATTCTGCATTTGTACGCGGTAAGTAATATCTTCTGTGCCGGTTGCAACCGGGCTGGCTGAATTAGGGTTATCCAAACCATAGGCAGGTGACCATACATAACTCCCGATACTGTCATACCCTGCATTTGCATACAGTTGGTAAGGTTCTCCAACGCTCAGTATTGTATCATGCGTAATTAATGGATATGGCGATTGCCTTATGTTTATATACTGCGTGTCCCTTGCTTCACATCCCCTGGTAGTGGTTACGTCTAATATGGCTGCATAGGTTTGATCGGGTGCGGTAAAAGTATAAAATGGGTTATTTACTACCGTACTGCTTCTTGTGCTGTCTTTCCCGTTTATAAATGTCCATTCCAGGTTATTTATCCGGCCAATGTCGGTAAACGAAGTATTGATAAACCTCACAGGCTGGTTTGTACAACCCAAGCCATTGATAACAAATGAAGGGTGAACTGAAGGATAGACCAACAGTTTGCTATAGGCTGTATCTGCACACCTGTAACCCGGCATGGTTATCAACCGTATCTTGAATGTCCCTGTATCGTAGGTATGTGCCGGGTACCGGGTTTGGGCGGTATCACCATCTCCCAGGTCCCACAAATATTTAGTATCATCCCAATACAGGTCAGGATGATAAGGTGTAGAGCTGTCAGGCAATACCACCGTTCTTGAATTGCAATCATTGATCAGCGGCGGTATAATGGCTTTTGGCGTGGGCAGTTTGGAACAGTCAAATACCTTTATCACCACATCCCGCGTATGAGGGGTTAAGGTTACTATTTGCCCGTTGCGGTATTCGTTTACGCCTACTGTTACTAAGTAACTGCCGGTATCGTGCAACACACCTTGCAAATACCCTGTTTTGGAATCTAAGCTAACATCAGGCCCTAAAGGTTGTTGTTCCGTATAGGTGGGTTGCGCATATATTAAATTCAGTGTATTGCCGTTGGTTTGTATGGCAACTGAGCCTGATCCCTGGCCTTTACCATAAAAAGTTTTTGCAGGTGAAAAACTATAGACAAGCGAATCATTATCGGGGTCTGTTGCGCCAAAAACATGAGAGAAAGTATCATTTTTACAAACATATAAAACCGTATCGCTGTTATTGTTAAATACCGGGCTGCTGTTGTTAAGCCATTTAAACCTCGACGGTATATTTATTAAATAAACTATACCGTTATATACGTATCCCTCACCTGGAAATTGATTTGGCGGAGGAGCGGGGTGAGGCCAGATCAATTGCAGCAAGTACCCTTCATATAGTGAAGCATTAAAATCACTCCGTATGTTTTGGTAATAGTCCCTGCAGCAATCAGGATAAAATATTGAATAGCCACCATGATTAAATTGCAGGGAAACATCCTGGTGATAATAATACACCCTGTAACATGGCGGATACGGAAATGCAATGCAGGGGTCGGCCACATTTATGGTGTTAGACGCAGAATCAAATAGCCACGCGGCTTGCTGTGGTTTAGTGGGGTTATCAAAATCATTTATAAAAAAAGGGTTTAACTGAGGTGCACCATAATCACAGGTTACAATCATCTTTAAAGTGAAATGATATGTTCCGTCGGCCATAAGTGCATAGCTCATCTCTCCTGCTTTCTGATTGGTAGGGAACTGTGCTATACAGGGCAAAACCTGTTGCAGGAATATCATACAATATATGATCTTCTTCAATACATAAATTTACCATTGTATTTTGTAATGCAGGGAGAGAATTAGGTAGATTTACCTTGCGTTACAGTGTTTTAAGGCATTAGAGGGTTTTACCGTATCAATAATACGGTGCCTCTTTTAAAAATGACGGTGTTTTTATAATCCTTTCCCCGCACTTCCCATATATAAGTTCCGGGCAATGCCGGCTGACCACCTACCCTGCCATCCCATCCCTGCAAGTATGCCTGCGTTTGGTACATGATGCCGCCCCAGCGGTTAAATACCCTGAAATAATCCAGCTTTACTATGCCTACAGGGAAAGGACGGAATATATCATTCCTCCCATCGCCATTTGGGGTAAATGCATTGGGCACATATATATCCGGCCCCTTGTAATATTTTATGTGCACCGTATCGCTTAAGCTGCACCCGTAACTATTCTGTATCTGTACCTTGTAGGTTATATCTTCTGTGCCGGTTGCCACCGGGTTGGCTGAATTGGGGTTGTCCAGGCCAAAAGCAGGCGTCCATACAAAACTGCCAATACTGTCATATCCTGAATTGGCATGCAGTTGCCAGGGTTCTCCCGCGCTCAGTATAGTATCGTGCGTGATCAAGGGGTATGGCGACTGCCTTGTGTTTATATACTGTGTATCCCGCGCTTCGCAACCTTTGGTTGTTGTTACAGCCAGTATAGCTGCATACGTTTGGTCGGGTACAGTAAATATATGGGTGGGGTTGTTTAAAGCTGTACTGCTCCTTGTACTGTCTTTCCCGTTTATAAATGTCCACTCCAGGTTATTTATCATGCCTTCATCGGTAGTGGAAGTATTGGTAAACTGTATTGGTTGGTTAATACAACCCAGGCCATTGATAACAAATGAAGGGTGAACTGAAGGATATACTAAAAGCGTGCTGTATGCTGTATCTGCGCACCTGTACCCTGCCATTGTTATTAGCCGTATTTTATAGGTACCCGTATCATAAGTATGCACCGGGTACCGTGTTTGGGCGGTATCGCCGTCGCCAAGGTCCCATAAATATTTAATATTATCCCAATACAGGTCAGGGTGGTATGGCGTAGTGCTGTCGGGCAATATTACCGTTTTTGTATTACAGCTATTGATCAATGGCGGTATAATGGCTTTGGGCGGAGGTATTTTAGAGCAGTCAAAAGCCTTTATCACCACATCGCGTGTATGGGGGATTGTGGTTACAAGCTGGCCGTTCCTGTATTGATCAACCCCTATTGTTAACAGGTAGCTGCCGGTATCGTGCAGTTGCCCCTTTACCGCGCCGGTAAATGGATCTATGGTAACATCAGGGCCAAGGGGTTGGGTTGGTGTATAAGTGGGGGCTATATAAGTTATATTCTGCGTATTGCCTGTTGTTTGTATGGTAACCATCCCGTTGCTGCCCGTTGCAAAAAAAGTTTTTGCGGGTGTGAAACTATACACCAGTGAATCGCCATCAGGATCGGTTGCTTTAAATACGTGCGAAAAATCTGTATTAGTGCACACGTACAAAACTGTATCGTTGGTGTTATCAAATACCGGGCTGCTGTTATTTTTTATGACAAACCTGGATGGGATGCTTTCAAAATAAACAATTCCGTTATATATATAGCCCGAGCCAGGCCTTGACACATCCATCGCGCTCCAGCCTAAGCCAAGCTGCGTGCCTTCATATATGGATGCATTAAAAGTGCTGCGGATATTTTGATAATAATCTCTGCAGCAATCGGGATAAAAAGCGGAATAGCCCCCCCTGTTGTAACCAAGCGTAATATCAACATGAAAGTAAAATACCCTGTAGCATGGGGATTTTGAAAACGTTATACACGGATCAACTACATCAACTTTATTAGATGCTGAGTCAAACGTCCAACCATAACCTGCGGATGTATTGGCGCTATGGTCGTTTATGAAAAGCGTATTAGGCGCAGCAGATTCGCTGCAATCAACAACCATTTTAAGGATAAAATGATAATATGGCGGCGGATTATCACCACCATTGTCCACGAGCTGGTAACTTAATTCGCCTGCTTTTTGATTAGCCGGGTATTGAGCAGACACGTGCAAACAAAATACACCAATAAGAAGGCACAATACAATTTTCACCAGGTAAATTTAAGATTTATAGCCGGGTGTAGTGATATGAAAGGTTTATTAATTGTGAATTCAGGATAAGAATGGGCTTTTGTCCTGTAAGGACGCAATATTGGTAGCAAACAAGACAAATATTATTTAAAGTGTGCCGTTAGGTACACAATATATTGCATACCTACGGCATGCTATTATTTGGTTGGACTTTTTGTTACCAATATTTAGGTTCCGCTGGAACTTAATGACCATAATTTCTCATCCCAGGCTCACGTTATCTAGTAAAAAATGAAGATAAGTATTTATCTGTTTAAACATGCACATATAAATCGCTATCTGTTCATTTAACCCAATTCTTTATAACCGTTACAACCGAATCCGCTTTAATAGCCTTTGCAATAAGCCGTCCATCAGGGCCTATTAAAAAATTATAAGGTATGCTGTCGAACCTAAGGGTTTTAAGTGCAGTGCCATTCCACATACCTGCATCAATCAACTGCGGCCAGTTATATTTTTGTTTTGCGATAATATTAAGCCATGCCTGCTTCTGGTCGTCAACGGCTACGCTGACCGCTTCAAATTTGCCTGCAGGGAGCTGCTGCTTTGCTTTTCTTGCAGCCTCCGCGTATTGCATACATTCATCGCAAAAGGTTGACCAAACATTAACCAGCACATATTTGCCTTTAAGCGAATAGGTGGAAAAGGGGATGCCATATTCATCAGGCAGCACCAGTTCAGGCAGCATATCGCCCGGCTTATACGGGTTATCAAATACAGCAAAGTAATCCAGCACATTTTTCTTAAGTGATTGAATAGTTGTATCGCTGGTAAACCGCGCGGCGGCGGCTGTAATAAAGCTTTTTATTTTTGCATGGTCATTTCCCAACTCTACAGCATCATATACTGCTAAAAACGCAGCCGGGCTATGTACTGTATCAGCAAATGTTCTGTAGTTATTGAAAAATTGATTGCTGACCGTACCAAGCTTTGCAGTACTGTCTTTTATAATTTTTGGTGATGCGTGGTGTGCGGTTAAACTGTCAACAACAAACTTAAGCTTGCGCATGGTTTTAGCTAATATTAACTGCTGGTCTGTCAAATCTTTTAACTGCTGGCTTGCCGGTGAATTTTTATAGCTATACCTGTGCGTAGCATAGTTGTAATAAACGCTTATTTCGTTTGCATCGTTTACAATGGGTATCTTTATATTGCTTTCGGCCACTGTTAATGCATACAGCCTTTGCTGGGTGCCGCCGGGAATATAAAAAGTAAAAGAGTCCAGCCCGGTCTGCATAACTGCTGAATCAAGTTTCAACACCTGCTCATCATTAAACGGCTCGCGTATAAAATATATTTTTTGATGGTAGGCCGACTGTATCTTCACCAATACCTTAGTACTGTTTTCTGTAATGTCATTGTTACAATCAGTTAAAATTAAACAAAGGGCAAGCCCCGTTAATATAGTTTTATTCATACAAGTTTTGCAGTTATATTTTTTCGCCTTTGGTGTTATCACCACAGGTACTGGAATTATATCCTAAACAATACATGTTCTCCGCCATGATCTCGTCGGGCCCTTCTCCGTGCGGAGAAGAGGTTAGGGGATGAGGCAACAATACCCGCAATTTAACGGTTTTAGCTCTCCCGAAAATAAAAAGGCCGCCTTGCAGGCAGCCTTTTTATTATATAAACCAAGTGATTTATTGTTGAACAAACTTAAGATAAAATTGCCTCGTATATGTATTTTGTCCGTCAGTAGCTGCACCACCACCATGATAACCTACATGCACCCAAAAAGTTAGGGCATTATAATCATACGTATTGTTATAGGTTGAAGATACCCATGGAGCAACACCTGCAACATTAGGTAACGCCGCAGTATAATCAACAAGGCCCGGATTATCTGCTGTCATAAAGCCTGAAGAAGCAGGAGCACTTCCTTCGGGCACATAATTGGTCAAAGGCACTACACCTGAAGTACCGCTAACAGTGGCATTAAACAGGTAACCTGCACTGCCAAGATCGCCAAACGGAATGGTACAAGTGTATGGGCCGGCTGTGCTGATATGATAAACAGCATTATCTGCCCTTGGTGCTGACGGGTGAAAAACATAGCCTGTGCAGGCATAATCCGCATCAAACTGGTTTTTAACCTGAATGTTTAGCAGCAGGTGGTTCCACTGCTCAATAGGCTCTGATGCTGACGCGATGGTGATAGGCAGTATATAGCTTTGTGTAAGGTCAAGTTTTGTAAAATCAAATGTAACCACCATGCTGTCAAGCCTTTTCCCTGCTTTAATGGTAACATCCCAGCCTGTTGTTGTATAGGCATCTGCGGGCATCAGCACGTAAGAGGTGCCGTTTGCCGTGTTGTATGCATCTAAGAAAGCTGCATCTACTGCAAGCGTAGCCTTAACATCAGTACCCAAAGGCGCAGGGCTGGCCACGTTTACCATAACAGGTATGCTTGGGCTGGAAGCCGTTGCAACGTAGGCAAATGTAACCGGGCCATTACTGTTGGTAGCAGCCAGCGGAAGATCAACGGAAGCACCGACGGCAGCAAAATTTGTGTAATACTGCCCGTTCTTTAAGCAGGAGCTTAGAGAAAACAACGCAAACATTATTCCTGCGCCTGCTATGATATTATTTATTTTATTTTTTTTCATATTCATTTTTTTACCTGTAATTAATTATTAAATAACAGCACTAAGGCATCCAGAAAACTTTTGTGTTATACGGATCAATAGTATCACCACCTGCAGCCTTCCACGCGTCAGCATTGGTTTGTGGCTCTTCCGCAGGATAGTAGTAGCGGTAAGGCATATGGTGCTGTTCCGAAGTAGGTGACAGTGTAGCAGGTACCACAGGGAAACCTGTTCTTCTCCAGTCATTCCATGCTTCAGCACAGCTTATTCCGTTTAAAGCAGCCCATTTTTGTGTTATTACTGTTGAAATCTGGGCAGAGGGTGTTGACGGCCATGAAACATTTGTTAATTCACTTTGGCCGTAGTAGTTTGCTGCTGCACCCGCAGCATCAGGCACGCCTAAGTATTCATAATCAGCAACGATACCATTTTGATATAAGGTTTGTGCATTGCCGGTAATATAACCCCTCAGCACTGCTTCTGCCTGTACAAAATCGCTTTCAGCGGCAAGCATAAATACATCGCCCTGAGTGGCGGACGCATTTTTAATTAAGCCTGGCCCTATGCCTGAGCCTTTTGTTGGCTGTGTAACCTGTATGCCAAGATAATCGCCATAATAATCGCTTGCGTTGCCGGAAGGCACGTAGTAAGCAGGATCAGTTGGTTGTGCGCCCATTACACAGTAAAAATAGCCTAAGCGGGGGTCATTTGTGTTTTTATAAAAATCAACCCCAAAACCACCGGCCCTGATATAATTAAAAGTACCATTCAGGCCGCCGGAAGTTGACACACCAAAATTAGAGTAGAAACTACCCTGTTGTGCGCTGTTATAACCGGGATTGGCAATCAACGCTTAAATACCCTGCAGATTGTGTTTTTGCCGCTTCTGTTTGAATAAAAGCCTGTTTTGCAGATACCGCTGATTGCTGAACGAGTATTTTAAGTTTTATTGTGTTTGCAAGTTGCATCCAGTCAGTCATATTCCCATGGAACATAACATCTTCCTGCCCGGGAACAACAATTGTAGTTGTGTTATTTAAGTTGGCTTGTATTTCGGCAATAGCGATGTCTAATTTGGCAACAAGGCTATCGTAAATATCACTTCCTTTATCATAGGTCGGGTGAAAATCGCCTGCGCCTTTTAAAGCCTGTGAATAAGGAACATCGCTGTATGCGTCAACAAGGTTTTTATACGCTGCGGCTTCCAGTATAACTCCTATGTCCTTATAGTTTTTTAAAGTAGGGTCCGCACCGCCTTTTTGCACAATTACATTAATATTTGCCAATACGCCGTAGTACCCATCCCAAAGCTGGGGGCTGCTATTGGTTACTACATACTCCTGCACTGTTTGGTTAAAAGAATAACCGCCGGAATAGTTCCAGTAACCTACCCAGGCAGCCTGGCCCTGGTAGCCATTGCTGTACCCAACACCGGTTACTATATCAGTAAGCGAAGTTATTGCCCCCGGCATTACCAATTGTACGGAAGCAGCGGCATCAGTAGGTGAATTTGGGTTGTTCTGCAGCTCGCTTAAGAACCCCTTTTTACAACCGCTGACTGCAAAAGCCATTATAATTATTGAATAAACTAACTTTTTCATGCTATTATTTTTAATTAACTCATGTTTTTTATACACTAGAACGTTACATTAAGTACAAAAGTATATTGCCTGGTAGGGGGTAACTGGTTAACAGTGTTAAAACCCAAACCGTTGGAGTTACTGGCATTAAATTCAGGGTCTGTGAAATCATTCTCCGTTGGCCTGAACATTGCCACATTATTACATAAAGCAGTTATTTTTAACCCCTTAATATACTTAGCACCGCTTACTACGCTTGTAAGGTCGTAAGAAAGGCTTATTGTCCTTATTTTCCATGTAGAAGCATTATTTACGTAAGAACTACCGGCTTTTCTGAACGGAGAATATACCCAGAAACCGATATTACCATCCTGTGTGTAAACATTTGTATTTTGCTGGTATTTTCCGTCAGGGGTCATTATAACAGAATTAGGATAAATAAAATTCTGCCTTCCGTTTTCGGCGGTATGTGCTGAAGCGCCTGTAAAATCCAGGTTTTGCTCCGCATTATCATAAAATACATATCCGCCCCTGTAATCGCCTATAACCTGCAGGGTAAGTTGTTTATAAGTAAAGGTACTGGTAAGCCCCATAATGTATTTAGGAGTGGTGCGGCCAACCGGTATAAAATTGGGGTTTACACTCGGTAACCCTGTATTGGCGTCAACTATCACGTGACCCTGTGGGTCGCGGTTAAGATCCTGTACAAACATTTGAGGGAAGGTATAACCTACAATAGCCTCATTAGAATTGCCTATTGGAAAAAACTGTGTACCGCCATACAATGCTTTAACAGTAGTTGTTTGAATGGCGAGGTTACCGCCAACATCCCAACGGAAGCCGCTTGCGGTGCTTACTATCCTGTTAAGTTTTACATCAAACTCATACCCTTCAGATATTGTTGAAGCGGCATTTACGTTTGCACTGGTATAACCTGTTGCAGAAGTAACACTTACCGGGAACAACTGGTTTGTATTATTATCATGATAATAAGTAGCGCTCACGCTGATCTTATTTCTCAGGAAACCAAGATCAATACCCACTTCAGTTTCCACCGTTTTTTCGGGTACTAATGTCGGGTTGTTGTATTGGGTGCTCAAAGAAAGAGACGCAAGGCTTCCGTAAGGATAACCACCGGTAACACCGTAAGTATTTACAGTTGAATAAGATCCCAGCGTAATTTGGCCTGTGCTGCTGTATGCTCCCCTTATTTTACCTGATGATAACCAACTGCTTTTTTGCATTGCTGGCATTATATCAAAAAACGAAAAGGCGGCGTCAACACCATACACATCATAGCTGTTATTGCCGGGTGCAAGCAGGGATGAGTAATCGCGCCTGTAGTTGCTGTGAAGGAACAAAAAGTCTTTATAATTTAACGACAGGTCAGCATAAAAACCGATCAGGCGGCTTTCAATGATACCCTGGTTACCACCGGAAGATGTGAAAGGAGAACCTATATTTGGAATACCTGTGCTAAACGCAATATTATATATACCGGGTATATACAGGTTTCCATTACTTTGTGTTTGGTAACTGGCGTAACGGTCCCAAATATCACTACCTGTTATAAGCCTTGCGTCAATATTACCAAATTTATGATGGAAGTTTAAAGAAACGTTCTGCTCATAACGTTTTTGGTAAACAGTTTGGTCTGTAACAGCGCCGGGCTTATTACCGCCTGACTCATAGTTACCTTCACCCCAGGGGTCGCTCTTCGAAAAAGCAGTAAACTGAACACCTGCCAGTGTACCCTTAAAAACGGTATTTGATATTAAAGCGCCTAATGTATAATTTGCAGTTAACCAGTCAGTCGCCTTAAGGGAAAGGTTTAAAGTACCCTGTATATTATCTATCTTGTTTATATTGCGTGCATTTGCCACAGCCCACCAGGGGTTTGCATAATACGCATTGTAGTAGTTGTTTGCATTACCCCATGAACTTGGGGTTTGCCAATCTTTAAGAGCATTGATAGGAACATTGGCCTGGGTATTCAGCAGGTTCCAATAAACTGCCTGGCCATTAAAATCGTTACCCACCGTATTGGTAAGCTTATGCGAGTAATTAAGTGTATAGTCAACGGAAAAAATGCCATAGGTTCTTTTACCTGCAAAACGAAGGTTAGCCCTTTCGGCCATATCATCCGGTATAGTACCTTTTACATTTACATATTGAATACCTACAAAGTCTGAATTCAGGTTATCGCCAAAAGAAATGGAAGCATCTGTTTGGCTGGTTAACCCGTTTTGAAAAAATGCCCTTCTTGGATCAACAGCCTGTTGTTTGAACGGTACAACGTCCACCTGGCCGGCCTGATTGGGTGAACCTATAAATGCTTTGCTGGGGTCGCCATTATATGCCGGGCCGTACGATTGGTTTTCAAACGGGATATAATTGGTAAACCCTGTGTAAGGGTCAGTTGAGTTAAATGCGTAAGGTGTACCTCCAAAAAATACCCCTAACTCACCACCATAACCCGAATAGGTATCTTGCAGCGCAGGAAAATAAGCCATTCTTTCTATAGTTGTCGTCTGCGAAACGTTTATACTTGGCTTGCCATTTTTGCTTCCTCTTTTTGTGGTGATTATAACCACACCGTTTGTAGCTTCGGAACCATACAGCGCTGCTGCGCTTGCTCCCTTCAAAATACTCATGCTTTCAATATCCTCGGGGTTTATTGAAGCTAAAAAGTCATTTCTCACAATCATACCATCAACCACAAGCAGTGCCTGGTTGTCAAAATTGATGTGCCGTTCGCCCCGTAACTGCACACGTATCTGGGGGTCAACTCCGTTGTTAATAATACTTATTTGCGCTCCCGATACCTGTCCGATAAGCCCCTGGGCGGCATTTACCGGTTTGGAAATGTTAAGCTGGTCTGAATTCACCGTTGCAACACTGTAACCAAGTGATTTAGACTCTCTTTTAATACCAAGAGAAGTAACTACCACCGTAGAAAGTTCTTGTGTTTTAATAACAAGGGATACGGCAATATTATTATCCGCCCCTACCGTAATTTCTTTGGCGGTAGCGCCTGTAGCTGAAATAACCAGCACATCACCCGTTTTTGCTTTGATTGAAAACCGGCCATCAGCATCGGCCGAAACACCAGACCTGGTGCCCTTGACAATTACGGAAGCGTATCCAACAGCGCTCCCTGTTTCATCAGTAACTCTGCCAGTAAGAGTCCTGGTTTGCGCAATGGCCATTGTAAAAAATAACAATAGCACTGCAGTTAGACTTACAATTTTTCTCATGTGACTATAGGTTTTTTTAAAAAATTATGCGTGTAAATATAGGGGTTACCAACAAAATAGTTAAAAAAATTTAACGCCCTGTTAATTTACTCTTAACATCAAAAGACAAAATCCAATGCTTTTTTGCTGCTTAGTAAAAAAGTTTTTTATATATACATAAAATTGATAATACTTATATTAATCTTTTACAGATTTTTATTTTGTAAAATTCCTGGAATAATCTTCCCTGTTTATTTCGGCGACACAGTTAAAGTGGTACCTTAAAATTCTTAAAATATTTTTGAAATAAAAAATATTTCGTTAAAAATTTAAAAAAATTCGAATTACCAGGTTCTAAAAGCGGGGGTTTTGATTAAATTTCTAACAGTACGGGTAAAACTAAGTACCCATAACCCGCCGGTTTAATTACTTTTGCCACATGTTATTATTAGACGGAAAAACAGCCTCGCAGTCAATAAAAGAGCAGATAAAGCAAAAGGTTATTGAAATAACAGCCCTCGGTAAAAGAAGCCCTCACCTTGCCGCCATTTTGGTTGGCAATAATGGCGCAAGCGAAACTTATGTAGCAAGCAAAGTTAAAACCTGCGCTGAAATTGGTTTTGAATCAACACTTATAAGATTTGAGGACTCTGTTAATGAAAATGTATTGATCGAAAAGATAAATACCCTGAATAACGATAGCGGGGTGGATGGCATTCTGGTTCAGTTACCACTGCCAAAGCAAATAAACGAACAAAAGATCATTGAAGCGATACACCCGTCCAAGGATGTGGATGGTTTTCACCCGGTAAGCGCAGGCAAGCTTGTACAGGGCATGCAAACATTTATTCCCGCTACGCCTTATGGTATTCTGCTTATGCTGCAATATTTTAATATTGATACAAAAGGCAAGCATGCCGTAGTGGTAGGCAGAAGCAATATTGTAGGCAGGCCTATGAGCATATTGCTTAGCAGTAATACCAAATATGGTAACTGCACCGTGACTATTTGCCACTCGCAAACCAAAAACCTTAAAGAAATTTGCTTGCAGGCCGATATATTAGTTGCAGCGCTTGGCAGGCCTGAATTTGTAAAAGGCGATATGGTGAAGGAAGGGGCAGTGATAATTGATGTAGGCATAACAAGAGTGGAAGACGCTTCAGCCAAAAAAGGTTACCGTATAAAGGGAGATGTGGCTTTTGACGAAGTAGCGGCAAAAGCATCCGCTATTACACCGGTGCCCGGCGGTGTTGGATTGATGACCATTGCAGGTTTGCTGAAAAATACGCTGCAGGCGTATGAAGCAAGAAGCGGATTGACCTATTGAATATCGAACAAGGGATTGAATAACGAGCAAGGGATTGAATATCGAACAAGGAACAAGGAATTTTGAATCTTGAAGGGATTGAATATCGAACAAGGAACAAGGAATTTTGAATCTTGAAGGGATTGAATATCGAACAAGGAACAAGGAATTTTGAATCTTGAAGGGATTGAATATCGAACAAGGAACAAGGAATTTTGAATCTTGAAGGAATTGAATATCGACAAGGAACAAGGAATCTTGAAGAGATTGAATATAGAACAAGGAATGTTGAAAAACGGCACCTGAGTTTTTTACAATGACTTAATGACCAATGACCTAATGACTATTGATTTAATGACTATTGATCTAATGACTATTGACCTTCTGACCACCACACTACCTGTAATGGAAAGTTTTTACACCCTGCAGGGCGAAGGCTTTCACCAGGGCAGGGCTGCTTATTTTATACGCCTTGGCGGTTGTGATGTTGGCTGCTTTTGGTGCGATGTTAAAGATAGCTGGGACGCAGCAAAACATCCAAAACTAACTATAGACAGTTTAGTGGCAACTGCAAAACAAACCCCTGCTGAAATAGTGGTGGTAACAGGCGGTGAGCCGTTAATGCATGATTTAAATACACTTACCGGCGCTTTACAATCTGCCGGTTTAAAAACTCATATAGAAACTTCGGGTTCATCACCTTTAAGCGGGGATTGGGACTGGATATGCCTTTCACCAAAAAAATTTAAGGCCCCCTTGCCCGAAACCCTCCCGGTTGCTGATGAATTAAAAGTGGTGATATATAATAAGTCGGATTTTGACTGGGCTGAAACATATGCTGCACAGGTTTCCCCTGGATGTAAATTATACCTGCAACCTGAATGGACGAAAGCATCCTTTATTACGCCGTCAATCATTGACTATATTAAAGCCAACCCCAGATGGGAATTAAGCTTGCAATTACATAAGTATATAAATGTGCCATAAATTAATCGTGAAACGACAGACGTTAAACGTGAGAATTTAGATACCCGCAGATGAAAGTTTTTAACCTGAATGTGCATTCTACAGTTAACACTAATACTACCCGCTGCATAATGTAAACTTTAACAACCAAATAGCACTCTTTTTACGACCTTGCTTTTGCATGAAATACCTTCTCTTTATTATATTACTATCGCTTGGCAACAGGTTATTCGCACAAACCTATAATGCAGATAATATCAACAAAAAAGCAGTAGCCGCGTACGATAAAGCCATGCTGCAACTGCGTGATGGTTTGATAAAAGATGCTATTCCGCTGCTTGGCAAAGCAATTGAATATGACGCAAATTATATGGATGCATACCTGTCTATGGCAGGAGTATATGGCGAACTAAAAAATTATCAAAAATGTGTTGACTACTATGAACTGGCCCGGAGCAGGGATACAGCTTATTTTAAATATTACGACCTGCCTTATTCAATTAACCTTGCAGCGTTGGGCAGGTTTAATGACGCTTTAGGTGCAATAAACGAATTTTTAACCATCCCTAACCTGAACGAAACCAGCGTACGCAGCGGGTTGTACCGCAAGCATTGTTATGAATTTGCTGTTGATTATGCACAAAAACACCCGGTTTCCAACTATGTATTTGCGCCGGTAAATATGGGGGATAGTATTAATTCAGCCAACGCTGAATATTATCCTTCTTTTACGATTGATGACAGCACATTTGTTTTTACGCGCCGGGGAGAAGGTATTCGCGAGGACTTTATGGAAAGTAAGCTACAGCCAAACGGGATATACAGTAAAGCAAAGCTGATTGAAGGATCTATAAATGTTGAGCCTTCAAAAGGGGCCATTAATATTTCGCAGGATGGCGAATGGTTGATATTTGCAGGCAATTTCCCCGGTAAAGGCGATGGCGATTTTGATCTTTTTATTTCTTACAATACACCAACAGGTTGGAGTGAGCCGGTAAATATGGGCTATAACATCAATACAGAATTTTGGGAAAGCTCGCCAAGCCTAAGTCCTGATAAAAACGCATTGTACTTTAGCAGCAACAGGCCCGGCGGGTATGGCGGCAAAGACTTGTATGTTAGTTACCGCAAGCCAAATGGCACCTGGGGGCCAGCAGAAAACATGGGGCCGCTAATTAACACAAAGGGCGATGAACTAGCCCCTTTTATACATGCGGATAATCAAACGCTTTATTATACATCTAATGGCTTGCCCGGCTATGGCGGTACAGATATTTATGTAACAAGAAAAGTAAACGGGCAATGGACTGCCCCCGAAAATTTAGGATACCCAATTAATACCGTTGAAAATGAGGGCAGCCTTTTTGTAGCTTCAGATGGTATTACAGCATACTATGCAAGCGACAGGGCAGATACCCGCGGTGAACTCGACCTGTACAAATTTCAACTGCGCCCTGAAACACGGCCTGCACAAACATTATATGTACAGGGGTATGTAACAGATGCTGTTACCAAAAAAAGCATACCATGTGCTGTTGAACTGACTGATGATTCCACACAGGTAGCAGTAACAAAACTTCAGACAGATGAAACTGGGTTTTACTTTGTAACACTGCCGGTTGGTAAAAATTATACTCTTACCGTAAACAGGAAAGGATATTTGTTTTACAGCGATGTTTTTCAATTAAAAGAAAAAGCAGCAGACAGCACTTATATTAAAAATATTCAGTTGCAGCCGATAGCTGTAAACTCAACTGTGGCATTAAAGAATATTCAATTTGAGCTCAACTCATATCAACTTGAGCCGGTAAGCTTAATTGAGCTTGATAAATTGTTGCAATTGATGGCAGACAACCCCGCATTAAATATTCAGATAAGCGGACATACAGATAATATTGGTAAAGATGCAGATAACCTGAAGCTTTCTGAAAACAGGGCAAAAGCGGTTGCAGGTTATCTTATTGGCAAAGGCATAGATGCTAAGCGCTTAACCTGGAAGGGGTACGGAGCGGCAAAACCACTTGCAGATAATAATACAGAGGAAGGCAGGGCAAAAAACAGGAGAACGGAATTTACGATCATTTCAATGTGAAAAGTCGAAAGTAAAAAGTGAATAAAAAAACCTTGCTGTTGCCGCAAGGTTTTTTTGTTTTATCATGATCAGAATTTTATTTCTTCATCGTTCGCATCAAAGAATTTAAATTCTGTAAAATAATAGTCAGAATTAGGCTTTATTTTAATAGGTGTTTTAAGCTTTCTCTGCCACCTTCTGCGAATATTGAAAAAGCCTTTCGTAAGATGGGAATATACAATAGGGTGCACCAGTATGGTTAAGTTCTTATGCTGGTGGGTAACCATGTAGTGCAATCGTTTTTCTATTTCGTCTTCCAATAAGAAGGTAGAAGTTACTTTACCGGTACCATTACAGCTCGGGCATATTTCTGAAGTATTAATATTTACTTCGGGGCGCATACGCTGCCGCGTTATTTGCATCAGTCCGAATTTTGATATAGGCAGCACTGCATGTTTTGCCCGGTCTGTATGCATTAATTTTTCCATGGCCTCCTGCAGTTTTCTTTTGTTTTCAGGAAGTTTCATGTCAATAAAATCAACTACAATTATTCCCCCTATATCACGCAGGCGCAACTGGCGCGCTATTTCTTCACCAGCTTCAAGGTTGGTTTCCAGGGCATTTTCTTCCTGGTTATTGCTAACGCTTTTATAGCCGCTGTTTACATCTATCACATGCAGCGCTTCGGTATGTTCTATAATAAGATAAGCGCCGCTATGCAGGTTAACTGTTTTGCCGAAAGACGATTTTACCTGCTTACTTATACCATACTGGTCAAAAATGGGGAGCCCATTATGATGGAAGGATACAATTTCGCTTTTATTAGGAGCTATTTTTTGAATATACGTTTTCGTATCGTTATAAATATTTTTATCGTTTGTAATAATGCGGTTAAAATCTTCATTCAAAAGATCCCTTAAAATACTGGTCGTTTTATCCTGCTCACTTAATATTTTGGCAGGTGGCTGTGCATTCTTAAGATTTTTTTGAATGGTTTTCCAGGTTTCTACAAGGCTTAAAAGATCGTCGTGCAATTCCGCTGTGTTTTTTCCCTCAGCAGCAGTCCGCACTATAACACCGAAGTTTTTTAGCTTGATAGATTCAACTATTTTTTGCAGCCTTTTTCTTTCGTCGGATGAATGTATTTTCTTTGAAACCGCAACAATATCATTAAACGGGGTTATAACCACAAACCTGCCCGGCAGCGATATTTCACAACTTAATCTTGGCCCTTTTGCCGCAATGGGTTCCTTAAGTATTTGCACAAGTATATTGGGCTTGCCGTTAAGCACTTCATTTATTTTACCTGTTTTTATTATCTCAGGCTCAACATGAAATTTGCCAAAATCAAATACGTCAGGGCTTTTATCAGAAATGCTTAATTGGGTAAACTTTAAAAGAGAGCGTGCATAGGGGCTTAAATCGGTATAATGCAAAAAAGCATCCTTTTCAAACCCAACATCTATAAATGCGGCATTTAAACCGGGTATTAGTTTTTTAACTTTACCAAGGTACAGATCGCCAACTGCAAAATTGGCATCTGTTTTTTCATTGTGCAGTTCTACCAGCTTTTTGTCTTCGAGTAAAGCAATTTCAACACCGGCAGGCGCTGCGTTTATTATAAGTTCTTTGTTCACAAAATGCAACTTTAAAAAATGGTTCTTCGTATTGCAAAGGCAAATACAATACAGTAATAATCTGTCCACATAATCACTCACCACTATTCTGCCTTAGAACTAAAGGAAAGGAAAAGGTAAAAGTTGCTAAAGAAATACAGGGCAGCTTGTGTAAGTAAGCAATGCCGGTATGGCTGCCGGCACCGCTGAAATATATTTAAGAAGAATTATTTATTTTTCTTCTTATGACGGTTTTTTCTTAATCTTTTTTTACGTTTGTGTGTCGCGATCTTATGACGTTTTCTTTTTTTACCACAAGGCATAATTAAATAATTTTTAGTTTATAGAGATCTGTTTATTGCAATGTTTTTATTCTGTCTTCAATTTCTTTTTTAGCTTCAGGTATCGCAACCATCTTTTCCGCCACCTTGTACCATTGTACTGCATTTTGCTTATCGCCCTTGCGGTCATAGGTTTCTGCAAGATTAAAAACAGCGTCAAGATTGTCGGGCTGTTTTCTAACTACAAACAAAAAACGCTCAATCGCCTTATCATACTGCCCGCTTTTAACTCCTCCCAAACCCAGCATCATTTGGCCATATACATTGTTAGAATCCTTTTCTACCACCTGCCTTATAGCCATTATACCCTGCATAGGGTTTGACGATATATTACCAAAAAGATAACACGCGCCTAACCCAACTTTAGATGAATCGTTCGACGGATTTAACTCCAGCGACCTTTCAAACAGCGTTTTTGCCTGCACGGCTTGCCAGTTTTGAAAGGCTGCATCTGTATCAACCATCAGGTTGTCTAAAAGCAAATGGGCTGCAAAGGTGAGGTTTTTTTCAGAATTTTCCAACTTAGCAGCTTCTCCAAAGTAAAATGCACCAATAGAAGGCTGCCTTGCCGTATCCCCCCAAAAGTTGGCAAGCTGCTTATACACTTTAATTTGCTGGGCTTTTACATCCCCCCTAACTACCCCATTTTCAAGCTCCAGAAGCCTTACTATTTGCTGCTGTGTAAGGTTTTTCTTTGCTTTTAATACTACTTCGCCGGTTGTAATTAAAGGCGGGGTACCGGCTGCTTCTGCCATGGGTTTTGCAGGCAAATCAGTTTTGGCAGGGGATGTTTGGCCAAAAAAAAATAAAAGTATAAGTAAAATAAAACCACCTGATACCAGAATAGCCTGTTGTTTTTTCACAAACGCAAAATTTTTAAGGGGGCAAAGTTACTGTGTATTATGCATTTGCTTTACTTCGTTAACGAATTCTTTAGAAGGTTTGAATGCAGGAATATAATGCTCCGGAATGTTTACCGCAACATTTTTCTTAATATTTCTGCCAATTTTAGCCGCTCTCTTTTTAGTAATAAAACTTCCAAAACCTCTTACGTAAATGTTTTCGCCTTTTGCCAAATTTTCCTTTATCTCTTTTAGCAAAGTTTCAACAGTTACTAAAACATCCACTTTAGGAATGCCTGTTTTATCAGAAATATTATTGATGAGATCAGACTTTCTCATATGGGGTTTGTTTAATTGGTTAATACATTTAGTGTATCAAATATAACAAAAAGCTTGTGTAAAGCTATAAAAATATAAATTTTTATTAGATGTTTGAAGTTGAAAGGCAAGCATTTGGGGGAAATTGTATTAAAAAAATAAATATTTATTAGGATAAAGCACAGAAATTGATAAACCGCACTTGTAAATGAATAAAAATGCAGCTTTTACTGATCTTTTAATGCAATGGCATTTTAATGTTAATGACAGGCAAATGCCCTGGAAAGGTGAAAAAGACCCTTATAAAGTGTGGTTAAGCGAGATAATATTGCAGCAGACAAGGGTAGAGCAGGGATGGGAGTATTTTGAACGGTTTTGCAATCAATACACTGATATACAATCGCTTGCAGCGGCAAAAGATGAAGATGTTTTTAAATTGTGGGAGGGCCTGGGGTATTATAACCGTTGTAAAAACCTTTTAGCAACCGCAAGGCTGATTGCAGAAAAATACCAGGGCGTATTTCCCGGGGATTACGAAACAATTCTTTCCCTAAAAGGCATTGGCACCTATACCGCAGCAGCGATAGCCTCATTTTGCTTTGATCTTCCTTACCCGGTAATTGATGGCAATGTATTGCGTGTTCTTGCAAGAGTTTACGGTATTGAGACACCGGTTGACAGCGGACAAGCAAAAAAAGAATTTACAGAACTGGCGGAAAAATTATTGTATAAGCCAAAGCCCGGTGCTTTTAACCAGGCCATTATGGATTTTGGCGCTACGGTATGTAAGCCGGCATTGCCAATATGCAGTAAATGCCCCTTACAGAAAATTTGTGCAGCGTATAAAACAGGAAAAATAAACCTGTTGCCGGTTAAAGAAAAACTAATGAAGCGAAAAATAAGATGGTTTACCTATTTTATTTTTGAAGCAGAAAATTCTGTACTTATACACAAAAGAACAGCAAAAGACATTTGGCAGAATTTATTTGAGTTTTATTTGGTAGAAACTTTAGACGACCCTAAATGGGATAAAAAATTGGTGAAAAATTGTTTGAAAGATCAATTGGGAATAAATTTGAAAGATGATATGCTGATTTTTAAAGCCGAACCCCAGCAGCTAACCCACCAGCTTCTGAAAGGATATTTTATCCGGATCCATTTTGCAGCCATTCCTGCCGCATTAAAAACATCCGCATTTCAATGGCAGCCTGCTGTTTCCATTTCAAAATTGCCTTTCCCAGGTTTTATAAATCAATACTTAAGGCAAAAATTTACATTAACCAGAACTTTTTAATTGTTAAAGGTGTTTACAGTTTAGGAATTTGTGGTTTTTTGTTTAATTTTAAAGCAAATAACCAGGCATTTTAATAAGCTGACATTAAATAACAACAGTATGAGAGGAGTAAACAGGGTAATGCTTATAGGAAATTTAGGAAAAGATCCGGATGTTCAATACCTCGAAGGAAATATAGGGGTTGCCAAATTTCCACTCGCAACCACTGAAACATATAAGGACAGAACAGGCAAACTTATTTCTCAAACCGAATGGCATACAGTTGTTTTATGGAGGGGCCTGGCAGAACTTGCACAAAAATACCTACACAAAGGAAGCCTTATTTACGTGGAAGGCAGGTTGCGTACACGCAGTTGGGAGGATAAGGAGGGCAATAAAAAATTTGCAACCGAAATTGTTGGTGATAACCTTATTATGCTTGATAAAAGAGGTGAAGGCCATGGCGGGGGCTATGCAGCACCGGGAGGCAGTACGCATGACAGCGTTGAAGGTTTTCCCGGAGCCGATGCGCCACCACTTGGCGATGAACCCGTTGAAGGATTACCTTTTTGATACCGTGCTGATTTTTTAGCGTAGTTTTCACGGTGCATTGTGTATATTATTTTAATAATGTGCTATGCTGATAAAGCTTATTTAACCTAAAACAACCATTTTGGAAAGTCACGCGGCTATTTTGCAATTCTTTTCAAAAACATTTTTGCTTGGTGCTATTAACCCACCTGTAACTACGTTTCTTATTATTTTACTGCTTTTTTTAATGCTTCTTTCCTTTATTGTATCGGGAGCTAAGGTTGCTTTTTTCTCGCTTACGTATAAAGACATTAATCTTCTTAAAACAAAAGAAAGCCCGTCATACAAAAGAATTGTTGACCTGCTGGAAGAACCTAAAATATTACTTGGTTCTTTGCTTATTGCAAACAGCCTTGCCAATATTGCCATCATCATTATTGGCAGCCTGGTAATTGATCAAACAATCCATTTTACTACTGATATGTTATGGGCTGATTTTTTGGTGAAAATTGTTATTGTTACCAGCGTGCTGTTATTGTTTTGTGAAGTAATGCCCAAAGTACTGGCAAATAACAATAATATCCGTTTTGCAAAAGATATGGGCGTTGCTGTTGAAATAGTGTATTATCTCTTTAAAAGGCTGGCCGCGTACATGGTAAAATATACAGGCATTATTGAAAAAAAATTTGGCAACAACACAAGCCAGCACAACATGGAAAAATTAGACCATGCAATTGGCATAACCTATTCCGAGGAGAACCAGGATGAAAAAAATATACTGATGGGCATTGCAAAGTTTGGCAATATAACAGTAAAACAGATCATGCGTTCAAGACTGGATATTAATGGCATTGACCATAAAACTTCTTTCTCAGATCTTATCCATAAAATAGAAGAGCTGCATTATAGCCGCCTGCCGGTTTATAAAAACGATCTTGATGAAGTGCTTGGAATTATTAATACCAAAGATGTACTACCTTATATTAACAGTTCGCCGGATTTTGACTGGCATACTTTAATACGGCCGCCTTATTTTGTGCACGAGCAAAAACTGATTGAGGACCTGTTACATGAGTTTCAGTTAAAGCATATTCACTTCGCCGTTGTTGTGGATGAATTTGGGGGCACAAGCGGTATTGTTACGCTTGAAGATGTAATGGAAGAAATTATTGGCGATATAAGAGATGAGTTTGATGAAGAAGAAACCACTTTCAAAAAAGTTGATGATTACAATTATATTTTTGACGGTAAAACAATGATGAATGATGTGTGCAAGCTGATGGAAAAGCCTTTAGACATATTCGACAGTATAAAAGGAAATGGGGAATCGCTTGCAGGCCTTGTGCTTGAACTGGCCGGCGAAATCCCGCATGTTAACGATGTTATTTCAACCAGGGATTTTGATTTTACCGTACTTGAAATATCAAAAAACCGCCTTCAAAAAATTAGGGTAACCATTAAACCTA
>Ga0206915_1005_pt2 | contig 83967 bp, 69 predicted proteins | sample Alteio_BWOrgHeat_70_FD_152945 | JGI IMG/M metagenome (GOLD analysis project Ga0206915, IMG submission 152945) | Enriched cells from forest soil in Barre Woods Harvard Forest LTER site, Petersham, Massachusetts, United States -... | ecosystem: Environmental > Terrestrial > Soil > Temperate forest >...
TTTAAAGCTTAAAAATGGTAAAACACGTAAAGTGGAATTTAATTATGGCTCAGGCTTTTTTTATCGCAATCAGCAAGATTTATAAATGTTGATGCTATGGTGCAGTCTGTTGAAATTATAAACAGCAAAGGTGAAAAGAGAATGCCAGAAATTCATTAACCTGGATTAAAAAACTATATCTTAAACCCAAGAGTAATAACTACCGTTCCGCGGTTATTGTTTATGGTAGCAAATGTGTTGGCTTTATCATTTAAGCGATAAGGAAAGTTAACATCTTTATTAAAAGTTTGTACATAACCAAAATCAATAAACAAGCCATGATTCCGGTAGCCTATTCCCCCGCCGGCCTGCAACCTGTTTGCGTGCAACTGGCTGTCGCGGTAAGGATTGCCATAGTAAGCGCCACCTAAACGAAATGCCCAGGGATCAAATTTAAGCTCGCCTCCAATGCGAAAATTAACGTTGCCTTTAAGATAATCGGACACACTTGTAGTAAGGGTATTATAGTAATCAAGCGTAGCCTGGTCGGCGTTACTGGCGTTACTTGGTGAAAATCTTGAGCCGCCATAGCCTGTATATTCAATATCTGCTGTAATAAAACCTCTTTGCATTTTTGTATTCTCAACAGCGTTAAATAAATAAGTAGCGCTTGCAATAACTTTTAAAGGCGTTTGTAGCAGGTAGTTTCTTTGCCCGGGATCTCCATTGTTAAGATTATCACTGCTCTCACTTAAAACACCGGCATATTTCTCGGTGTCAGTAGTCATAGAGGCTCTTACCTGGTCTTTAAACCAAATGAACGATGGTGAGTGAACCGCAAACCCAAAACGCAAATTATTCTGCGGTTTGTAAATAATGCCAAATTTTAAATTAAAGCCTATACCGTTGGAACGAAAATTTTCAGTAAAGGTTGAATAATTAAAGTTGTTGTTAAGGTTACCGGTTGCATCGCTTTCAGTAAAGGTCAGGTCACGGCGATAGCTAACTATAGGGATATTAATGCTTCCGCCGATATATAGCTTTTCATTAATATTGCCCGCTAAACTAATGGACACCTCATTATAGCTGCCACTGGTAACTGCATCATATTCCTGGTTAAGGCCGGTTGCCGGATTTGGAAGGGAGAAATAAGTTAACTGGCCGTTACCTGTGCTGGTATCAATAAGGTAAGTACGGTAAGCAAGCGATGAACCGAAAATATAATTTTGCTCTGCTGCTGTAGGGCTTGCCTGGTCACGGGTTAATTCTTCGAGATATTGCTCAGAGTACGAACTGTAATCATTAAGCCCTTTATAGTGTATGTGATTATCGTAATTGGCTAATTGGTTAACTGAAATAGAAAAGGCATAGCTTTTAAAAGGGCTTGATTCCCCGGCAGAACCTCCAACTACAAAACCGGTAGCTCCATAAGCAAAAGCACTATTATTGCTGCCTGTATTTGTGCCCCTGAAATTAGCAGTGTTATTGCCGAATATAAAACCCGGCGATAGTACGATTTCTCTTGTTTTATATAAGCCGATACCTGCAGGGTTCACATTATTTGAGGTAAGGTCGCCACCAATAGAACCCATTGCTCCTCCAATACTCATTGACCTTGCTGACCCGCCGGGTATAAACCATGCATTGCGCAATGCATCATCCGGAGTTTGGGCAATTGCATGAAAAGAGAACAATATAATAGAGCAACAAAAAAGAAAAGGTTTCATACAGCAAGGTTGAGGTAAAAAAATGCTTATGCAAAGCCAGTTTTGCAGGTATAAATTAAGTTAATATAATTTATTAATGGTGCGTTGGCCTGCTGCCTCCCGAACTACTTCCGGCGCTGTTGAAGCCTCCACTACGGCCACCGGCATTATTATTTGACGAACCTACGTTAAATGAACGGGGTGGGGTAGGGGTGTTGTAAGAATTGCTGTTGCTGTTATAGTTCCTGCCGGAATAATTATTGTTTTGGTAGCTGTTAATATAACGGCTGCCATTGTTATTATTGTACTGAAAATTGCGGTAAGCGGTGATGTTTGATTTGCCTGTATTTGCAAAATAAACTTTCGGGCTCCTGTACAGCACAATGGTTTGGTACGGGCTGTTCCACGATGTCCACCCATAACCAAAGCCGTATCCCCCAAATCCATAACCAAAGCCACTGTACATACCAAAAGAATATGGATTATAGAAAGGATTATAAAACGAACTCATTAGAGCAAACCTGGAGGCATCGCAACTGTAGCCATAATCGTAACGGCTGTCATTCCAATAATCATTGTCATCAATCGTTGACCATAAAGAATTATTTTGAACCTTCATCCGTAAATATTGGTCGTCGCTGTTGCTAACATAATTCTCGTATTCATCAGATCCTGAACTATTTACTTTGGCCTGCGGCGCTGAAGAATAATAAACGTCATCCGGGGTACTGGTAGCTCTATAGGAAGATGCGCAACTGCTCAATAAAGCTGCTGCAAGCAATGCAGTTATAATTTTAGTATTCATACCCAGGGTTTTAAACGTTTATAGCGCTAAGTTATTACTTTTGCTGCTCTTCAAAAAAGATATTCTGTAAGTTACAGCGAAAGCATTATAAAATATTTTTATTTGATGTTAACGTTATTGTAAAAACTAACAATTGTTATTTTGTTTTGATTTTTGCTTAAATAAAAACTATGGGTAAAGAAATTACATCGCGCGAGCAGGACTATTCGCAATGGTACAATGATCTTGTTCTTAAAAGCGGGCTTGCCGATTATAGCGCGGTTAGGGGCTGCATGGTTATAAAACCGTATGGATATGCCTTGTGGGAGAATATGCGGGATGAATTAGACAGGATGTTTAAAGAAACCGGGCATGTTAATGCATACTTCCCTTTGTTTGTGCCTAAAAGCCTGTTTGAGGCAGAAGAAAAAAATGCGGAGGGTTTTGCCAAAGAATGTGCTGTTGTAACCCATTACCGGCTTAAAAGCGATCCTGAAAGGCCCGGGAAGCTGATGGTTGACCCCGAAGCAAAATTAGAAGAAGAATTGGTAGTTCGCCCAACAAGTGAAGCCATTATCTGGAGCACATATAAAACATGGATACAATCATACCGCGATCTTCCGCTACTTATAAATCAATGGGCAAATGTGGTTAGGTGGGAAATGCGTACACGGTTATTTCTTCGTACTGCGGAGTTTTTGTGGCAGGAAGGCCATACTGCGCATGCAACTAAAGAAGAGGCTGTGCAGGAAGCGTTGCAAATGCTGGATGTGTATGCCACCTTTGCTGAAGAATGGATGGCTGTACCTGTTATAAAAGGGTTTAAAACGCCTAATGAGCGTTTTGCGGGTGCAGAGGACACTTATTGCATTGAAGCATTAATGCAGGATGGCAAGGCTTTGCAAGCCGGTACATCTCATTTTCTCGGGCAAAATTTTGCTAAGGCATTTGATGTAAAATTCAGCGACAAACAAAATAAGCTGGATTATGTATGGGCTACCAGCTGGGGTGTAAGCACCCGTTTAATTGGCGCGTTGGTAATGGCGCACAGTGACGATGATGGGTTGATACTGCCTCCAAAGATCGCGCCCATACAGGTAGTTATTGTACCGATTTATAAAGGTGAAGAACAAAAGGCACTGATTGACGAAAGAGTGAAAGAGATTGTGAAAGAACTTAAGGCTGCACACATAAAAGTAAAATACGACGATAGTGATAATAACAGGCCTGGCTGGAAATTTGCCGAATATGAAATGAAAGGAGTGCCTGTTCGTGTTGCGATAGGGGCAAGGGATCTTGAAAATAACGTTGCCGAGGTTGCAAGAAGGGATACGAAAGTTAAAATGAGTTTTAGCCTTGATGGATTAAGTACAAAAATTATTGAGCTTCTGGATGAAATTCAGCAGAATATTTATAACAAAGCAAATGCTTACAGGCAGGAACATATAACCAAAGCCGATAATTGGAATGAGTTTATGGATCTTCTTGATAAAAAAGGCGGATTCGTTTCAGCACACTGGGATGGAACTGCCGAAACTGAAGAGAAAATAAAGGAACTTTCTAAAGCAACCATCAGGTGTGTGCCATTAAATAATCAGAAGGAAGATGGCAGGTGTATTTTAACGGGTAATCCATCTATTCAAAGGGTTTTATTTGCAAGGGCTTACTAACAGCCTTACCTCCCTTTGTTTGCAATTTAACAGGCAAAATATCATACAAAATAATATTAGCTTGTTTTTCTTGTATGCTATTTGAAAAAAGCGCAACAAGAAAAACAAGCTAATACGTATTGTAAAAGAATAACGTTATCTGATATTACGGTTGCCTGGGGTTTTCCTTTTTCGGAGCAGGTTCACCTTTCTTTGCGTTTTTGGGCGCTGGCCTCTCCGCTGCTTTTGGATTGTTTGTTACAACAGGGCGGTATATAACAAGCCTGTTATTTGCAACCCTTGGTGCGCCGGGTTTAACATCATCAGCTATATTTACCTGTACTATTTTTTTGTTGGTTACCTTTTCTACTTCGGTTATCTGGGGGCCTTTATTATACACAACGTTGCGAACATTGTTGGTTACTACCGTTTTGTTATTAACTATTTTATTATTGTTGTTAATTACTGTTTTGTTATTGCTAACGTTATTAATAATGGTTACATTTTTAACGATGGTGGTGTTGCTGGCTCTGTTAACAACATATCTGTTTATGTCAGGCTTGTCAATATGCTCTTGCGGCACAAAGGTCCAACTGTTAACAGGGGGTGTCCATCTTGCAGTTATTGAAATATTTGGCGCAAGCGGGGCCCATCCATAATAGTTACCAGACCGCGCCCAGGTTACACGTGCTGGCGCCCATTCGTTGCCTGGTTTCCACAACCATCCGCTTCTCGTATCACGAAACCAGCTTCCATAGTGAAAGGCAGCCCAGCCCCATCTGTAATCAGATACCCATGTCCATCCTGCATTAGTATATACCCAATGCCCATTGGTGGAATATGGCTGAAAATCCTGTGCAACACTCGGCTGCCATACCTGGCCCTGACCGGGATAATCAATCCATTTACCATCGGAACTTAATTCGTTATGAAATTCCTGTGTTGTAACTTGTGTAGTGGGGGCAGAGGGGGTAGATTCGTCTGTGGACGAAGCATCTGATGAACTTGTTGAAGGCTGGGATGGCTCTGTTGCAGTTGAAGGGGTAGCATTATTGCCGGTGGCCATACTGCTGTCGGTTTGGCCTGCAACATTGTTACTGTCAGTTGCCGCTGTGCCGGTATTGTTTGAAGGGCCGTTACAAGCAAACAATAAGCCTGAGCCGAAAAGACAAAGGCAAATGATAATTTTCATAATTTATAAGTTTTACCTTTAGTTAGCAACTCTTATGCCTGCTTTTTAACAACTAGCCGTTTAGAGGCGTAATGTAGAAAAATTGGCACACTCAAATAAGTGTTTTTGACCCTGTTGAAATGTGGGGAATTATATTTAGGTGGTCATTTTTAAAGTACCATCCAAAAAAACTTGCTGTTTTTAATAATTTACATACCTTTGCCGCCCCAAAAAGTTCTTTTTTATAGAAATGATTGACTTTGGGAGTCCCGGTACAATCGGGACGTTAGAACCAATAAAATTGTAAAACATGGCAAAAGAGATCACAGGTTATGTGAAATTACAGGTTAAAGGTGGCCAGGCGAACCCTGCGCCCCCCGTAGGGCCTGCCCTTGGTAGTAAGGGAGTAAACATTATGGAGTTCTGCAAACAGTTTAATGCAAGAACGCAGGACAAAATGGGCAAAGTAGTTCCTGTACTTATTACCGTGTACAATGATAAATCCTTTGAATTTATCATTAAAACCGCCCCAGCCGCTGTTCAGTTAATGGAAGCCGCAAAAATCCAGAAAGGTTCTAAGGAAAGTAACCGCGCTAAAGTAGGTAAGGTAACCTGGGCACAGGTTGAAGCCATTGCTAAAGACAAAATGCCCGACCTTAATTGTTTTACCGTTGAAAGTGCAATGAAAATGGTTGCCGGAACTGCCCGCAGTTTAGGTTTAACCATAGACGGCGCAGCCCCATGGAAAAATTAATTAACTCCCTGTCTGCCGCCAGGCAGGCTTAAAACTGAACAGAAATGGCAAGTCTTACAAAAAAAAGAAAAACAGCGGAAGCTAAAATAGATAAAAACAAAGCATATTCTTTAAAAGAAGCTTCAGCTATGGTTAAAGATGTAAATACAACCAAGTTTGATGCTTCAATTGATTTGCATATACGCCTGGGCGTTGACCCCAAAAAAGCCGACCAGCAGGTACGTGGTACAGTAAGCCTGCCCCATGGAACAGGTAAAACCAAACGTGTATTGGTTTTGTGCACGCCCGACAAAGAAGCCGACGCAAAAGCCGCAGGTGCTGATTATGTTGGCCTGGATGAATTTATCCAAAAGATAGAAGGCGGATGGGTAGATGTTGATGTTATCATCGCTACACCTTCTGTTATGCCTAAAATTGGTAAACTGGGTAAAATATTAGGCCCCCGCAACCTGATGCCCAACCCAAAAACAGGTACAGTTACAAATAACGTAGCCGAAGCTGTAAATGAAGTTAAAGGCGGTAAAATTGCTTTTAAAGTTGATAAAGCAGGTATAGTTCATGCATCTATCGGAAGGGTTTCTTTTAATCCTGATAAGATTGAAGCAAACGGCCAGGAGCTTATTAATGCTATCATAAGGCTAAAGCCTTCCACAGCTAAAGGCATTTATCTTAAAGGCCTTAGCATGGCAAGCACTATGAGCCCCGGTATTTCTATTGACACAAAATCAGTACAGAACTAAGCCCTGCTGACACAGCTAAAGGCATAAACAAAGAAGCGTTATGAACAAAGAACAAAAAAATGAAGTAATTGAAGTTCTCAAAGAGAAATTCAACCAATATAGTAACTTCTACATCACCAATACTGAATCACTATCAGTAGCGCAGATAACAAAGCTGCGCCGCATTTGCTTTAACAAAAATGTAGAAATGAAGGTGGCTAAAAATACATTGATACGCAAAGCGCTTGAATCTATTGACAGCGCAAGGTATTCAGGTGTATATGAAAGCCTTAACGGCGTAACAGCCCTGCTTTTTAGTGAAAACCCTAAAGAGCCCGCATTGCTCATAAGTTCTTTCCGTAAGGAATTAAAAAGTGAAAAGCCCGTATTAAAAGCAGCGTATATTGACAGCAGCATATTTGTTGGCAACGACCAGCTTGAAACGCTTTCTACCCTTAAAAGCAAGAGCGACCTTATTGGCGAGATCATTGGCTTATTACAATCACCCGCCAAGAATGTTATCAGCGGCTTAAATGCAGGCAGCAAATTGGCAGGCATTATAAAAGCGCTGGAAACAAGGCTGGAAGCAGCCACAGCAGAGTAATTGGAAATAAAGTAATTTGAAAATTTGAAAATGTATATAGTACTCACAATTTTCAAATTGGTACACTTTCAAATTTTCAAATTAATATTAAAATATTAACCCGGCCTGGGGGTTAAATACAAACAAATTTTTTTAAACATTCCGCCGGAGCGCAGGCAATGAAGGCGGGAAAAATTTGACAATTATGGCAGACTTAAAAGTATTTGCAGAACAATTAGTTAACTTAACAGTAAAAGAAGTTAACGAATTAGCTAAAATTTTAAAAGAAGAGTACGGTATTGAACCCGCTGCTGCTGCTGTTTCAGTAGCTGCTGCCGGCCCGGCTGCAGGCGGTGGCGCCCCTGAACCAGAAGCTAAAACTGCTTTTGATGTAATTTTAAAGAGCGGTGGTGCTAACAAACTGCAGGTAGTAAAGATTGTTAAAGATCTTACCGGCCTTGGTTTGAAAGAAGCTAAAGACCTGGTAGATGGTGCTCCTAAACCTATTAAGGAGGGTGTACCCAAAGCTGAAGCTGATAGTTTAGCCGCTAAGCTTAAAGAAGCCGGCGCTGACGTTGAGATCAAATAATCAGTTGATACTTCTTATTAAAAATCCCGTTTTCAATAACTGAAAACGGGATTTTTTTTTGTGTGTATATGGGTATAAAAGATCACACATTTTACTATTCCTGTAAATGTTATTGCAAAAGCACCATTTGTTTAGTGGCTATTTTTTTTCCGTCAACAACCAGGGTATAAAAATAGTTACCGCTTGCAAGCTCGCCGCCGTAAATAGTTGTTTGGCCTGCCCCCTTGCTGCTTAAAGAATAATACTTTAATACCTGCCCGCTTACACTGGTTACGATCATTTGCGCATTTTGCGTTGTTGACGGAATATAGTAGCGGATAATGGTGTTATTGTTAAATGGGTTAGGCGCATTTTGCTCAAGCTTTGCAGCATCGCCTGCAGTAATGGATTGCGGGTTTACCAAAGCAGATTGATTTGCGTTAAAGCAACATGCCTCCTGTGCTGTTTTCAATTCGTTTAGCTGGCTTCTTAAATCAGACAACTGGGAAAGCACATCTGTTAAGGTTGATTTAAGTGCGCTATTATCTGTTTTAAGCGAATCATTTTGACTGGATAATTCCTGCACTGCTTTTACTAACGGCACCACAAATTCTGAATAGCGTAATCCGTAAAAATCGTTGCTGTTCTTTGGTGCATCAACGCCATCAAAATCATAACCCATATCCTTTGCTGTTTTTTCTACTTCCTGTGCCACAAAGCCTGTTGATACAATTTTTTCCCGTGCTGCAATCGCTTCATCTTGCTGTTGCGCCAGTGATGGATCAGCTTTAGCAGCAGTAGCCTGCTGGTCGCCTTTAGAGGTTGCCATTGATTGTTTTAAGTAGTTATTTATGCCCTTAATATCAAGATTGTAGGTTACAGGCCGTAGTTTTTTAATAAAGGCAAGGCCAGGAACATTTTCTTTTATGTTCTTTTTAAAACGACCATCACTAAGGTTTGTCCATGCCGTGTATCCCCCTATGCTTGTAACGGTATTGTCTCCAATGCGCACCTGGTTGCTCGCGGTGCCCACGGCGTTGCTGCCTATTACAGTGGTATTATTAAAATTATTGGCGCTTACATTGGCATAAAACCCCAAAGCGGTATTATAGTTGCCGGTTGAATTAGAATAAAGTGCATAATTACCCATGCCAACATTACGTTCACCGCTGCTGTTTATATATAACGAGTGTGCCCCATAAGCCGCATTATAGGTTCCGGTAGTGTTGGTTCCCATCGAAACATATCCATATGCAGTATTAAAATAGCCTGTACTGTTGCCTCCAAGCGCCCCTGAACCTGTGGCCGTATTAAAATCACCTATTGTAGTTAATCCCATTGCTGAATACCCTATTGCAGTATTATTTCCTGCGGCAGTGTTTAAGTAAAGGGCGTGGTAACCAACGGCAACGTCCTGGTAGCCACCGGTATTACTAAACATAGCTTTTGAACCGAGCGCAGTATTTTGATTTCCTGTCCCGGCGGCGTTTTGACTATATAATGCCGAATCACCTACCGCCACACAATTACCGGCAGAGTCATTAAGATACATTGCACTTGTGCCTATTGCAACATTAGAATAACCGGTTTTATTATTATAAAGAGCATACGAGCCATTGGCTGTATTGTTTGCGCCCGTAGTATTAAAATACATAGCCCTCAGCCCATTTGATGTATTATAACTTCCTGTTGTGTTTGAGTAAAGAGTAGTGGCGCCTGTGGCAGTATTGCCTATGCCCGTTGAGTTGAAGTAAAGCGATTTGAAACCACTGGCTGTATTTTGATTTGACATATTAAGATAAAGAGCGTACGAACCGTTGGCTGTATTTTGAGAGCCTGATTTGTTTGAATACAGCGCCCTGAAACCACTGGCAGTGTTATCGGCACCCGAAACATTTGAATATAGTGCCTTGGAACCTATGGCAGTATTATCAGTGATTTTAGTATCACCCGAACCTCCGTTTTGGTTAAATAATGCCGAGTCCCCCACAGCAACAAGGTTATGGCCGGCTGTATTTTTATATAATGCATTTATACCAACAGCCACATTTGAATACCCGCTTATGTTTGAAACGAGCGCCTGGTTGCCAAAAGCGCTGTTGCCATTTGCTGTATTTACATTTAATGCTTCGTAACCCAAACTGGTGTTGGCCTTGGTACTGTCGTAGTCAACGTAGCCGGCCTTTGTTTTATTTACTTTAAACATCAGCGCCTGGGCATCGGTGGTGCCAAGAAAATTTGTGCCCACAGTTGTACCGCTGTTACCTGTAAGCGACCACCCAATTGCGGTATTGGTTATTACATTCCCTGTTATATCAATGCCTGCACCGGCAGTATATGTGGTTCCTGTGGTCAGCGACTGCCATACCGCGCCGTTATATCCCTGGAAATCAAGCCCTGTCCATCGTATCATACCGGCTTGTGGTGTGCCGGCGTAATTGCCTACTTGTGCCGTGCCTAAATACCCTACACCTGTTACATACAGGTTGCGCCAGGTGAAGCCGGTTGCACCAAGGTCAACACTGTTATCAACCCCGGGCTGTACCGTTACATTCACTTTTGTAGGGGCCATAAGGTTTGCCAGTGTAGATGTTGCTAAACCGCCTCTTACGCCTGTCCATGTCGCACCTGTATAATAATAAAAGCCTGCTGCACCGTCGGTTTCATAAATAAGCAAACCTGTTGCGGGGGCAGCTATGGCATTGCGTTGTGCGGTGGTCATGCGTGGCACCAGCATGCCTTGTGTGGTAGAAGTAATATCCAGCGCCGATGAGGCATTTGGGCTAACGGTGCCTATGCCTGCACTGCCACTGGCTGGAAATGTGTTTTGAGCGTATAGATGCATATTACACATCAGCGCAGTAGCAAAAAATATCTTTATTAACGTAAATTTTTTTCTCATAAAATTTATTTTATTTGGGTACAAGTTATCACTAATAAAATGATATGCAATACCGAAAACGGGTGATGCAAATGATTATAAAAAACCATCCCGCTCTGGCAGGACGTTTTTTGTAAAACCTGAAAGATAATTCTGTTAACACCATTTGTTTAGAGGCAACTTTTTGCCATCAACCTCTGGCAGGGTTAGAAGAAATGCCAAAATGTTCAATATAGTATGTATTACTCCAACAGGTTAAACCTGCTGTCGGCAGACAGGTTTAAATAGCCCGGATTTTTACCCCGTGGTTTGCGGGAAAATCGCTTCATGAACCCTTATAAGGGGTTGAATGATCAAATAACTATCTAATAATTTTTGGACCCAATTCGTGTTCAAACCAAATCCCTATCTTCGCAGCCGCAAAAAGTTCTTTAAAAAAATGATCAGCAGAAGAAACATAAGGGTAAAAGTAATGCAGTTAATATATGCACTTGAACCTGCAGAGGAAGTGAATGGCAGAACAGATGCCATAAAAACACTAAAAAAACAATTAGACAGATCTTGTGAATTATTTACCTACCTATTATATTTTTTGACTGAGGTTGCCCGTTACGCAGAAAAAGACGCTCAAAAAAGGGCCATTAAAAATTTGCCATCTTCTGCCGACCTTAATGTAAACACAAAAATATCGGGCAACGAATTATTGTGGAAGATATTAGAAAGCCCTTCTTTTAAACAAGCTGTTGAAAGCAGGGCCATTGAGTTTGACGAAACAAAAGGCCAGGTAAAAAAAGTTTACCAGGCAATGGCAGCATCAGAATTTTACCAGCAATACATAAAAGAACAAAGCAGGGAAAAAAATAAAGAAAAAGATATACTGGCCTTTATTTTCACTGACCTTATGCTGCCTGATGAAGATTTTATTGCACATATAGAAGAACACTTTACCAACTGGGATGATGACGCGGACATGATGAACCAGTTAATGCTTAATTACGTGCAAAAGCCTTTGTCTTTTAATTTACAGGAGATGGTAGGAACGGAAAAATGGACCTTTGCCAGGGAGCTTTTAAAAACGTCCATTGAAAAAAGAGAGTATGTTACCGGCTTAATAAAGCCCAAACTTAAAAATTGGGATGCTGAACGAATTGCCCAGCTGGATATGATACTTATGCAAATGGGCGTGTGCGAGTTGCTTTATTTTGAAACCATACCTCCAAAAGTTACCATTAACGAATATATTGATATTGCGAAAGAATACAGTACCCCTCAAAGCGGCCAGTTTGTTAACGGGATATTAGATAATATTCATAAAGAGTTACTGGCAGAGGGCAAAATTCACAAAGTTGATTTTAAGCAAAAAACCCATTAACGGGATGACGCCAACCGTAAGTACGGGTAAAATTTAACGGTGACTATATAATTCACCCGGCACTGATAAACAATAATATTTTACTTTTGCCCATTATTTTACTTTTTTATGCGTATAGCCTTACTACCAATAATAACTTTAGCTACAGCAATAACTTTTGGGTGCAAGGATAAACCTGTTAGTGTGGTAGCGCTTCAATCAAGTATGAAAGACCAGGTGCACCAGTTTGACACTGCCAATTATTCAACCATAAAATGGATAGATTCAGTAAAGGATTTTGGCACGATGATCCAAGGCCCAAAGGTTAAGATCGTTTTTCACTTTCTTAATTCGGGCAATAAACCGCTTTATCTTGCCGAGGTAAAACCAAGTTGTGGCTGTACTTTGGCTGATTATACCAAAAGCGCCATATTGCCGGGCCAGCAGGGCGAGGTTACCGCCGAATACGACACCAATCATGGCATGGCAAACCAGCCGGTTAGAAAATCCATTTCAGTGACTTGTAATGCAAAAAACAAAATAAAAACAATGCTGGTGTTTACGGGCTTTGTAAAAGGGAAAGCTTAAAAATTAAATGCGATCTTTTTAAATTATAAAAATCAAACAATGACAATTTCGACAGCTGTTTTACTAATGACCCCTCCTTCAGGTGGCGCCAGTGGCGGTGGAAGTCCGTGGACCACGCCCTTATTTTTTGGCGGTATAATCCTTATCTTCTATTTGTTTATGATACGCCCCCAGGCAAAAAAAGCAAAAGAGCAAAAAAAATATCATGAAAACCTTTCCAAGGGTGATAAAGTAGTAACCCACGCAGGTATTCATGGTACTATAAACAAGATAAATGAAGATACTACCATACAGTTGGAAACAAGCCCCGGCAGTTATATAAAGATGGAAAAATCTGCTATTAACGCTGAAATGAGCCAGGCCCTTAATAAGCCTGCGGGTACAACTGATAAGAAATAAAAGAACCGGGATTTTTTGGATCATAACGGATGAAGAGGAAAGTGCTAAACCGCTTTCCTTTTTTTATAGAACTATGATTAGCGGGATTGCATTGGATTAAAGTGAAAGTATAATCTGCCTTTTCTAATTTCTTCAATCTGTCTTAGTCCAGCCAATCCCGGTTCTTTTTCTTAATTTTCCTTGTAATCGATAATAATCAAACTAATCCTGATTCTTTAATCCTGGTTCTATGGCTTTACGTATCGGACTTACAGGCGGTATAGGCAGTGGCAAAAGCACGGTGGCCAATATATTTAAAGTATTGGGCATTCCTGTATTTGATGCAGACAATGCTGCCAAAAATATAATGAATGAAGATGAAGTGTTGCGGGCTGAAATAATTAAAACCTTTGGAGAAGATGCTTATACAGACAATGTATTGAACAGGAAATATATTGCCAACATCGTTTTTAATGATGCATTTAAACTCGAGCAACTGAATGCTATCGTGCACCCGGCAACGATTGCCTCCGCTGAAAAATGGGTGCAACAACAGCAGGCGCCTTACACCATTAAAGAAGCGGCATTATTGTTTGAGTCTGGTTCCGCGGCTGGCCTTGACTATATAATAGGGGTATTCGCACCGCAGGCATTGCGCATTAAGCGGGTAATGGAGCGGGATGGCATTAGCAGGGAAGAAGTGCTGTCGCGCATAGGCAACCAAATTGATGAGGACATAAAAAAAAGGCTATGCGATTTTGTTTTGGTGAATGATGAGCAGCAGTTGCTTATTCCGCAGGTGCTGGCGCTGCACCAAAAATTTATAGAAATAGCTAAGGAAAGATGATGAACAAAAGAACAAAAGGCTTTCTTATTTTACTATGTGCTTTTGCAGCCGTTTTTATTTTAACGGTTTACTTTTTAATACCAAAGGCAGCATCGTTAACCTTACCTTATCGCTGGAATAGTATTCCCCTTGAGCAAACCAGGGGAGTAGTGCTTCAATATCTCGGGCGGCCCGAAGATACTTCAATAGCATACACCGACCAGTGGATAGCCCGCAGGGATAATGGCGAGTATGTGCTAAAGATAAATTACAGCAAAGACTCAGTTGCCGCCAATTACAAGTTATACTTTGATTACAAGCTTTATTTTTTTCACAAGGAATATTTATTGGTGGAGAAGTGAGTTGGTACAGACCCCGGGGGTTTCGAAAACCCCCGGGGTCTTTTGAGGGCAGCCTTTGTTGGTGTTTTCACCAGCAAAATGGAACGCACAATAAAAGAAAGTTGCAAAATTACTCTTGGTGAAACACGTTGAGTCTTCGAAAGGTAGAGGCAACAGGGCTCTTCGCGTTGCTAAAAATGTTTAAAGAGTAAATGCCGGATCATCATGCCTGCGCAGGCAGGCATCTCAACAAATTAAACAAGTATATTAAAATATATTTCTATAAAATCTTAAATCAAAAACCCTGAGATTATCATGCTTGTTTAAACTTATGAGATGCCTTCCTACGAAGGCATGACGGCACCTTACGGTTTTGACAGAACTTAGACACATGATCTTCCGCACACCTCTGGTGTTTTCACCAGCAAAATAGAAGGCATGCTAAAAGAACGCTGTAAAATCACTTTTGGTGAAAACACCAACAGTGGCGAAAGTGGCGAAAAATCTTTCTCTTCATTTCAAAATTCAATCTCTCTCGCCCTTATTCATAATATTCTTTTTATCACCCCAAATTATCCTCACGTCAAACAAATTTACGTAGGGGCATTTGCGTAAATACTCTATCAAAAATTAGTATGTATGCATTCTGCCACTCAAATAAGATCAAGCAAAATATATCACCGGCAAAGTAACTTCTTCTTTACCACCACGTAAAAAGATAGGCCACAAAAACTCTTTAGCCATTCATCAATGCTAATAACCGTTCATGTTAAAATCATGTACTATGCAAAACAAGGTACATAGTTTTGGTGTGTAATAAATAACAATAGGTACACTCTATAAATAGGTACTGCTAATAATAAAAACTATATTATGAAAAAGATATTGACACTTTTAACTGCTGTAAGTTTAAGCGCATTTCCGCTTATAAGTCATTCACAATCAGCCTTTACCAAAGGGGTTAAAGGAATGGTTTCGGCGCAAAAACCTGTAGAGGCAGCCACTGTTTCGCTGTTAAATGCCAAAGATTCCTCTGTTATCAAAAGCGGCGTTACCGATAATACGGGCAAATTCCAGGTGCCCGTAGCGAAAGATGGCAAATATCTTGTGTCTGTCCAGGCCATCGGCTACAGCCTTTATTACAGCGAAACCTTTGAAATAAATGCTTCAAACGCTATTTATACGGTTAAGTCGGTTACGTTAACAGGCAACAGCCAGCAATTAAGCATGGTTGTAGTTACCAACAAAAAACCTTTTATTGAGCAGCAGATTGATAAAACCGTGGTTAATGTTGATGCTTCGCCAACCAATGTGGGGCTAAGCGCGCTTGACGTTTTGGAAAAATCACCAGGCGTAACAGTGGATAAAGATGGCAATGTTAGCCTTAGGGGTAAACAGGGCGTTATGATATTGCTTGATGGCAAGCCAACCTATTTAAGCGGTACCGACCTTGCTAATTATCTTAAAAACATGCCAAGCGCCAATCTTGACCAGATAGAGATAATGACAAACCCTCCCGCCAAATATGATGCTTCCGGTAATTCGGGTATCATCAATATCAAAACAAAGAAAACAAAAGTAAAAGGGCTTAATGGCAGTGTAACCGTTGGCGGCGGCATGGGTATTTACCCAAAAGCCAATGAAAGCTTTAATATAAATTACCGCACAGGCCAGGTAAACATTTTTGGCAATTACAGTTATAACTATAATAAGAACGAAAACACTTTAGACCTGGTGCGCAATTTTAGGGACCAAAATACTGATACGCTGCAATCTGTTTTTCGCCAGCAAACACTTATGAAGCATATTAATCAAACGCACAGCTTTAAAGCAGGCGCGGATTTTTATGCAAGTAAAAAAACAACGCTGGGTGTTGTGGTGAACGGATATACAAGCCCGTCAAACCAAACAAGTGCAAACACTACAGATATATATGATGAAAATAATAACCAGCAGGCGCATACCGTATCGCCAAGCCATTCAACCGACAAGTGGAGCAGCATGAGCGGCAACTTTAATTTAAAACACACTTTTGATACTACCGGCACCGAATTAACGGCTGATGCTGATTACATAAATTATACATCTTCTTCTAACCAGTTATTCGATAATTATTTTTACGATCCGGCAGGCTTAAAAATTCAGCCCGATGAAATAATAAGCGGCAACCTGCCGGGCAACATAAATATTTACAGTGTAAAAGCTGACTTTACCATGCCATTTAAAGGCGAAGGCAAATTTGAAGCAGGTGTAAAGAGCAGCTATGTAAAAACAGATAACAATGCGCAATATAATAATTTAGATAACGGGGTATGGGTAGTTGATACAACCCGCACCAATCATTTTGTTTATAAAGAAAATATAAATGCGGCTTATGTTAACCTTAGCAAAAAACTAAGCAAAAAATGGAGTGCACAGGCTGGGCTGCGTTTAGAGAATACTATTTCAAATGGCGACCAGTTAACAACAGGCCAAACATTTAACAGGAATTATACGCAACTGTTTCCTACTGCATACCTTGGTTATACGCCAAGCGAAAAGAACCAGTTTTCATTGAGCTATGGCAGAAGGATTGAAAGGCCCGATTATGGCGACCTTAACCCCTTTTATTATTTCCTGGATAAATATACCTACCAGGTGGGTAACCCTTACTTAAGGCCGCAGTTTAGCCAGAATATTGAATTAACACATTCATGGAAAAGTATTTTAAACACTACATTAAGTTACAGCAGCACCAACGATATTATACAGGAGATTTTAGAGCAGGTGGATAGCACCCATACATCGTTTGTTACCAAGAGCAATATTGCAAAACAGCAAAGCTTTGGATTAAGCACTAACTTAAGCCTGCCCGTAACAAAATGGTGGAGAACAAATGTATATGCACAGTTAATAAACAACCGCTATAAAGGTTTTGTAAACAATGGCAATATTGATGTTGCGGCTACAGGGTTTATGACCAATATAAGTAACCAGTTTACCTTTAAAAAAGGCTGGAGCTTTGAGCTGAGTGGTTTTTACAGAAGCCAGATGATTGAAGGAATATTAGTTGCAAGGCCGATGGGTATTGTAAACCTTGGCGTAGCAAAAAGCATTATGAAAGAAAAAGGGATGATAAGGGTAAACTTCCGCGATTTTCTTGCAATTCAGCAATTCAGCGGGTACAGCAAATACCAGAATGTAGATGTAACAATTCATAACCATTGGGACAGCCGCCAGGTAAATGTAAGTTTCACTTACCGGTTTAATAAGGGGCAGGCCGCCCAGCACCAGGACAGGAATGGGGCAGGCGATGAGCAAAGCAGGGTTAAGGGAGGCAATTAGAAGACGAGGAGTCCCTGCCCTAAAGGGAGAAGAGAGTTAGTTGTTGATTTTTTGAGAGATTGATTGGTCATTAAGTCATCGTTCATTAGGGAAGCCCTGAAAGGGCGGTATCTAATAGCGATGGGCAACGCCCATCGACATAAAATGGATCATTAGGAAAGATGACAGATGAGAGCTGACCGTTGACAGCCCTGAAAGGGTGGTATCTATCAGCGAAGAGCAATGCTCATCGAAATTGTAAGGCGATAATTATATATAGCAGTTTGGTTGTGGTTCACTTGATAATTTAAATCCCTTCTGTTCTTTAAAGAACGGAGGGGGTTTTTGTTTGTCATTCCCGGCTCTTCACCTTTGACATTTTACGTTTCGCGTTTTCGTATCAGACCCATCACTCTTCACTTTTCACCTTTGACTTTTTGACTTCTTAGCCTCTCACGTTTCACGTTTGTCGTCTCACGTTTAACTTTCATCCTTCTTCTGGATGAGCGGTTTCCAGTTAAATTATAAACTTTCCGTTTATCCCATTTTCACATTTTTGAGTTGAAAATGTGTAACAATTTGCGCTACGAAACGTAACGTAGAACCACAACTTATCATTATGACGAAATTTATACGTAACCTGTTAATAGCAATACTTTGTGTGCCTACCTGCCTGTCTGCGCAGGCGCCGCAAACGGGGAAAATATCAGGCAGTATCAAGTCGGCAGATGATAAGGCCATTGATGCCGCAACCATATCGCTGCTAAAGGCGAAAGATTCATCAATTGTAAAGATCTCCGTTAGTGATAAGGCCGGGAATTTTGAATTTGAAAATATTAAGGCGGGTAATTATTTTTTAACAGCAGAAGCGGTTGGGTACAATAAATATACAAGCACTGCCATTGTATTAACCGCGGAAAAGCCAGTAGTGCAGGCAGTTGATTGTAAACTTACAGCGACAGACAAAAGTTTGAATAATGTAAGCGTCTCAGCTATGAGGCCGCTGATAGAAAATAAAATTGACCGCACCATTGTAAATGTAGATGCATCGCCCACTAACACAGGGTTAACCGCACTGGAAGTATTGGAGAGGTCGCCTGGTATAACAGTGGATAACGATGGCAACATAAGCCTTAAAGGCAAGTCGGGCGTTATTGTGATGATAGATGGTAAGCCTACTTATTTAAATGCAACAGAACTGGCAAATTATTTAAAGAGCATGTCTGCAAACCAGTTAGACCAGATTGAAATAATGACACAGCCACCTGCAAAATATGACGCGGCCGGTAATTCAGGCATCATCAACATTAAAACAAAGAAGAATAAGAATAATGGCTTTAACGGCAGTATTACATCCAGCGGCATACTTGCTATATATTTTAAACAAACAAACAATATTAGTTTTAACTGGCGGCAGGGCAAGGTAAACGTGTATGGCAGTTATGGATATTCGCATTGGGAGGGTTTTAATGATGTAACTCTTAACAGGGATTTTCGTAACAGCCGCAGCAGCGATTTCAGCAGCTATGTACAACAGCAAACCAACGGAAAGTACACCGATTTTAATACCAATTATAAAGCAGGAATCGATTATTTCGCATCTAAAAACACTACAATAGGTTTTGGCATCAATGGTTTTGTAGATAACTCTTATTTTAAATCACATTCTGTAGCCAATTTTTACGACAGCCTGGGAAAATTTACACAGTATAACGACGCGTTTTCTGATAATATAAACCCCTGGAAAAACATGTCTTTAAATCTTAACCTGCAGCAAAAACTAGATGATAAGGGCGGCGAAATTGATGTGGATGCGGATTATGTTTCGTACCGTTCAAAGTCACCGCAATATTCTGACAATTATTTGTATAACCCGGATGGCTCTTATGTGTACGACCCCAGTAACCCCAATCCTTATTTGCTTAACGGGTATTTACCAAGCAATATCGACATATATACTTTTAAGGCAGATTATTCACAACCGCTAAAAAATAAAGTTACGCTTGAGGCCGGGATAAAAACCAGCTATGTAACGTCGGATAATAATGCTGAATACACTTTATACGACACAGCAACGGGAAAATGGAATGTAGATGATGGAAGAAGCAACCACTTTATTTACAAAGAAAATATAAATGCGGCTTATGTAAGCGTGCAAAAACAGGTTAAGAAATTTACGTTTAAAGTTGGCCTGCGCGCCGAACAAACCATTTCAGACGGTAACCAAATAACCAAAGACAGTGCATTTCACCTGAACTATATAAAGCTTTTCCCAACAACTTATATAAGCTACCAGGCAAACGATAACAATACGTTTGAGATATCTTATGGCAGAAGAATACAGCGCCCCGATTACCAGGACCTGAACCCCTTCCAGTTCCAGTTAGACAGGTTCACTTACCAGCAGGGCAATCCTAACCTTCAGCCACAGTTCAGCCAGAATTTTGAGCTGAGCTATAACTACAAAGGCGTATGGAACATTTCGGCCAACTATACATCAACAACAGATATTATAGACGATGTTTTAATAACCACCCAGGACCAGCAAAAGAATTTTATTACCTATCAAACAAAACAAAACATCGCATCCAATAAAAATATCGGGCTCTCCGTTAATTATGCCAAACAGCTAACAAAGTGGTGGAACATCAACGTATTCGCCAATCTGTTTAACAACGAATATAAAGGCTATATAAACGGCGAGTACATAGATGCTTCTCTAACATCCTATACGGGCAATTTAAGCAGCAGGTTTAGTTTTAATAAAGGATGGTCTTCAGAATTAAGCGGATTTTTCCAGGGCGAAAATTTAGTGAGCAGCGCTATACTGGCAAAGCCAATGGGTATGTTTTCAATAGGTGTAGGCAAACAAATACTAAAAGGCAAAGGCAGTTTACGGTTTAACCTGAGAGACCCCTTTTACCTGATGCATTTTAACGGAACTACTGAAATGGACAATTTTGTTTTGCATATTCACAGCGTGTGGGATAACAGGCGCGCAATATTAACCTTTACTTACAGGTTTGGTAAAAATACAAACCAGCAGCAGCGCCAAAAAAGCAGTGCCGCAGAAGATGAGCAGAACAGGGTTAAAGCAGGTGGTGGCCAGCAATAAAAAGTTTTTTTTCTCATGTGACTATAAACCGGCCCCGATTTCTATCGGGGCTTTCTTTGTGTGGTGCGAAAGTCCGAAAGACCGGAAGTCCGGAAGAAGGAGAACAACTTACGCGAATATTTTGACTTCATCTGGCTCTTAACATTTCGTGCACCCGTTTTTTGCCCTTCGCAACTTTCGGACTTCCTGACTTTCGGTCTTTCCGACTTTCTCTCCAGCTCACCACATTTCGTGCACCTGTTTTTTATTCTTTACGGACTTACGGACTTCCCGACTTTCGGACTTTCTTTCCATCTCGCAACTATTTACTACATTGGTACTTTATTAAACTTGTATGAAGTATTTGCTTGCATCTTTAATTGCTCTGGTGGTTTCTGCAGATGTGTATGCGCAGCAGCCTGACATGGTTTATATGCCCAATATACAGGGGGTTAAATTTTTTATTGCAGGTAACCAGCTTGCCTATCCCATTATAAATCTTGGCGCTACCATGGCCACCGAAATTCATTTTGACGACCTGGATGGATATGTAAAAAATTATAATTACACTTTTCAATTGTGCGATGCAGACTGGCAACCGGTTGACCTTAGCCCGTTTGATTATATAAAAGGATTTTCGCAAGGCAGGTTTTCCCAATACATGACTTCTTCCGTGGCAAAAATAAAATATGTGCATTACCAGGCGCTGTTGCCTGAAACAAGCTGTATGCCGTCGCAAAGCGGCAATTACTTGCTGAAAGTTTTTTTAAATGGGGATACTGCGCAACTGGCATTTACAAAAAGGTTGCTGGTTGTGAATAAAATTGTAAACATTGGTTTGCAGGTGCAGCACCCTTTTAATTCCGACCTTAATTTAACGCATCAAAAAGTACAGTTCACTATTGACAAAAGCAAAATAAATATTCTCAATCCCCGGCAACAGCTTAAAATAGTGGTGCTGCAAAATTACAGGTGGGATAATGCCATTACTGGTATGCAGCCCTTGTTTATGCGGGGTAATTCTTTTGAATACAATGGTGAACAGGATTGCCTTTTTCCTGCCGGTAAAGAGTACCGGTGGGTAAACCTTACCAGCCTTCGTTTGCAAAGCGACCGCGTGGACAGCGTAAGCGAGCAAAATAAGCTAACCGAAGTTTTTTTAAAGCCAAACCCCGAGCGTACAAAATTCCGTTACCAGGTGTACGTGGATTATGATGGCTTTTTTCAAATAAACTCTACTGAGGTGCCCAGCCCCTGGTGGCAGACCGATTATGCAAAAGTTCACTTCATATTTGTTCCGCCGGGCAACCAGGCCTTCCCCGATAAAAATGTGTACATAAGCGGCGAAATGACAGGCTACCATGAAGACGAATCTTCTATTATGGATTTTAACCCCGAGAAAGGCGTGTACGAAAGATCATTAGTGCTTAAGCAGGGGTATTACAGTTACAACTATGTAACAAAACCCATAAGAGGTGCTGACGAAAAGCCGGATTTTTCTTTTACAGAAGGCAACTTTTGGGAAACAGAAAATACATACACCGTTTTGGTGTATTACAGGTCGTTCAGCGACAGAAGCGATGAGCTTGTTGGCGTTGCAACGGTTAATTCCACAACTACCATTCAATAATGCATTTTTTACTAACCCCGGTCGTTTAGTTAAAAAAACGGTCGTGATTTATTGAATAATTGTTTGATTATTGAACCCCTTACAGGGGTTCATGAAGCGATTTTACCTGCAACCCCCGGATAAAATCCGGGGCTATTCAAATTCAACCCCGTTGGGCAATCTCATTAAGTTAAGGATTTTAATATGAAGGTTTAAAATTAGTGAAGGTTTTATGTTTGCTTTTGGACTGTAAATTTTTCCTGACTCGCTGGAATGAGCGGTTTTTTCTAACAGGGATGACTTCTTTGATGAAATGCGCATGTAATATTTTCAATATATTTTCTACGTCGTTGTTTATAAATAGGGATACAAGGTTCACTTTGAGTTTTCCGGCAGATTTGTTTTTATTGACCTTAACAGGGTATTTCCTGTGCTTCATTGTATCTTCTATCGTATTTTGTGCATCTTTTATAAGTACAGAGTGAAGGTTGGTCATCATTATTGTTGCATAAAAATCCTGTAAGACGGAATGAACTGTCAAGCCACTGAAGGACTCCAGTTGCAATATGTTTTTTTGTATAGATATATTAATTTCTACCCCCCAGCGCATAAAATACAGTTCTTTAAATTCATCTGCAGGATGGCCGTCTTCTTCCCAAAGATTGGTGATAAGTACCTCAACCGATCCAGGCAGGTCAATACGTACCAGTCTTACTTTCAGCGAAGTGTCCTTTGTGACCTTAAAGCCGCTTTTTCTCATACCCTTTATTGCCATTGGGCCCGGATACATATATGTGATACATGAATATTCCCCGCTTTTAATAAAAGCTTTAATCATATTCTGTCTTTCCTGTGCCCGGATTACAAACTTTTTTTCTTTTTCCTGCCACAAATGCAGGGCAACCATCTTGTAATTGCTAAAATATCTGTCATATATAGCCACCATATCTTCATCCAGGCTCTCAACAGATTCACAGGCCATAGCATGTTCACCGTAACGGTAGGGTTTTATTTGTGCCATTAATACCAATTCATTGAGTACATCATAATGATAAAATGTCTTTGCCGCTATAAAACTTGTATTCTGATTGCTCTGGCCGCCAAAATAGGTTGATAAAGCAGGATTATTGATAAGGCTTACCGAAGAGCCGTCTGCAGCAATGACCCTGTAACCTTTCCAGCGCCTGACGGCATTGTTATAATAACGATAATAACTACCCCATAAAACCATGTTCCAGTAAGTGAAGAAACTGGGTTCAAGTTTAATTCGCTGTTGGGTGAAAGCACTGACAGAGCAAGAGAGTGAGCTGCCCATTTCCCCAAAAAAATTCTCCAGTTCAATACTTAGCGTTTTCTTGCAAAGTTTTGCTATTAGTAAAACCAGCTTTTCAAAAGGTAATTTCCTTATACGCGTAAAATCACAGTCTGAAACACAAAATTTATTTAATATTTCTCTATTACCTGCAACTATTGTAATAAAATCCTTCAGTTCAGTAATGATTTTTACATTTGCTTCAAACATAGGGCTTCAGTTTTGTTTTAAGATTCGATACCTCAAAACTATATACTGTAGCCCTTTTTTATCTTTTTCCTTAACTTAATGACATTGCCCAAGTGGGTAGAAGGCATGCTATATTGAAGGTTTTGACATTTCTTCTAACCCTGCAAGGGTTGAATTTAAATAACCCCGGATTTTATCCGGGGTTACATGTAAAATAGCTTCGCGAACCCTGTAAGGGGTTCAATAATCAAACAATAATTTAATAAATTACGACCGTTTTCCTTAACTGAGCGACATTAACTTTAAAGCTGAGGTTATTTACAAGCTACCAAAAACTTTTTTAAGAATATCAGAAGTTCTTGCAGCAGGGTTCTTTCTTATACTAACTTCTTCCAATGCTATTTCATAAAAAATGCCTGACAATGCTTTTTCTGTAACATAGGCGGTAAGGTCAGGGTTTATCTTTTTTTGAAAAGGTATCTTATTATAAGTCGTAATAATAGTATTCCAGTATTTGGTAGCACCTACTTTTTGCAGCGAGGTATTTATAACAGGCGTAAATGCCGCCGTTAAAGCAGGTGTTGTTTTTATACGCAGGTAAATGGTAGCAGAAGAATCGCTGCCTTTTAAAATGCCAATTGCATCTGATATATTCATTTGCTTTATAGCATCCAAAAATATAGGCGCTGCGCTTTTACACGCATCTTCCGCAGCCCTGTTCATGGAAAGTATTGCCTGGTCAACCTGTGCGCCCATGCCCATGCCACGCAAAGTTTTTTCAACCTTTTGCGCTTCGGGGGGCATTAATATTTTCAATACTGCATCTCTAAAAAAACCATCTGTTACTGATAATTTTGCAGTACCCTCCTGCACCCCTTTATTCAATGCTTCTTTTAACCCGTTTGCAATGTCGCCGCTGCTTAACTGTGCCTGTGCATTTAACGCAGCAATACATATAAGGGCTGAAGTAACTAATATTTTTTTCATCTTGCTAACTTATGCTGCTTGTTTTAATTTGCGCAAATAGAAATGTTAATCCTTTTGCAATAAAAAAAACCGGCGGAATTTCTTCCACCGGTTCACTCATTTACTCTTCAAATAATTCAGTCGTTATTTACTAACTATTTTAAATTCAACCCTGCGGTTTTTATATTCGTCGTTTTTATTTTTTTCGGGATACACTAACGGGTGCTTCATACCGTAACCCGCAAAAGTAAGGCGGTCTGCAGTAACGCCATTTGCTATCAAATAATCATATACCGCTTTTGCCCTGTTATAAGAAAGGCTGTATTCTTTTGTATCCCTGTCAAAACCTTCTTCTCCAAGAGGCCAGCAACATACGTGACCCTGTATCTCAATTTTAAGAGTTGGTATTTCTTTCATAGCCGCTAATACGGCTTCAAGCGATGGCATATCTTTTTTAAGGATCTTATGATAACCGTTATCAAAATTAATGCCTCTTAATACAAGCGACTCGCCAATTTTGCTATTCTTTAATTTATCCGTAACCTGCTGGTTAAGGTCGGAGTTTTTAGTGTCTTCAGCTATTTCTGACGGAGCAGCAGTAGCTGCCGGTGCGGGTGGTGGTGGCGGTGGAGGTTTTACTGCAGCAACAACAGGTTTTGGTTCCTCCATTGTTTCTGATGCAACATATAATTTCCTCATCACAAAAGGCGTATCATTTCTTACATTAACTACGCGTTCAATTTTTAGTATATCGCCTTTGTGCGGAAATTTATGAATGGCCAGCAATTCAGCGGGGTAGGGTGGTGGTACCATTATGTTCTCATTCAAATAAACAGTATCTATTATAACATGTTTTTTTGCAACCACAACAGGAGGTGCCTCGCGCTTGGTTTCAATTATTTGTTTTACCACCGCAAAAGAACCGGTGATAGTTACCACCCTGTTCAATGAATCCTGCGTGCGGGGTGTTCCTATCGCTAACAGTTTGCGTTTACCGTATCCTTTAATAGTATCAATATTATCTGTAGGGAAACCGTTTTTCCTCATAAAGTCTGCAACTGTTTTTGCTCTTTGTACAGAAAGCCAGTCGTTATATTCCAGTGCGCCCCATTTGTCACATCTTCCTACAACATACAAATGCTTATCATTTTTATGCTGCTCCATAAACAATTGTAAATTCTCTTTTCCTTTTTGGGTAAGAAAAAATTTGTTTTTGAAAAAATAAACATTAACGAGGGATGTGTCTTCCTGCGCATAACTTATAACAAAACCGGTTAATAAAAATGCGAGAAGCAATAGTTTTTTAAGTTTCATCGGGATGCGTTTAACGTGATTGGTAGTTGTAAATGTATTGCAGAATTTTATATTACCATAACAAAGTGTTAAAAACAATTATACACAGATGTTGATTTTGCAAGCGTGTACTTGAAAGTTATTAACATAGTGGTACGTAAAATATAAAAACTGATATTAGCATAAAGATAAATAAATTATTTTAATAATAACTAATCGCCATGCTGCCGTCAATCTGGGAAAAGCAAAGTTTTTATGCGCATAAGGATATAATCATAGCCGGAGCGGGTTTAGCGGGGTTATGGACTGCTTTGGAACTAATAAAATTTAAGGACAAATTAAGGATATTGATATTGGATAAGGGCGTAATACCAACAGGGGCGTCCTCACGCAATGCAGGCTTTGCCTGTTTTGGAAGCCCTACTGAATTATTGCATGATGCTGCTTTTATTGGTGAAGATAAAATGTTTCAACTGGCAGAGATGCGTTACAAGGGCATCGAAAAAATAAGGAACACTTTTGCTGATGATGTAATTGATTATGATAATTGCGGCGGTTATGAAATACTGGGGAATGATTACGCGCATTTAAATCAGCTGGATGAAAAATTGCAATGGCTGAATGCCCGCCTTGAAAAGATTACAAAACTAACTGAAACATTTAAGCGCGTTGATAACAAACTTAATGCATTTGAATTTAAGGGATTTGCGGCCCTGATTGAAAACAAACTTGAGGGTAGTCTTCACAGTGGAAAGCTTGTACAGGCACTTACAAAAAAGGTGCTTGCGCTGGGTATAGAGATCATAACATCAACCGAGGTTACGAGGTATGAAAATAGTAATGGCACAATAAAAGTTTACACTAACAGGGATATACATTTTACAGCGGGCAAACTGTTGTTTTGCACAAACGCCTTCACTTCTTCAATAGTAAAAAATGTAGTTGTTACACCTGCGAGGGGGCAGGTACTGGTTACATCGCCAATAGAAAATTTATCTTTTGCCGGAACGTTTCATTTTGATGAAGGCTTTTATTATTTCAGGAATCTCGGTAACCGCGTATTGCTCGGCGGCGCACGCAATAAAGCGTTTGAAGAAGAAACCACAACATCGCTTGAAACTTCAGCCATCGTTCAAAACGAGCTTGAACGTTTTTTGCAGCAACACATTCTTGCTGGCAAAGATTATACCATTGAGCACCGCTGGAGCGGCATAATGGGATTTACAAATACTAAAGAGCCCCTGGTAAAACAAACAGAGCCAAACGTGTATGTGGTTATTACCTGCAATGGAATGGGTGTAGCCCTGGCACCCGTTATTGCGCAACAGGCGGCACGCCTGGTGTTACAGTAATAACAAAACTTTTAACGAAGTGGAAGTATATTCGCAAAATAACTCATTAATAAACCTGGTATGAAAATAATTTTAGCAGCCCTGGGCATTATGTTATTACTTGCATCGTGCGGTAATAACAATAACAGCACCTCCGTTAACAATACCGTATCCGATAATACAAATCCTCCTCCGCCTGCTATTAATTATACTGTTTTAAAAGTTTATCCTCATGATACTACTTCTTACACCGAAGGCTTGTTCTGGCAAAATAATGCCCTTTACGAGAGTACCGGCAATTACGGGCATAGCCAATTGCGCAAAAATGACCTTGCAACAGGCAAGGCTGAAAAGGCTATAAACCTGGACAAACAATATTTTGGCGAGGGCATATCCCTTATGAACAATAAAATTTACCAACTAACATACAGGGAAAAAAAAGTTTTTGTGTATGACGCCATTACTTTTAAAAAAATAAAGGAACTTGAATGGAACACAGGCGAAGGGTGGGGGATGACACACAACGACTCAGAACTGATAATAACCACAGGAAGCAGTAACCTGTATTTTGTAGATCCCGAAACATTTAAAATAAAACATATTACAGGCGTTACCGATAACTATGGCCCTGTAACTTATTTGAATGAAGTTGAATATATAAATGGAAATATATACGCTAATATTTGGCAAACAAATTATATTATTAAGATTGACCCCGTAACCGGCAAGGTATTAGGCAAAATGGATTTGACCGGTTTATTAGATAAAAGCGGGATGCATTACGACTCTGAGAATTTTGACGGGGAAAACAATGTACTTAATGGCATTGCTTATGACCCTGCAAAAAATTGTTTATATGTTACCGGCAAAATGTGGCCTGCCTTGTTTGAAATAAAGTTGAACTGATCCCGGTATTTTATTTCCCCTCGCAACGATCTTAATTTTTTAAATTAATTAGAAGTTGTAATCATTTGATTTATAATTAGATGAATGTGCTTACTTTGATTATATCTACCTGTTAATTTCAGATTTCTATAATCACCCTATTTATTGAAGTAAAATTAAAGTAATACTTTGTAATAATTTGATTATTAATTATATACTAACTAAGTAATATTAATTTTTGGATAAGAAAACTATGTTGACTAAATTCCAGCGAAACCTAAATATTGGTAACAAAAAATCCAGCCAAATAACAGCGTACCGCCCCGCAAAATGCGGGGCGCATGTTTATCGCTCTGTAAGAGCGGCGTGTTTATAGAAAACATTATAAGCTGAATGGGCCTTGGCTCCTTAGGAGCCGCGTAAAATTGAGATTTGTTGATAGTAACAATAGAACCAATTCCAATAGACTGAATGAGGTTTTTTCCGTGGCTCCTCCGGAGTCAAAATCTCTTTATCTTCAATCTTGCTATAAACACGTTGCCCGCAGCGGCGGGCAGAAGATATGAGAATATTTAGTTGAACTACAAATATTGAGTCCTTACAGAAACACAGCCCTCCTTATCCCGAATTCATGTTAAATAAGACCAGACAAGCACTGGGAGGCTTTTCTTATTTAGGTGCCCTGCGGTATAGATAATAGGCTATAAAAAGAAAAACTGTATCAGGTATCCAGGCGGCAATTTCAGGGGGAAGATTACCTTTTGAAGAAAATATAGTTGAAAAACGATCCATAAGAATAAAGATTATTCCTATCACAATGCCCATAGCGATGTGCGACCCGCTGCCACCACGTACTTTGCGGCTGGCTACCACGGCGCCAATTAAGGTTAAAATAACAACGGCAATTGGGGTAGCAGTACGCCGGTATATCTCTACTTTTAAGGCGTTCACATCTTCTGAGCCACGCAGCTTTTCAAGCTTTATAAACTGCGCGAGTTCAGGGCTGTTAAGTTTATCTTTTGCAAATTCATCATGGCTTAGGTCAAATGGCTTAAAGTTGAAATTCATTTCTTTACGCGAGGTGATTAATGTTTTTTCTTTCAGCCCGGTAATAGTCCGCTCAAATACATTTATCAGTACCCACCTGCTTTTTCCTTTTGTCGTATCCCAGTTAATGCTCTCTGCCCGTAAATTATATATTAAGGTGGTATTGCCTTTTAAGCGATGCATAAAAAACGGGCCACCGTATTTTCTGGAAGTATCGTAATTGCGTATGCCAAAATAAGTAAATGAATCAAGCCGGGCATAAATATCATGCCCCTGTGCCTGCAAAGCATTGTAGCTGCTGTTGCCGTTTACATACTTTGTTTCAAAGGAGCCCCTTATGTCGTTTGATGTGGGTATAACCAAATGTGCCCCGTAAAGTAGTAACAGCCCCAGTGCAATACCACCCATCCAGTAAGGAACCAAAAAGCGCCTGAAACTTGTGCCGCTGGCAAGTATGGCTATTATTTCGCTGCGGCCGGCCATTTTTGACGTGAAGAATATAACCGCTATTAACACAAATAATGGAAACAAAAGGGCGATAATATAAGGTACAAAGCCAATATAATACTCCATAACAACACCCTTAAAACCGAGGCCTGATCTTACAAAGTCGTCTGTTTTTTCACTAATATCTACAACAACGGCAATAATGGTAAACAGGAAAATGCAAAAAAAGAAGGTGGTAAGAAATTTCTTTAGTATATACCAGTCAAGCTTCTTCATTCAGATGGGTGGAGTATGCGTTTATGCCGCGCAAAAGTAATTGAAAATTAATCATCAGGCCGATAAGTCATTGTTAATTAGTCCATAGCCCATGGTCAATAGTCCATGGTAAGAAGGTCCGCAGTTGTTTGAGGAACCAAAAGGGAATTGGATGTCTATCCACACTTCTCATCTGGACTATGGGCTATGGGCCATGGACTATTCTCTCCCCCTGACCGTTAAAATTTACCAAAAATAAAATTATGTTTTTGTGGTTTGGAAACAATTCCTATTTTTGATACGAAATAATTCGTAAATATGGGATCATTAAAATATATTAAACCGACAGAAAGCGAGCTGGAGATACTGCAGGTGCTTTGGGACAGGAACAATGCTACCGTGCGCGAGGTGCATGAGGAAATGAGCAAAACCAAGGATTGCGGTTATACCACCACATTAAAGCTTATGCAAATAATGTTTGAAAAAGGCCTTGTAAAAAGAGACGATTCAAACAAAACGCATATATACCAGCCCAATGTTAGTAAAGACAAAACGCAAAAGCAACTGGTTGGTAAAATGGTAAATTCCCTTTTTGGGGGCTCAGCATCGCAAATGGTTATGCAGGCTTTGGGTTCGCAAACCACCAGCAAAGAGGAATTAGATGAAATACAAAAATTATTAGACAACCTGAAAAAACAGTAATTTATGCAGGTGCTATCCCAATCAGCATTTTTACAGGCGTTGGGTTATGCTATTGCAAGCAGTTTGTGGCAGGCGGCGTTGGTGTGGATATTGGTTGCAGTGGCTAACGGCTTATTTAAATTTTCATCGCAGGTAAAATACAGGATCGCCTTAGTGGCGCAGTTCAGTATATTTATATGGTTTATTTTTACCCTGCAGTTCTACTTTGCCAAATGCAGCGAGGCCATAGCGCAAATGCAATATTCAGGGCTTAATAACGGCAATGCCTATATTTTACAGCCGGGTATGCATAGTTTTCCTGCGGCAATGCTATCTGCTATATTAAAAGGTGAGAAACTGTTGCCTTATTTATCTATCGCTTATTTATGCCTTTTAACTTTATTGGCCATCCGATGGATAAAAGGCTACCGCCAAACACAATTAATAAAAACCCAGGGGCTTACAAAAATAGATGTTGACTGGCGTTTGTTTGTAAAACGGATCTCTGAATTGCTGGGCATAAAACAACCTGTAAGCATTTACGTATCAGAACTGGTTAAAAGCCCTTTGACCATTGGCTTTTTAAAACCGCTTATTTTAGTACCGCTTGCCAGCATCAATAATCTTACAACCGATCAATTAGAGGCGGTGATACTGCACGAACTGGCCCACATAAAACGCGCTGACTATCTTTTTAACATCATTCAATCCATCATAGAAATTACTTTATTCTTTAATCCTTTCACCCAACTGATCAGTAAAATAATTAAAAGGGAAAGAGAGAACAGTTGCGATGATTGGGTACTTCAATTTCAATATGAGCCAACCATGTATGCCGAGGCGTTGCTGCGTATTGCAAGCATGCAGCACAATCCTGCTTTTGCTATGAATGCAGCAGGAAATAAAGACCACGACCTGCTTTGGAGGGTAAAGCGCATGCTTAACCAACAGGAAAGGTCGTTCCAGTACCGTAACCGCCTGTTTGCTTTGGTGCTTATTACAGGCGTGTTCAGTTCGCTGGCATGGTTTCATCCCACTGTTAAAGCTGAATCAGGCCAGGCTGCTGCATTACAAACGCAGCCGGTAGTGGTTGAGCCTTTGGCTGTAAAAGTTGATAACCCTTTATACAACCCTATGTTCTTTTTTAACGGGTCGTTGAAGCAAGAAGTAGTAAAGGCCGGGGAAGATGCAAAAACAAGCATGCAACTGCAATTGGCTAAAGCAAACTTTGCACTTTCAAAAGTTGCCCCCGCGGTAATAAATAATATAAAAACTTTCAATGTTGATTTTCCGGGTATAATGAACCAGGCAGGCGATGAAGTGAATGCTGAATTAGCGAAGATGAAGATGCCTGAAAATATTTTTGCCGGGGACAAGAGCGGAGATTCAGTGAAGGCAAAAGATTTTTTGGTGAACACCATGAAACTTGCCTTTAAGAAAGTTGACTGGAAAAAAGTTAATTCAGACGTAGCTGCTGCACAGGATGATGTAAACAAAAAATTGATGAACCTTAACCTGGGGGGTATTTCAACAGTGTATATTAAAAATATTGTAAATAATTCGCTGGTACTGGCGCAAAAATCTTTATCAAACCTAAGCAGCGATAGTAATAACAATGACGGCGATAACAGTACCCCGGAAATAACAACCGGAAACGGCCTAATCATTAATGCCCCTAAGGCAAACAGAACGAGGGAGCATGCCCACAGCAGTATATTCCAGGTAAGAAAACTAACAGACAGCCTGCACAAAGCTTACAGCATAACAAATAGTAAAGATGAAGGCGAGTATTATTATAACACAGCTACACAATCCGTAGAGCCGTTTTATACACAGGCATATAGCGCTAATACTTATTTTCCCGCCAAATACGATATTAACAGCCAGGTAAACTTAAGCGTTGCCGCCACTAACGATGTAAGCGTAAGCACCAAAGGCACATCAACTTTAATAGCCGTAAAAGAAGATGCCGAAAATGGCAATAGCTATAAGAAAAGGATAAGCATTGAAACATTAGACAGCAACGGCCAAAGACACCTGTTTCATGTAACTATTGAGGTGTACCAATAGCGGCCCCCGCCCTAAAGGGAGCTATTGCAGCGAAGATTGATGAGTGCGTAGATGTGTTGAACATCTTAAAGACAAATATCTGCCTGCCTACTTTTTAGCCGCGTGTAATCCACCTGAGCATGGAAAATGCCGGAGCAAAACCAAATTGCCGGTAAAAAGGTTCAAGCCCTTCCCGTGTTATCAAAGCGACTAAGGCTTTGTTTGGCGCATTAGTTTCCAGCCAATTGGTTAGGGCCCGCATAAGCCTTGTTCCTACGCCTTTGCGTTGCCAGTTTGGGTGAACTATTACATCTTTTACATAATAAAAACTAACATCATCACCCAGTAATAATGCACAGCCAACTATTTCACCGCTTGTAGTGTCTTCAGCCACAACTGCGAACACCGCTGCTGCCAAAAGCTTTTCTGCCGTCGCGTCGTCCTGGGGCGGCGACCAGCCTACAGAAGAAGCCAAATCCCGGAATTCTTTTGTTACCGGCGGCCTTTTGAGGATGTTAATAGTTTTAGCAGGTGTGCCCTGGCCGCGCGGGTCACTGTTAATTGCAGGCCCGGCAAAATGCAGAAAATAGCCATTCATTTCACGCACGGTATATTGGGCCATACCCCAGGGCTGGTTTTCAAGCGGGGCTACGATATCCGCGTTTTTCTTTTGGTGAAGATCGTACAATGCCTCCAAATGTTTCACCCTTATCCAAACTGAATTGTGTTGCGGTGCAGATGCGAGTTTTGGATTTTGAGAGAACTGTACAAAAACACCGCCCCACGAAACGCCTCCATGATTTGGAGGATCGCCCCACGTCCATTTAGCAGGAAAGCCGAGCACATTTTGCCAGTACAAAACTGTTTCTGTTACATCCTTTACAGTAAGAACAGGTTCAGCATGTGAAAGAATTGGTTGTACACCATTTTCAGTATTTTCCATTGTTCTATTGTTTTGTCACGCCGGTGTTGGTGTTTTCACCAACATCGAATTCAAGATATTTGTTGCGTATATATTATTTGTTGGTGAAAACACCAACAAAGGCAGTTCAGCCAATACTTTATTGATATTTCCTCTCTTCTCCCTTTAGGGCAGGGGCTAAATTCTCCGCCAAATATTCCATATCATTTTTTGTGTGCAGCGCTGTTAATACAACGCGCTGTATTTTTTTGCCATTAGGATCAGGATAGGCAAAAGATGAGATGATAATATTTTTCTTCAGCAATGTATCTTCATTTATACCATCCGGTAAAATAAAAATGGGCAATGCCTCATGGTAACTGATGTCTTTGATGTTACTTATAAGGGACTGAAAATATTGCATGTTCTGCTGCAGCTTTTGGCTTTGCAAGGCATACAGATGCTGCCCTTTTATAAAAGCATGCAGTAACGCCGGTGATGGCGGTGTTGAAGCAGTATATTCAGGCAAGCTGCGGTAATAATTTGCAAGCGTTTGCGGGCAGCTTACCGCCCCTGCATTAATGCCCCAGGCCTTTGCCATTGAATAAGTAAAAATATAATCAATCCCCGGTTGCTTTTGCAAATAGCCGCTTGCACCCGCGCCATTACCTGTTAAGCCAATACCATGGCTGTCGTCAATTATAAGCGCTTTACAGGCGTCATCCTGCAGCATTTGTATATCTGCAAGCGTAGCGGTTAACGGGTCAAGCGAAGCAACCGCATAGTAGCCCTGCGACGGGTGGCAGGTATCCCTTAATATCGCTGGATGGGAGGGATGAAGATTTGTGAGGCTGTTTGCCCATTTTTGGGTAGCCATCCTGCCCGCAGTATAACCTGACGAAACCAGCACAGTATCTTCACACTTTGTGATGGATGAAAGCAACGCCTCACATTCTTCAAAGAGCGCGAGCCTTGTATTTGATATTCTTGACGAGGGGAAAAGCCATCCATATTTATCAATACCTTCTTTAACAAGCGCATTAAATTCAGGCACATGCTGTATGCCCAAATAAGCATAGCCTGAAAAGAATAAATGTTCTTTGCCATTTACTATAGCTGTTCTGCCTGGTTGTTTATCAAATGAAAAATGGTTCATGCTTCCATTAATTGGAATAATGTTGAAAGATCTATTTCTGTATAATCGTTTATAGTTAAATCTGCCTGGTGCAGGTCTTCTTTTGTGTGTGTGGTAGTTAAGGCTATTACCTTCATCCCCGCTGCCGTGGCTGATTGTACACCCGCAATAGAATCTTCTAACGCAATACAACTTGGCGCAGGCGCATTTACCGATGCGGCTGCTTTTAAAAATATTTCAGGGTCTGGTTTGCCATTGGTTATTACAGTTGAATCTATTACATTGTCAAAATAATCTTTTATGGTAACATGCTCAAACATAAAGGCAATATTTACAGGCAACCCCGATGTGGCTATGGCCATAGGAATGCCTGCCTGTTTTATTTGCTGCAAAAATGTAATAAGCCCCGGTATTGGTTTAATGTACGGCGCATACAATTCGCGGTACAATTGTTCTTTTTCATTAGTATAACGTTCTATTTCCTCGGGGCTTAGCTCCAGCCCAAATATCTTATTAAATATCTCCCTGTTAATACGCCCGTTTATTTTGTTCTTATATTCATCCATACTAAACTCACGGCCGGTTTTTTTATAAAAAACTTTCCAGGCTTCAATATGGTATGCGTTATTATCTATTAAGGTTCCGTCAAGGTCAAAAATTACTGCCCCGGGTTTTTTGTTCATGCTTTGTGCCCTAACTTTTGATTGTATTGTTTACTGCTGCCTTTTGGTATGCTCAGCGATTGCCAGTTATTATCTTTTATCATTTTGCCGATAAACACTATTTGCCCAACATGGTAGGGGTAATGGGCTAATTGCCTTAACAAGGCATCGTACACCTGCAGGGGCTCTGAGCGAATATAAATGGTTTTTGTAAGGTCGCCGGGCTCCAGGTTATTTATGGCATTAAATGTACAGGCCCAGCCTTCGTTCCAGCGTTCAATAACTTCGCTTTTCGTGGTTAACACTTTTTCAAATTCTTCATCGCGTGTACGCCAGCTTTTTTCGCCGTCTTCGGTTAAAAAATTTACGAAACGGCTAAGCATATTGCCATGCAGGTGCTGAACAATAATAGCGATGCTGTTACTTTCCGGTGACGGCTGGAAAAAAAAGTGATCTTCTTCCAGCTGTTCAAATGTCTTATCGCCTAATTGTTTATAATAATCCAGGCGTTTTGCAGTGTCTTTTATAAAGCCTTCTTCAAATTGCATAACTGCATATTTAGAATGTAAAGCTACTACAGAAAAATAAATTGCTATTGAATTAGCACCAATCGTTCCGATGGAACGAATTTTAATTTTTTCTTGTCTTCTACCCACCAATTATTCCTACGGAATAAAGAAGCATTATTTATATGTTAGAGAATTCTCTCCCCTTAATCTGCGTTTACCATTCCATGTTGTTTGGGCAGGCTTATATAAAAAATAGTACCGCTGGCGGCGGTAGTTTCAAACCAAATATTTCCCTTGTAGGTTTCCACAATCTGTTTGCAAATGGATAACCCCAACCCAAAAGGTCTTTCACCTTGTGTTCCGGGTCGTTTTGCTTCGGTATGGGTATCGAATATTTTATTTTTTATGCTGTCGGGAATGCCGATGCCCTTATCCTGAACAGATAGCTGCACTTTATCGCCGCTATGCTCTATCACTATCTTTATTACTGCTCCCGAGGGGCTAAATTTTACCGCGTTGGTAATAAGGTTGCTTAATACACGCCATATTTTTGCAGGATTGGCTTTAATGATTTCAGGCGAATCAGAAAGAAATAGCTGAAGCTTCTGTTTTTTTTCTGCTGCTCTAAAGCGCATCATTTTAACACAATTGCCTGCAATAATATTTATATCAACCATTTCAAGCGGCATATCGTCCCTGCTGCTGTCATTTATGGCAAATTCAAGTATCTCGTTAATAAGTTCAATCGAATTGGTGCAGGCGTTTTGCATAAGGCCAAGTATTTGCTGCTGCTCCTCCGGGTAATCATTTTCTTCTTCCAAAATAGTTATTAAAGAGCTTATGGCAGCAATAGGGTTTCGCAGGTCGTGTGCAACTATACCAAGAATGCGGTCTTTTTCTTTGTTCCTGTTCTCCAATTCTCCAAGGGTATCCTCCAACTGCTCTTTCTGTTTATTTATTTTATTATTTAAACTGGTAAGCGCCAGTACATTTCTCTTTGATTTTATCCAGTTATAATAAATAAGCAGCAGAATTATGCCTGCCATTACAAAAAGAACAGTGCTTACAATAAAATAAAACTGGTTTAATTTGTTATCTTTTTTAAGCAGGTTCATTTGGTATTCTGCTTCAAGATTTTTCATCTGGCTGTTAACATCTGTTTCATCCAATTTTTTATTGCTTGCAAAGCCGGAATCTTTCAGGCCATTGTATTTTCCAAGATATAAATAAGCATTCGGCACATCCTTTTTAGCATCGTAATATTTCCACATAAGCTGGTTCCAGTCAGTACCTGCCTCCTGGTTTTTTATTGTATCGAGCCCTGTTTTAATTTCCTGCAGGGTACTGTATAACGAATCCGGTTTCCGGTTATCCATATACAAATGTGCAAGGTGCAGCTGTGTTAACAATGCATCGTTAATATCGTGCCCCGGTTTTGAATTTATGCCAATGCTTTTTTTAAACATCGTCTCCGCAGTTGCGTAATCATCAGCTGCATATACTTGTGCAAGGTTACCATATATAACGCCGCGTGCAATTTCAAATAGTAATTTTTTATCGGGGTATATTGTTTCCTGGCTGTTTATAAAGTCAAGAGCGTTATTATAGTACAATAAAGCGCTGTCGTTATTACCGCTTTTTTTATAGCTCAATGCTGTGTTGTTCAATAATTCCTGCCTGCGGTAAAAATCGCTGAATTGTTCTTTGCAGGTTGAAGATTCACTAAATGCCTGTTTAAAATAAACAGCAGCTTCAGTATAGCTCGCTTTTTTGTACATCACCATACCAAGCCGGTAACTATACTCGCTATAGGTGCAGGCATCAAGGCTTTTTTCCGCTGCCAGTTTTCCCAGGTAATAATATTGGTACGCGCCGTTATACTCGTTGGTGGCAAATAAAATATCGCCTTTTGAAATATTGGCCAGGGCTTCAAGCTTTTCATAATCCTTCATTGCAGGGTTGTTATGCACCAATAACAGCAGGCTATCAGCATATACCATCGCTTTTGCATTATCCTTTTTATACGAATGGTAGTATGCACATGAATAGCCATAATAATTAAATCTTGAAGTCAGGTCTGCACCGGGGTATAAAGCAAAGATAGAGTCAAGAAAATGGAGCGTATTTTCAGTGAACCCGTATTTTTTTTGGGTCACGCTGTCCATTATTCCCGTAAAATATGATGCTGGTGGCGTGAGTTGTTTATTTGTTTTACAGGCAAAAAAAACTCCCATGCAACCGAATAGTATTATTGCTGCTCTTGCTCTTCTAAGTCTGCTCATGTTACAAAGGGGATGGAATACGCAATATTGTTTAAACATCGCTGACATTTAAAATTAAGCAAATCAATGCTGCAACAAGTAACCGCCTGTAAAAAATTGTACTTGTAAACTTTAAATAGCAATTTAAGCATAAATGCTTTAAATGTGTGAAATTTTTTCTACATCGCCTTAGTCCATTGGTATTTTTCGGGTTAGATTATTCGGCATGTTTTTAGGGCGGATAAATAACATGGAAACATCGTCAGGGATTAGGAATGCCATTGAAAAAATTGGCGAGGAAGGGTTATTTCTCACTTCTTTTATAAAAAATACATTTAAAAAGGGGTTTGAATGGAATGAATTTCTTCGGCAATGTTATAAGATAGGTTACATGTCTCTTGGTATTGTTCTGCTCACAGGGTTTATACTTGGTTTTGTATTAACGCTTCAGTCTTTGCCAACTTTAAAAACCTTTGGAGCAGAAAATTTTACGCCAAACATGGTTTCAGTTTCAGTTATCAGGGAAATAGGCCCCGTAATAACGGCGTTGATATGCGCAGGTAAAATTGCTTCGGGAATAGGAGCAGAACTGGGGAGTATGAAAGTTTCGGAACAAATTGATGCGATGGAAGTTTCGGGCGCAAACCCCATGCAATACCTGGTAGTAACAAAGATACTCGCGTGTATTTTGATGATACCCCTGCTAACTATACTTGCTGATGGCGTGGCTTTTTTGGGTGGATTTGTTGGCATAAACCTTAACGGCGGTATGAATGGGTTACTCTACTTTAGAAAAACATTCCAGGCATTGAGCTTTACTGACCTGTATCCCGCGGTCATAAAAACTTTCTTTTTCGGGTTTATTATAGGTTTTGTGGGATGTTATAAAGGGTTTAATTCAAACAAAGGAACTGAAAGTGTGGGGTTAGCGGCTAATGCCGCTGTAGTAACCGCATCCGTATGGATAATTATTGTAGATGCTATAGCTGTGCAGCTTACCAGCACTTTGGTTTATAACTGAAAAAATGGACAATATAATTGAACTGAAAGGCCTTAAAAAAGCGTTTGACGGCAACGGGGTGCTAAAAGATATTAACCTAACCGTTAAAAAGGGGGAAAATGTTGTTGTGATTGGTAAAAGCGGAGCTGGTAAATCAGTAACTATTAAATGTATTGTAAGGATGATAGACCCCGATGAAGGAAGTGTAAAGGTTTTTGGAAAAGAAGTGCAGGAAATGAATGATGATGAGTTAAGGGAATTAAGAATTAAAACTGGTTTCCTGTTTCAAAGCGGCGCATTATACGATTCAATGACAGTAAGGGAAAACCTTGCTTTTCCTTTAGAAAGGGTTTTAAAAATAAAAGATGAAAATGAAATTGAAGAACGGTCAAAAGAAGTACTTGAAGCAGTTGGTTTATCAGATGCCATTGATAAAATGCCGGCTGATCTTTCTGGCGGAATGCGTAAAAGAATGGGTTTGGCCCGGACTATAATTGTGAGGCCGGAAATTATGCTTTATGATGAGCCAACTACCGGGCTTGACACCATCACCTCGCGTGAAATAAGCGAACTGATAATGAAAGTACACAAGCAATATAAAACAACTTCGATTATAATAACGCACGATATGGCCTGCGCAAAAATTACAGCAGACCGCATTGTAGTTATGGAAGACGGGCAATTAATAGCAGAAGGCACCTACGGGGATCTTCAAAGATCAGAAGACGAATTAATACGTGCATTTTTTAAATAAAAATATCTATGAAAATAAATGGATCACAAAAAATAAAAACCGGCATTTTTGTATTAATAGCAATGGGTGTACTTGCCATAATCATCTTTTTTATTGGCAGGCAAAAAAGCATGTTTACCAGTACGTTTCCTATTTACGCAAATTTTAAAAATGTATCCGGCCTGCAGATAGGCAACTTTGTGCGGTTTAATGGCATTAATGTAGGAACTGTTAAAAATATTTCTATCATTAACGATACTACTGTAAGAGTAGATGTTAAGCTTGAAACCAGGGTAAAGCCTTTTATTAAAGCCGACTCAAAAGCAAGTATAGCCAGTGACGGCTTAATGGGTGATAAGCTTATACAGATAGCACCGGGGAGCGACAGTGCTGGTGCGTTAAAAGACGGGCAAATAGCATCAATAAATCCCATTGAGATGGATAAAATAATGGGTAAGATTAGCCTTATTGCAGATGATGCACAAAGTTTGATGGGTAATTTGTCTCAAATTGTTGCTAAGGTAAATAACGGTCAGGGATCATTGGGCAGGTTGTTGAATAGTGACAAATTGGAAAAGAACCTGGAGTCAACAATTCAATCCACCTCTCAAACGGTGCAAACTATTAATAAAGCAGCCAGTAATGTTAATGAAAATATGGAAGCCGCAAAACACAATATTCTTTTTCGCGGTTATTTTAAAAAGAAAGAAAAGAAACGGATAGAAGATTCAACAAACGCGGCAAAGGCAATGGCTGACAGCCTTGCAAACCGGAAAAAAGGCGGCAAAAATTAAACATTAAACTTTTGTTTTTTCATTGCAACCTTAACAATAGCCGCAATTGTTTCGGCAAACCCTTCTAACGTTACAGGCTTTATCAGGTATTCTTCAGCGCCGTTTTGCATGCAGTAATCAATTTCTTTTTTGCTTGAAGATGTGGTAAGTATTACAACGGGGATGGATGAAATAGCAGGCCTGGATTTAATACTTTTAAGTACCTCACGGCCATGCATTTTAGGAAGATTTAGGTCTAAAACAATCACGTCAGGATAATTAACGGCACTTTCAAGATAAGGCAAAACCGCATCACCCTGTTTTATGGTTTCAAGATAAAAGGGGATATGATTACCCTTTAAAGCATCTTCCATTAGCTCAATATCATCCGGGTCATCTTCTACTAAAAGAATGCTTAAAGTTCTGTTCATTTCAGCAAAAATGTGGGTTAAAAAATTGCACGCTATAAAAATATAAATTTTTCTTAACCAAATAATAAAAATTCACAGCCGCAAAGGTTTTAGAAAAATCCCGGCCCCACAGTAACCTGCCAAAATAGAAAATAAAACCTGAAAAAAGCCAATTTATCTTAAGGTGAAGATAGTGTGACTGTTAATACCGGGGGGAATATTAACGTAAACAGGTTATTTTCAGGCATTATCATTGATAAATGTTTATGTAAGGTTCGCCGGCTGCAGGGGCTTAAACTATAAGTAGTTTAACCGGCTGCGGGGGAATTAATTTATTCATTTTTAAAATTGTATGTTATGCCAAACAGTAAAGTTGATACAAGAGGTTTTGCCACTGAAAGCCCTGATGTTGAGAGAGATATCGGCGCCAAGGGTGGCCCGGGTGTTGGTGTTGGAATAGCTGATGACAAACACGGCATACCGCACCCCTATGATGAAGACCTGCAAACCCAAATAGCGGCAAAAAGCGGGAAGAAAAAGAATAAGCCTGTAAGGCAGAAAAATAACCCGGGTTAAAGATCAACACAAATTCGGCCCCGCACGCGCGCGGGGCCGAATTTTTAAAGATTTAACTCAATCCCCAATCCTGGTTTTTGACTGATTGTAACATTGCCATTATCATAACCAACTCCCATCGCAATATCTTCGGCCAGCAGCAATGGCCCATCCATGTCCACATGATCCAATTGCGGTAAAAAGTGCGCAACGGCCGCGCTGCCAACCGTGCTTTCATTCATACAACCCATCATAACCTTCATTTCCAGGGTTCTTGCTTTTTGTATCATGCGTAAAGCGGGTGTTATGCCACTGCATTTGGTAAGTTTTATATTAATGCCATGAAAATAATTATGGCATTTTTCCACATCGTGTTCACCAACACAGCTTTCATCCGCAAACAAAGGCAGTGGTGATCTTTCAAATAAAACCTTCATCCCCTCCCAATCATCTTTTGCAAGCGGCTGCTCAATAAACTCAACCCCCAGGTGTTGCAATTGAATAATTTTTTCAAGCGCTTCGTCCACTGTCCAGCCGGCGTTTGCATCTACTCTAAAAACAGCATCAGTGTGTTTACGCAATTCAGTAACTATGCTTATATCTTCATTAGTGCCCAGCTTTATTTTATATATTGGCCAGGGCCTGGCTTTTATTTTCGCCACCATTGCATCTATCGTGTCAATGCCAATAGTATAATCCGTTAACGGGGTATCCTGCCATTCAGTGTTCCACAGTTTATACAACGGCAATGCTTTCATTTTGCCAAACAGGTCCCAGCAGGCAATGTCAAGCGCACAAACTAAAAAAGGGTTGTTGGGAAAAAGGTGGTGCAGGTAATGCCAGTAACGTTCAGGCTCTGTTAATGCAAACTTTTCAATAAATGTTTTTTTCTTTTCAATATCGTCAATCATCTGTTCAACTGTAATATTGTAGTAGGGTATGGCGGGTGCCTCTCCGTAACCACTCCATGGCCCTAGCTGCAGGCCCACCAAAAGCGATGGCTGGTGCGTTTTAGTTCTGCCGCCCGATATAGTAAAGGGGTATTGAAAAGGCAAATTAAGCGGTTTGGAAAAAACTTTCATTAAGCAGCTTTCAGCAAAAATAAGGGTGGCAGGTGATTAAATGCCGGCAAGATTATAAACTTATCTTTTGCCTCTACTTTCCCCACCTAACCCTTAAATAAAGTGTCTCAGCCAAATGCATTCTATAAAGAAATGTTAATACCAAAACTGCATGAAAGTATCTCGGTAAGTTGCCGTCCCAACTAACGCAGGATGTATATGCAAAAAATGTTAATTAACTTGCCCACCCGCTCAAATATTTGCTACTTGCATCCATGAAAGTAAAAGATAACAACATATTAAGCTGGATATGTGGCGGGGTTATCGCTATTTTTTCTTTTACCTCCTGCGCTGAACATAAAAGTCAAGACAAAAATATGAGTGACGACAGAATTATATTAAATCCAAAATTTGATACAGCCACATTTGCAACAGGTTGTTTTTGGTGCACTGAAGCCATTTTTCAGCGGTTAAAAGGAGTTGAAAAAGTAATAAGCGGGTACGCAGGCGGCCATGTTATTAATCCTACTTATGAAGAAGTATGTTCCGGCGCTACAGGCCATGCCGAAGCCTGCCAGGTTATATACGATCCGTCGCAAATAAGCTTTGATGAATTATTAAAAGTATTTTGGAAAACGCATGACCCTACAACACTTAACAGGCAGGGTAACGATGTAGGCACCCAATACCGCAGCGCCGTATTTTATCACAGTGAATATCAAAAAGAAAGGGCGGAGCATTATAAATCGGTTTTAGATACAAGCGGTATATACAGCAGCCCTATTGTTACTGCTATTGAACCTTTTACAAATTTTTATTCGGCCGAAGGGTATCACCAGGATTACTATAATTCTAACCCCAGTCAAATGTACTGCCGCCTTGTTATACAGCCCAAGGTTGAAAAATTTGAGAAAGTGTTTAAAGACGAATTGAAACCAGGTGCCGGGGAATAGAAGAATGATTTTTATATGGAAAGAGGAATTTAATTTTGCCCCTTTCTCTTTCTGCCTACATTTACCCCATGGCCTCGGAACTTAAATTGGGTGATGCCCTAAAACAATTTCTTGAAAAAAGCAATCTTAAAAACGGTATCCGTGCCGTTCAGATAGAAGGCGTGTGGGAAGAAGTGATGGGGAAAACCATAGCCAGGTACACCGATAAAATACAGATCATTAATCAAACATTATTTATATATACTGCCGTTGGCCCTTTAAAGCAGGAATTACTTTACCAAAAACCCAAAATAATTGAGCGCATCAATGAAGCCCTGGGTGAAAAAGTAATTAAGGAAGTTGTAATTCAGTAGCCGGCACAGATCAATTCATCACCATCTCTCTCGCGTTTTCCAAAGCAGCCGCTGTTGGCCTTTCGCCACTCAGCATTTGTGCAATAGTGGTAATACGTTCGTCCTGCGACAGCAACCGTATGTTTGTTTTTATGGAATGATCTTTTATTTCTTTATATACAAAAAAATGAGCGTCTGCCTTACCTGCTATTTGAGGCTGGTGGGTAATACAAACCATCTGGCGGTTTACTGAAAGGCCTTTCATTATTATGCCCACCTGTCTTGCAGCCTCGCCTGAAATACCGGTATCAATTTCATCAAATATCATTGTGGGCAGGTCAATACGCTCGGCCACCAGCGATTTTATGCACAGCATCAACCTGCTTAATTCCCCGCCGCTTGCCACTTTTCTAACGGGTTCAAAACGGTTACTTTTATTGGCATCAAACAAAAATTCAATTTCGTCAAGCCCGTGATTGTTTAAGTCGCTATCTGCTATGGATACTTTTACCCGCGCGTTGGGCATACCTACCTGTTTAAGCAATATGTTTACCTTATCAGTAAATGGTTCGCTTTGTTTTTTGCGGTTTGATGAAATTTCCTTTGCAAGGGCTGTTGCCTTTTGCAATAAAAGTGCAACCTGTTTTTGTTTGCCCTCAATTTTTTCATCCATGTTTAATACTGCTTGTAATTTTTCTTCCAGGTCTTTTTGTATTTGCAGTAATTGGCTGGTGGTTTGTACACCATGTTTCTTTAGCAGTTTGTAACCCGCCGCAATGCGTTCATTAATCCATTCAATTCTTTGCGCATCAAAATGTATCGCTTCATCAATACTTTCAATTTCGCCCGCTATATCCTGCAACTCAATCTGTGCGCTTTGCATCCGCTGAATAAGGGAAGGAAGGGTGTTATGATAGGATGAATATGTGTTTAATTGATTGATAAGCTGCTTAAGGTGCTGCACAACCGGCTGTTCGCTTTCTTTCAATTCAAAATATACTTTTGAAAGGGTGGTTTTAATACCTTCAGCATTGCTTAATAATTTTAATTCCGCCTCAATATTCTCCAGTTCATTTTCCTGCAGGTTTAATTCTATGAGTTCATCAAAAAGGAATTGAAAATAATCCAGCTCTTTATTAAAGTTATTTTTTTGTTGTTGTAACAGTTCAAGTTCCTTTTTCTCACTTTGCCATTCTTTAAATACTGTTGAATACGTTTTCAGCAGGTCGTTATTGTTTGCCAGCGCATCAAGTACCTTTCGCTGAAAGTCGCTATCACCAACTTCCAGCGTATCAAACTGCTGGTGAAGGTCAACCAGTAAGGAGGCAAGTATTTTTAATTGCTGAAGCGTTGCCGGGGTATCGTTTATAAAAGCTCTTGATTTACCGGACGCTGAAATTTCTCTTCTAATAACCAGTTCATTATCGTCTTCAAGTTCGTTATCGAGGAAAAATTGTTTTACGTCCGCATTATGTTCAACGGCAAAAAAACCCTCTACAAAACACTTTTTATTTGTCTGTAAAAGTGCCGATGAGTCAGCCCTTTCGCCAAGTATAAGGCTTAAGGCCCCAACTAAAATACTTTTGCCCGCACCAGTTTCGCCGGTGATGATATTAAGCTTATCAGAAAATTGAATTTCAATTTCATCTATAATGGCGTAGTTCTGTATATGCAGTTTTTTAAGCATAAGATTGCTGCAAATTAGGTAATTGCTTTATTACCTTGTAAACTGTTGAAAATTATTTTGGAAGACAAAACGGTTAACAGCCCATAGCCCATAATTAAGAAAGATGCAGAACCATTATTAAATTATTCAAACCTTTTTCACTTTTAACCTTTCACCTCACTATTGCCCCTTGCAACGTGCTATTCCTGCTTTTGCTTTTTGATCCAGTGAATCTTTGTATTCATGGTCTTCCATATCAATGCATTTTTGGTAGCACTTAATAGCAAGGTCTTTTTTGCCCTGTTTTTCGTAGATAATGCCTAACTGTAAAGCAGACCGGGCAGCATAATATTCCGGCCTGTCCTGTCCCAGGTTTATGGTGTAGTTGTAATCTTTTATGGCCTCATCATAATTATTCAGGTCGTCGTATATTCTTGCAAGGCGATATACAAATTCAAGCCTGTCTTCTATTCTTACAAAATCGTTAGCGCTTTTCCCCGCCAGCACCCCCAAAGCCTCGTTGTTATATCCTCCATCGCTTAAAACCCGTGCTTTTAAAAGCAACAGGTTGGGAAAGACGCCCGATTCCGCATCTTTGCTGGCTTGCTTGTCTGCATCTGTATCTGTGCTGCCGGTATTTAGCAGTTGTTGCCTGGCGTGTTCCGCACCGCTTAAGTCACCCTGCAAATAATAGCACCAGCTTAATTTTTCACAGGCATCTTTAACATAGAACTTTCCTTTAAAGCGTGTTAGATAACTTTCAAAATAATTAGCCGCTTCTGCTGTTTCAAGGTGGCGCATTTTTATATACCCCATTTCAAAATCCCAAATAGGCGTATTTAAATATTCGGGGGAAGGATTTCTTTGAAGAATGATATTTTTTGCATACTCATTCTCTTTATTATTTAAGGCCAGGTTAGCAGCCATATAGGCCAAAAGATGATTATTTACAAGATCAAGTTTTTTTTGTACAATAAATTGAAAAGCTTCATCCGGTTTATTTTGTATATAAAAAACAATATAGCAATAGTAAAAGCAGGCCTCATTAAAAAAAAGCCTGGCCCAGGGGTCGTTACTGTTCACAAACGACTGCATAATATTAATGCCATCTTTAACGGAGCCTTTGATGCCAAAAATACTGGCAAGCAGTTTATACCCATCCGGAATAACGCCTGCCGCAACCAAAGCCGGCCCATAGATCATATTGTTTGGCGTAAAAGACGGAAAATTTTTCTTATTTTCTTTAATAAGGCCGAATGCTTTTCTAAAATTCAAACCGGCGCTAAAGCGCTCGCCAAACTTTATTTGAACACATGCCTTTTGCAGATACACAATGCTTCGCGCATAATTATAAAATGGCGATGCTTCAGGGCCATCTGAAAGATCGTCAAGGTAATTATCAAAATGCACTTTCCTTATTTTGTATTCAGCAGGGTCTTCATTAAAGAACAGTATATAAAAATCAATATAGCTTTCAAGAAATTCGGGCACAAGGTTGTCCGGGTTTTGCAGTTTTGCCTGGTTTATCAGTTGCCGGCCTGCATTAAGTTTCAGGTTTATAATTTCATGGTAAGCCTGCTCGCAGGTAAGGCTAAAATCAAAAACTTTCCCTGCTTTGCAATTAAAAGCAAGGAAAATAAACGTAAAAATTATGATAAGTCTTCTGAAAATACTCTTCATGTACCCCGAAAATAAAAAAGGATACTGGTTTCAGTATCCTTTATTTTAATTTTATTATCCTTTAACAGATTATTTTACTTCTGTAACGCTGTTTAACTCATCATCAACCAGTATGCGCCCGCAGTTTTCGCACACCATCACTTTTTTACGCTGGCGTATCTCGCTCTGCTTTTGCGGGGGGATTGCGTTAAAGCAACCGCCGCATGCATCGCGCATCACCGGTACTACTGCCAACCCATTGCGGTAGCTTTTGCGAATACGGTCGTAACTGTAAAGCAAACGGTCATCCATGCCTTTGCGCGCTTCCACCGCCAGGTCATTAAAATGGCCCTCTTCCTTAGCTGTTTCAGCAATAATTTTTTCCAGCTCGCCTTTTTTATGATTAAGCACGCTTTCCTTGCTCCCAATTTGTTTTTTAGCCTGCTCAAGCATTCTTGCTTTATCTGCTAATTCTTCATTTGCATCGCGAATATGTTTGTCAGCCAGTTTTGATTCCAGCTGCTGCATTTCAATCTCTTTATTTATGGCTTCAAACTCACGGTTATTTTTTACGCTTTCGCTTTGCTTTTCGTATTTCTTAACCAGCGCCTCAGCTTCTTTAATGGCATTTTTCTTTTGCTCAATAAATTCTGTAATGCCGTTTATCTCTTCTTCAATGCGGTTCTTTCGGCTTGTTAAGCCATGTATCTCATCTTCCAGGTCTTTTACTTCAATGGGCAATTCGCCTTGCAAAACTTTAATTTCATCCAGCTTGCTGTCAATCTTCTGAAGCCTTACCAATGATGAAAGTTTTTCTTCAACAGAATAATCCTTAACTGCTGCCATATTGTAGTTTGTAGTTTATTGTTTTCGTTTCCAGTTACCAGTTTCAAGTAAAGACGTTTTATTCCCCTCTCCCTTACGTTCTTTTGTTCAATCTAAAATCCGCAATATTTTCCTGTCAACCTTAATCTCCCAACTTCTTCCTTAATGACTTATTGACTAATGACCCAATGACTTTTTCTTCCCGTCAACTGTCACCTTTCTTATATAAAATACTCCACCGGGTTTGTTGTTACTTCCGTTTTAAGGACGGCAAAGGTAGGGAATTTCGCTTGTAAAATATCAAAAAGCAAATCTGTCGTGTACTGCTCGCTTTCCCAATGGCCAATGTCGGCAATTACAATGCGCCCATTAGCGTCAAAAAACTCGTGGTACTTTACATCTGAAGTAATATAAATATCTGATCCTGAGCTAATTGCATTATTTATCAAAAAACTGCCTGCACCCCCGCACAAAGCTACTTTTGCAATGGGTTTGTTTAATAATTTGGTGTGGCGTACCACCTTTAACCCGAACGCCAGCTTTAGTTGCTGCAGAAATTGTTCTTCAGGTACCGGGCTGGGTAGTTGCCCAACCATACCGCTGCCCACCTGTGGGTAGTTGTTAGCCAAGGCGACAACATCATAAGCTACCTCTTCGTAAGGATGGTTTTTTAGCAGGGCTGAAACAATATTGCCCTGCAGGTAAGCCGGGAATACTGTTTCTATTTTTATCTCCTTCTCCTCGTGCCGTTCGCCTTTTTCACCCACGTATGGGTTTGCGTTGGCATTGCCTTTAAAGGTGCCTGTACCCTCTGCATTAAAGCTGGTTTCGCTGTAATTGCCAATATTGCCGCCGCCGGCCTCAAAAAGCGCTGCACGAACCCTTTCGGCATGTGCTACGGGCACAAAGGTGAATAACTTCATTAATTCGCCGGTTTTGGGGGCTAAAATGCGGCGGTTTATCAATCCCAGTTTATCGGCTATTTTATTGTTTACGCCATGTAAAACATTATCAAGGTTAGTATGTACAGCATAAATGGCAATATCATTCTTAATGGCAGCGATAACAGTTTTCTCTACATAGTTTCGCCCGGTAATTTTCTTTAAGCCGCCAAAAATAATAGGATGGTGCGCTACCACCAGGTTGCAGTTTTTTTTCCTCGCCTCGTTTATCACTTCTTCTGTGGCATCCAGGGTGCAAATAATACCCGTACAATCCCAGGCCGTGTTACCAGTTAATAAACCTGCATTGTCGTAGCTTTCCTGGTAGGTTGGGGGAGCGGTTTTTTCAAGTATATCTATAACATCAATAATTTTCATACCGTCAAAGTTATAGTTCTTTAAAACATAGATTTGTATTTACAAATTCCATTGACTTTTGTTTTAAAATGAATGTAGTATAAATGTCATCATCCTTCCTAAACTATAACGGCAAACTTTACCCGGCAGATAAATTACTTATCTCCCCAAATAACCGTTCTTTCAGGTATGGTGATGGTTTTTTTGAAACGATAAAGATGATGAATGGAAAAATATTATTACGCAGCCTTCATTTTGAGCGCCTGTTCTCTTCTCTTGAAACCCTGCAATTTGATAAGCCAAAACTTTTTACAGCGGATATGCTTGAACAACAGATTACAGAACTTGCTGTAAAAAATAAACATACTTTATTAGGCAGGGTGCGGTTGATGGTATTCAGGGGTGATGGCGGTTTGTATGACACGGAGGATAACCATCCCAATTACCTTATTCAAACCTGGGAGATGAGTGCGGCTAATAACAAGCTGAACGAAAATGGTTTGATGGTTGATATTTTTCCGGATGCCAGGAAAGCGTGCGACAAATATTCTGCTGTTAAGAATAATAATTACCTGGGTTATGTAATGGCTGCTTTATGGGCAAAAAAATATAAGTTAAATGATGCGCTTGTACTTAACAGCAACGACAGGATTGCAGATGCTACCATCGCAAACGTGTTCATCATAAAAGACGGCATTATTAAAACGCCGGCATTGACGGAAGGCTGCGTTGCCGGAGTAACGCGCAGATACATACTGCAATGTTTGCGAAAAGAAAGCATACCGGTTGAGGAAGCAGCTATAACATTGGAAGATATCGCTGACGCATCAGAAATATTTTTAACTAACGCGGCTTATGGAATGCGGTGGGTTGCAAGTTGTGGCAAGAATAATTATATACAAAAAGCAACGTCATTGTTGTACCAAAAGTTTATTGAGCCACTGTATAAGGGTCATTGAGCGATTGGTCATTAGGTCATTGGCCGTTGAGTCATTAATTGGTGTAATTCGCCTTAATTCGTGTTTAAAATTTTAATTCGTGTCTGTGTATATTCGTGTTATGAAATGTCTTATCATCCGCTTTTCATCTATTGGCGATATTGTGTTAACCACTCCTGTTATACGCTGTATAAAACAACAGGTTGAGGGCGCGGAGGTTCATTTTCTTACAAAGCGTTCATTCAAAACTGTTACCGAAAACAACCCTTATATTGATAAGTTTTTTTATTACGATAATAACTTGCCGGAGTTAATTGGCTTGTTAAAACTTGAAGAATACGATTATATCATTGACCTGCATAAAAATATCCGCTCGCTGCGTATAAGGCTTGCGTTAGATGTTAAAACATTATCTTACAAAAAGGAAAGTGCCGCAAAATTTCTTCTTACAAAATTTCATATCAACCGTATGTCCGGTAGGCATATTGTTTTGCGCAGCCTTGATGCCGTGGCTTCTGTTGGGGTGAAGGATGATGGCGGAGGCCTTGACTATTTTATATCTAAACAAGATGAAGTGAGTGTGAGCGACCTGCCCTTATCCCACGCAATGGGTTATGTAGCTATCGTTATAGGTGCATCTTATTATACAAAAAAACTGCCCGTTTATAAGTTACAGGAATTGTGCGCTAAAATAGACCACCCAATAATTTTGGTTGGAGGAAAGGAGGACATACCCGAAGGCGATGCGGTGGCAGCCGTTAACCCAATAAGAATTTACAATGCCTGCGGAAAATTTACTTTAAATGCATCGGCGGATATTGTGCGTAAAGCACGCGTAGTAATTTCCCACGATACCGGCCTGCAATATATTGCCTGCGCGTTTAATAAACCTGTTATTGCAATATGGGGCGGCACCTCACCCAAATTAGATGTAGAGCCGTTTTATGGCTCACGTTTCTTGGCCTCATCAAATAAAATAATGTACAAAAATATGATTGTACCGGGGCTGCCCTGCCAGCCATGTTCAAATTTCGGCACCCACACATGCCCCAGGAAACATTTTAAATGTATGAAACTGCAGGATATAGAAGCCATTGTAAACGCAGTTACAGGGTATGTAAAATAATAATTTTTTCACGCGAAGACGCAAAGTAAAAATTGTATATGTTTTATTCCTGCCTTTGTTGACGTTTTCACCAACAAAGAATATATTACAAATGCCCTGAAATTCGATGTTGGTGAAAACACCGACATCGGCGTAAAAAATATTTAAAGATTAAATGCCGGATCGTCATGCCCCGCGAGGCGGGACATGACGGCACCTTACAGTTTTGGCAGAACTCAGATAATTATGATCTTCCGAACACCAACGAATGCGCAAGAATTGTATGTGTTTTATTAAGCTTTGCGCCTTTGCGTCTTTGTGTGAAACCTGCATTTCTCAAGTAATAAAATAAAAATGCCTGCAATAATTAAACTGCAGGCACCTTTACTCAAAAAAGCAATTATAATGTTTTCAACACATCATTCATATTTCTAACTGCCTCAGCACTCTTGTTGAATAAGGCTTGCTCTTCCTCATTCAAACCAAGATCAACAATTTTTTCCCATCCGCTCTTGCCAATAACCACCGGCACCCCAAGGCATATATCTTTTTGGCCATATTCGCCATCAAGCGCCACACAGCAGGAAATAAGTTTCTTTTCATCTCGGATAATGCTCTCCACAAGCGATGCTCCTGCGGCGCCAGGTGCATACCACGCAGAAGTGCCTATCAATTTGGTTAAAGTAGCGCCGCCCACCATGGTATCGGCAATAATTTCTTTTTGCTGGTTTTCGCTTAAGAACTTTGTAACCGGTACGCTGTTCCAGGTAGCAAGGCGTATCAGCGGTATCATAGTAGTGTCACCATGGCCGCCCACTACAATGGCATTAAGGTCGGCGGGGCTGCAATCTAATTGCTGGCTCAGCTGGTACCTGAAACGGGCACTGTCTAAAGCGCCACCCATGCCTATAATGCGGTTTTTAGGTATTTTGGTAGCAGTAAGAGAAAGGTAAGTCATCGTATCCATCGGGTTGCTGATGATAATAATGATAGCATCCGGTGAATTCTGCAAAATATTTTGAGTAACACCCCGTACAATACCCGCGTTTACGCCAATCAGCTCTTCGCGGGTCATTCCCGGTTTGCGGGGCAGTCCCGATGTTATAACCACTACGTCGGAACCGGCTGTTTTTGAATAATCGTTGGTGCTTCCGGTAATTTTAGTATCAAAGCCAAGCAGGGCCGCGGTTTGCATCATATCCTGCGCCTTACCTTCCGCAATACCTTCTTTAATGTCTAACAAAACAAGCTCCTGGCAAAGTTCTTTACGGGCAATGTTATCAGCACAGGTTGCACCTACGGCGCCTGCGCCTACTACGGTAACTTTCATATAAACAATATTTAACCCCTCTTATAAAGCAAGGCGGGGATGTTGAAAATTTATTTGCGGTGCAAAGGTAAGGGAGTGAGCTATATAGTTCTTTTGATAAAGGCCAATATTTAGGAATGATCTGTTTATACTTACCCTGTTATCCTTATGTAGGCTTCTTGTTTATCAGGTTTGCGAGCGTATCGGGGTCTGTGCCTTGTTCAAAGGACTGGACAAACTTGCCTTTTTTATCGTAAACAGCTATAAAGGGTGTAAATCGTACTTTATAATAATTTGGTATAAAATATTGTGGGTCTCTGCCAAAATAGAAATTTGTAAATCCCTGCAATTTATAATTCTCAATGAATTTTTTTATTTCCGGCACCGAAAAATAGCTGACCCATATAAATGTTGCGCTCTTCAGCTTGTCAATATTAGTGGCCATTTCCTGTGCGGCAAGCTGGCAATGTCCGCACTCCGGGCTGAAATAAATAATTACAACCGGTTTCTTTTTAGGTATTTCGGCATTGGTTAGCCAGGTACTGTCTGCCTGCATTATTTTAAAAGGAGGTATAGTACTTTTTTTATAAAGGGGTATTGAATCATCGGGCTTGGTTTGCGAGTAGCCTGTAAAAGCAATTGCTGCAAGTAACGATATAAAAACAATTTTTTTCATGGATCAAGTTTATAAATAATTGATGGGTAAAGATAAAGGAGTATTTTAATACTACAAGACTACCCGGAAATTTAGCAAATTGTTTCAATTACAACGATTCACGCATGGTTAAATAGAAGGGTATCGCTATATGTTCTGCGGATTTTTTCAGGATCAATTCTGCGGTTTTCTCGCCCATTAATTGAAAATCCGTTGAAATGGTGGTAATGCCGTTTAAGATGATCTTTTTCAGGGGTGTTTCGTTGTAGGATATTACGCCCACCTGGCTGCCTACTTTCATATTTGAAGCGAGTATTTTTTCTATCAGCATCACAAGGTCGTTCTCCATAAGGCTTATATAAACAACGCCCTCTTCAATAGTTTCATTCTCCATATTTTTCACTACTGAATAATTGAAGGCATATTGCCTGCAAAACCTGTTGAAGCCTTTTATTATTTCCTTGGGGTGATAAGTATATTCAGGGAAAATGATCTTTATTGTATGGTACTTGCTTAGTTTTTCAAGCGCCTGTTCCAGCGCTTCATAAATATCTTTTTCAAAGTTTTCATATACGGCGCCATAAGTACCCCCAACACCCGGGATCAATTTATCCATCAACACCAGCTTATCTTTTGGAATGGAATTAATGACCTCGTGTACATTTTCGCCGCCTTCCAAAAAATGCGGGATAATAACATAATGGGTATAATCGTCTTTACGGTTATTGAGCAATTTTTTAAATAAGGCAAAATCATTGTTGTAAATGTAAAAATCTATCGCAGCGTTTTCTCCCAACGCTGCTACAAAAGCATCATAAATTATTTTTTTATGCGTGCTTAGTTTGTTAAACAGCAAGAACACTCTTATGCTTTGCTTAAACCCTGTTTTGGTAACAAAATACCCTTTGCCCGGAACAGAGCCAATGATACCCATATTCTTTAAATGGCGGTAAGCCCTTTCGGCTGTATCCCTTGCTATTTCCAGTTCGTAGCTAAGGTCATTTATGGAGGGCAGCAAATAATCTTTTGTTATCCTGCCTGTTTCAATGGCCTTTAAAATTGAGTTGGTTATTTGTATATATTTTGGTGTGATAGACTGCTCATCTATAGTTACAAGCGTATATATATTTTCAGATGGCATGCAGGAAGTTTTCAGTTTTCAGTTTCCAGTTTCCAGTTTATTTTACATTGCAAACCTAAATTATTTTGTTATAGATTTTTCCTAAAACAGCTTTTTGCTTCGTACCCCGTACTTTGTACTTCGTACTTAAATCTGCAATCACCTCATCTAATATAATATCCTTCTTATAACTAGAAACTGGAAACCAGAAACTTATTCCCAGCATAGTGCATGATGGTTTAATAAAAACTACTCTTTATTTTTAAACCTTTATTTTTATACTTGCTGTAATTTGACTCTCTTTAAAACGTTGCCATGAAAAGATTGTTTTGTTTTTTAGTGGTTATGCAAATGCTTTGCATAATAAGTTCAGCCCAGGTAAAAGTGCAAAACCTGCTTTGTGAAAATCTTGTAAACCCAATTGGATTAGATATTTCGCAGCCTCGTTTTAGCTGGCAACTTGCTTCAGATGCAAGAGGGGTAACGCAAACAGCTTACGAAATAAAGGTTAGTACCAATATTTCGCCGCTGCGGAAATTTACAAATTTTATCTGGAGTACAGGTAAGGTGATGTCAGACTCATCGGTGCATGTTACTTACACAGGTGCAGCATTGCAATCTGGCAAGAAATATTATTGGATGGTACGGGTTTGGGATAACGAGGGGAAGCCTTCAGAATGGAGCGACCTGGCCTGGTGGCAAACAGCCTTGTTGCATACGGGCGACTGGAAAGCTAAATGGATAGAAGTGGCACAGGAAGACTCTATATTGCGCCCCAGCCCGCTGCTGCGGAAACAATTTAGCACGGGTAAACAAATTAAGTCTGCTACCGCATACATTACTTCGCACGGTTTATACGAGGCGCAAATAAACGGCCAGCGTGTTGGCGACGCTTATTTAACACCGGGATGGACGAGCTATAATAAAAGACTGCAATACCAGGTGTACGATGTTACCGATCTTGTAAAAACGGGAAGCAATGCCATTGGGGTTACACTCGGCAGCGGGTGGTACAGGGGGTACATTGGTTTTTCAGGCCAGCAGAATTTTTATGGCAAAAAACTCGCCTTATTATTTCAGCTTAATATTACTTATGCTGATGGCAGTATCGCGACTGTAGTTTCTGATGAAACATGGAAATCATCTACTGGCCCTATCCGCAGTTCTGAAATTTATAACGGCGAGTCTATTGATGACAGGGAAATAAAACAGGGATGGGCATTGTCCGGTTATGATGATTCAAAATGGAGCAGTGTAAAAGTGGATAGCTTCAAAAATGATATCCTGGTTTCTACTTATAATGAACCTGTAAGAAAGCATGAGACTTTTAAAGCCATTCATGTTTTTAAAACTCCGGCGGGAGAGCAGGTGATTGATTTCGGCCAAAATCTTGTTGGCTGGGTTGTAATAAAGGCCAAAGGAAATGCAGGAGATAAAATAAAAGTGTGGCATGCAGAAGTGTTAGATAAAAGCGGTAATTTTTATACCACTAATTTACGGGCGGCCAAAGCAGAAGATGAATATACACTGAGCGGAAATGGCGAAGAAACCTTTGAGCCTCATTTTACTTTTCATGGTTTTAGGTATATAAGAATTGAGGGCTACCCCGGCGAAATAAACCCGGATGATTTCACTGCTGTTACACTCTATTCTGATATGAGGCCAACCGGCAGTTTTACTTCTTCCAGCGCAATGATCAATCAATTGCAGCATAACATTCAATGGGGGCAAAGGGGAAATTTTCTTGATGTGCCAACGGATTGCCCTCAAAGGGATGAACGCCTTGGATGGACAGGCGATGCACAGGTTTTTTCCCGCACAGCCACCTTTAATATGAATGTAAATAACTTTTTTTCCAAATGGCTGAAAGATGTTGCGGCAGACCAGTTTGACAACGGCTCAGTTCCTTTTGTTATTCCGAATGTTCTTGGCGCGGGCGCGGGTGGTAGCACTGGCTGGGCTGATGTATGTACCATTATTCCATGGAATATGTACCTGGCATACGGTGATAAAAAAATATTGGAGAACCAATATACCAGTATGAAGGCCTGGGTTGATTATATGCAAAATAGCAGTAAAAGTGATCTTTGGAATACAGGCTTTCATTTTGGCGACTGGTTGTTTTATCGCCCCGAAGATGATAACGATGGCAGGGCGGCAGTAACCAACAAATATTTAATAGCGCAATGTTTTTACGCACGTTCAACGCAGCTATTGATCAATGCAGCAACCGTGCTTGGTAAAACGGATGATGTAAATACTTACACCCAATTACTGCATAAAATTAAGAGCGCTTTTATGAATGAGTATGTAACGCCCAATGGTGGCCTTGTTTCTGGCACGCAAACGGCCTATGTGCTTGCATTAAACTTTGATATGCTTCCTGAATCATTAAGAAACCAGGCCGCAGCGAGGCTTGCAGAAAACGTAAAAAGTTATGGCAACCATCTTACCACAGGCTTTTTAGGCACACCTTATTTATGCCATGTTTTATCACGGTATGGTTACACAGATGTGGCTTATAAATTATTATTACAGGATACCTATCCTTCATGGCTTTACCCCGTAAAAATGGGTGCGACAACCATTTGGGAAAGATGGGATGGCATTAAACCTGATAGTAGTTTTCAAACCCCGGGTATGAATTCATTCAACCATTATTCTTACGGCGCCATCGGCGATTGGATGTACAGGTCTGTTGCAGGTATAGATACTTATGATGACGGGCCTGGCTATAAACATATAAAAATAATGCCGCATCCCGGTACGGGGTTAACAAGCGCCGCGGCTAACCTGCAAACATACTATGGCAATGTAAGCAGCGGCTGGAAAATGGATAATGGCAACTTAACATTAGATGTTGAAATACCTGCCAATACTACTGCCAGCATCTATGTTCCCGCGGCGAGTGCGGGTGCGGTTACCGAAGGTGGCGTTGCTGTGGCATCTTCAAAAGATATCCAGGTAACAGGAACAGAGAATGGGTATGTAGTTTTAAAAGCAGGTTCAGGGAAATTCCATTTTGAGGTGAAGAAATAGAGAGAAGTCAGTAAAGTCAGAAAGTCCGGAAGTCAGTAAAGTCGGAAAGTCAGAAAGTCCGGAAGTCGGAAAGCCGGAAGAAAAAGCCTGGGAATTTTTAAATAAGAAGATTAGCAGCTAAGAAAAGGGAAACTTATTAGCAATGTATTATTCTTTCTTCCGGACTTTCGGACTTCCGGACTTCCGGACTTATTAAAATAAACAACATGCAAATACTGTTTGGCATTATATTTCATTTTATCGGCGGCTTTGCCTCGGGCAGTTTCTATATGCCCTATAAAAAAGTAAAAGGCTGGCATTGGGAGAGTTATTGGATCGTAGGCGGCTTGTTTTCCTGGCTTATTGTGCCGCCATTGGCCGCATGGCTCACCATTCCGGGCTTTGCTGATATTATTCGTAACACTCCCGGTGATGTAATAAGATACACTATTATGTTTGGGGTGTTATGGGGCATAGGCGGGCTTACCTACGGTTTAGGGGTGCGTTACCTTGGCATGTCGTTAGGCAATTCTGTTGTACTGGGGTTTTGCTCTGCTTTTGGCGCATTGGTTCCATCCATCTATTATAACATCGTTCATACCCCTGGTAAAACCACCTTTAATGATCTCTTGACCACAAATTGGGGGCGTATTGTATTGGCAGGGGTTATAGTTTGTTTACTGGGTATTTATATCTGTGGCAGGGCGGGGATGTTAAAAGAAAAGGAGTTGTCGCAGGAGGAAAAGAAAAAAAGCATAGCTGAATTTAGCCTGGTGAAGGGATTAATTGTCGCTGTTATCTCAGGCATATTAAGTGCCTGTTTTAATTTTGGCATTGAAGCTGGTAAACCGATGGCAGAAGTTGCCAATAATATTTGGAAGGCAGCGCATCCTTTAGAGCATGGAAACTTTATTTTCCAAAACAATGTAACTTATGTGGTCCTTTTGTGGGGCGGGTTAGCCACTAATTTTATATGGTGCATGATATTGAATGCACGCAATAAAACATTCGGGGATTACACAAACAGTAAAACACCGCTTACTAAGAATTATATTTTTTCTGCTCTCGCGGGAACTACCTGGTTTTTACAATTCTTTTTTTATGGTATGGGGGAAAGCAAATTGGGCAATGGTGCCAGTTCATGGATACTGCACATGGCATTCATCATCCTGGTAGCCAATATGTGGGGTATTGCACTGCATGAGTGGAAAGGGGTAAGTAAAAAAACGCGGACAACCATAACGATAGGCATTTTAACTATTTTCCTTTCCGTGCTGCTGGTAGGATATGGCAACTATTTAAAACCTTAGGGGTAAGAGAGCAGAGACGCCCCTGATACCCCTCCCCTAAAGGGAGAAGAGAAAAAAAACATGTATGTATCGTATGCAAATTATAGACAGGTAATTGACTTGGGACATCCCCGTCCGAACGGTCATCCGGGCGGGCCTCTCCGGGCGGAGAGGGAACGAGGGTGAGGCGATAAAAAAATTATAATGAAAGAATATAATTTATGAAAAACGATCAGTTTTCAGGTATCCAATACCCCCCATCAGGCCAGCCCGGACCGGTACGGACGGGGGATGGGGGCCCGGCATTTAAACACGTGAGTTATTTATGGGACGATGCCAAAGCTGCAGACCTGGCTGATGATGAAGTGGGTTTACTCGTATATCGTTCAAACCTTCTGGGTGCAGACCTTAGATTAACTAATTATGGCGGTGGCAACACTTCCTGCAAAGCGATGGCAAAAGATCCGTTGACCGGTAACGAAACGGAAGTAATGTGGGTAAAGGGCAGTGGTGGCGACCTTGGCACCATGAAAAGAAACGGCCTTGCGGCATTATATGTTGACCGGTTGAAGTCGCTAACCAAAGTTTATCGCGGTATTGAGCACGAAGATGAAATGGTTGAATTGTTCAATCACTGTATTTACGATCTTAACTCAAAAGCGCCTTCAATTGATACGCCTTTACACGGGTTTCTTCCATTTAAACATATTGACCACCTGCATCCCGATGCGGCTATTGCAATAGCTGCTGCAAAGGATGGAAAAAAAATAACGAAGGAACTATTTAATGGAAAAATAGGTTGGGTTGAATGGCAACGCCCCGGTTTTGACCTGGGTTTGAAATTAAAACAATGCCTTGATGAAAACCCCGGCATACGCGGGATCATGCTTGGCTCACATGGTTTGTTTACATGGGGCGATACTGCCTATGAGAGCTATATAAACACATTGGAAGTAATTGAAATTTGTGCGCAGTACCTGGAAGATAATTATGGCAAAAAAAGCCCCGTTTTTGGAGGCCAAAAAATTGAATCATTATCCAAAGGACAAAGGCTGCAAAAGGCATCGGCACTTGCACCAATATTAAGAGGGCTTTGCTCTGGCTTCCCCCCACCGGGGGGACGGGAGGGGGGCTTCATGATTGGTCATTTTACTGACGATGAACGGGTACTACAGTTTATCAATTCAAATGATCTTGTCAGGTTAGCCTCAATGGGCACCAGTTGCCCTGATCATTTTTTAAGAACCAAGATAAGCCCGCTCGTGCTCAATCTACCTGTTGATGAAGACATGGCAAACACAGCCGCGATAAAAGAAAAGGCCGCATTGCAGTTTGAAGAATACAGGCAGATGTACGCAGATTATTACAATACTTGTAAACACGCGAACAGCCCTGCCATGCGCGACCCAAACCCGGTGGTAATACTTTATCCCGGCATTGGCATGTTTACGTTTGCAAAAGATAAGCAAACAGCCAGGGTAGCATCCGAGTTTTATATAAATGCCATCAATGTAATGAAGGGCGCGGAAGCAGTAAGCGAATACACTGCATTGCCAAGACAGGAGGCATTTAATATAGAATACTGGTTACTGGAAGAAGCCAAATTGCAGCGCATGCCAAAACCAAAAGCCTTAAGCGGCAGGGTTGCATTGGTAACCGGCAGCGCAGGGGGTATAGGTAAAGCAATCGCTAAAAAATTTGCCAATGAAGGCGCCTGTGTGGTGATAAATGATAATGATGCGCAAAGGCTTTCGCACGCCATGGAAGAATTTAACAGGGAATATGGCAAAGATGTTTTTACAACGGCTTTGCTTGATGTAACTGATGGTTCAACTATCCATAAAGCCTTTGCAACTGCTTCGTTGTTTTTTGGGGGTGTTGACATAATAGTTAATTGCGCAGGCATCTCTATTTCAAAACCAATTGAAGAACATACAGAAAAGGATTGGGATCTGCTATTTGATATACTGGTGAAGGGCCAGTTTTTAGTAACACAGGCGGGAGTGGAGACCATGCGTAAACAGGGCTTTGGCGGAGACGTGCTGAATATAGTAAGCAAGAATGCATTGGTAAGCGGCCCTAACAATGCAGGATACGGTAGCGCTAAAGCTGCACAATTGCATTTGAGCAGGCTAAACGCCTCAGAATTGGGCAAAGACCATATTCGGGTGAATGTGGTAAACCCTGATGCTGTAATATCCGACAGTAAAATATGGGCCGGCGCATGGGCCGAAGGCAGGGCAAAAGCTTACGGCGTAACTGTTGAAGAACTGCCTGCCTACTATGCAAAACGTACTTTATTGAATGAAATAATTTTACCAGAAGATATTGCTAATGCCTGCCTTGTGTTTGTGGGTGGGTTATTGCATAAATCAACAGGCAATATATTAAATGTGGATGGCGGGGTTGCCATGGCTTTTGTAAGATAGTAGAACCTTTAGTTTTAAACATTTTCACGTTTCACCTTTCACGTTTGACGAAAACGAACTTGACTCACAAACCTTTGCTTATGCTGCGCATTGCTTTTAAAATGAAATTATTCGCAGGCTGTACGGATGAATACAAAAGACGGCATGATGAGCTATGGCCGGAACTGAAGGCTTTATTGAAAACTTCAGGGATAAGCGAATACTCGATATTTTTAGATGAGGAGACGAATATTTTATTCGGGTACCTGCATATAGAAGACAAACAATTATTAGAAAGTTTGCCCGGTAACTCCATAATGCAAAAGTGGTGGGGCTACATGAAAGATATTATGCAGACCAATGAAGATAATTCACCTGTAAATTTTCCGTTGAAAGAAGTTTTTTATTTACCGTAAAAAGAATGCCTGTTGTATGCGATCAAAAATTATTATATGTATTTTTTTGTTTGTTGCAGTAATAGCAAATGCGCAAAATAAAGTTATTCAGCTTTACCCGGGTGCAGCGCCGGGATCAGAGAACTGGAACTGGCAGGAGAAGGAGAACGACTCAAATATGATTCACACCAAAATCGTCTATAATGTTGTTCAGCCTACGTTAACTGTTTTTCCTCCTGATGAAGGTACAGCCAACGGAACGGCAGTTGTTATTTGCCCCGGCGGCGGTTTTCATATACTATCTATTAACAGCGAGGGTAATGATGTTGCAAAATGGCTGAATAAAAAAGGCGTAACCGCTTTTGTGCTCAGGTACCGTCTTTTGCACAGCGTTTCAGATGATCCTGTAAAAGAATTGATGTCAACTTTGGGTGGTGACCGCACAAAATTTAATGAATCTGTTGCACCGGTAGTTGCACTGGCTACCGTTGATACAAAAACTGCAATGGCCTATGTACGGCAGCACGCCGCTGATTACGGCATATCGCCAAAACGTATTGGGCTAATAGGCTTTTCTGCCGGCGGAACTTTAACTGAAGCAGTTGCTTTTGATTATACGCCGGATACACGTCCCGATTTTGTTGCGCCTATTTATGCTTATGTGCCCGACGCACAAAAAAAAGATGTGCCGAAAGATGCACCGCCGATGTTTATTGCAGCTGCGTCTGACGATCAGTTGGGGCTTGTTCCCAGCAGCCTGGAACTATATACTAAATGGCAGGCTGCAGGCAAACCCGTAGAAATGCATCTTTATACAAAAGGCGGCCATGGTTTTGGTTTGCGCCAGCAGAGGTTAACGTCTGATACCTGGATCGACCGGTTTGGTGACTGGCTGAATCAATTAGGCTTGCTTGTGCCTGAAGGGCTTACTCCGCAACAGCTTGCCGCGTACAAAAGAGTGCAGGAAGACAGGTTGCCCGGCAGGGACTGGCCTAATTTAAAAAGGTTTGCGGATGACGATAAAAATTTAGCGATGGCGGCATCAAAAGAACACCGCGTTGTTTTTATGGGTAATTCCATCACTGAAGGATGGGGCAGGTTAGACCCTGATTTTTTTGCAGGAAAACCATACGTTAATCGCGGCATTAGCGGCCAAACCACACCGCAAATGCTGTTGCGTTTCAGGCAGGATGTAATTAACCTTAAACCGGCTGTTGTAGTTATTCTTGCGGGAACGAATGATATTGCAGGCAATACCGGCCCTGCTACACTTGAACAAATTATTGCTAATATTATTTCCATGTGCGAATTGGCAAAAGCCAATAAAATTCATGTGGTGCTTTCTTCAATACTTCCTGCATTTGATTATCCCTGGAGACCCGGGCAGGAGCCAGCTGAAAAAATAGTTACGCTTAACAGCATGGTAAAAGATTACGCTGCGAAGAATGGTTTTGTTTATCTCGATTATTTTTCTGCTATGGTGGATGCAAGAAAAGGATTGCCAAAAGAATTATCCGGTGATGGTGTGCATCCAAACCTCGCGGGATACAAAATAATGGAACCACTTGTTGAAAAGGCCATTGCCCAGGCATTGAAATAAGAGACGGGTACAATAATAAAATAAACAAACCCCATTGGTTTTTGCCAATGGGGTTTATCATACTCCGTAATTATATTAACGTTGTGGCTTTTTGTTTGTCGTGTCTTTCTTAATCTGGGGCTTAGGTTTAGTCACGGGCTTAACCACAGGTGTTGTGCTGGTGTTAGTTGCTTTCGGTACCGGCTTTTTTACTACTCTGTGTGTTGATTTTGTAGTATCAGTTTTTGGCGTGTGGCTTACCGGTTTAGTAACTACCTTATTATTGTTATTAACAACTGTTTTTCTCTGGTTGTTGTTTATTACCGTTTTATTGCTATTTATTACAGTTGTATTGTTTTTTACAACATGAATATTATTTACCACTGTTTTATTCACCACAGTTGTTTTATTAACAACAGGGCGGTAAATATTAATAGTGTTGTTGACTACAGTAGCACCACTTGGCCTTGCTGCATTATTTACAACGTACGTATTTATCTTCGTGTGTGTAACGTTTTCAACTTCCGTTCTTTGAGGCCCGCCAATTACAACGGTGTGGTAGCTATTATTATGAACATTATTTATAATGGTAGTATTATTAATAATAGTAACATTCCTGGTTGGGGCTATGTAGTAACGGCTAATATATGGGTGCGTAATGTACTGCGGAGGCACAAATGTCCATCTTTCTGCAGGTATTTCGCTGCCAAAATTAATGCCTATTCCAATTGTTAAGCTTGGCGTTAAAGGGGCCCAGCCATATACATCGTTACTCCTGCGCCAGCTTACCCATGCAGGCCCCCATTCATAACCGGGTACCCAAAAATATCCGCCGTATGCAGGATCATAATCCCATCTGCCATAGTGAAAAGTTGCCCATCCCCACCTGTACCTTGAAACCCATGTCCAGCCATCTTCTGTATATACCCAATGGCCCCTTGTGCGGTAAGGAACAAAACCGGGCGCATTTGCTACCCAAACCTGGCCATATGTAGGATGATAAACCCACCTGCCATAGTTCATTAAATTCTCATGGAAAACTGAAAAGGTAACGTCGGTACTTACTACTACCTGCGCTTTTGCCGTGTCCGTATTTACAATCATTATAACTGTAAAAATGGAGATAATAAGTATTTTTAGCGATTTCATAATTGTGTTTTTAATTAATAAAATTGTTTTGAAGGTATATGCGCATCCTTGTGAAAAAACCGCGCCAACTTACTTTTTTTTGATCAGTAAAAAGAAAATTGACTGTAATAAGCTTATTATTATAAGATAGATTGTTGTTTGTCAATTAAATTTAATGGTGTTTTATCCTTTTGCATAGGTTTAACGATGTTTCTTCTTTTATTATGCAGCAGCAAATGTATGGAAAATAAAAAAGAGGAGTATTTCTGCCCCTCTTTTATTTATTCCTGGGATGCTCAAATATCTATTGAACATGAAAATCAACCTCGGTGTTTCCCCACATCAGCGCCACTTTGCCGCTTTTATCAATAGTAAAGGTCATGCGCTCCATAAATGCAGGAGATTTTCCAGGTTTTACCATTACCCTCAACACGTCGTCAGTTTGCTTATAGGAGAATGCACCCCATGTTTTCCAGGTCTTATTAAAAATGATCGTCCATTGATTATCACCTGATATAGAATAAAGCCCATATTTACCTGCGGGTAATTTTTGCCCTTCAATCATTACGTCTTTATTTATCTCAAACACGGTGGCTTCGTTTGCGCCTGTACGCCATACCTTGCCGGCCATTGGCTCTACATCTTTGCCCATAGTTCTGCCTTTAAGGGCAGGCTGGCTGTAATTAATAGTGATAGTTACGCCCTTGCTCGTGGTTTGCGTTACCTCGGCTGGCGGGCTGGCCCTTTTTAATCTTTGTTCTGCATTATCACCGGGAGAACCCTGTGCGTGTACCTGTGCAGCGAAAGTTACCAATAAAAAAAGTAAAGTAAAAGTGAGCAACTTCTTCATAAATAATAAATTTTAGTTTTCTCAAAGTTGCGCATAAAAAAGATGAGAGCAATATTTTTTTGTACAGGCGGTCACGGATATTGCGCAAGATTGTCTGTTCACCGTTTCAAAGATCAATAGTTTTTAAATTTTCCGGTTTAATTTTCTTTTTTCTATATTTATTTTTTGGCTACAATTATTTAATATGAAAAAATTATTTCTTTTCTTTTCGTTAATGGCTGTGTTGTTTTCCCATGCGCAAAATAATTATGTAAAACCAACTGATAGCCTGGTGTTAAAGAAACTGGGCATGTGGCAGGATATAAAATTTGGCCTGCTTATGCATTGGGGCACTTACAGCCAGTGGGGTATTGTTGAAAGCTGGAGCATTTGCCCGGAAGACGAAGGCTGGACACAACGCCGCGGCCCTTATGCTAAAAATTATTTTGAATATGTAAAAGCGTATGAAAACCTGCAAACCACTTTTAACCCAACAAAGTTTGATGCGGCTAAATGGGCAGAAGCTGCCAATGATGCGGGCATGAAATACGTTGTGTTTACTACAAAACACCATGACGGTTTTTGTATGTTTGATACTAAACAAACTGATTATAAGATCACATCTGCCAAAACACCATTTTCAACCGACCCCAGGAGCAATGTTACAAAGGAAGTATTTGATGCATTCAGGAAGAAAGGTTTTATGATAGGCGCTTATTTCTCTAAGCCGGACTGGCACAGCGAAAATTTTTGGTGGCCATACTTTCCCCCAAAGGACAGGAATGTGAATTATGATTTGAAAAAATACCCGGAACGGTGGAATGCATTTAAACAATACACCTATGATCAGATTGAAGAACTGATGGCCGGCTATGGCAAAGTTGATATTCTTTGGCTCGACGGCGGTTGGGTAAGGCCTGCTTCCAGCATTAGCAAATCTGTTGATTGGGAGCAGGGCATTCCCAACGGGCAGGATGTGGATATGAAAAAGATAGCCGCAATGGCAAGACAACATCAACCCGGATTATTAGTTGTTGACAGGTCAGTTGGCGGCGAGTTTGAAAATTATCAAACACCCGAACAAACAGTGCCGGGCAAGCCATTGGATTATCCCTGGGAAACCTGTTTAACCATGGGCAATTCGTGGAGCTATGTGCCAAACGATACCTATAAATCAACTAACCAGCTTATTCACCTGCTGGTGAAGATCGTTTCAAGGGGCGGTAATTTTTTATTGAATGTAGGCCCCTCACCTGAAGGCGACTGGAGCGATACTGCCTATAGCCGCTTAAAAGAAATAGGGGTGTGGATGAAAGTGAATGGCGAAGCTATTTATAACAGCAGGCCCATAGCCCCTTATGAAAAAGATAATATTGTTTATACCCAATCGAAAGACGGAAACGCGAAATATGTTTTTGTTTTAGCAGACGATAAAAATGAAAATATACTATTACCTGCATCAATTCCGGTTGACGCATCATTAATAACACAAAAAACAAAAGTCGCCATACTTGGAATAAAAGGAGAGTGTAAAATTTTAAACAATAATGGCAAAGCTGAAATTATTATTCCAAAACAATTACAGGGTTCTGCAGGCAAATATGCCTTTGTAATTAAAATAACCGGGTAAGTAAAATAATTATTTTGTTTCCCGCTCATCTCCCCGTAATAAATATGCTCTCGTGCGTCCCTTCTTCCCTTTAGGGAGAAGGGGTAGGGGATGAGGGCTTATGAGGTCACCATTTATTTGTCTTCAGCCAGTTCAAACAACTTTCAAACCATTTGTCGTTTGTAGTGGGATTATTAAGCCCAAAGCCATGCCCGCCATGCTCGTATATATGCAGTTCCGCAGGAGTTTTAAATTTTAATAAAGCGGTGTAATACGCGATGCTGTTTTCCGGATTAACAGCATTGTCATCTGAGGCATGCACAAAAAAAGCGGGAGGGGTTTGGGCGGTTACCTGTTCTTCATTGGAGAAATAATGCACCCATTTTTCATCAGCATTCTTGCCAATAAGGTTTTCTCTTGAACCCATGTGCGCAATGTTTGGCTCAAAGCTTATAACAGGATAGATAAGCATAGAAAAATCAGGCCGCAGGTTAGTGCCTGCGAGTTCCTTGCGTACAGGGCGGTCAAAATGTGTACTAACGGTTGCCGCAAGATGGCCGCCTGCGGAAAAACCCATTACCCCAACTTTGGCCGTATCAATACCATACGCCGCGGCGTTTTTACGTATAACGTATAAAGCCTGTTGCGCATCCATTAATGGCACAAACATTTTATCCGTCATGCAGGCATCGTTGGGTATGCGGTATTTTAATACAAACGCAGTGATGCCTGCAGCATTAAACGCTTTTGCCACATCTGCACCCTCATGGCCTGCCGCAACAATGCCGTAGCCGCCGCCGGGTATTATCAGCACTGCCGTGCCATTCTGCTTATCTTTTGGTGGTATCCAGGCAGTAAGTGTTGGCTGTGTAACATTTGAAATAATTAAAATGCCATTATCTGTTACAGAAGTTTCTTTTACAGTACAGGCAATGGCATTTGGTATAGCGCCGTCGTATAACGGCATTTCTTTTTGTGCGTTAACTGATAATACAGTGAGCATAAAGGCAACAGGAGTTAATAATTTATTCATTGTTACAAATTCAATCGTCAGGATATTACTCTAAGATAAAGGATAAGCAGCCAACTTTTAAAATGAAATTTGAGGCAGAAATATTGAACGCCCACCCGTCCGAACGTTCATCCGGGCGGGCGTTCAATCCACTTACAACAATTCATTCACACATTTCGTCCAAAATACCAGCCTTTCATTAAATATCTTTTTCGCCTCTAATAAAATATCGCCGTAGCGGGTTATTGCGTACCTGTGCGTAGTATTATTTGTATAGCCGCTGATATTTTGCGATAGCAGCATATCCATTGCCGTGGCATTGCCAAAAATTGCTTTCAGGTCTTCAAGTTCAGTGTTATTTTCCTCAGCGCCTTTGTCCATCAATGGCTTTATATATTTGCGATAAATGGCCATAGCAGTATCATTTATGGCAAGCCCTTTTTCCATAACAAGATTGTCTTTGTCAGGATTTATGTATTCTACAAAACTGCCGTCAAAAACATTTGTTATTTTGTTATCGCTTGTGACCAGGCAATTAAAAAAATATTTCTCTGGTTTGTAAAAACTGTATTGGCCGGTTTCGCTGTTGCCTATACTGTTAAACCACGTATCCATTAGTATTGGAACATTGTTATTTATACATGGATCAATAACATAAAAGTTTACCTGTTCATTATCGTCAACCAGTATGGCGGGTGCAACATGATAATTCCAGTTGATGGTATTTAAAGGCGACAATTTGTTTTTGTCCTCAGTAAAAAAAGTGCGTGGGTCATTAAAATATAAAGCGGCGGGAGAAAACATCCATATCTTGCTGTGTTCAATATTAAATTTCCGGTACAGCAGCATTGAAATTAACTGTGCCCTTTGCTGGCAACCACCCTGTACGAAATCAAAGTCAATTTGCGAGGATTGCACAATGCTGTCAAAAGCATCTTTTACAATTTGATAGGAATAGCTTTTTTGCCGGGTAATATCATCAGCAGGTACAAAGGCTGGCCACATTGGCTAAATGTAAGCATTCATTCAGCAAAACGAAATTAATTTAAAGATATATTTTCTCTAAATTTTATATATGCCTATGTGCTTCTATGTTTTCTATGTGCCTATGTGGTGAAAAAACTAAATGTGTACATTAAGTGTTACCGATGGAATAAGCGGAAAGATCGACACCTGTTTGGCGGTTACCTGCAAAGTGCCATCCTGTGCATTGCCCTGCTGGCTAAAATAATAGAAGTAGGGGTTCAGGCGGCTATAAGCATTATAAATACTGAATACCCAGCTGTGTGTATATTTTCTTGGCTTCCTGGGTATGGGGGTATAGGTAGCGGCAAGGTCAAGGCGGCTATAGGGCTTCATACGATAGGCATCTATACTGCTGTATTGTTGGGTTAGCACGCCGCCTATAAAATAAAAACGCTCAGGCAGCGATATAGCATTTCCGCTGCCAAAAATAAATATGGAGGAAACTTTCCATTTTTTATTTATTGTGTACATACCAACAACAGAAAGGTCGTGCCTGCGGTCGTAACGGCTTGGGTATTTAAGCCCGTTATTGAGGTCAGGAAACTTTCTCCATGACCACGATAAAGTATAACCTACCCACCCGGTAAACCTGCCCTTCACCTTATTTATAAATAGCTCCGCGCCATAGCTCCATCCCTTGCCAAATACAAACGATTCTTCGGGGTCGGTAAGTGTATTGGGGGTATAGCCTTCTTTGTATTCAATTTGATTCTGCATGGTTTTATAATACAGCTCAAGAGAAGTTTCAAACATATTATCATTAAAATTGCGGAAATACCCGGTGGCATACTGCCAGCCTATTTGTGGCTTCACCCGTAGAGTGCTGGGCACCCAAATATCAGTAGGCAGAGTAGTGCCTGCATTGCTTACCAAATGAATATATTGGAGGTTGCGCGTAACCGCCGCTTTAATCGAGCTGTTTTCATTTAACGATATGCGTATAGTAGCCCGTGGTTCAAGCCCGCCATACGTTTTAACTGTTTGGCCTTTGCTGTATAGGGTGCTGTCTAGCCGGTTGCCATTAGCGTCAGTAGTATAGGTTTTATAGCTGCCAATTTGCTGAAACATGCTGTAACGTACGCCATAATTAAGCTTAATGCCTTTGCTTATATCCCAATCATCCTGCAGGTATAAGGCATATTCATTGGCATATTTTTCCTGCGCGCTGTTGGGGGAAAATTTTACCGAATCCTGGCTTCCGCTGAACACGCTTGGTATAAATGTATGGTACGTGTATAGCGCGCCAAACTTTATATTATGTTCAGGCGTAGCATAATAGTCAAAATCAATTTTGCCATTCAGGTCTCTTATACCTGAAGAAAGCTTAAAAGCAAAATCATTCTGTATGCCTGTAAAATTAAACTTGTAGTCGTTATACACTAGGGTAGTGTTAGCGAATAATTTTTTATTGAATATGTGATTCCATCGCAAAGTGGCGGTGGCATTGCCCCAGGGTATGCTTGTTTGAAACGAGCGTTCCGCATTGTTGAATGTAAATTTATCGCGCCCTATATAGCTGCTTAAATATAAACGGTCATTTGAAGAGAACTGGTAATTAACCTTGGCATTAAGATCGTAAAAATAATAGCCTGAACCTTGATATGCTCCGCCTTTTAGAAAAGGTTGCATTAAAGCATCAATATAAGTTCTGCGGGCAGACACCATATAAGATGCTTTGTTTTTTTTGATAGGCCCCTGTATGGCAAACCTTGACGCAATTAACCCAATGCCCGCGTCTATCTCCGTTTTATTCATATTGCCATCTTTCATGGCAACATCAATAACAGACGAAAGCCGGCCACCATATTGTGCAGGCATACCTCCTTTAATAAGTGAAAGGCTTTTAATAGCATCGGAATTAAACACTGAAAAAAATCCAAACAAATGCCCGGTATTATAAACAACTGCATCATCCAGCAATATCAGGTTTTGGTCCGGGCCGCCGCCCCTCACGTAAAATCCTGCATTGCCTTCCCCGGCGTTACGCACGCCCGGCAATAGCTGCAGCGATTTCAAAATATCTACCTCACCTAAAAAAGTAGGCAGCGCTTTTATAGTATTGATGTTAAGCTCCACCTTGCCCATCTGCGCCGTTTTTACATTGTTCTCCCTTTTTTTAGATAATACAACCACATTGTTAAGCAATGAGGAAAGGGGGGTGAGCAAAACATTCAGGGTTTTATTGCCGTCAAACGGTATCTCAATTACCTGCGGCTGGTAACCTATATAAGAAAAGATAAGCTGGTAACTGCCTTTTGGCAAAGTGATGGAATAAAAGCCATATTGATTAGCAGCTACGCCTTTAGCTTGCTCCTGCACAGAAATATTTGCCCCAATAAGCGTTTCGCCCGACATGGAATCTTTTACATACCCGTTAAGTGTAAATTTTGCCTGTGCATGCAATAATAATCCGACTAAAAAGCAAAAAAAAGTTGTTGTAAAATATTTCATCAGCACAGTTTCAGTATGTCTTCAAAAAGGCTCTATGGATCGGTTTATATTACTTTGAACGAAAATCCAGTGAATCCTGGATGTTGCCGCAACTGATCATGGCGCTGTGGTATTTGGGATGCTTATTGCCCATGTAAGGATTAATGATCGCGCTGGTATTGCTTAACCAAAAGCCTTCGTTATCTGCCCCAAATGCCATAGGGCACCGCATGTGGTACATTACCTGCTGATCGTACCTAACAGTGCGGATAATGTTGTAAAGGTCATCGGTGATCATATTAAACTCAAGTCTTTGTTCCTTTATGTTTTTTTCACCTGCAAGCCCTTTTGCTTCAGCTTCAGTATTAACTGAAACTGATTTTGCTGTAGCAACAATATTAGTATCGGCTTTCAGGTCGTTATATGGGATTTTGCTTAATTGTGCTGATAAAGAATCGGCGATTTTTGGCGCGGTCACACTATCCCAGTTCACCAGTGCATCATGCAGGCTAAAATATGTTTTCAGCATATCATTAAAGGGCTTGTTAAATACGTCGCTGTTCTTGCTTTGCGCAAGGGGCTGTTGCTTAGGGCCATCATCAACAGGCTTATCGCCTTTAAAAAAAATATAGTACGCAGCCACGCCAACTACCACAAGCGCTATAAGAAGCAATCCTATTTTCATAACAGTTATTTGAGGTGCAAAAATACGGTAAAACTGTTTGCAGTTTATAGTTTGTGAGCAATGGCAGGTGCCGGGAATAGATTGGCATGCTTATTATAACAAAATTTTACCTCAAAAGCATTTTGGGCTTTAGTATTTTGATTTTAGGATTTGATACTTGTTCTTATTTGGAATTTGGTGCTTATTCTTATTAGTTGCTTTCCTCTTTTGGACTTTGGTGTTTGCTTTTATTTGGTGCTTTCCTTTTGGAATTTGGTTCTTATTCTTATTTAGTGCTGTCCTCTTTTGGACTTTGGTACTTGTTTTTATTTGGTACTTGTTCTTATTTGGACTTTGAGATTTGCTATTTGCCTAAACATCCAACAGGTCAGAAAGCCTCAGCAATTCATTCTTTTTATAAAGCAACTCAGGTGTTTCAAAGCATTTGGCAAGTTCCTCTATCAGTACCTGTATAATGCGCAGGTGGCTTAACGGCTTAAAATACGATATGGTGGGCGGCACGGAAATACGCTTGAAATAGCTTTCTATATCCCTGTGCGTAAAGGGATGGCCGGTGGTGGCATCTACATAAAAACTTATTTTACTTTGTGGGTGCCCGTCGAAGGTGGCCGGATCGTAGTCAGGATGAAAAAATGCGAGTACAAACTGTTTCGGAATATTAATGGCCCTTACCGGCATTTCTAATAATTCGGCAAGAATAAGGTACAAAATGCCATTTGTTATGGTGTTGCCTTTTTTGCTTTGCAAAACCCTGTGTATAAAAAAATCATCCGGGTTTATATAAGCAACCTCGCTTCCTTTTAAATTATAATAGTTATACACTATGCTTGAAATAACATTAGCCTGTTCAAGCGGAGTGAGAAAACTATTAAGCTCCAGCCAAACATTACGGCGAATTTTTTCTATTTCCTGTAATACAGGCGCTGTTTGAAGATCGGGGTACTGAAACCTTGAAATAAGCAACGCGCCAAATAAAAGATCGTGGTAAGGGTTGTCTTTCCATGCCCTAACATCCCGCAGGAGGTCAGAATAATGCAGGCGGTGGATAAGCATCTCTATCCGGGTTTGCACATCTTCACCTACTGTATTCTCCCAAAGATTTTCCAGGTTGGGTATGATATTCTTCCCGTACTCAACAATTTTTTGACTTACAGTGCTAAATACCTCCTCATCGGGATCATCCAGGAGCGTAAACAAAGCGTTTATTTCACGATTTTCCTGCATAATTAAATCTTACTACAAACTAAGCTATTTTTTTTAAAATAAACGCCAGGAAGTTATCAATAGATGTGGATAGAAAAAGTCCGGAACCTTGATTTTGCAGGATTAAAGGGATGATGAGGATTTATTTAGAAATGTATATCTAAAATCTTTCTCTCCGTTTAGCGACTATAAACTATGTATTATCCGTGCAATCCATTTAATCTTTCCAAATCTCCGTTCAGATTACTTCTTCCTCCCAGCCTTTTTCTTTGGCGGGTTGGCTTTTATCTCCTCTATTATCTGCTTGGCTTCTTCAATAGTCAAGTCAGCGGCACGTTCCTGCTGCTCTTTGGTTAACTTAAAATTGCGCAGGCCCTGTTTCATGTACGCGCCATAGGGGCCTTTAAGCAATTGAATTTTTTCTTTCTCAAAAACCTTGATGGTGCGCTCATCTTTTGCTATGCGCTTTTCAGCTATCATTGGCGCAATTTCTTCCAGTTCCACAGTATAAGGGTCCATATCCTTATTAAGCGAGTAGAATTTTTTATTGTGAGAGGCATAAGGCCCAAACCTGCCGATATTAATTAACACATCCTCCCCCTCAAATTTGCCGAGGTTGCGGGGAAGCTTAAATAGCTCCATCGCTTCTTCCAGCGAAATGGTTTCAATGCTTTGTACAGCTTTCAGTTTGGCAAAGCGTGGTTTTTCTTCTTCCTCATTATCCGTGTTTATTTCGCCTATCTGTACCATAGGCCCATAGCGCCCCATACGGGCAATTACCCGTTTGCCGCTTACAGGGTCAATGCCTAATTCGCGCTCGCCTTTTATACGTTCCGCTGTTTCAAGCGTGTTTTCGATATCCTTTTTAAATGGTTTGTAAAAACCATCCACCATTTTTGTCCAGAGTGTTTTACCGGCAGCAATTTCGTCAAACTCCTGTTCTATGCTTGCGGTAAAGCCGTAATCCATCACATCGCCAAAATATTCTTTCAAAAAATCAGTGACCACCAGGCCGAGGTCGGTAGGAAAAAGCTTCGACTTTTCAGCGCCTGTTGTTTCCTGCTCAGTTAGTTTTGATATTTTATTGTGGCTTAACAATAGTATGCGGATATTTCTTTTTACACCTTCCTTATCACGTTTCTCCACGTATCCTCTTTTCAGGATAGTAGAAATGGTAGGCGCGTATGTTGAGGGGCGCCCTATACCTAATTCTTCCAGTTTTTTAACCAATGATGCTTCGGTATATCTTGGCAAGGGCCGGCTAAAGCGCTCTGTTGCTTTCATTTCTTTAAACTCCAGGGTTTGCCCAACTCTTAATGGCGGCAGCATGCCTTCTGTATCTTCCTCTTCTATTTCTTCATCATCGTCATGGTCTTCCATGTACACCTTCAAAAAGCCATCAAATTTCATCACCTCGCCCTGTGCATTCAGTTCTGCTTTATTGGTTGAGATATCAATTTTCGCGGTTGTTTTTTCCAGTTCGGCATCCGCCATTTGCGATGCCATGGTGCGTTTCCAAATCAATTCGTACAAGCGCCTTGCATCAGAGTCGGGCACAGAGCTATTCTCCATGTATGTGGGGCGTATAGCTTCATGTGCTTCCTGTGCGCTTTCGTTCTTGTTTTTATACTTTCTTACCTGTACATATTTATCGCCAAACTGTTTGCCTATTTGCGCCTTTGTATCAGTAATGGCAGTGTCGCTAAGGTTTACACTGTCTGTACGCATATAGGTAATATACCCGCTTTCGTACAGCCTTTGTGCCAGCAACATGGTTTTACTAACCCCGTAACCCATCTTGCGGCTGGCTTCCTGCTGCAGGGTGGAAGTGGTAAACGGAGCCGCCGGCGATTTACGTGCCGGTTTAACCTGAATATCTTTTACCTTATAAGCAGCGCCCGCACAGCTTTGTAAAAACCTTTCCGCGTCTTCTGTGGTGTTTTGCCTGCTGCCGTCTGCTTTAAACGTTACATTTTTACCATTAATATCTTTAGCGGCAAAAAACGCTTCAATTTTAAAATTGCTGGTAGTATTAAAAGCATTTATCTCACGTTCGCGCTCGGCAATAAGCCTAACAGCTACGCTTTGCACCCGGCCTGCGCTAAGGGAATTGCGCATACTCATTTTACGCCATAGAACGGGGCTTAATTCAAATCCGACTATCCTGTCAACTATTCGTCTGGCCTGCTGGGCATTCACTAAATTAAGGTCAACGGTGCGGGGGTTCAGCACCGCAGCTTGTATAGCGGGTTTGGTTATTTCGTGAAAAACAATACGCTTGGTTACTTTTGGGTCTAATCCCAGTACCTCGCACAAATGCCAGCTAATGGCTTCCCCTTCACGGTCCTCATCCGTTGCCAGCCAAACTTCGTCCGATTTTTTTGCCAGCTTCTTTAATTCCGCGACAACCTTTTGTTTATCCTCGGGAACAATATAGCGGGGGGCATAATTTTTTTTCACATCAATGCCCATATCATCCTTTTCAAGGTCGCGTATATGCCCGTAACAACTTTTAACTTCAAAGTCGCTGCCAAGTATCTTTTCGATGGTCTTTGCTTTGGCAGGAGACTCAACTATTAATAAATTTTTCGCCATTCTCTTTTTATATAATTTTTTACCCGGCTTTGGTAACCTTGTTAAGCACCTGTGGCGTCGCACACTTCAACTTTTAACACTTTAAACGCCAATAAATCATTCACTTAAACCCAGTTTTTAAAGGCTAAAGGTAGCTTTAATACAACGGTTCATGCCATGCAATATTAAAGCAATCAATCAATAATCAAAAAATCTCTCATTTTGTTTGCCTGTTTATGATGGAATTTTGAACAAAAAACACACTGTTTACAATAATTTAAAATGGGGAGGTTTTTGCGGAGAAGAAGCTATTTGGCATGATTGATACAATTTATAGAGGTAGAAAAATTGGGTACTGTTATAATGGGCAATATCTATTCCTTAGTAATTTTAATTATCTTCATAATGACCGTAACAGGAAACAAGTTGAATAATGTCGTTTTTAACACGATAAATTAGCCTATGCTTGTCTGTAATTCGCCTAGAATAAAACCCAGATAGATCATTCCTTAATGCTTCAGGCTTTCCGATGCCTGTAGAGGGGGAGTGAATATTATTTCTTATATCATTAATTAAATCCCATACTTTGGCCAACAGCTTTTTATCCTCCTGCTTTAATTTTGCAATATCCTCGAAAAATTGATTAGAAATTTCACATTGGGTCATAGAAGAAATCATTGCAGATGCATCATATTACTCAAAGTATCTACCGATACAATATTCCCTTGCCCCATATTTAAACTTAATGCGGCTGCTTTTATTTTAATATTTCGGATTAATTGCGTTTCATCCTCAGGCATAGGAACCCAAATTCCACTTAAGACTGTATAGGTTCCAAAATCAACAATGGATTTCTTTAAAAGCCGGATTAAGGAATAAACTTCCTCCTCTTCAAGCAAAAGCTCACCTGATAGAAGCAATTCAGCAACAATAAGATAAAAATCGTATTTAACCGAAGCAGAAAACCACTCAATCACATTTTTTAATTCAGGATTGGGTTGCAGAAAGTAAGCATGCCTTAACATACTTAGTGTCAGCTCTTTTTTAATATTTTCAGGCACTGGGCTGAGAGCGCTAATATTACCGGCTATTCCTTCCGTCATCTTGCCAAACATGAGAAGATACACTTCCAGAGTGTCCGAAACGGTTCTATTCAACTCTTTATACTTCCCTTTTGAAAAATATTTCGCGCCTATCTCATCAACAATGCTATTCTCCATTTTCTCCAAAAAATCAGGATGTTTCAAAAGATATTCAAGGATATCAAACCTTAAACTAAATAGTTGATCTTCAATAACCACCTGAGCTTCTTCTAATCCTTTCTTACTTACATGATGCTTTAGGACAACAATAAGTTGTTCCAGGTTATTTTGTAATACACCATCGTCCTTTAATCCCCCAGATGCTTGATAGCTAAGGAAAATTACCTTCCCTATAGGTGTTGTTGTTTGTAACATAGTAGTTGCAAATTAAATAAAAAGCAGGAGATATTTGCAAAAGGATTGATAAAGCAGAGGATGTGTAAGAATAAAAAATACGTTATCACTCTTAATGACAATATATAAACGGAAATTGTAAGTTCTTCAATCCTCAATAATCCCGCTGTATTAAAAACTCCGCAAGCCCTTTCATCGGCTTTTTGCGGGCAGACAGCACGGCCACTTCGTCTAAGTGAAAAAGCGCTTTATCAAGGTATTGTTGTTTTAATTCTTTAGCCCAATCATCTGCATTGCACGCCCTGAATATGCCCAGCACTTTTTCCACTTTGTCGGCGGGGTTGCTCAGCATCAGTTGTTTCAGTTCTTCTTTTTGCTGAGGAGTAGCTACTTCCTGTGCGTGTATCAGCAGAAAGGTTTTTTTATTTTGGCGTATATCGCCGCCTACATCTTTGCCAAATTTTGCAGGGTCGCCAAAGGCATCAAGATAATCATCCTGCACCTGGAAGGCTATACCCAGGTTTTTACCAAATTCGTACAGGTGGCGGCAATTGCCTTCGCCCGCACCGCCTAAAATGGCGCCTAATTGCAGGCTGGCAGCCAGCAACACCGAAGTTTTTAATTCTATCATCCGTATATAATCGCCCGGCGAAACATTGTCCTGTTTTTCAAAATCCATATCCATTTGCTGGCCCTCGCATACCTCTTTTGCCGTGCGGTTAAACAGGTGTAAAATGCGGTGTATATATAGTGTGCTTATCCTGTTAAGATATTCGTATGCCACTATCATCATTACATCCCCCGTAAGCAGCGCTGTACTTTCGCTGTATTTGGTGTGCACTGTTTGCATGCCCCTTCGTAAGGGCGCAGCATCCATTATATCATCGTGTATCAGCGTAAAATTGTGGAAAAGCTCAATGGCAGCCGCCACATGGTAGGCGTCGTCGCTTATCGCATCAAACAACTCGTTACCCATCAGGCACATTACCGGGCGTATTCTTTTGCCGCCCATGCCTAAAAAGTATTCACCCGGTTCGTATAACGAAACAGGTTGCTGCGGAAAATGCCTTACTTCAAACCTTTTTTTAAATTCCGTTACTAATTCCTCAAATGTGTGCATGACAGGGTTTTAATAATTCCGCCGCTAAAATACCACCCGTTTAATTCCCTGCCTAATTTTAGGGCTGAAAAGGGCAGTGGATGGTTATATAACCAATCGCGCTTATTTTTGCCCGAAACAATAACTGTTATGAAGATGGTAAGCCGTTCTTTCCTGGTGATCATTATTTGCTTAAGCCTTTTAACTGGTCAGGCACAAAATAAAATACTTGTTTTTCAGAGTGATTTTGGCTTGAAAGATGGCGCTGTTTCAGCAATGAAAGGTGTTGCAATGGGCGTTTCGGCTGACCTGAAAATATTTGACCTTACCCACGAAATACCTGCTTTTAATATTTGGGAAGCTGCTTACCGCCTGCAGCAAACCGCGCAATACTGGCCCGTAGGTACGGTGTTTGTTTCAGTGGTTGACCCGGGTGTGGGCTCCCAAAGAAAGTCAGTGGTATTGAAAACAAAAAGCGGTTATTTTTTTGTTACCCCCGACAATGGCACGCTTACCTTGATAGCCGAAAGTATGGGAATCGCTGAAATTAGGGAGATTGACGAAACAAAGAACAGGCGGCAGGGCTCTTCTGAATCATATACCTTTCACGGAAGGGATGTGTATGCTTATACCGGAGCAAGGCTTGCTTCCGGTACCATAAGTTTTGAAGAGGTTGGCCCTAAATTACCCGCCCGGGTAGTAACCATAGATTATCAAAAACCTGTATTTGAAAATGGTGTTATAAAAGGGGATATTCCTATCCTGGATATTCAATATGGCAATGTGTGGACCAATATTGACGGCAACACTTTTAAACAGTTAAATGTTAACCATGGCGACTCTGTTACGGTTACCATTTACCACAGCAAACAAAAAGTTTATTCAGCCCGGCTGCCATTTGAAACCACTTTTTCTGCGGTTGCAATTGGTAAGCCTTTGGCCTATCTCAACAGCCTGCTAAACCTTTCTTTTGCACTTAACCAGGGTAGTTTTTCTGCCAAATACAAAATTTACAGCGGGCCTGACTGGAGTGTGGAGGTGAAGAAGTAGGGGGAAGGAATGATAATTTCTTTGAACCCAAAGGGTTCAAATGTTTATAGAAACCAAAGCGGAATGAGCTATACGACCCCATCGGGCCGAACATGCTGTTACACAATCGCTATAAACATTCAATCCCTTCAGGATTGGGCACAACATTTATTGTTCCAAATTCACGTTACTTAGTATTCTGAAACTGCATCTTCTCATGTAATACCTAACACCCCAAACTTTGCGTGAGATATTTCTAACAACCATCTCCCCCTACTCTTTCTCTTTCTTATGTGCTTTTACACTCTTTTTTTTAGCATGCGGATGGGGCTTTTCATGATGTTTGGCTTCTTTCCTGTCTTCATCAGCCTTTAATACCCACTCATAGTCTAACTGGCGTTTATCAAGGTTGGCGGCAATAACTTTTATTAAAACTTTATCACCCATTTTAAAGCTTCTCCCGCTTCTCCTGCCAACAAGGCTGTAATCGCTTTCAACATGCCTGAAGTCGTCATGATCGCTTAGGCTTGCAACGGTAACAAGCCCTTCGCATTTGTGCTCAACGGTCTCTGCCCAAAAACCAAAACTTGCCACGCCGCTTATCACCGCTTCAAACACATCGCCTACATAGCCTTTCATATATTCCACCTGCTTGTATTTATTGCCTGCACGCTCGCACTCCATGGCGGCGCGTTCGCGCTCGCTGCTGTGCTTACATTTTTCTTCCATCTTTTTATCAAGGATGGGTTTGTTTTGCAGGCACGATTCAAGCACCCGGTGCACCAGCACATCAGGATACCTGCGGATAGGGGATGTAAAATGGCAATAATGTTCAAACGATAAACCATAATGCCCAATATCATCAGTGGTATAAACCGCTTTAGCCATGGTGCGAATGCCTAATTGCTCCAGCACATGCTGTTCCGGTTTGCCCTGCACATCTTTTAGCATCAGGTTAAAGCTGGCGGCTATTTTTTCGGGTGAGCTTATCTCAAACTTATGCCCGTATTTTTTCGCGAATTCAATAAAAGGCAACAGCTTTTGTTCATCAGGCGTATCATGCACGCGGTATGGAAAAGGCACTTCTTTATCCTTTACTTTTATTTTAAACACATACTCCGCCACTGTTTTATTGGCAAGCAGCATAAACTCTTCAATCAACTGGTGCGCTTCTTTGCTTTCTTTAACCACAATGCCAATTGGCTTGCCTTTTTCATCCAGCTTAAACCTTACTTCCTGCGACGAAAAATTAATGGCGCCTTTTGCAAACCTTTGTTTACGCAGCTTTTGCGCAATTTCATTCAGCAACAATATCTCCTCGCAATAAAGGCCTTCTTTTTTTTCGATAATGTCCTGCACATCCTCGTAGCTAAACCTGTGGTTAGAATGGATAGCAGATTTTGCTATATAGAAACTTTTAATTTCTGCTTTTTGGTTTATCTGGAACACAGCAGAAAAGGTAAGTTTTTCTTCATTGGGGCGCAACGAGCATAGCTCATTTGAAATGCGCTCCGGCAGCATTGGGTTAACCCTGTCAGGAAGATAGACAGAAGTGGCCCTCAGGTATGCCTCATCATCCAGTTTTGTTTCAGGTTCCACATAATGGCTTACATCGGCAATATGCACGCCTATTTCATACAACCCTCCTTTAAGGCTGCGGAGGGATAATGCATCATCAAAATCTTTTGCATCAACGGGGTCAATAGTAAACGTGAGCACCTCTCTAAAGTCTTTCCTGTTTTTAATTTCAGACTGGCTTATAACATCGGGCAAACGTTCGCTCTCTTCCATCACCTCATCGCTGAACGTAAGCGGAAATCCATTTTCTGCAAGCAGTTCTTTCATCGCCATATCATTCTCATCTTCGGCATTCAGTACGGTAACAACTGCGCCAACGGGCTTCCTGTCGTCCTTATCCCATTTAACCAGGCGTACTATTACCTTATCTTTATTTTTAGCCCCATTTAAGCTATCCAGTGGAATAAAAAGATCAGGCATCGGCTTTTCAGAGTCAGGAACAAAAAAAGCAAAGTTGGTAGCCAGTTGAATGCTGCCAATAAATTCCGTTTGCCTGCGCGACACTACCTCGGTTATCTTTCCCTCCTTTTTTCCGGTTGCTATATTTTCCCTTGTAACCTTTACACGCACAGTATCCCCGTGCAGCGCCGTATTAAAATCACCGGGCCTTACAAGCACATCCCCGGTGCCATTGGCAATTACCACATACCCAATACCCGAACGCGCAATATCAAGTGTTCCTTTAAGTAAAGGCTGGCCGGATGCTTTATGCTTGTTCTTGTCTTTTTTCTTTCTCATGAAACTAAATTGAGTTGAAAATGCTTAATAAAATGGATAACGGTTTCATCAAACGCATATCCTTCTTCAAATAAAAAATTGTGCCGTATCGGTAATACATACAAAGGCAGGTCGCGCAACTGCTCATTAAATTTTATAAGGCGCACCGCATCTTTTTCTGTTGTAAGTATAAACTTTTGTTCGCTTTGAATGCCTTCAAATTTCTCCCGTATATCCTTAAGGTCATCAATGCTAAAAATATGATGGTCGCTGTAATCCTGCTGGTAATAAGTATAGGCGTGCTCTGAAAGGTATTGCTTCAATGGTTTAGGGTTGGCAATACCGCAAACCAGCAATATTTCGTCCTCTGTTGTTACAAATCTTTGTTTCTCACTAAAAATATGATATGGCCTGCCGTATTCAATAGCTGTAAAGAATATTTTTTGATGAGGTAGCGAATTGATGTCTTTAATAATAGATTTTTTTTCTACTTCACCAAGATACGGAGGGCATTTGGTTACGATAATGATCTGTGCCCTTTTATAAGATGACTGCGCGTCACGAAGGTCTCCTGTCGGCAGAAAAAAATCATTTGTAAAAATGTCATTGTATTCGGTAAGCAGAATATTCAGCCCCGCTTTTATAGCACGGTGCTGAAAAGCATCATCTAAAATGATAACCTCTGTTTCGGGTTTGTCGTGCAGCAATTGCGGTATGGCCTCAATACGCGATTCACCTACGGCAACGGCTATATCCGGGAATTTTTTGTGAAACTGCATAGGCTCGTCGCCAATTTCAAGTGCTGTGGTATTTTCATCTGCCAGCGCGTAACCCTGTGTTTTTCGCTTATAACCCCTGCTTAATGTTGCAACTGCATAAAATGGTTCAAGCAGCCCGACTAAGTATTCCACCATAGGCGATTTGCCTGTGCCGCCAACTGCAAGATTGCCCACGCATATAAGCGGAAAATTAAATTCTGCCGAATGAAGATAATTTTTATCAAACAGCCAGTTACGTATAATAATTATAAACCCATATAACAATGCAAAAGGCAATAATAAAATGCGGAATGATTTATAAAAGAAAGTATTAAAATTCATAGATCTTTTCAGTGGTAACGCAATAATTTAAAGGTACATCAAATGAATGGGTATCATCAATTTTATCAACCGGTTCAAAATAATTGAAGCCTATCTTAACAACATCTTCACGGCATTGGGCCAAAAACCTGTCGTAAAACCCTTTGCCATACCCAACCCTGTAGCCTTTTGCATCGCAAATAAGCAAAGGTACAAATACCAGGTCTATACTTTCAGCGTCAAGTATTATGCCTTCTTTTGGTTCTGCAATGCCAAAGCTGTTTGTAATATAAACAGTTTCTTCATCAATAAGTTTAGCGATAAATGTATTTGTTGCTTTATCAATAACCGGGTAAGCTATCTCAAGGCCTGGGATAGTATGCCTTAAAAAACCAGAGAACAGGTGCGTATTGGGCTCGCCGTGATTATTACCGGGCCAGTAGGTAAGCAGCGTACCTACCTGAGGGAAATATAATTGCTGAAATTTTATAAGCAACAGGTCATCCAGCCGCAACTTTTCTTTTGTTGAAATAGCCAGCCTTTTTTGCTTATAAATATTCCTGAGTTCAGCTTTTGTCATAAATATTGCAACAACGATGTTTTAATAACCCGTGCCTGTTCGCTTACAAAAGTACTATTGATATTATTGGTAAAAGGGATAGAGGCAATTTTAGGGTAACCGCTCCATCCGGCAATCTCCTCTTCATAATGCTGGTACCCGCCGTTAAATATCCATCCTGCAACATCCAGTTTTCTTTGCCTGCACAGCGCCGCCGTTAACAGTGAGTGGTTAATACTGCCGAGGTAGTTGCGGCTCACCAGTATTACTTTAGCCTGTAGTCGTTCAATAAGGTCTATCACAAAATCATTTTCATTCAGCGGCACCATTAAACCTCCTGCTCCTTCAATAACAAGTGTTTTTGAAGTGATCGTTTTATAATGCTCTATAATTTTATTAAGGTCAATATTATCACCTTCTTCCCTTGCAGCAATATGCGGCGATGCAGATAATTTAAGCTTGTACACCTCATCGTAATAAGTAGTTGAGCTATTGGTAACAAGGCTTTTTACTTTATCATTATCAGTGCCTTCAGCAATGCCAGCCTGTATAGGCTTCCAATAGTCTGCATGCAGTGCCTCGGTAATAATCGCACTTACAAGCGTTTTGCCTATTCCTGTGCCCGTGCCGGTTATGAAAATGGGGGTACCCCCTCCGCCCCCTAAAGGGGGAACTTTGTGCAGGTT
>Ga0206915_1006_pt1 | contig 83130 bp, 65 predicted proteins | sample Alteio_BWOrgHeat_70_FD_152945 | JGI IMG/M metagenome (GOLD analysis project Ga0206915, IMG submission 152945) | Enriched cells from forest soil in Barre Woods Harvard Forest LTER site, Petersham, Massachusetts, United States -... | ecosystem: Environmental > Terrestrial > Soil > Temperate forest >...
AAAACTTACTTCAGCAGATTGCCACAAAAATCCCCGTACACAAACCCATGCTGATTTTTTTCGCAATGACGATGCCTGTTGTTCCTGTCAACTTTCATCTGTCAACTACCCTTTTTGGCATAGCGCTTTGCTCTTACTTCTTCAACTATTTTAGTGATCTCGTCCAGGCCCGGGGCAGTAGCCGAATTGCGCCTCATTTTTTTAAGATATGCTTTTAAAACTGTTGCAGGCTCATCACTCACTTTTATAAGTTTTAATTCCTGCATGCCCTTTATTAGCTGTAATGCCTTTGGGTTTAATATTTCTATTCTAAGCGCTTCCATATTTCAAATATAAGAATTTTTTACGGCAGCTTATAAAGGAATACATAGGCGAAACTACAGGCATTTATATCTCAATTAAGCTGTAGCACTAAACATGCGGCAGAGTGCACTGCCAGCGCACAGAGCAAGGCGAAGGACACTCTGCCGGGAAAGGAAGCTCCGGTGTTCAACATTTATATTTGAAGTTATATAAATATTTACAAGCTTTCACTTATACATTGGGCTGTGGTTGTAATTCTGGCTGTACTACCAATACTACAAGTAAAACTCTTCAGGAAATAATATAAGTAGGTTATCCAAAAAAAACACATAGGATAATAATATATCCTATGTGTGCCGGGTATTCCTACTTTGGTACCCGGTTGTTAAAACCCTATTTTACTTTCAATTTACAAAAAGGGTATAAGGCTGCTTATTACTGTAACATCACCTTTACGTTATACAGGTTTCCCCCGTTGCTTTCTATATGCAGCAGGTAAATGCCCGTTTGTTGTGGTTTTGCTATTTTATACGTGTTTAGCTCATTAGTCAGCACTATTTTTTGGGAAGACATCATTTTACCATCTATACTATATAAAACGATGGAACCATTGCCCGGCGTTGCGCCCGATGTTTGAACATAAATATAACTTTCCCTAACATAGTACAGCACTTTCAGGGCAGCGTTATCCATCTTCACTAATATCGTGTTAAAGTAACTTCTTTGCCCGTCGTTATCAGTCTGGGATATGCGGTAGTAATTAAGGTTATAAGGCTGCACATCCGTAAAGGAATAATCGTATTCCTGTTTATCAGTTCCTGCAGCCGCATTTACAGTGGTTAATGTTTCAAATGTTACTCCATCCTTACTTTTCTCAACAGTAAAATATTTATTATTTATTTCAGCCGTAGTTGCCCATTCCAGCAATACATTGCCATGCACCGGCGTACCGCGGAAATATAGCCAGCTAACAGGCAGCGTGGCGCAGCCGCCCGGCTCAGTTGCTGTTATTGCAGAGGTAAGCAAAGCCCCGTTGGTTGTAAGCGCCCTGCCGCTAAGGTTAACCCCGGTTGCTAAGTTAATGGCAGCGTTGTTTACGATCAGTGTTCCTGCAAAATTTGTAAAGTCATTAATGCCAACTGCGCCATCAACTTTCCAATACACATTTGTAGCTTTTGCGCCGTTCATCAATCTAACCTGTGCGTGTGTACTGGTGGAAAGAGCCCCGCTTATTTTTATAACAAATACAGCATTAGCATCACCCTGGGCATTAAGAAAAACCGTATCTGTAAACGTTGCTGCTGATTTCATAATGTAGGTATGCGGCGTAAGCACAAGGCTGTTTCCAAACTGTGCCGGATATAATAATTCAATATCATCAGGCAGCGTGTTAAGATAATTATATGCCTTTAACAGGTCAGAAGCGCATGCTGCGGTTGAGCCATCGGGGATCGGGTGTATGTGGCCATTTACAAACAAAGGGTTAAACCCGGTAGTTAAACCTACATTGGTTCCCACATCACCTTTAACATGCGTTACACCACTGTTTGTAACAGACCCATCGGCGGAAAATATTGCATAGCATACGGCAGTACCTAAGTTAGGGGCAGCAGGCCCGGTAAGTACCGCGCTGCCGCAACCGATTGGGGTATAGCCTAATATCCCGTTAAGGCTGATAGCACCCGAGGTTGAAAGGGCACGCCCTTCTAGCGAAACACCGGTGTTCATATTGATGGCAGCATTGTTGGCAATTACAGTGCCTTTCATTACAGACCCTGCTGCCATGCTTACCAATCCTTCCACTTTCCAGAATACCCTGCATGCCTTTGCCCCGTTTATTAAAATAACCTTGCTGGCAGCGCTGGTTGAGAGTGGGGCCTCTATCTTAAAAATAAATAACGCATTGCCATTTCCTTTCGCGTCTAAATAAAGATTGCCATTCAATGTTGTGTTTCCTGACACGGAATAAACACCTGCAATAAGGGTGTCGCCATTACCTAAAAGCGGTGCGTGAAAAAATGTAGGTGTTGTAGCTTTAAGCTGGTTATACACAGTCAGCAGGTCAGTGGCTGCTTGGCCGGTTGCACCGTCGCCACTATGCATCTGGCCGTTCACATTGCCAAAACCGGTAGCGGAACCGCTGTTAGAGCCAACATCACCGGTGATATTTGAATGCCCGGTATTAGTTACGGCCCCCACGGAAGTGAAAAGTTCAAAATTAACCGTAGTACCCAAATTAGGGGCCTGTGCAAAATCTGTATTCGAAAAAAACAATAAGGCAATGACTGATGCGGCAAAATAGGTAAAGCTATTTTTCATCTGAGCTGGATTTATACGGTGATTTAATTTTTCAATCTGTAAAGGTCATCACCTTTTAACAGGTAAGTGTTACACATTTCTGCCTAAATGTTACATAGTTCACTTGTTTTGCGTGAACATTAATTTTATGCTAAAAATTTAGCCAGCCAATTTATAAGAACATTCTGAGAGAGGCTCTTCGTAAAAGATAAGCCTCGGTGATTTCTATGACTTGACCAAAAAGTTATTGAAATGCTATATGGATTTACAAATAAAGGCCAGTCCGAAGTTTCGGACTGGGCCTGAAATTTTAAAACTATTGCTGAAATTATTTGAAAGGCTAAATTATATTGTAAAGCCAGCAATGAAAGAAGAAGGGTATAAAATAAGAGATCAGTTTGCTGTACACTTTATCATCCTGCATTTGGCGTGCCCACCGTGCAATGGGCAGATGTATCTTCAGCAGGCAGTCCTATGTAGAAACGGTTTTAGAAAGCCTGCAGGGAAGGGAAAATAGGTTTGCTATTTTTTAAAATAATGATTGTGGCAACATCAGTAAAAACGGTAATGCTTTTGAATAATCAAGCAGGGGGTATTCAATACCCAGCGCCCTTATATTGTTATAGTAGGTTTGATGATGCGAATAATAATATTTTTCAGATTGAATAAACCAGGCCTTGTCACCCAGCTTTTGGGCCACGAACCATTTTTCAGCTAAGCGGGCGCTGCGGCCGTTGCCATCATTCCAGGAGTGTATTTTTACAAATACCATGTGTATCATCGCTGCAAAAAAGAATACCTCTTCAACTGTCATTTCCTCCATCAGCAGTTTTTCAATATCAGCATATAATTTTTGCATTTCAACTGCAACCTCAAACAGGCTAACCGCCACATATTCAATACGGCCATCTGCGGTGGTTACATACATATTTTGATTTCTCCATTTGCCCTGGTAAGATTTGGCTACAATATGTTTGGCTAAAATGGTATGTGCCTCCGCAATGTTTTTGGGGTTTAATGCTGCTTGTTTGGCAAACTGATATGCCGAATACAGATCGTCAATTTTACGGGTATAATCAGGCAAAAACTCAATACCAAAGCGTTTGTGTTTTATGTAAGAATCCAATTCAATGTCTTCACCTTCTATTTTACTGGAATATACCGATGCTACGGAAGTATAAAAACTAAACTCTTCAGTTGAAAGCTCCGCATCCTTTAATTGGCTAAATGCGATAGCCACGCTATACCGGTTAACAAGCGATGTGTATTGCTCAAATAACTCAAGCGGCAGTATTTGTAATTCCGTTGGTTTCATCAGCCAATAAAATTATGTCAATCTTGTTTTATCTGATTAAACATTTTACAGTACTCTAAACAGTACTCTAATATTTTTCCTAATTTTCAAATTGCGTTATTTGATAAAACAGAATGTTAAAAATTGCCTTGTGTAACTGCTGCGTTCATACTCAAATATAAAATCTTTAACGATTTAAAAAATACTTTGGCTTGTTTGTTGCCCCCGCACAATTATAAACTAAACAAAAAAGTTTAAACTAAACAAAAACAGCTAACATGAAAAAGATCATCATCGCAGCGCTTGTGTGCGCAGCAAGTGTCACGGTAGTAAAAGCGCAAACCGAAAAAGGGAACCTGTTTATGGGAAGCACAATTGGTTATACTGAATATTCATCACAAAATCAAAACCTCGCTTATCCTGACGGTAACTTTGAAAACACCAATACAAAATTCAGCGGAATATTATTACAACCTGAATTTGGGGTTTTTGTATCAGACCATTTAGTATTTGGCGGAAATCTTAATTTAGATTACAGGCATTTTAACAGGATCCTTAACAAAACCGAAACATCTACTGTAAACTCATCTACTATTACCAACACAACAACTGTTACGATCGGGCCATTTTTACGTTACTATTTCTTTGGCAGCCAACCGGCAAGCACACTGTTTTATATACAGGCGGGCGCTAACGCAGGTACAGGCGGGGGAAATACTTCGGGTACCGGAAGCAATCCAAGTGTTAATTACACAGTAAGCGGAACAGTGAACCAAATGTTTGTATGGGGTGGCGCGGGTTCTATCGGTGTTACCCATTTTATAAGTAAAGATATCGGGCTTGATATTGCCCTGGGTTACCTGTACGACCACGAGAAGAGTAATAATGTAAACACTACCGATAACACAGCTACATCGGGAAGTAAAAGCACTTCATCAAATAATTACGAGCTTGCGTCGCATACAAACGGGGTAACACTTTCCGCAGGGTTTCACTGGTTTTTAACGTCAGCTAAAAAACATAGCTGATAATTATTTGAGTTTAAATTTTGTACAGAAAAAAAAACTTATCCGGAGATCCCTTCAGCGGGTCTTCGGATTTGTTTTTATAAATCTGCCACACTCTCATTTTCCAGCAAACTTCTGCAGCCTTAATGTAAGGGTTAAAAGATAATAACGCCCAAGCCTGTTAGATACTGTTTGGGTAATATAATTACCCGTTGTGGCAAATGAATAGCCTGTATTTTGATTGAACAGGTCAAAACCGGCCATGCGTATGGTAGCTCTATTATTTTTAAGAAACCTTCTCTCAAGATATACATTTAAAATATTGGGGTTGGGCACGGCAACTGTATAGCCGTAGTTGAAAGCCTTGGTGTACTCATAACTCAGTGTCCAGTCTTTATGTATATAATTTTTACCATTAATCCCTATATTCCACGTGCGGATGTTGGCCGATGCTTCTGTAATATTATTGTTAACTGAATTATTTGTTTTGCTGACGGCATAGCTGGTGGAAAATTGTGCATCAATTTTATCAGCAATATCAACCCGGAAGCGCACGCCCGGGACGAACACAATATTTTTAGCGGTGTTTTTTACAGTAGTTTCCTTATAATCCGTTGAATCAACATTGGTTAAAAAGCCAATATTATTTGTGTAGGTAGCGGAAGCATTTAGCATCAGGGTATATTGCCTTTTATGCCAGGGCTTTGCATAGCTTGCAAATGCGGTAGCCGTGTAATAGCCGTTTGCATTTTCAAATTGGGTTAAATAAGTATTCTGCAACGCCGGGTCGGCCGGGTATTTACGGGGATAAGTGATGGTATTGCTTACCACCTGGTTTTGTATTTGCGAGAATGAAATATTGGAGAAAAATGTATTGCCCGACGTAAAATCGAAACGGTTATAGCGGGCAGAAAAATTATTAGTAAACATCGGCTGCAATTTTGGATTGCCCTGCACCGGGTACAATGCATTGGAGAAATCAATAACAGGCTGTAATTGCGTAAAAGTTGGCTGGCTGCTATACCCATTATAATTTAAGCTGAATGAGCGGTTGCCGGAGAGATTAAGTACCAGCCGCGCCAGGGGTATCACGTTAACAGTATTTGCATGGGTATCCTGCTTAGTTACAGGCGTATTTCCGTTTAATGTTGTTGGCTCCAAAGCTATGCCAAACGTATAGTTAAACTTTTTTTGTACATAACGATAATTAACACCAAAACGGTTTGTTGTAAAAATAAAATTATACCGGTTACTTAATGCGCTGTCGTTTGTGTACAGGTGGTTTGTACTGTCAAACACATCTGTTTGTTTATTGTTGTTTGTGTGCGAGCGGTTGAACGCGTAGTTCAATTCAACATATTTGAATTTGCCAACCGGCTCAAGATAAGACAGCGTTATGCCATAGTTCTGCGTGTGGCTATAGGTATTTATTACTTGATCTGCTGGCGTGGCTAAAGCACCTGCGGTATAATCGTACACCGGGTTTTGATATTGCGTAGCCGAATTTGTATTTGCCGTAAAATTGATGCTTAAATTACGCCCATGCCCGTTAAACCGGTGGTTATATAAGGCGGTGATGCCATAGTTTGGGGCTGTTAAATTACTGTACACACTGGCGTTGTAAGCTGCATTTAAAATCCCATTTTTTAAAGAACTTACATTTTGAACCGAATTGGTAGTTGTACCCGACCATGAGAATGCAGGTGTGACTTTAAGGTAATTAACCGTATCGGGTTTATATTCCATATTCCAGTTAAACCGGTGGTTAATGTTCCGGTCCGTCTCATTATTGTCCTGGTTGGTCAAACCGGAATTGCTCACAGATATATTTTGCTGAACCGTATTGCTTATAACAGCCGTTGTATTGTCTGCAAAGCTATAACTGCCATATATTGAGATAGCCTGCCCCCATTGGTCCCTGTAATTAAACCCTGCTGCGTGGGCAGCTGTAATACCATTTTGGTGGGATGCCTGGCCAACAGCATTATTATTACCCACAGATAGTTTGCCGGTTTGCAGGGCGTCCAATGCAATTTTTTTTGTTGTTACAGCATCTGTTGTTGACAGTGTGCCAAATGAAAATGTATTAACATTCGTATTGTTTATATTTCCGAGCAAGGCCAGTTGCTGGTTGCCATTAAACCTAAATGCATTTACCAAACCAACATACCGGTCATCATTACTCACGCCTGGGTTCTGCGGCAATGCATCAGAGCCATCGCCAACAGTTGCCTGGCCGGTATAGCCATGGTTTCTATCCGGCCGAATAACGATGTTCATTATTTTATCCGGCTCGCCCGTTTTCACGCCGGTAAGGTTGGCCTGGTCGCCATAATCATCTATCATCTGTACACTTTCAACCACATCGGCGGGTAAATTGCGGGTAGCTGTTTTTACATCCCCCCCAAAAAAATCTTTTCCGTTTACCCGCACTTTAGTAACCTGTTTGCCCTGGGCGGTAACATTTCCATTTATGTCAACATCAACGCCCGGCAGCTTTCTTAGCACATCTTCCAACGGCGCGTTGTCCCTTACTTTATAAGCGCTTACGTTATATGAAACGGTATCTTCTTTAATCGTTACGGGGCTTGCCGATGTTACGTTAACCGGGTTTAGTATGTTTGATGCTGCGGGCAATATTATGGTGCCCAATATGACAATTGTGGTATCATTATTTAAAACATAATGCCTAATCAGTGTTTCAAAGCCAATAGAGGATATGGTGAGCGTAACCTTATTACCAGCCTTTAGATGAAAAACAAATCCGCCATAGGCTGCGGAAGCGGTTACGGCGCTATCAACGGGACCAGACTGTAGTTTAACCGTGCATCCGGCCACAGGCAAACCAGAGGAGTCTTTTATAACGCCGGTTATTATGCGGGTTTGTTGCGCATTTGCAGTTATACCGTAAAACAGGATGAGCAAGAGGGTTGCTAAACGGAAAAGTTTATTCATCTGCATTGCAGGTTTTATATCCAAGTAACCGGTAGCAGCCATTTGTTGCAGGGATGGAAAATTAAATATGCACTATTGTTCAATTGCAGGGGCCTGAAAAATAATTGCAGGTTTTTATGCATCGTTTGCCAATTTTAGGTTACTTATCAGTAAAAACTTAAAAGGTATTGTAACTGGCAGCATTATTTACCATAAGCGAGGCTACTTTAATTGACCGGTGCAAAAAAGGCGATATTAAAAGCTATGAACTACTATATAACAGGTACAACATTGCCATGTACAATACCTGCCTTAGAATTGTGGTGAATACGGCAGACGCTGAGGATATATTGCAGGAGGCATTTCTAGAGGCCTTTACTACATTAAACCGTTTAAAAAATACAGATGCTTTTGGCGGATGGATGAAAAGGATAGTTATAAATAAATCCATCAATTATGTAAAGCGCAAAAAGGAAAACTGGGTTGCCATTGAAGATGATGACACAGGCGTTATGGAAACGGAGAATATAACTGACGAAAAGGAATTTCAATTAACGGTTGATGCGGTAAAAAAAGCAATAGGCCAACTACCCGGGAAATACAGAACAGTTGTCAGCCTTCACCTGTTTGAACAAATGAGTTTTGAAGAAATAGCCGCTTTTACGGATACACCTTCGTCAACCGTACGAAGCCAGTATTTACGCGGCAGGCAAAAAATATTAACCATGATAAATAAATAGTGCAACATGGAAAATGACCTGGAAAAATATATTGATGATAATAGGGATGAATTTGAAAAGGATGTGCCATCGCCGGGAGTTTGGCAAAATTTAGAGACACATCTTAAACATCATCATAAAAAAAAGAAAAATGTATTTGGGTTAATACCTGCAAAACTGGTGGCTGCCGCAAGTATAATAATTGTGGCATGCGCAGGTGTGATCGGTTATTTTGCCTACAACCAGCATGGTGGTGCAAGGCTAAGTAATAAAAATACCAAACCTGCACAAGCAAATGCTGTTGCAAAAAATACCGGCCAAAACAGCAACGATGCGTTACTACAAAAGAAACGGGTTGACCAAATGGCGCAGGCTAAAGCGCAGGCTACAACCAGTAAACCCGGTGAAACCAATTCCGTGGCATTTGATCCAGAGGATATAAGCCAGGTGCTGTTTCATTATACAACGGCGGTTAAAGCGAGGCAAAATGAAATAAAGGCGATACAAAAAATAAACCCGGGCCTGTTTAATTATTTGCAGAAAGCCATTGCGGACCTGGATGCAGAATATGCCCAATTACAATCGGAGTTGCCGGGGAGTATTGACAAAGAAAAAGTATTGCAATCAATGATCGACAACCTGCAAATGCAGGAAACCATATTGAGCCACCAGTTACAGGTGATAAAAAAATTGCCATCAAACAAAAGCGAGAAAGATGAAGGGCCGTACCATAAAATATAGTTTGCTGTTAGGCATTTGCTGCATAAATATTTTTGGCAACTTAAAAGCTGAAACATATGACACCTCAGTTACCAGGATAAATAAAGTGTATAAAGTGCTTAATGATGAAGAAAGGCTGGTAATAAATAATATGTTTGGCAACGTAATAATTAAAGCAATCAAGAGAAAAGAGGTACACATAAACATTACCATTTTTGCAGGCGCCAAAACCCCGGCGTTGGCAAAATCTCTATCTGGGCGCGTTAATATAACAACCACAAGAAACAATGGGCAAATAACCTGTACTACACTTATTACGGGCAAGGATTCAACAACCAAATTGAAACTGCCGTTACAGGATGAAAAATGCACTGTTACATATATGATCTACATGCCTGCCGGTATGCGGCTGAAAATAACTAACCAGTTTGGGAATATAGAAATGAACGATCACACCGGGCAGTTAAGTGTTGAGGAGAAATTTGGCAATTTTACTGCGGGAAATTTGTCTGATATTGACACGGTGGGCGTAGTGCTTGGCAGCATTAAAATTAACAGGATTGATAAAGGCATATTGATTGCAAAGGGGTTTGGATATGTAAATATTGGCGCTATTTCGGGCGATGTGCATTGCTTTTTTTCGGGGGGTAAAGTTACTGACATTGGATTTACGAATGGGCATTACAATTTTACACTTGAGTCGGGGAATGTACGGATTATGAAGGTTCATTATGCCAAAGATATTTCGGCTGCGGTTACCCTTGACGCTGTGTTGTGTAAAATGGATAACCAGTCTCCTCTTGTATTAAAAGAAGATGTTCAATCGAAAATGCAAACCGATTCACTGTTGATAAAACCCTTTAAGAAAGACACTTCAACAGTGAATACCGATAAGGAGAAAATCATAATGTCGAAGAAAAAATTAGATTTGATGGAAGCGCTCACGAAAAGGCCTGTGCATTATAGCGGCCTTGCGGGGAACGGCGATGCAACAATAATGATCAAGGCGGCTTTTAGCTATTTACATTTCGAATAGCGGAGCCAAGTACCACAATTGGCAGTGTTTTGCTATATAGTTTCTTTTTTTGCAGTCCATTCCGAAAAGGTGGTCTCTTCAGGTATATCCGTTACACTTTCAAATTCAACCTTATATCCATCAGGGTCACGAAACATAACCACCCACATATTATTGCCTACAAATGGCTCTGAGGGCTTTAGGTTGCGTGCTAATGTTTCGTGGTAAATAGCAAGTGCATCCTCACATGTAAAGTTTATTGACACACCTACCCCCAGCTTTTCCGCAGGCACTTTACCCTCACGGTACTCCTGTAACATTAATGCCACGCCGTCGCGCTGCAGCCAGCACCATTCAATCTTTCCTCTTGGCGTCCATGAGTTTAGCATTTTAAAGTCCAGGCCTTCTATATAAAAACGCATGGACTCTTCCATATTTGTAACCATAAAAAATGGCACGGCCTGCTTTATATTGGGTTTGTTTGTTGTTACAGGTTGCATATTATTTGATTGAGAGAATAAATTTACAAATGGTTTTTTATATAACGGCGCGGCAATCTTTTGCGAGTAATGCAGGCTCTAATGTACATCAAAATCAGAAAAATTACAGTAGCATTTGATTGCAGATTTTATAATTCAATGACAGTTTTATTTCGGTCAGATGGCCGCCGGTGATTCACATAAATCTGATGACAATATACTAATAAATTTTTTCTTTGATCATCATTAGCACAGTCTGACGGCCTCCGTCTGACTGCAGCATAGCTACGCGCCGATTATATCAATACCGGCTCTATAAATGAACTGGCGGATCAACTAAATAAATTGGCGTTTAAACAATAACTGTTTTTATTTACCGGAGCCGGAGCCAGGCCGCCAGGTTAAACCAACCCCCGCAACGCCGCCCGAAGTGGATAAGCCCAACGCCATGTCTTTATTTTTTAGCTTGATGAGGTGTATCTCCGGTATAAGTATCCCGCACACAGCCCCTATTCCAAATCCTGCCATTACATCTGAAGGGAAATGCCTTAATGACATTACCCTGAAATACCCGCAAAGAAGCGGGGGGATGCTGGCTGCTATGTACAAAAGATATTTTTTACCGCCAAGGTCTGGGTGGTAATCGCAATATACTTTAGTAAGAAAGAAAGTGGCTGCCGCTGTTGCCGCAGCATGCCCGCTATAAAAGGAATTGCGGTTATTGCCATCTAATTTTGTAGCATATGGAACAGCCTCGTAATAAACAACAGGCCTAAACTTATTTTGATAATGCGGGCCTAGAAAACTAATCGTATAAACATCCGACGTGAGAGACATAGTCTCCAGGTACATTATCAGCATTTTTCCCCAATCCTGTTTTACCTTTTTATTAAAGGCAAGTGCAGCGGGCGCTGCAAGGCATAGATCCATCGTAACGTCTCCTAATGTAGTATATATTGCTGTATTTGAAGGGTCCAGGTTTAACGCCCACCTGTCAAAGCCTCTTATGATATCCCTGTTCAAATTCTGGATCTCCAGGGCGCTTATGTTTTGTTTATGCAGCAGCGATGGTATGCCAAGAAAGTTGGCAACGCCACCGGCAAGCGCAATACTTCCGCTAAGCCAGATATTTACATTGTATGGATGTATTCCGGCTTTTGCAGGCTGCTGTTGCAAATTAGATGGCTGGCCTGCTAATTCTGACGGCTGCTTTGATAAATCAGGTATTTGTGTTGTTGAATCAAACTGCTGTTTTGTTGAATCGGGGCTACTATTTTGGGAATATAATTTTGTACTTAAGCAAAAAATAAATGCTGTAAAAACAACAAATGTAAGAAGATGATTTTTCATAGCGTTTGTAATTGAATGGTGCATATAATAAATAGTAGAAGTATTGCATACCTCTCAATTTTTGCACCATTTTTAACAGTGCAACTAATCGAAAGGTTTGCTAAGGTGTTATTCTGTTTGCAGACTAAAGTTCAAATACAATGCCACACGCTTTGCAGTCAAATAGTTATAATATGGTTAATGGGTTGGTGGGTAACTAATTCCACAAATAAAGCCGGCTTAATGTCTGAACTTATGATAGGGAAAGCCCCAGCAATGGCGGGGCATTTAATCCTTTACACTGTATAAGCACTTTAAATTTACTGCCCATATTTACAAGCAGGGTATGTTTTAAAAATGCAGCCCTTTTATAATTTTCAGGGGTACATTGTACACTTTCCATCTCCTTCATAAAAAAATCAATAAAACCGCAGGCAAGCAAAAAATTTGCCTGGCTGGTGCAACCACAGCACGCAAGTCCATTCTTTTCACCCCAATGCATCAGGGCGGAAAAATTTACATGCGCAGTAATGTCCTGGCTTCCCGCATTTTTATAAAACTCGTCACCCGCCTTATGTTTATTGTAACAAACAAGTGTGCCTTCGCTACGGTATGGCCGGTACATATCAGTTGAGGTGTAACCATAATCTATCGTTATTACAAATCCTTTTTTTATGCACGCTGCAATTTCTTTTATCCATTCTGTTGCTGCAAGGTTTATCTCCGTTCTAAACCCTCTTGGCAACTGCACAGAAAGCTCATTCAAATAATTTGAAAGCGCTTTTTTTGCGGGCACCAATAATTCTGTAAAGCCGTTATCATAATCTACAAAAACTTCCATTAGTTCATCTTTCATTACCACCTGGTGAACAGGAAAATTATCAACCAGTTCATTAGATAAAATGCAATCAATATTAATGGGTATATCTTTTATACTATCATACCAGCTTACCTTTTCATGCAGGTGCGCTTTTTCTTTTTCCCGCATGGCCGCGCTTTTTTCTATGATGCAATAGTGCAGCTTATCATATAATTCTTCGTTATTTTTAAGATAGTCAAGTATATCGTGGCAAAGAAAACCGGTGCCTGCCCCGTACTCCACTATGGTAAACGATTTGCTGCCCAATATGCGCCACATCTCTTCTAATTGCCTGCCAATAGTAGCGCCGAAGGCCGGCGTAAGGCACGCGCTCGTATAATAATCACCGGTAGCACCTATTTTATTGTTTGCAGAAGTATAGTAACCTAATTCAGGATAGTAAAGGCATATATCCATAAAATCCCGGAACGACACAGGCCCTGTATCTTTTATTTTCTGTACTATGATATCACTAAGCTCCATCAATAATTAGTTTAACCATCCACCAGGTGAAATTGCCAGCGTATATTTTCTGCTGCAAAAGTTGTGCTTGCTGTGCACGGGATTAATTTAAAAGAGAGCAGCGCTTAAAATGATGCTAATTATACACAAATAACAATGCCTGTTTAAGCAGCAATAAAAAAATTTATAAAAAAGTAGAGAAAAATTTGCGTAAGTGAATGCTTACATATAAATTTGTAAGCGAATACTTACATATTATTAAAAGGTAATACAAATGAGACGGGATGTTTTCCAGGCAATTGCCGATCCAACACGGAGGGACATCATAAACCTTATAGCATTTAACTCGCTGAATTTAAATGCCATAGCAGAAAATTTTGACGTGAGCAGACCTGCCATTTCGCAGCATATTAAAATTTTAACCGAGTGCGGGCTTATTGTTATAAAAAAGCAGGGCAGGGAAAGATATTGCGAGGCAAGGCTTCAGCAATTACATGAAGTGTCGGACTGGATAGCACCCTATAGAAAACTTTGGGAAGAAAGATTTAGCAAGTTTGACCAAATACTCGATGAATTAAAGGCCAAAAGTAAAAAACAGGGCAGGAAAAGGTGAATTACCCCAATTAAATTTAAAAAAAATACGTGATCTTCTCCATAATCTCGTCGGGCCCTTCTCCGCGAGGAGAAGCCCGCCCGGATGACAGGTCGGACGGGGGGTAGGGGATGAGGCGATAATGCAAAAGAGTTGCGCCAATGCCTGTGATATAACTTATAAACCATTGTTTAATAAAACTGTTGATACCAGTTATACAATAAACATCAATCATACTAAAACCATAAGAAATGGCAAATAAAAACCAAACAAACATCACAGCAGAGCCGGGCAGGCAGGAGTTATTTATTGTAAGAGAGTTTGAGGCGCCCCGCGAACTCGTTTTTAAAGCATATGTTGACCCTAAGCTGTATGTGCAATGGCTTGGGCCAAAGGGTTACACGATGATCATTGAAAAATTTGAGCCGAGAAATGGCGGCATGTTCAAATTTATTCATAAAGACACAAACGGCAATGCATTTACATTTCATGGGGTATATCACGAGGTGCTGGCACCGGAAAGGCTTATCGGCACATTTGAATTTGAAGGATGGCCCGAAAAAGGCCATGTGGAATTAGACACCTCAAAGTTTGAAGAATTGCCCGGCGAAAGAACAAGGCTTACCATCCAGGCAGTTTATCAATCCGTGGCAGACAGGGATGCAATGATAACGTCCGGCATGGAAAAAGGAGTAAATGAAGGGTTTACACGCCTTGATGAGTTACTGGCAAATAAATTAAACAAATAAAATAATTAAAATTGATGACTACCGTATATAGCAACCAGGATAATCTTAGTGTTCTCTGTGTTGTATTTTCTTTGGGTATTCTTTGTGGTTTTGATTTTTTTACCACAAAGGCTTAAAGAATGATCACAAAGAGCAGGCCGGATAGTGTTGCCGGTTAACTTAATCAGTTTATACTTTAATCTCACAAATACAATCTAAAAAAAAGGGAATATTATGACAAAAGATCTATGGCTGAACTTGCCCGTGAAAGACGTTAAAAGGTCAAAAGAGTTTTTCACAAAAATGGGATTTTCTTTTAATACGCAATACGGTAATGGCGAGGACTCAGCATGTCTTATCGTTGGGGACAAGAATACTGTTGTGATGCTTTTTAAGGATGATTCTTTTAAAAAATTTACACGAAGCGAAATTGCCGATGCAAAACACAGCAATGAAGTATTGATCTCCATCAGCGCTGAATCACCGGAAGAAGTTGATGAAATGGCAAAGAAAGCCGCGGCAGCCGGTGGCACTGTTTTTAGCGAGCCCGGAGGCAACCAGGGCTGGATGTATGGCTGCGGTTTTGCCGACCCCGATGGCCACAGGTGGAACGTGCTGTATATGGATATGAGCAAAATGCCCAAGCCATAAAAACAGTGAAAGAAGTTGCTGCCCCTGCAATAATGAGAAACCCGAAGAGCCGCAAGTGCCCTTCGGGTGAGCCGGAAGAAATACTCCAGGCCTATCTCATTTTATACTCCCCCTTGTTAATGCTGTACAAGAAATTTGCCCTGCGCCACTACCTTGCCGTTGCTGGTAATGTTATACAGGTATAAGCCATTGGCCCATGTATGAATGTCAACCGCTGATTGGTTTATATTGGCAAACCTGGTTGTGCCAACTGTTTGGCCATTGCCATTTACAATTTTAAGTACCATATTTTCTTCCTTCAACGCTGCAACATTAAAAGTTACAAACGCATTGGCAGGATTAGGAAATATGGTTGCCGCGCCTGTACTTTTTGTAACGGCAATAAAACTTTCATCCTTTGCAGGCATATAACTGCTTAGATTGATGTCGCCTTTGCTTTCATCAATCACCAGGAATTGCCTTGTTTTGGGTGCCATCAAACCAGGAACAAGCAATATTATTTTAGAGGTAGTGTCGTTAAACAATACCCCGCAATTGTTATAGGCGCTCATAATATGCCGTACCCGGTATAAAGAGCCTGAATTAAATATACCGGCGTTGCCTGTAGTTGCAGGGATATTTGACCCCTGGTAATTAATAAAACTGTTAGTAGGCGTGGTGGTGCCCCAGGCGGAAATACTAAGTACGGTGTTGGGCGTTGTAATATCCGGGTACGGAAACGACGGGCTTACCTGGCTTACTACAAATTGCGAGTTGTTTGTAATGCTGTAAGCAGATGCTGTTAAAGTAAATGTTGGAGATGTGCCTATTAATACACCGCTTAATGTAAAATCTGTGTTTAGCGTGACAGTTTTAGACAGGCATGTATCACAGGGTTTTGTGCTGGCTGATGTTATGCAATTGATCGGATAGTAATTATTTTTTAATACAACCACCGGGCCAAGTTTCTTTAAGCTATCCGCCTGTTTATAGGTGCTGTCTGCCGTTTGTACGGTAAGTATTGAGGCGCAGGTAGTGTCCATAGAGCCGGTTGCCAAAGGTGTTTTTATTAACACGCCTTTGTTAAACCCACCCACTACTTTATAACCTATTGCATAAATGGTAGCGCCATCAATAATAAAGCTTGAATTAAACGCCTGCACATTAGATACGCCTTTGTATTGCCTTGCCCATACCGGTATGCCGTTCTTATCTGTTCGTATAATAAAAACTTCGCCGCCACCTTCGTGTGCGCCATCACCCCATACCCCACGTGCCACATAACCATTTGCGTCAGTCAAAACCTTTACCAGTGCATTATATTGAAAAGGTGATGGTGAGGCTGGCGTTAGGGTGTATCGTTTTTGCCATGCCGGCAGCAAACTGGTTGCGTCCACCTTGGTTAAGCCCATAGCTGTGTGCGTATTGTTGCTGGCAACATTTGGGCTGCCATACCAGCAATAAAGCAGGCTGGTACTGTCTTTAACAAGACTTGAATTATAAAGGCTAGCCTGTTGCGCGGCAGTTACATCCCTTAAATACCTTTCTCCTTTAACAAAGGCAAGTGTGCCTATGTTATGCCTGGTTATCCACGGCCTGTTAGATGCGATACTGCCCTCATTTAAAGGTGCGGTAACATAAATTGATCCTGGTGATCCGGCAATAGCGGCAGTGTCCAGTAATAAAGATGTGTAAACGCACTGCGCATTGTTAGTGGCAGCACTGGAAGGCCTGCCATTAAACAGGCCAAGGGTTGCGCCTGTGTTACGGTCCAGCTTCATTAGCAAAGCATTCCACCCGTTGGTTGAGCCAAATGTGTACCCGGTTACATAGTAGGCATTGTTGCTGGTGTTTGTTTTAAAATCTTTTATATCTGTAAATGCCACCCCTTCGTTTACATCGGCATTGCTATAACTAACGTGAAATATAACGCTTAGCGCGGGGCTAACTTTCATCAAAAATCCCTGCAACAAATTAGATGCCGGCCTTAACAAGCCTGCAATGACTATATTGCCATCGGCATCTACTATCATGGAATAAAGCCTGTAATAGTTGGTGTTGGGATTAATGCCCATGCCCACCAGCTTTTCTCTTATAACATTACCAGCACCATTAACTTCTGCAAGGTATATCGAGGTATCCTGCAGGCCGGCAACAAAGTAGTTGCCGTCCTGCGCTTTTGCAATACAATTCAAAATAAGGTTGGCGGTTGGCCCCGGGTCATATACCCGCACAAATTGCGCGAGGGCAACAGTATGCATTATCGCCAATGCAACTGTTAAGGCGTAAAATTTTGATTTCATATTTTTTTGTTTGATTGATGATTAATGATGCTTTGGCAGCAATACTGTTCTGCATCGGGGTAATTAATTCATTAATTTGTTAGAGCTGGTGCATTAATGCTGCACCAGGAACTTGCCCTGTGCTACCACTTTGCCATTGCTGGTAATATTATACAGGTATAAGCCATTGGCCCACGTATGAATATCAACTGCCGATTGTTTTACATTGGCAAACCTGGTGGTGCCAACTGTTTGGCCATTGCCATTAACGATCTTCAGAATGGTATTTTCTTCTTTCAAATCCGCAACATTGAAGATTACAAATGCATTAGCGGGATTAGGAAATATGGTTGCTGAGCCTGTATTTTTTGATACCGTAATAAGGCTTTCATTTTTTGCAGGCAAATAACTATTTAGGTTAACATAGCCTTTGCCTTCGTCAATCACCAGAAGCTGCCTTGTTTTGGGTGCCATCAAACCCGGAACCAGTAGTATTATTTTAGAAGTAGTGTCTTTAAATATCACACCACAGTTGTTAACTGTACTCATGATGTGCCGCACACGGTATAAAGAGCCTGAGTTAAATACACCGGCATTGCCTGTAGTTGCAGGAATATCCGAGCCCTGGTAATTAATGAAACTGGTGGTGGGTGTAGTTGTGCCCCAGGCCGGAATACTAAGTACGGTATTGGGCGTGGTAATATCAGGGTATGGAAATGTTGGGCTTACCTGGCTAACAACAAATTGCGAATTATTTAAAATACTGTAAGCCGATGCAGTCAAGGTAAATGTTGGAGATGTGCCCACCAATACACCGCTTAACGTAAAGTCTGTGTTTAGCGTTACAGTTTTGGATAGGCAGGTATCACAGGGTTTAGTACCCCCGGTTGCAATACAGTTAATAGGATAATAATCTGTTTTTGCAGTAACAGCCAGCGGAAGTTTGCTTAAACTATCGGCCTTCCTGAAAGTGCTGTCAGCCGTTTGTACTGTAAGCACTAAAGCGCAGGTAGTATCCATTGAGCCTGTTGCTAAAGGCGTCTTTATCAAAACACCCCTGTTAAAACCACTAACGGTCTTGTAACCTATCGCATAAATGGTAGCGCCGTCAATTAAAAAGGCTGAATTATGGGTTGACACATCATTCAGCACATTTTTATATTGCCTTGACCATTGCGGCAACCCGTTCTTATCACTTCTTATCAAAAATATCTCCCCTTGTGCGCTTACACTATCCCACCATTGGCCATGCGATACATACCCCTGGGGGTCAGCGGCAACTTTTGTAAGGATTACGAAATTTTGAAAATTTGGGGTTACGGTGTACTGTTTTTGCCATGCAGGTAACAGGGTGGTTGCATCAACCTTGCTTAAGCCCATTGCCTTGGGGTAACCGGTACCATTAAGGTTACCGTACCAGCAATAAAGTATGCCTGTACCATCTTTAATAATGTTTGCATTATACAGCCTCTCTATTTTAGTTGGCTGAATATCCTCTAAATATCTCTCGCCTTTTGTAAAAGCAAGTGTACTTATGTTGTGTTTGGTAACCCATGGACGAAAAGTGGAAACATTCCCTGAACTTAGCCTTCCGGTAACAAAAACAGAAGGCCCGAAGAGTGGATTGCCGGTACTATCTAACCACAATGCATCGTAAATATCATTAGTGCTGTTAGCTGTTGGCTGGCCATCATATATGGTGAGGCTTGCACCTGTGTTGCGGTCAAGCCGCATCAACACGGCGTCCGGCCCTGTTGCTGTGCCAATATTATAGCCTGAAACATAATATGCATTATTAATGCTGTTGGCGCCGGTTGTTTTGTAATCTTTTACATCGGTAAAACCCATTGGTTCGGTTGTGTTTGAATTGCTGTAAGTAACATGCAACAGAATACTAAGCGCCGGGCTTAACTTCATTAAAAAGGCCATAGTTGGTTTGGGGGCCAGGGTTTTATTGCCAACAATTGCAATATTACCGTCTGCATCAACAATCATTGCGGTAAGCGTGTAAGCATTGTTACCTATGCCAACCAGTTTTTCCCTCACAACATTGCCGCTGCTGTTAACTTCCGACACATAAACTGAAGTGTCCTGTATGCCTGCAATAAAATAATTTCCGCTTTGGGCTTTTGCAATACAGCTAAACTTAAGGTTTGCAGTTGGGCCCGCGTTATATTCCCTTACAAACTGTGCGAGTGCGGCAGAGTGCATTATGAATAATGCGAGTGCAAAAATGTAAAATTTGGTTTTCATATTTGTTTGTTTGATTAATGATTAATTATATTTTGATAACTATGTTATTCTGGGTAACAGTGATTATTTAATCCACGCATTTTTTACAACTGCATAGTTTATTGTTATATGAAGGATGAATGGAAAAAACTTTATAACGATCACTAAAGTAGGCACATGTTTATACCGGCGCAACCCCGCCTGCGCAACGCTTATATGCAATTGTGTGAATGACGTGTATGAGTGAGTATGCGGTAAGAAAAATTTAAGTAAGGAGCATAATAATTACTGCTGCTGCGCCTGCAGCCATGCCTTGTACAACCCTGCGGGCACTGAGAGGATGATTTTATTTCCGGGATTTTTTTCGTTTTCAGTTGCGGGCGATATATTTATGGTAATGGGATGTATGCCAAAACGGCTTAAGGCGGCAATACGTTTTTCTATCAATTCCATCCCCAGGCTTTTATGCCCGTTGCTTTCTTTTAAGGAGAGGCTGTTGGCAATGCCTATTCCATTATCGGTAATAATTACTAATAATTGTTTTGCCTCCTCTTTAAAATCAATGGTTACTTTTCCTTCAATATTCGAAGGCATTATACCATGCAGCAGCGCGTTTTCCAAAAAAGGTTGCAGCATCATGGTGGGTATCATCCAATCATCCGCATCTACATTTTCATCAACATTTATTTGGTAACTAAACCGGTCGTTAAAGCGCATTTGCTCAAGGCGCAGGTATATTTTTATGTTCTCTATCTCCTGTTCTAATGGTATAAATGATCTTTGGGCGGCTTCAAAATTTTTACGGATGAGTGATGCAAAATCGCTCAGGTAACGGTTGGCACTTTTTCTGTCCTGCAAATTAATATAATGCTGAATACTGTTGAGCGCGTTAAACAGAAAATGAGGGTTCATTAAAGAAGTAAAGGCTTGCTGTTCCAGCGCGGCGGTTTGTACGCCTGCAATTTCTTTTGCTAATTTTTCTTCGCGTTTCTTTTTAAGATAGCTGTTCACCGAATAAAAGATTATTGCCTGCAATGCAACGATGGTTATAAACCAAAACCATAATGATTTCCAAAATGGCGTGGCGATATTAAACCCGACAGTAAGTATTTTATCGCTTGTGTTGCCATTCACATCTATCGCACGAACCTGTACAATGTGTTTTCCGCTGTTTAGCTCAATGGTTAAAATATTTTCATCCAGGTCTATCCAGTTCCTGTTTCTATCCAGCGTGTATTGCAGGTTTTTAAAATGGCCGCTTAGCTCAATGCCCGCAAACTGCATTTGTATATTTTGCTGGTTGTATGAAAGTGTATATTTATCAGCAATAATCGTATCCCGCTGGTTAATGGTTATGCCTGTTAATTGTACAGGTATATTAAATTTAGCGATGGATATATTGGCGGGAATAATAGAGATACCATCGGCAGTAACAGCATAAACAGTATCGTGCTGATAAAGCATTTCATTAATAACATTATTGGTTAGCCCGTCATTAACAGATAGGTTTTGAATAGTGTAACTAACCTTATTACCCTGCAACTTATAATTTATAACACTTATACCCTGGCCGGTGCCCAGCCATACCTGCCCGGGCCCTGCCGCCATTATGCTGCGCGCGTTATTATTAATGATCCCTTCTTTTTCTGTAATATGAAAAATTACTTTATCATCCTTTACCGCCACTACGCCGTCACCCGACGCAGCTACCCACAAAATGGTATCAGTTGTAGTGCATAGTGCTGTTATTCTATGGCTTAGTAGTGGATCGTTCTTTGTAAGCCCCCATGCGGTATCTTTCGCGTAATCATATTTATACAGGCCGTCAGTAGAACCATAATAAACAATACTGCCGCCCGCTTTGGCTAATGCAGTCACCCTCTTGGGAACAGAGTGTAACACGGTCGCTTTTTCAGTTATGCTGTTTAGCTTTTGTAATGCATTAACCTGTCCCACAATAATGATGCTGTCATTATAAACTACTGCTGTTTTCGCATAAAACAACTTGGCTGCCGTTGTTGTAAGTTGCCGGGAATAGTTTACATAATTACCGGCGTCGGAAAAAGTGAAAATTTTATTCTGTGACAACAGTATCTTCCGTTGCCGGAAGATAGCGCTACTTCCCCTGGAAGTAGTATTAACCTTAATTGTTTTTCTATCAGTCTCCAGTACCTGTCCATAATAATTTCCCGCAAGCAATGTGCCTTCCGCCTTACGTGCTATACTAATAAAATTTGTATTGGTAAAATTATCCGGCATAGTAATATTGTCAAACTGCTTTTTTTTATACATTGCCAATCCTTTATCAATAGTGCTTACCCATATATTCCCTTTACTATCGTTGTATAAAGCATTAGGCCCGTATTTACCGCTGATAATAAACTGCTGTTTCAGCGTTTTTTTATCAAAAACATATATTTTACCCGACATGCCATAAAAATTCAGCCAGGTATTTGTAAATCCGAAGAAGAAAATAGCTTCGGGAATGCTTATTGAATCTGCCTTGAAACGAATAGGGCCGGTGGCAATATTGCTGTAGATGAAACACTTGTTTTTGGTGGCGTTGAAATTATAAAAATTACCGTTATCAATAGCACGCAAAAAATAGTCGGCACTTTCCATTAGGAATGCACTGTCTATATTCTTTAAGCCCCTTGTTAAATATATTTTTATTTGGTATGTTTTTAGCGAGGCATTGGCCAGGTGACTGCTGCATTTTAAATATGTGCCATCGCTATTTTCTTTAATTAGAAATGTTGAGTACCCGGGCGCCGAACTATATGAAGTAAATTTTTTATCCTTGTAAACAAAACACCCTTTTTCATTAACGATCATTACGCCCCCATCCTGTAATGGATATATAAGCATTGTGGCTGTAGCTTCCCTGATCTTTGCCAAATTACTGTCTTCCTTTGCGCTGATAAACCTGTTTTGCACTTCATCAAAATAAGCGGGGCTTTGCTTAAAACAGTTTACCCAAATACGGCCATTTTTTTCTTTTGTAACAGCCAGTACATCATTATCGGGTAACCCATCGCGGTTGGTAAACACCTGGAAATGCTTGCCGTCAAACCTTGCAACACCGGCATCTGTTGCCACCCACAAAAAGCCTTTATCATCTTCAATGCACCTGTAAACATAATTGCTGGGTAAACCATCATTTACCGTGAAGGCGGTATATTTCAATGGCTGCGCCGCGCAGTTAATAATTATGAGTAAGAAAAAAAATGAAAGAAGGGTAAAGCGCATAAGCTAAAGTTAGTTATGATAAAGCGCAATACATAATTTTTTACCGGCGTTACTTGCCAAACATCAAACTGGCTACCTTCATTTTTTCAAGAAAGAATTCCAGTTGCCTGCGGCTGATACTCCACTGGTTGCCGTCAGCCATTTTTACAATGCCCCCATCGGTTGTACTGTATTCTTTTATATACTTCAGGTTTATGATGTATGATTTATGTATCCTTACAAACTGGTTTTCATCCAGTAATTCTTCAAAATCCTTCAACGTTTTACTTATCACAAGCTTTTGCATATCTTTCATGTGAATGATGGAGTAGTTGCTGTCGGCCTGCAGCGATACTATATCATCAATCTCAATAAAATTAATACTGCCTAACTGGGGCAATGCAATTTTTTGAGGAGGCACTTTTTTATTAACCGTTTGCAAAAGATGTTTTAACAGCTGCTGATTCTGTTCGGCAGCAACAGGGCTGTTTAGCAGGCGTTTTACTTTTTCAACCGCTTTTTGCAGTTCATCAATATTAACCGGCTTTAAAATATAATCCACTGCGCTTGCCTTAATGGCCTGCAGGGCATACTCGTTATATGCCGTTACAAAAACCACTTTAAAATCCTGTGATGTAAGGCTGCTTAAAAATTGGAAACCATTTTCACCGGGCATGTTTATATCAAGAAAAACCACATCGGCATTATTATGCTGCAGCCAGTTTCTCGCCTGTTGCGCATTTTTAGCCATGCCTGCCACTTCAACACCTTCGCAATCGTTTTGCAGCATAAATTGTAAGATGTTAAGGTTATTCTCTTCATCATCTATCAATAACGCTTTTAAAGGCATACAATTTTTAATTTCACCAATAAAAGTAATCTATACGAATGAAAAACAGCGTGCTTAATGAGTAATATGCGGTTTTGGCTGCGTGCTGTTACAAATACGTGAGCGAACGGTAAAAGAAAAAAGCAGTGCAAACAGCGTTTTAAATAGCTGTATTGATTGCCCCGCCTTTTATTTTGTCCGTTTCAATTTAAAAAAGTTACAAAAGCAAAGATATTGTACAACATTTGCTGCAAAGTGCCGGTTGTAAAAAACCGACCGGCACCAAGAGACTATTTAAAATTTTATTCAAAAAATAAATTCCGCAATTGCGGGGGCACTCGCACCTTCTTCAATTAACCCCAGCTTTAAAGCTGGGGGTTGTATAAAATCACGGGCATTGGCTTTAGCCAAAGTGTATTTTAGGCAACATAAGGTATTTATTTTTTAAATTTTAAACAGCTTCTAAGGATAAAATTTTCATTTTAAAATGATATCAAAAAAAACAATAAAAAAACTTTGCGTGGTAGCCGCCTACACATCGCCCGTTATCAGTGCATTGATGATAACACCCATATTTATTTATATTGGGGAGTCATTAAGCGGCTATTTTTTAGCATTGGCATTGATCATGTTTTTAGTATTGGTAATGTGGACGGTGAACATTTTGTTTACTTGGATCATTAGCAAACAAAAAGTGAAATATAATTCGGTAAAATATGTATTGAGTTATTTCATTTGCGTAGTACTAACCTTAGTTGTTGTGCAGATGATGTTTCATGGACTTACACAAGCAACGGACAACGCCCATGGCAAAACGTTTCACTTTCATTTGATTGTTTTTTTCGCAATAAATACAGTTATCCTCATCCTGCAGGACCTTGTATTGGTAAAGGAAAAAAATACTGAGATAGAACTGGAAAATGCCCGCTTAAAAATGAAAAACATGGAAGCCGCAAACCAGCAGCTAAAGCACCAGGTGCAACCGCATTTTTTATTCAATTCGTTAAGCACGTTAAAGGCGTTGATAAAAAATTCGCCGCAAAGCGCGGAAGAATACCTTGTAAAGCTGTCTGATTTTTTAAGGTTCTCCATCTCTTCCCGTGAATTGGATACCGTAAAGGTTGCCGAAGAATTAAAGCTTTGTGTTGACTATTTGGCGATGCAAAAGATACGTTTTGGCGAAGCACTCAGGTTTGCTATACAAGTGCCCGATGGAATTAAAGAAGGCTATCAGTTACCTATATTCTCACTTCAAATGTTGGCAGAGAATGCCATAAAACATAATACTCTTACTGCGGAAGCGCCATTGTACATTGATATTACTTATAATAACGGAACAATTACAGTAAGCAATAATTTGCAGCCAAATTTTGACATAGAAAATTCAGGAGGATCTGGATTAGCTAACCTGGAGGAGCGTTACAGGATTTTATCAGGCGAAGGTATATTGATTGAAAAAACCGGTAATAAATTTTCAGTAAGCATAAAGGTATTGGGATATGAAAATAGTAATAATAGAGGATGAGCAGCTTACTGCTAAAGACCTGGCTGAAAGTATTGTAAATGCTGACGCCGGGGCGCAAATTATTGCCACGCTGTCTTCCGTTAAGGAAGCCATTGCTTATTTTAAGGAGAACACAGAACCTGATCTTATTTTCAGCGATATACAATTAGGCGATGGGCTTAGCTTTAAAATTTTTGATACCATTGGCACACATATCCCCGTAATATTTTGCACTGCCTTTGACGAATATGCCCTGAATGCATTTAAGGTGGCGGGCATTGATTATATTTTAAAACCCTTTACGGTTAAAACCATAAGTGCGGCAATTTCAAAATATAGAAGCTTACAGAACAGGTTTGCAAAAACAGTTTCGTCCTATGAAGATTTTGGCAGAACAATAGAAGGCTTGAAGAAACAAAAGCAAAACACGATCTTAGTTTTTTATAAAGACAAGATACTTCCTGTTAAGATGGAAGATATCGCCATGTTCTACCTGCAAAATGAAATTGCACACTTACTCACTTTTAATAAACAGCAATATTTTATTAATGAGAACCTTGAGGACCTGGAAAAGATTTCCTCACCCGAATTTTACCGCGTAAACAGGCAGTACCTGGTAAACAAAAAAGCCATTAAGGATATTTCAAAATACTTTGGCAGAAAATTGCTGGTCAACCTAAACATTCCCTTCAACGAAAAAATAACCGTTAGTAAAGAAAAGTCCAATCATTTTTTAACATGGTTATCCGGCAATTAATTTCTTCAGTGACGGTTTAGCCTGCATTTTGTCCGCTTCACAACTAAACCATTTTATGCAGCTTGTTAACCTTTTTACATTTGGTGAGTTATTATTTTATCACATGTAAATCAACAAAAATGAAAACAAAACTCATTGTTATCTCAACGGCAGCACTGCTTGCAGTTGGTATCGGGTTTCATCTTTCAGGGCATTGCCCGCTGAACCATTCAGGCACTGCAAACCACACTGTCGTTTCAACTGCAACTGTCAACCGTTAGCAGGTAACTAATACCACAGATTTTAAACAACACGCGTCCTTCTCCATAATCTCGTCGGGCCCTTCTCCGCGAGAAGAAGCCCGCCCGGATGACTGGTCGGGCGGGGGTAGGGGATGAGGCGACAAGGCAACAGAGTTAAATTAATGTCTGATGGTATAAGCAGTAAAGAAAGATCAGGCACAGGCATTCCGCATAAACGGAACCTGTGCTTTTTTTATTCTTACGTTTCCAGGTTTTCAAATTTATATATTTCCAAATTTGTTATATTGGCAGTAAATAACACACATGAAAAAGCTGCTATTGCTTGCTGCATTAACCATCGTAATTACATCATTTAGCAAGAAAGATATTAGCTGGGTGGCCATTGGCGACTCCATCACTTATTTAAATGAACACCCCGATGAGGCAGGCAACCGGATAACCAAAGGCTATATGACAAGGGTAGTGGAAAAATTGCCTTATATACATTACGACAACCAGGGCTATAATGGGTGGACGTCAGGTGGTATTGCAGATGCCATAGAAAAACTGCCTTTTAAAAAAGCAGATGTGTATTCCATATTCCTCGGCACTAACGATTGGTGGCAGGGCCGGCCGATAGGCGTGCTGACAGATTATGAGAACAATGCAGGCAACAAAACGGTATATGGCTCATTCCGCATTATTATCAACAAATTGCGCAGCCTTAACAGCGATGCTAAAATTATTTTGATAACACCTATGCAACGCGCCGATTTTGTTTATCTAACGAATTTTAAAAACAATGCTTACGGTAGTTATAAAGATAAGAAAGGCCAAACGCTGGAACAGTTTGCCAACGCAATAACAGCCATTGGTAACTATGAACATTTTGTAGTGGTTGACCTGTACCATGCAAAAAAGCTGGCGTTGCCAAACCTCGTTAACTTTAAGCACCTGAAAGACCCCAAAACAGGTGAGTATAAAAATTATCCCTATCCTTCGTTTATTGATGTGCCATTTAACCCGCAAACGGATGAGTACCCATATCCTCCTGATGCAGTCAATATCACTTACGATGGCCTGCACCCGTCAGATAAAGGTTATACTATTATTGCACGTATGCTGGTAAAAGTGATGAAGAAGTATTGAAGATCATCTATCCCAACTTCTTTACGCCAAGCCCAGGTAAGCCATTGGTAAGCATGCAGCCGTCTTTTAAAATAAAGCCGCCTTCTACCAGGTCTTTGCTGATGTCAAAGCTGCCGTCAAGATCAAGATATCGGGTATTGCTGCAACTGTAAGCGGCATGCAGCGCGGCGGTAATGCTCACGATGCTTTCATCGTTACATCCCCAGAATAGGTTTATGCCCGCATACTTCGCAATTATTGCAATTTCCTTTGCGCCCGTGATGCCCCCGCACTTCATCAGCTTGATGTTATACACGCCATAGGGCGGGGGAGGATGCGTTAATTGCAAAGCGGATGTGGCATTCAGCAGGCTTTCATCAGCCACTAATAATTTATTATCTGCTGCGTCAAGGCCTCTTAGTTCATCATCCGTTCCAACTTTTAACGGTTGCTCAATTAATTCAACACCGCAAGTTTTGGTGCTTTGTATAAACTGTTTCAGTTGTTGCAAAGTATAGCCCTGGTTGGCATCAACGCGAATACGCATTTTGCCGTTAAAATGTTCTGTGAGTTTGTGTACCCGTTCAATGTCCTGATCAACCTCAAGCCCTGTTTTTATTTTCAATATTTTAAAGCCAAGCGAGTAATAGCCTTTCGCTTCTTCCAGCATAGCTGCCGTATCTTTTATGCCCAGTGTAACAGAGGTAGGCAGGCTTTCCACCTTCCTCCCCAAATAATCAACCACGGGAATACCAATGTATTGGCAAAACAAATCGTGCAGTGCAATGTCAATAGCAGCAAGTGTTCCGGGCAGTTTGGGGAAATGTTCTGCAGCGGCATTTATCAATTGGTTAAAGCTGCGTATGTCCTTACCTGTCCATTCATCTAAGTAACCCGATTGAAGGTTTGCAAGTGTTACTTCCGGCGTTTCGCCCACCACATCGGCAAATGGGTTGGAAGAGCCATAACCCGTTAACCCATTCTCCAGCGTTACTTCCAAAAAAACAATCTCTGCATCCGATATAGTTTTATATGCGATGGTATATGTTTTGGTGAGCGGCAATTTCTCCAACCACGCGCGTACTGATCTTATTTTCATACAGCTATTTAATGAGTGAGCGTATAACCGGCACCACTTTCTCCACGCCCTGCTGCAGCGGCAATAGTATCGGTATGTTTAATGACGATTCGTATTTTTTTTGATATTCAAGCGCCTCTTCCATCGTGCAATCTTCCGTGTTTAATGCAAGTGCTATCACTTTTGAGCCATACGCTTGTATCAGCGCTATCTCCGATTCAACCGGCGGTATCCTGCCCCATTCCGGCAGGTGATCGTAGTACTGCCGCTTAGGCGCGTGAACAAGGATAGTATGTTTTGCATTGCCAGACACCAATAGCTCCGAACCACAGGGCCCGCTTGGGTTGCGCAGGGCGCTCTGGCCTTCCAGCAATATTACCGATGGTTTTTCCTGTTGCCAGCACGATACAATAGCATGCTCCAGTTCACCCGAGATAAAATCGTTCAGTGTGCTATCAAAAATAAACCCGTATTTGCCACCCTGCAGCCAGCCCGTTTGCCCGGTATAGATCATCTGCGCCGGTATGCCTGCTGCATCGCAAGCCTGCTTAACCATGCGGCAGGTGGTGCGTTTACCCATCGCGCAGTCCATGCCCATTACGGCGATGATAGGTGCAGTTACATTATAAATTAACGCATCCCAAAAATGCAAATCCCCGCGACGCTTGGGCTTGCGTACATCAATCAATTCAACACCGTATTCAGCGGCCAATGCAACTATCTGCGGCTTTTCGCTTAAATATTCGTGCAGGCCATTCACCAATGAAATTTTATGTTTGATGCACTCTTCTAATATCACCAAAAAATCGGGCGGCAGGCGGCCGCCAACGGTTGCCACGCCAATAATGCAATAGTTAATGGCGCCCAGTTTTTCAACGGCCTCTGCAACGGTTGCCAGCACGGGAATATTACGGTTTACACCATCCAGCACCTCGCCTGCGTCGAGGCCTGCAAATACAGGATCAAGCACACCAATAATATCAAAGCGTTCGGTGCCGCGTATAAGGCCATGCGCCGTTTTTGCCTCAACTTGTTGCAATAAACCATTGGTTAAAACAATCGCGGTTGGTAATGACATGTATGTTTTTGAGGCAGGAAGATAGATATAAAAATCATAAATCCACCACATAGGCGCATAGGCCACACAGGTACACATAGGACTTTTACATTAAAACCTCGTAAGATTGAAATTCTCTGTGCCCCTATGTTTTCTTATATGCCTATGTGGTGAAAAACCTTCCAGCAGCACAACAGTGCGACGCAACGATGATGCCATGAAATGCAGTTGCTGGTAACAAAAAAATCTATGTGCCCCTATGTTTTCTTATATGCTTATGTGGTGAAAAAACCTATGTGGTGAAAGCCGGGTACAAAAATCTATGTGCCCCTATGTTTTCTATGTTTCTATGTGGTAAAAAATCTATGTGGTAAAAAACTCAAATTAGCATCTTACCTTGCAACTATGAAATACACGCGCATGCCCATAGAAGTTGAAAGCCCTGAAAGCCTTGGCTACAACACCATTGAATGTAACCTTGCCGAGAGCAGTGTGCGCGATGTGCTGTTTAAACACCTGCAAATAAACCTTGATGAACTCGTAATATGCTACGGCGACCATATTGGCAAACCCGAACTTCGCGCATTAATTGCCGCAGAATTTACCGGCATACATGCCGATGATGTTTTGTTAACCATTGGCGCAGCGGGGGCGCTGTTTGTTATTCATTCGTCGTTGCTGGCAGCGGGCGATCATATAATTGTAGTGCGGCCCAACTATGCGGTTAATATTGAAACGCCAAAAGCGATAGGCTGCTCAATAAGTTATATTGATTTGCAGTTTGAGAACAGTTATGCACTAGATATTGAAGCCGTGAGAGCTGCCCTTACACCTTCAACAAAATTAATCAGCATCACTACGCCGCATAACCCCACCGGCACTGTGGTGGATGAAAAAACATTGGCTGCTTTATGCACGTTGGCAGAAGAATATGGTTGTTATTTATTGGTGGATGAAACCTACCGCGAACTTTCGTTTGCTGTGCCAACGCCTTTGGCAGCAGGCATCAGCAACAGGGCCATCAGCGTATCGTCTGTGTCAAAAGCGTATGGAATACCGGGCATACGGCTGGGATGGATAATAACAAAAGAGGCGGCCCTGCAACAACTTTTTTTGGCGGCAAAAGAGCAGGGGCATATTTGTAATTCCGTGGTGGATGAAGAAATATGCTACCAATACCTGTTAAAAAAAGAAAGCTATTTTACTGCAATAAAAAAAGAAGTACAATATTGTTTTAATCATTTGGAGCAATGGATGGATAACCATGCATATCTCGAATGGGCAAAGCCTTCTGGTGGGGTGGTTTGCTTTCCGCGTTTCAGGAGAGGCGTGGAGATTGATACAGAAAAATTTTATAACATTTTATTAAATCGCTATAAAACTTATGTAGGCCCCGGCCATTGGTTTGAACAAAGCAAACGCAGTTTTCGCCTCGGCTTTGGCTGGGAAACAAGAGAAGCATTTGTAAAAGGATTGCAAAATATAGATAAGGCGATTGAGGAGAGTTTAGGCGTCGGATAGAAGGGTTATAAACACCGATGGGCACAAGCTTTATCAGCCGCGCCTACCAGAAAAATTCTATCGAAGAGTAAAGTAGTTTCATTATAACGTTTTGTTGTTTATGAAGAGTTGCTGCGCCTGTATAGCTTAACAGTTGCTAACGAGAACAACATATTTAAAACCTTCTTTTAATTCAGAACCGTTGATAAGAAACTTGATTGTTTTTTGTATTAACTTTTTCATATAAAGTGTTTTTATACATATAAGATAGCACACGAAATAAAAAGTTTAACCGCGGTTTAATTGCACGCGGGGATTAACATTTTATTGGAGAAAAAGAGGTGAGGTGTTAAGAAGAATAAAAAGAGTTAAACCTGTTAGAAAAAAAATCTTCACGCCCCAACCCTGCAAGGGTTTCGTGTTTATAGTAACAACACAAGTGTAGGTATCTCGGCTCCTTCGGAGCCGCGTAAAAATTCGCACGGTTCCATGCAGCACTGAGCATTACGAACCATTTGATTAAACCTGTTAAAAAAAATCTTCCCGCCCCCAACCCTGTAAGGGTTTCGTGTTTATAGTAACAATATAGCTGTTGATATCACGGCTCCTTCGGAGCCGCGTAAAAGCTTCCCACGATGCCACGCGGCATAGAGCATTACTAACTTAATGGATAAACCTGTTAAAAAAAATCTTCCCGCCCCTAACCCTGTAAGGGTTTCGTGTTTATAGTAACAATACGGTTGTAGGGTATCTCGGCTCCGAAGGAGCCCCGCAAAATTCGCGCTGTAAGAGCCGTACGCTGCAAAACGGCATCCGAAAAAGGGCGTTAAGAAAATTTGGTTGAGAAGCGTAAAAATGAAATCCGACTACTACTGCCTGGCTTTATTCTCATTTCAAAAGTCCTATTGCAGCATGGCAATATTTCAGGCTGGAACTATTTCATTTTAGCTTCGAAAGCAAATTTTTAGCCTTTTTTCGGGAGCCTTGACCTTTTGTTACTTTTGGGTCAAGCCAAAAGTAAATCAGAACAACATCTTCGCTAAAAGCCCTCCCAGCAATAGTTTCAGCAACTTTAGGAAAAATATTGTTTGACGCATTTTGCGCTAAGGGGACGATGCCATGCAGCACCCAGCATTACGAACCATTTGATTAAACCTGCTAAAAAATCTTCATGCCCCCAACCCTGTAAGGGTTTCGTGTTTATAGTAACAATACGTTGTAAATATCACGGCTCCTTCGGAGCCGCGTAAAGGTTTGCATGCTCCCAAAAATTTATATCCCACCTTGCCTTTTCACTTATCCTTCTTGCTCTCCCCGTACTCTAAATTTAAACCAGTCCCCTCATAAGGCGCCTCAGTCGGATGCGGTCACGACCATAGGTCGGGATTTTTTCGACGGGTTCCCCTCGTCGAAAAAAAGAAGCCGGGTGCAGCGCCGATGAGGGGACGATGCCATGCGGCATTGAGCATTACGAACTATTTATTTAAACCCTGTTGGAAAAAACCTTCCCGCCCCCAACCCTGTAAGGGTTTCGTGTTTATAGCAACAGTACAGTTGTACATATCACGGCTCATTCGGAGCCGCGTAAAAGCTTCGCACGATGCCATGCGGCATAGAGCATTACGAACTTAATGGATAAACCTGTTAAAAAAAATCTTCCCGCCCCTAACCCTGTAAGGGTTTCGTGTTTATAGTAACAATATAGCTGTTGATATCACGGCTCCTTCGGAGCCGCGTAAAAGCTTCCCACGATGCCATGCGGCACTGAGCATTACGAACCATTTGATTAAACCTGCTAAAAAAATCTTCATGCCCCCAACCCTGTAAGGGTTTCGTGTGTATAGTAACAATACGTTGTAAATATCACGGCTCCTTCGGAGCCGCGTAAAATTCGCGCTGTAAGAGCCGCACGCTGCTCAAACGGCATCCGAAAAAAGGTGTTAAGAAAATTTGGTTGAGAAGCGTAAAAATGAAATCCGACTACTACTGCCTGACTTTATTCTTATTCCAAAAGTCTTGCCACCGCATGGCAATATTCCAAGCTGGAACTATTTCATTTTAGCTTCGAAAGCAAATTTTTAGCCTTTTTTCGGGAGCCTTGACCTTTTGTTACTTTTGGGTCAAGCCAAAAGTAAATCAAAACGAAATCTTCGCTAAAAGCCCTCCCAGCAATGGTTTCAGCGATTTTAGGAAAAACACAGTTTGACACATTTTGCGCTACTGCACCTGCGAAAATAGCAGGAAATCATACCACAGCAATATCGGCCTTAACAAATATTTAACAATCCATTTTGTTTCCCTCACACCTAATATATACTACTAAATAGTGAATGTTTTTTTTGCGGCCATACCCCGTACAGGATTTATATAAACCCTTTATAAAAACGTAAAAAATAATAAAATGAGAAACGAAATTTTATCTTTTGAAACCATACTAGCTGAGCAAAACGCACATGATGCTGAACAGCTTTTTGAATTATATAATTCGCTTCATTTTATTTATGCTGCTAAAATGGAAAAGCTTGAGCCGGTATTTGATATCGTAAAGCAAAATTGGCAGAAGGCAGTTAAATTATGCTTTCCGCTGTTCAGCACATTAACAGTAAGAAAAAATTCTAAAAACATTACAGCAACAACAACACAATGGCAGTATTTAAACAGGGGAATGATCGGGCAGCACCTGGCATCTAATAATCCCGTAGGCTCAAGAATTGTTTTTCTTGCATCCCTTAACCAGCTTATTAAAGGGCAATATAAAGGTAATTGCGATTCATACCAGATATACTACCGCCCTCAAAATAAATATTCCAGCAGGATGTTTGGAGGTGTTTCAATAAAGATGGGAAAAGAACTGTCTGAAACTATTCCCTGCAATTATTTTGAAGTGCCTTTTTTACAATATGCACGCACAAAAGATATTCAGGTTGTTGAAATAAACAATGGTAACGATGCTGATGTTATAAACTTCCTGGCAATGGAAAAAGGGCGGCTTTATATAAAAGCACAGGAACTCGACTCGGATGATATTAATTTGAATGCCCTTAATGAAAGGTTTATCCAGGCAGGGTTAAAAAGAACAAGAAAAATTTTTGCTGCAAGGCTTTGCAGTGATAATAGTATCTGCGGGCTAATCATCATCAATCAATCATCACTTGGGCTTAATTTTAGTTTTTTTGAGAACAGCAGCGAACTTATTCTAAGTAAACAGGTATGCCCCGGGTTTCTCTTGCAGGCCGCACAGGCATTGCTTTACAAAGCTTCGCAGTTGCATGTTTCATCACCGCTTAAATTTCTCCCGGTTTTAAGTGACCCGCTTCATACTTCAATCATAGAAAAGCTGCAGGGGAAACTTACAAGAAACTATAATTTGTTTATGATGCTCCGCGGCGGGTACGAGGGATGGTATGCATATATAGATGAGTTAACAAATTCTGTATTCCAAAGATTTGTAAATAATATTTATGAAAAAAGCATTTGATGTAAAAGAGCAGTATTTTATGGACGACCCACGGGAAGCAGGACGCCTTGAAAAAAAAGTAAATGGCAGTGAGGTTGTTGATAAATACTTAAGAAAGCATATAGACGATTTGCAAGGCGCAAAAGTTCTTGAAGCCGGATGCGGGCCTGGTGTTTTTCTGCGGGTGCTGGCAAACCTTTACCCAGGATTTTCCATCACGGGCGTAGATATTAGCGGGCACAGGATTGAACAGGCAAATTTGAAATTATCCGGTTTAAAAAACGCCGTAGCAATACAGGCCGATATTTATAAATTGCCTTTCCCGGATGATCATTTTGATTTTATTTATTCAAGATTTCTATTTGAATACCTGCAATACCCCGTTGCTGCCGCTAAAGAGTTATACAGGGTTTGCAAGCCAGGCGGCAAGCTGCTGCTGCAGGACTTAGACAGCCAATTTACATTTTATCCTGAGCTGGGCGCACAGCTAAAAAATATGCTGCAAATTTTAAAGCAGCGCACAGGTTTTGACCCTGATATCGGGAGGAAATTATTTTCTGTTGGCAAGCTTGCCGGGTTTTCATTTGCAGATATTGAAAGTGAAATGTACCACAAGGTGATGGGGCAAATAGATGAGTTTAATTTGGGCTTATGGAATTTAAAACTTGATATAGCGCTAAATGGCACAAGCTTTATATCTGCGGAACAAGCCGGGAAGCTTAAAGCCGAAATGCTGAGATCTTTACTGGATGAAAACACAGTGATGTTTTCAAACCTGTTTACACTAACGTATAAAAAATGCAGGCCTGGCAGCGCATTCGTTAACTGAAGGTAAGATCTTCACGCATTGTAACAAGCCTGGCTTCCGTTATCATATAGGGATAGAGTTTTACCACCACCGTGCGTAGCTAAGTAAGCTCCATGTTGGCGGATATTTTTAACCATCTAATATTAGAGCGATGATTGCTTTACACCATGCCCGGCGGGCAAAAAAACATTATTTTACAAGCAAGCGGCTTGTATTCCTGCTGCTGATTGTTTGCGTGTTAGCGGTAAGTATCTCATTGATGCTCGGGATCGTAAGAATGTTCCTGTAAGCAACTGCAAACGATAACAGTTTGAAAAATAATTATCTTGTAAGGCTCCTGTTGTACCGCCTTGCCCCAACCCTGTAAGGGTTTCGTGTTTATAGTAACAATACAATTGTAGGTATCTCGGCTCCTTCGGAGCCACGTAAAGATTGCGGGTTTGTATCGCATAAGACCCCGAGGGTTTCCAAAAACCCTCGGGGTCTATATAACATTCGCACGATGCCATGCGGCACTGAGCATTGCGAACTATTTAGTTAAACCTTTTTAAAAAAATCTTCATGCCCCAACCCTGTAAGGGTTTCGTGTTTATAGTAACAATACAATTGTAGGGTATCTCGGCTCCTTCGGAGCCGCGTAAAAGCTTTCATCCTTCGATAATTTATATTCCTGGCCAAATACGCAGCCCTATTATCTTTACGCGCAGGGGGCACCCTAATTTTTTGAAAAATAATCTTCTGTAAAAGCCTGTTGTTGTTTATCAGTCATTTTATCCGCCTGTTTAACTTCAATTTTTATATCCGCAAAACGGTGGTCGGCTTTTAAAATATTAAGCAGCTCAACTTTAGCGTCAGTAGGCCCAAACAGCAGTACATGGCTGCAATTCACAATTATTTCTGCCAATTGTTTGTAATACCCTTTTTCCTCGTGCTGTTCTTTATTGTGCATCAGCCTTTCACTTTTAACAAGGCTGTCTTCTTTTTCTTCGTGTGTAAATTTTGAGGTGATGATATTTGTTTCCATGGGCGCCGTGGTAATTTCCATGATGTGGGCGCTTGCATGATCCATCCAAATGCCTATTTTCTTTGAGGTTGACATATTATTTCTATTAATTTATTAACTAATTTTTTTTACACTATACCACTTACAAAGGTGCGAACATTAGCCGCAGTGGTTGTTACACAATTAATGAAAGATGTTATACTGTTCACGGATTCCCCGGGTGCCGGCAATCAGCTTCATACCCCTAACCCTGTAAGGGTTTCGTGTTTATAGTAACGATACGGTTGCAGGGTACCTCGGCTCCTTCGGAGCCGCGTAAAGATTGCGTGTTTGTATCGCATAAGACCCCGAGGGTTTCCAAAAACCCTCGGGGTCTATATAACACAGGTTTCACGGTACGACGGGCATTGAAGGTGAAACCCGCGTTGTATACAGCGAATTTCACAAGACAATGAAGCGATAGATTAAATCACAGTTTGAATATTTGTTGACTTGAACTCGCAGCGGTAAGCCCTGAATAAAATAAGCGCTGTACACCAGTTAAAAATAATAAACGCAACGAATACGTAGTATCAAGCAGAGTGATAAAAAGTAAAAAAGATCGTTGTTGCATCTGGGGAGGCGCTGGCAAGGCCGAACGCGTGAGGTTTGGGTCGGCCTTGAATTCTTTTGTTTCTTTTCTTTTTCAAGAAAGAAAAGAAAAAGCATAAAAACCGAAAAGGATTGCACGCTTTACGCTAATGCGCACCTGCGAGATCAAGGGGACGATGCCATGCGGGAATGAGCATTGCGAACTTAATGGTTAAATCAGTTCAAAAATCTTTCATTCCACCAACCCTGTAAGGGTTTCGTGTTTATAGTAACAATACAATTGTAGGTATCTCGGCTCCTTCGGAGCCACGTAAAGATTGCGGGTTTGTATCGCATAAGACCCCGAGGGTTTCCAAAAACCCTCGGGGTCTATATAACATTCGCACGATGCCATGCGGCACTGAGCATTGCGAACTATTTAGTTAAACCTTTTTAAAAAAATCTTCATGCCCCAACCCTGTAAGGGTTTCGTGTTTATAGTAACAATGCAGTTGGTCACATCACGGCTTCTTCGGAGCCGCGTAAAGGCTTTCACGCTTCGATAATCTATATTCCTGGCCCCAATACGCACCCTTATTATTTTTACATGCAGGGGTAAGCTAATTTTTTGAAAAATAATCTTCTGTAAAAGCCTGTTGCTGTTTATCAGTCATTTTATCCGCCTGTTTAACTTCAATTTTTATATCCGCAAAACGGTGGTCGGCTTTTAAAATATTAAGCAGTTCAACTTTAGCGTCAGTAGGCCCAAACAGCAGTACATGGCTGCAATTCATAATTATTTCAGCTAATTGTTTGTAATACCCTTTTTCCTCATGCTGTTCTTTATTATGCATCAGCCTTTCACTTTTAACAAGGCTGTCTTCTTTTTCCTCGTGTGTAAATTTTGAGGTGATGATATTTGTTTCCATGGGCGCCGTGGTAATTTCCATGATGTGGGCGCTTGCATGATCCATCCAAATGCCTATTTTTTTTGAGGTTGACATATTATTTCTATTAATTTATTAACTAATTTTTTTACACTATACCACTTACAAAGGTGCGAACATTAGCCGCAGTGGTTGTTACACAATTAATGAAAGATGTTATACTGTTCACAGGTTTCGCGCTGCGACGGGCATTGAAGGTGAAACCCGCGTTGTATACAGCGAATTTCACAAGACAATGAAGCGATAGATTAAATCACAGTTTGAATATTTGTTGACTTGAACTCGCAGCGGTAAGCCCTGAATAAAATATGCGCTGTACACCAGTTAAAAATAATAAACGTCAACGAATATGCAGTATCAAGCAGAGTGATAAAAAGTAAAAAAGATCGCTGTTGCACCTGGGGAGGCGCTGGCACGGCCGAACGCGTGAGGTTTGGGTCGGCCTTGAATTCTTTTGTTTCTTTTCTTTTTCAAGAAAGAAAAGAAAAAGCATCAAAACCGAAAAGGATTGTTCGATGATAAAGCCTGTAAGAGCACGGCTTCTGCTCTTACTCTCCCTCACTCCACCCTAATCGCCACATTCCCCTTTTTGTGGCCTTGTTCCACATAGCTGTGGGCCTCGGCCATTTGTTCAAGCGGGTAGGTACGGTCTATCACCGGTTTTAATTGGCCCTGCTCAATAAGCTCTTTTAGAAAAACCGTATCAACAGCCGTTGCAATGGCAATACCCGATACAATTTTTCTGCCCCCTGTTATGGAAGCCAGAAGCCCCTGGAATATCTGCCCAAACCCGGAATTCCCCAGCATCAACACCCCTTTTTTGGTCAGGCTGTTTATGCAACCGGAAAAGGAAACTTTGCCTGCCGTAGCAAAAATAGCATCGTATGTTTCACCGTTTTTGGTAAAATCGTCCTTAGTGTAATCAATCACTTTATCTGCCCCAAGCGACAGTACCAACTGCTTGTTCGCAGTGCTGCAAACCCCGGTAACTTCCGCGCCAAAATATTTGGCGAGCTGCACCGCAGCCGTGCCTACTGCCCCCGATGCCCCATAGATAAGCACCTTTTGCCCCGGTTTGATGTTTGCTTGTTTAAGAAAATGCAAAGCGGTATTGCCACCAAACGGAATGGTCGCCGCCTCCGTGTGCGAAATGTTGGCCGGCTTTATTGCCAGGGCTGCTGTTTCCGGTAAACATTTGTATTCTGCATACGCGCCAAAACCCATACCGGTTGAGCCAAACACTTCGTCGCCGGCTTTAAACAGGGTAACATTTTTACCCGCTGTTTCAACTACGCCGGAGAACACACCACCCAGGATGGTCTTTTTAGGTTTTGACAATCCAAAGAATAACCTTACTGCAAACGGCTCCGGTTTGCGCATACGCCAGTCGGCAGCATTTACTGCCGTCGCTTTAATGCGTACCAATATTTCATTGTCTCCCGGTGCTGGTTTTTCAACCTCTTTAAGTTGCATAACACTGGGTGGCCCGTAGGCTGTATTTACAATTGCTTTCATGCTGTGGTTGTAGTACTGTTGTTGATATGTCTATTTTAGATTGGCGCTCATTATGGTTGCCACCAACGGGTAAACCTATGTTATTCCGGCGAAATGGAGGGAAAAGGTTGGGGGGGTAAAAAGAACGATCTTATAACAACATCTCATCTGTCGTTTTTTAAAACCTGCTTGCCGTTATTGAGATGCCTTGTACAGAAGGGCTTCTATTAGGAAATCCAGAAGTGCGAAGGAACAACGGATTAAAGAGGGAATTTACTTATAAGTGTTATGTGTGAAGACATTATTTTTATTACCAAATTTTTTCACAAGTACGTCCCAAAAGCGAGACGGCGCATAAACTTTTTCCCATGGACCTCTTCGAGTTTCTATAGTATAGATTTTAGAGCGAAGTAAGATACAGGCCTTTTTAGCCCGACTCACGCAAACATAGCATAAACGTTGATCTTCATCTAAAAGCATTTGATTATTTAAATGAGAAAAATTTGGAAATTTTTCTTCTTCCATCCCCAACATAATCACAACTTCAAACTCTAAGCCCTTTGCACTGTGACGAGTAGTTATGGTTATTTCATTATCCGGTTCTCCTAATTTTGCGAACCTTCCTAATTGCGCATCCTTAAGGTTGTGAAGTTCCGCTTCATTTATTAAATCTTCAAGATTTTTTACTTCATTAGGATACATTTCTGAGTCTTTTAGAGTCTCTGCAATTCTTAATTCAACAGTTATAAACTTGAGCCATTCATAAACGGTGACCTTTTCCCTACTTAACGAGAGGACTCGATGGAAAATAACCTTCAACTGGATACGACTCATATCTTTCCGCGAATCCATGTGGTTAATTAATAATCTCTCCCATACCCGAAAGATTTCATCAAAAGATTGATTTTTTTTATCAACGCACCAACTGGCACAATCCTGAAGCCATACTACAACATTACTGTTTTCAAAGTCCCATTTAGCTATGTAAAATGGAATTTGCTTAAATTTTAGCACTCTTGCCATGCACCGTACGTGATAATTTGAGCCTGTGATAATTCCAATCTCGTTTAATTGTACGCCCTGGCTAATAAGTTTTGGGATAATTTTTGCTGCAATTATCTCGTATTGTTGATCCATTTCTTCGTCACAGACTACAAAGGTAAAATCAGCGGCCTCATTAATTCTTTTTTGTGCGATATATTTAGGGATTGGAGGCGTTGGTAGTAATGTTTCTAAGGAAGCTTCAATAATATGTTGTGTACTTCTATAATTCGCCGCTAAATGGATGGGTTTGATATCTTCATAGGTCGTAAGTTCTTCTAAAAAATCTGGATAACCGCCATTAAAGCCATATATGGATTGATTCATATCGCCTACAGCATAGATTTTTATATCAGCATTGAAAATTAGTTCGAGAACCATTTCATGAAGAGCCTTCCCTAAGTCTTGATATTCATCAATTAGTAGCCAAGGAAAACGACTTTGTAATGCCCGGCGGACAAATTCTTGTTCATGAACCATTCTTGCCGCAATATTAATAATGCTGATAAAATCCAAATACTCCGTAGCTAAAAGTTTGTATTCGTATATAGAAGCGGCTCGCATAATTAAATCACTGGATTCTATTCTTATAGAGCTAAGCCCCTGAAAGGAAAGAGATCGTTGTCTGTTGATTTCTCCAATTTTCAGCATTCTTTCATCAACCTTTAATTCGCTCAAGACGCTTTGATATAGCCGATTGCTGATTTCATAAGGGAGAATTCTTAAAGGATATTTAACACCATATTGAGGAAACAAGTGAGCAAATGGCTTGATTATATGTTGTAAGCTAAAGCTGTGTACCGTGCCAATGAAATCTTTATTGGTAGGCATATAACCATACTGCTTTAATCTCTTTCTTAATTCACGAACCGATTCTCTACTAAAACTAATACACGCTATCCCTGCAGGTTTATTTATAGACATCTTAGCTAGGGTAAGAGCCTTTAGCGTTAATACCCTCGTTTTACCGCTTCCTGGCCCGGCAATGATAACTGTATTAGTCATCGAGTTATAAGCCGCAAGTTGTTCCACATCCTTTTGAATAAGCTTGAGGTCTTCATAAAAGATACTATTCATTACCTTCTTTTACCTTTTGAATTATAGTTGCAATGCCTTTTTCAATATAATTTGGAATTAATTCCTTTGTTAATTTGTCAGATAGTCGTTGTGCATATCTACCTTTACTAACATTAGCCTCAATTTTTTCTAGGGCTTGCCAATAATCCTTTCCGTCAATTACATCTTCAAAATTTTCTTGCATTTCTTTGCTGCCTAAAATCAATTCCTTATAAACCGCTTTGAGTATATTTGTGCCATTTTTATTAACCTTATTCATCATGTCAATTTCAAGAGTGTAACAACCTATAAAACACCCTTTTTCACTAAATAAATTGTCTTGGTCAATATAATCGTCAGGAATATCTTTTTTATCAATAAGGGCTAAGTCTACGAGCAACTTTTCGATAATACGATTACCTAAGTAGTGGCCATCGTCTCCCGTGGACATAATATGGTGCTTCTTAACTATCTTGTCCTTTCCAGTTTTAGGATCTATCACTTTTTCTAGCTCATAATAATCACCGTCAGTAAACAAAACCCAGGGAATATGTAAAGTATTTAATAGTTGTATATAGGGTTTGAAATTTGTTGAATTAATATTGCATACAACAATTCCATACTCATCAAGAGGAGTGCCAAATAAATAGGCTGAAGCTGGAATTATATATTCTTCTGTAATTCCTTCACAAAGTATTATTCCTTTTCCAAAATATACCTCGCCACGTTTTGCATCTATATATCGTTCGATATCCCTTCTTTCTGCAGAAGCAATGTTTAAGCGAGCGGTTGAATAAATTTTACTAGACCCCTCTACCCGTCGAATATGTACAATTGATTCTAAGGGTGCCACAGAAGCTATAAAGGTAGAATGTGAGGTGAAAATAACAGATGTCCCGCTCTTATGTAAAACTTCACGATAAATAAGCCTTTGGAGGACAGGATGTAAATGTGATTCAGGCTCTTCAACTGCTAATATAGTAAAGGATTGAGGCCTATAATTGTACTGGTCCATGAACGCATATAAAGTAGTCAAAATTTCAACATCTATCTCTGACTGCAAGATATAGTTCCCCTTTTCACTTAAAATATATAGTTTTTTAAGTAAACCATTTTTGTCTTCAACAAGTAGCTCTTTGAATTTCTCGCCTTTAATGAGCGGTAAAATAGTTCTATCTTTCAGAAGTATTAACATAAGAGAAACATATAGAATATTAGCAAGGCCAAGGCTTAATTCCGAAATTGGTCTTTCTTTAATGCCCATATATACTTGAAGAGTATATAAAAGTCTTTCTGTATCAATATCAAAAACCCTCAAATTTATTTCATTATCTTTTTGAAGTCCGGACAAAGTTGTAAAACGTTCCTGAATAGTTTTTTTTATATGGACAATTTCATCAAATTCAAGTAGTTCTTTTGCTGCCTCTTGCATTGCTTCCGAAATATCTTCTAAGTCTTCTTTAGCGATCTCGTACCTTTTAACCAATTTATATAGTGGAGAATTTTTGTTAGCCTTCAGTTCACGTTCTACATCTCTCAAAGCTTTGATTACATATATATTTATATAATTTCGATCTTCATTGGTAAAAGCCGATTCCTCATTCCTACCCTTGTAAATTTTGTAATCATAATTGCGTATATTTCCTTTTTCATCCAAGTTGGGAAAGTATTTGTAGGTAAATTGGAGCGTAGCAGGTGAGGCATTTACTATGGCATCTTCAAATTGTGCAACCAATTTGCTGTTATGTTCGTAACCCCTAATTTGCAATATGATTTCTATCTCAATACCATTATCTAAAGGGTTTTCAAGGCTGTCATGAAAATCACTTTCAATAAGTTGGCGGTCATTATCAGAAAAATCTTTATCTAAGACCAATTGTATAGCCCTTAGAAAATTTGTTTTACCTACATTATTTTCGCCAATTATTACTTGCTTATGGTCGAGTTCAACATCGACATTTAGAAAGTTCCGGAAATTCTTTATTTGAACACGGTATATGTAAGGGTTTTTAAATTGTGCCATCTTGAGTATGGTTTTGACAAAATATCAATAAAAGCTTTATAGTAAAATAGATAAAACTTGTATTCAGATTAAGGATTATTGCCGTTATTCTTAAATAATTTTTTAGTGCATTGTTATAAACGTAATCTTATATTTTCGAAAATGCAAGCATTTCCTTTTATTTCTTTTCTAAAGAACTAATAAGTTCGTAAATCTTCTCAACTTTCTTGCTTGCCATAAGAAAATAAGTGTCCCACTTATGCAAAAACCTCATTTATTTTTTGTAAATTACAACTATATATAACCGTGCATACATAGGCTATTTTGTAACTGCGGATTGGCTAAAAAACCGGCAGAAAAAAAACAAAAAAAATGTCATTATTTGTACGGTTGTGTACGGTTTGGAGAAGATGAAGTTTTACGCTTTACGCCGCAAGCGTTACGCAATACAAAGCCGGGGTTTGTAGTAGGCTATTTTAATCATCATAATCCAATAAATCAACCCAAGACCTGTCCCGTCAAATACGGGATCGCCGTTCAGAAAACCATCCGTACAAAAACGTTGTCATTGGCGTGCCATTGTACGGGCGGAGTAGTTGCTTGGTTTTCAATTCGTGTAATTAGTCTGCCGTAGGCAGGTTAGTGGAATAGGCTTTAATTCGTGTTAGAGTTAGTGTTTAAATAACGAACAAGGAGCAAGGAATCTTGAATTTTGAAAGAAAGAAGAGAACATAAACAAAGAAACCACAGAAAAACTATTTTTTCAGGGAACGACCTTTACAAAAACGATGTCATTGGCGTAAAAGTGTAAAGCTGGGGGTTAGACCTATAAGGTTTCAAAAACCTTATAGGTCTTATTAGAATGCTTTCAATTCGTGTAATTCGTGCCATGCGCTCTAATTCGTGGTTTGAAGGATTCAATTCGTGTAATTAGTCTGCCGTAGGCAGGTTAGTGGAATAAGCTTTAATTTGTAGTTGAAAAAATTCAATTCGTGTAATTCGTGCCATTCGCTCTAATTCGTGGTTGGAAAAAATTCAATTAGTGGTTAAAAGGTTCGTCGTATAGTTGGCTTGGCTCTGAAAAAAAAAACCCTCATGCGTAACATTTTGTAACGTACCCCGGTACCTGGCTTTTTGTTGCCATAACTGAAGGGTTGATTGGCCACAGCGTGTTTACAAGCTGATCAAATCGGTAGTTTAGGCTACGAAAAAACAAAGCAGGCAACCGTAGCTAAAATATCACAAAGTGATCCCTTTGGGATAGAGCGCAACGAATATGCAGTATCACGCAATAGGGCAAAAGGTAACCAAGTATGCAGTTACACAGGGGGAGGGGATGGCACTCCCGATGTAATCGGGATTGAATTTTCTTTTGTTTCTTTTCATTTTTTCAAGAAAAAGAAAAGAAAAAGATAATAACTAAGCATGATTAAAATACATAACGAAATAAAAAAACTGAAAAAAGCGAATACAGTATTGTCGGTCAGGCGACCCAACAACACAGAAAAACCATTTTTTCAGAAAACCATTCTTACAAAAACGATGTCATTGGCGTAAACCTGTAAGACTGGGAGGGTGAATAACGAACAAGGGGCAAGAAATTATGAATTTTGTAGGAAAGAAAAATGCAGGGTCACAGAGGTAAAGGAGTTATGGCACAGAGGGGCACAGAGTTTCTCAATGCAACCTGCCTACCGCAGGCAGGCTCTGTGAAAAAAACTCTGTGAAACTCTGTGGTAATGTATTTCCCCCGCCGGAGGCGGGCACATTCGAAAGGAATCTTGACATGAAGTGAAGAAAAATGCAGGGTCACGGGGTTAAAGGAGTTATGGCACAGAGTGGCACAGAGTTTCTCAATGCAACTCTGTGAAAATAACTTTGTGAAATCTCTGTGGTAATGCATTTCCCCCGCCGGAGGCGGGCACATTCGAAAGGAATCTTGACATGAAGTGAAGAAAAATGCAGGGTCACGGGGTTAAAGGAGTTATGGCACAGAGTGGCACAGAGTTTCTCAATGCAACTCTGTGAAAATAACTTTGTGAAATCTCTGTGGTAATGCATTTCCCCCGCCGGAGGCGGGCACATTCGAAAGGAATCTTGACATGAAGTGAAGAAAAATGCAGGGTCACGGGGTTAAAGGAGTTATGGCACAGAGTGGCACAGAGTTTCTCAATGCAACTCTGTGAAAATAACTTTGTGAAATCTCTGTGGTAATGCATTTCCCCCGCCGGAGGCGGGCACATTCGAAAGGAATCTTGACATGAAGTGAAGAAAAATGCAGGGTCACAGAGGTAAAAGAGTTATAGCACAGAGTTTCTCAGTGCAACTCTGTGAAAAAAACTCCGTGAAACTCTGTGGTAATGCATTTCCGCCGCCGGAGGCAGGCGCAGGCTCTATTTAAACCCTTTATTCGCATAATAAAAAAGGTTCTTCGCAAGTCTCCCGCCACCGGAGGGAGATTTAGAGGGAGGCTCCCAAATCCCAAAATCACCAAATCCCAAAATCAGAAATTCCTCTTTACCTTCGCCCCCTATGACACAGGAACAAATTAAAGATCTACGGGACCGCGTTAGTGTTCTAAGGAGGTTTCTTTGACGTTGATAACCGCACACAAAAAATAGACAACGACCGCCAACTTTCCCTTTCCCCCGGCTTTTGGGACGATATTGATCGTGCCACCGGCATTATGAAGGAAATTAAGATAAACGAATTCTGGCTTAAGCTTTACAAACAGGTGGAAAGCGGCGTGGAAGACTTTGCCGTGCTGTTCGACTTTTGGAAGGCCGGCGATGCCACCGAGGACGAAACCCGGCAGGCATACAACGCTGCCCTTAAGCAAATCGAAGATGCCGAGTTTAAAAGCACCCTCAACCAGCCCGAAGATGCGCTGCCTGCCGTGCTGCAGATAAACTCCGGTGCGGGCGGCACCGACAGCCAGGACTGGGCCGAAATGCTCCTGCGCATGTACCGCATGTATGGCGAAAAACAGGGATGGAAAGTAACCGAGCTCGACTTCCAGGAGGGCGACGGGGCGGGCATAAAAACGGCCACCCTGCAGTTTGACGGCCCCTTTACCTATGGCTTTTTAAAGGGCGAAAGCGGGGTGCACCGGCTGGTGCGCATTTCGCCGTTCAATGCCAATGCCAAGCGCCAAACCTCGTTCGCCAGCGTGTTTGTCTATCCCCTCATTGACGATACCATTGAAATTGATATAAACCCCGCCGACCTTGAATGGGAGTTCTACCGCAGCGGTGGCAAAGGCGGCCAAAACGTGAACAAGGTAGAAACGGCGGTGCGGTTAAAGCATATTCCGTCGGGCATAATTGTTGAATGCCAGCAAAGCCGCACACAGGGCGAAAACCGCGAGCTTGCGCTAAAGATGCTGAAGAGCCGTTTATACGAGGAGGAACTGCGCCGCAGGCAGGACGCTAAAAACGCCACCAATGCCAGCAAGAAAAAGATAGAGTGGGGCAGCCAGATACGCAGCTATGTTTTTCACCCCTACAAGATGATAAAAGACCACCGCACCGACTATGAAGTAGGCAATATTCAACCCGTTATGGACGGCGAATTAGACGGCTTTATAAAAGCCTACCTGATGATGGAAAAGGAAGGAGAGGGGTAGATGCCCCGGCCCTAAAGGGTGGAGAGAGTGAGAAGAAGAATCAAGACTTTTATGTACCCGGCTGTCGTGCTACTATTTAGCATCGTTGCGTCGCACACTTGTACGGTTGGATTAATGTTTGGGCAAGATATATGAGGCTAAACTATATCCTTCTTGCTCACAAATAAAATTATAGAACTGCGTGACGTGGGGCATCCCGGTCCGACCGGGCATCCGGCGGGTTTCCCCCGCGATGGGAGAGACCGGGAGAGGGGCGGTATTTCTCCCTCCTTTAGGCCCTGGGCTGCTTTCCTCCCCTTTAGGCCCGCCCGGATGACCCTGTCGGATGGGGCCGGGGCTGCATTTAGGCCTTCTTCCCCTTTTCCACCAAATACTCCAGCCACAGCACTTTGTTATAAGCCGGGCAATAAAACAGGTAATAAATATAGCTCCAGTGAAGCAGCACTTTCTTTAAGGGGGTTGGATAAGGAAACGCAGCCCTCGCCTGGAAAAACACAAACCGGTTTTGATTGCTTTGCTCAAAAGCTTCAATGCTGTGCAGGTTTAGTTCCGGCGCGTCCGCGCCGAGGCGGAGTAAAGATGTGCGCAGGATGATCTGATCCATGATGTTGGAATTAACAGGTAATAACGACCTGATGTCCGCGATCAGTTGCGGCTTATAAGGCTCCAGTTCAGGAATGGTAAATGCGCTCATCAACCTGGCGATATGGTATAACAATATGGACGGCTGCACATAGTAAGGGGATAGGAATGTGGGGTTAGTCATGTATTCCCTGTTCTTTACCATTTGCGTTAAAAGGTCAATGGTGGCGGTATCCTGTTTGGTAAAAGGCAATTTGTGCTGCAACACAAAATACATGATGTTGCAGTGAACGCCAAAGTCAAAATCAGGCGCCATGCGGTCGCCAAGCCAGGTGCTGTATGCGGGTATGTTGCGATACTTGCTGTAAGTGGATATAATGCGCTTGCCTTTGGTGATATTGCTTAAAGCTATCAGCCTTTTTTTAAGTACAACTGCCGTGCTGTCGGGCGTGTCGGAGGAAAGTAATATCATCACCGTATCATCAGCATCTTCCCCCTGCCCAAAAACACTTTTCAGGTATTTGAAAATAAAGGTGTGCGGCATGATGATGGAATGCGTGGGCCAAAAACCATAATAGGGATAGCCATATTGGTTTTTAAAATAAGGGTAGGGGCTTGCAGCAAGTTCAGCAATGCGCTGCGCTGCCTCTTTATTGTCGCCATGCAGGTAAGGCAGCATATTGCGCAGGCCAAAAGCAGCAACAGCGGTAAAGAAAATGTTATTGTCAGGCTGATAATTATGCGGCTCGCCGCCACATTCGCGAAAGCCCTTAAACATGCCCTTATAAAACTCGCCATCATCCTGTTTGTATTGCAGGCTGTCAATTTGTTTTAATAGGGTTGATATAAGCACTGAATCAGCTACTTGCGCGCATGCAATAAATGGTAAAGAAAATAACAATATGATAAGCTTGATAAAACGCATGGTACTATTTCCATTTTGGTAAAAGCCTTATGTAATTGAACCACCGCAGCAGGTTTCTCTTTTTTTCCATGTCAACGATCATATCTTTTCTTTCAAGCCGCCACCAGTTTATTTTTTTGCCACCAAGTTTTTTTTGCAGGCGGATGAACTGGTCAATCGCAACCATGCTTCTCGCATTAATGGTGTTCATAATAATGCAAAACTCTCTTATATCTTTTTGTTTGTAGGGCAGTGCGATGATGCGCCTGTTTTGGGCACGCACTCTTTCAACAAACATTTGCCTGAACGCCACAAAATCGTCACAGGTATTCACAAGGGTGTAAATGTTATCGCGAACATCTTTATACAGGTCAAAAATATCGTTGCCTAACTGGTAAAGGCTGCCTACATAAAACAATACATCAAGCATTTGTAGAGATGCGGCATCGTCCAAACACTGGTGATAAATAATTACCGATACAGCACCCTTTGTATAGGTGATGCGCTGCATATCTTCTTTTGTTATCGTGGGCTTTGTTTGCTTAATGGTTTCAACCTGTATGTCCAGCACGTTCTTAGATGCTTCGAGGTATTCTTTTTTACAAGGCACCTGTTGCAAAAGATACGATTGTATCTCTTTTGCTACCGCTGCAGAAAAAACAGTTGCATGGTATTCTTCAGGATGAAAGGTTATGGTGCGTATATCGTCAATGCTTAGTTTGTCAATATCAAACAGGTCGTCTCCAACCGGCGTAAGTATGCCGAACAATGTGGCACGTTTGCGTTCATCGGGTGATAACCTTTTTCCGTATAATCTTTTATAACTGCTGCAAAGAAAGGATGTGATGAACAGGCCGTAGTACTTTAATATCTTCCCTTTTTGTTCAGGTTGAAATTTGCCGTTATGCCTTGTTTCTAATTCGTTAAGATAGGGGATGAGAAAATCTTTATTAAACTGCTTCTGAATACGTAATTCTTTATAAACTTTAGTGGCTATGTTAATATAGGTTAATAAACTCATCTCTACAGGTTACAGTTTTTTCAAACGTACGTATTTTTTTTGAGAGCATCAGAATGTGAAATTAATAAAACTGTAAAATGGCATTTACAGCAACAAGCAGCGGCAAGTAGTTTAAAAGTATCTAAATTATCAGGCATAAAAGCCCGATTACCAGTTTTAAAATATTTCAGTAAATTTGTAAGGAAAAAAATAGAAAATGGAAACGCTTCTGGTACGAATTAGTGAGTCGTCTAAAACACCTGCATTAATAGAGATGCTTAAGTCAATGGATTTTGTTAGTTCTGTTGATTATTTTGATGATATGGTAAAAACAAAGCAGCTATTTGATGAAGTAAACCAAATAGCTTCAGAAACAGAGTTATCCAATCTCTCAATGGATGATATCATTGCCGAAATTAAAACCCACCGCCTTGAAAAAAAACTTGGTAGTCATTGATACAAATGTTTTTATTTCCTCTTTAATTGGCCAATTAGGTTATTCACGAAGAATATTTGATGAACTTGTTTTAACTGGTGAGGTTAAAATGTGTTTATCGGATGAGGTTTTTGCAGAGTATTATGAAGTAGCTAACAGGGAAAGATTTGCAAAATATAAAGAATTTCATGCCAAGGCAAACAAGTTACTAAAGCTTATTGGAGAGAATGCTATTTGGTTTAAGCCAATAGAGGAAATTAGAATTTTGCCTGACGGGGATGACGATAAATTTTTGGAATTGGCTGTTGCGGCTGATGCAAGCTATATTATAACGGGTAATAGTAATGATTTTGTAATAACCATGTTTAGAGAAATAAAAATATATTCTCCCAGGCAATTTTATGAGGAATGGATGATGAATATGTAAAGTAATTTGCTAACAGTGCATATTGATGTTGGCCTGAAAGACAAACGTTGAAGTGAGTGATCCCGAAATGAACCTGTCAGCCCGCGGACTGATTCGGGACAGGCATCTCAACCGATCCTATGAAATACTTAAACCGGCTACCTAATTCTTAACAATCGCTGCAATAACCAATATCCCCCAAATTGTTTAATTTTGCACCTCGTTATACATTTAAAATCTTATTATGAGTTTAGGAACTTTCAGTTACCCTTTGCCTGTCAATGAGCCGGTATTGCATTATGCTCCCGGTTCTGCAGAGAAAGCTGCCTTGAAAAAAACACTTGCGGAGTTAAAGCAATTGAAATTGGATATACCCATGTATATTGGCGGCAAGGCGGTAAAAACAGGTAAGAAAACAGCGATAAAGCCACCTCATGAGATAGCACATATACTGGGTTATTATCACGAAGGGGAGGAGAAGCATATAAGGCAGGCGATTGATGCTGCATTGAAAGCAAAAGAGGGCTGGGCAAATTTGCCTTGGGAGGAAAGGGCGCATATTTTTTTAAAGGCTGCGGACCTTATGGCAACCAAATACCGCACCTACATGAATGGTACTACGATGCTTGGGCAGAGCAAAAATGCTTACCAGGCGGAGATTGACAGCGCCTGCGAGCTGATAGATTTTCTAAGGTTTAACGTACATTTTTTAAGCGAAATATATAAGCAACAGCCTATATCATCACCGGGCATGCACAACCGGCTTGAGTGGCGCCCGCTGGAAGGCTTTGTACTGGCTATCACTCCATTTAACTTTACTGCGATAGGCGGCAATTTACCTACCAGCGCTGCTATGTGCGGTAACGTAGTGGTTTGGAAACCTGCGCATACCCAAATTTATAGCGCACAAATGTTCATGCGTATTTTAAAAGAGGCGGGTTTACCTGACGGCGTCATAAATTTGATATATGTTGACGGCCCAACACTGGGCGACGTTTGCTTTAACCACCGTGATTTTGCGGGCATACATTTTACCGGTTCAACCGGGGTGTTTAACCATATTTGGAAAACAATAGGGCAGAACATAAGCAAATACAGGAGTTACCCGCGCATAGTTGGTGAAACAGGCGGAAAGGATTTTGTGCTGGTGCATAAAAGCGCTGATGTTGACGCCACTGTTGTTGCACTTGCACGGGGGTCGTTTGAATACCAGGGGCAAAAATGTTCTGCCGCTTCAAGGGCTTACCTGCCATCAAATATTGCGGAAGAAATTAAGGAGAAACTGGTGGCTGAAATAAAGACGATGCAAATGGGCACGGTGGAAGATTTCAGCAATTTCATAAATGCAGTTATTGATGAAAGCAGCTTTGATAAAATAAGCGGGTATATTGATAATGCAAAGAAAGATAAGAAAGCAAAAATATTGGTGGGCGGCAATCATGATAAGACCAATGGCTATTTTATAGAGCCGACAGTTATAGAGGCCAAAGACCCAAAATATATTACTATGTGCGAGGAGATATTCGGGCCTGTATTAACCATTTACGTGTATGATGCTGATGCGTTTGAAGAAACAATTGCCCTTGTAGATTCAACCTCGCCGTATGCGTTAACAGGCTCTATAATAGCACAGGACAGGAGCGCAGTTGCTTTAGCAACAGATAAACTGCGTAACGCTGCCGGCAATTTTTATATAAACGATAAACCAACCGGCGCGGTTGTTGGCCAGCAGCCTTTTGGCGGCGCACGTGGCAGCGGCACCAACGATAAAGCCGGCAGCATGATTAACCTGTACCGCTGGTTAAGCGCAAGAACAATAAAGGAAACCTTTAATCCGGCTACGGATTACAGGTATGCGTTTTTGAAGGAAAGCTGAATTATGAGTCATTGGGTCATTAGTCAATAAGTCATTGAGCTAGTTGCGGGTTTTTCTATGGACTATGGGCCACCGACCATGGACTTTTTTTAAACCAATAACGTATGGCACATCCTAATATTGAATTGGTGCAGGCGCTGCGCGCAACAGCAAAGCGTTTGAAGAAGGGCGCGGATTATGCCTGGGGCAACCATGGCAGTTGTAATTGTGGCAATCTTTTGCAGGCTGTTACACAACTTACCAAAGAAGAAATATTAAAATACGCCCACACCGGCTTTGGGGAATGGACAGAGCTTGCCGTTGATTACTGCGATGTTACAAATGCTCCTGTAAACCTGCTTATTTCCAAACTTACACACATAGGACTTACTCCATCGGATATTCATAACCTGGAGTATTTAGAGGATAGGGAAGTTCTGCAACAATTACCCGGCGGCTTTCGCTGGCTGAAAAGAAATGTTAGGGAAGATGTGATTGTTTATTTTGAAACCTTTGCAAGTGTGCTGGAAGAAAAATTACTGATGCAAATAACATTACCGGAAGAATTGTTTATGGAGGAAACACAGGCTGCTTTTTCCTGAAGGGTTAACAGTGCCAAACCCTACAGGGCGCATTTTATACCGGTACGGGTTTGGATTAAATGTTAAACCATTTATCACCTGCCAGGTGTGTATAACACCCGCAGGCCCCTGCTTATTGCAAAAGGTATTACTGACAAGTGTGTTTCGTCATTAAATACACGTTCAGTTAGCTCTAATCCTTTGTAGTTCCTGCTTTTTAGCACTTTAACCAATTCATTCACACCGGGTACCATTTCGTCCGGCTCTGACGAACCCGCAGAAATAAATACTTTGGCATCAAGGTTATTGTGAGAGGAAGAATAATAGCTTGCTTCTTCTCTTAGCATCTCACCATCACCCCAATATAATGATGGGCTGCTTATAAGGTACCTGCTAAACAGTTGCGGCTTGTTAAGCAATACATAAGTAGCGAATAATCCGCCAAAAGAGTGCCCCGCCAAAGAACGGTCACGATTGGTTTTGTAAGTTCGTTCAATAAAAGGAATTAGTTCTTCTGTCATCACACGCAAAAAACTAGAAGCGCCCCCTGATATCATTTTAACATGATGATTAGCTGTCATCTGCGAATCTTCCCTTGCAACATCGGTAGGCGTATAATCAAGTGTGCGGTAAGAGACAGTACCCATAAAACTTTCAGCCTGGTAGCCAACCCCAACAATGATCATATTGGGTAATTCACCGTCATACGTCATATTCCATTGTATCAACGCCGTAAGAGGCAGGTTGGGGTCTCCATCAAGCATGTACATTATGGGGTAATGAGTAGTATCCGTGGCTGAATATCCAAAAGGAAGTGCAATTGTAAGCCTATATGGAAGCCCATTTACTTTGGAAACGAGATCGTATTGAGAAATCCCTGCTATGGAAAACGCTTTCTGTGTTTGCGCATAAAAACCAGGTTGTAAAGTGCATAGCAATATTATAAGTATTAAACCTGTTGTTTTCATTTTTAGTTAATTTTATTGAATAAATGTATCTGCCATTAAAGAAGAAAAATTGTACAATATGACTGTTTTTAAACCCGTTTTAAAATGAGAGCAGAGAGGTCGCCATACACCACAACTTTTTATATCTGGAACTACATATCTGCCGTTTTCTTTTCATCGTGTGTCACCCCTTTTCACAGCCACAACACGATGCAGCTAATGTTTGATATAAGAAAGAAATTCAAATTCAGGGTTAAAAACGCGGGGTGGGGCTTTTACAAAACTTTAATAATTAAAGAGAATGTTATTCACCAGCTTGATACCAACAACAGCGTTCAGCTGATCATTTACCTGGATGCTTCGAGCGATATTGCAAAAGCCATCAAATTAAAATACCTGCAGCAAGGCGATTTTTTTTCACCCTCAATTGATATCCTTGATTTTACCAAACCTGGCGAACTTGAACAATGCATGATAGAACCCAACAAAGATTTGCTGGAGAAACTGGTGAACAGCATAGTTCATACGCTGATCGGAAACATACAGGTAGCATCAATAGACGAGCGTATAAAACTGGTAATGCAACTATTAGCAGGCGAGAACAGCGAAGACATAACCATCAGAGCACTGTCAGAAAAAATTTTTTTATCTGAAAGCCGGCTGCGCAGCCTGTTTAAAACCACCACAGGCGTTTCGTTACACCGCTATATTATCTGGAATAAAATAACTTTGGCTATCACCAAAATAATGAATGGGGCTACAGTAGCTGAAGCAGCCATCAGTTGCGGGTTTGCCGATAGCAGCCATTTTCATAAAATGATACTGCAGATGTTTGGCATAAGCCCGTCGCAGTTTATAAAAGACAACAATAAACGCAACGTTGAAATATGCAACAGTTCCCCACTTAGTTTCATAACCAGCCAGTATGATGAACGCTTCTGGAATGTGGAGAAAGTGTACCGGCAGTAAATTTTTTTGAAAACAATCTAATTTAATAACATTAAGTATTTTGCTATGTCTCTTATAAAGACAGTAATTTTATCACATTCGTTTTAAATAACTTACCAATCGGTATCTCCACATTATTAAGATGAATTACCTCGCCGGTAAAATATTTTATTTTTTGTTTTGAAGCTATGTAGGAGCGGTGCACCCTTACGAATTGCTCTTCGGGAAGCATCGCTTCAATGGCGTTCATGGAATGTTTGGTTATAACCATCCCGTTATGAGTAATGATCTTTATATAATTTTTCATCCCCTCTATATAAATAATGTCATCCAACATTACTTTAACCATCTTTCTGTCCGTCCGAAAATAGAGATAAGCTTCTTTTTTTGTTTCCTGTTTTTCTGTGGATTGTATTTGCTCCTGCATAAATAATCCTTCATCGCGAAATGCTTTATGCACGGCTTTAAGAAACCTGTCGAATTGTACAGGCTTTAATAAATAGTCCACCACATCAAGCTCATAGCCTTGTATAGCATATTCGGCAAAAGCTGTGGTGATGATCACTTTTGGCGGATTGTGCAATATTTTAATAAGATCGGTGCCAAGCAATTCGGGCATTTGTATGTCTGCAAACAGCAGATCAATTTGTTGTTGCTGCAGTATAGTAAGCGCCTGTACTGCATTACTGCATTCTGCTGCAAGTTGCAGGTATGGTAAGCGGCCAATGTAACGGATTATGACCTCGCGGGCGAGAGGTTCGTCATCCATTACCATGCATTTTATTATTTTAACCGGCTTGTCCACTGGCAGCAGTTAGATTTAGTTTAAGCTGAACAATAAAAACATCTTCTTCTGAGATGACGGTAAGGTCGTGTTCGCCCGGATACAACAGGTTAAGCCTTTTTCTGGCGTTGCTTAAGCCGATACCCTCCTTCAAAATTACCTCATTTCCGGGTGGCTTTCCGTTGATCAATTTTACTAACAGGGTATCGTCTTTTATGTCAATATTAATATTTATCCAGGGTTGCTCCAGCATTTTGCTGGTACCATGTTTAAAACAATTTTCAACTAATGGCAGCAACAGCAGCGGCGCGATTGAATGATTATCTGTATCAGCAGGCAAATTAATCGTCAGGTCAATTTCCTTATATCGTATTTTTTCCAGCGCTATATAGTCTTCTATTAATTTGCATTCTTTTAAAAGCTTTACCAGGGGCTGGTCGCACTCGTACAGGATATACCGCAAAAGCGCCGATAATTTGAGCAATATATCCGAAGCGACGGGAGAAGTGTTTTCTGTAATTGAATAAATGTTATTAAGCGTGTTGAATAAAAAATGCGGGTGCAGTTGCGCTTTAAGCGATTGCAATTCAGCATCTAATTTTTCTTTTTGAAGAATGCTGTTAAGGTATTCTTTTTCATACCAGTATTTCATCAGTTTTATTGCTGCTGCAAAACCAGCCACATTCAGTACTGCCCGAAAGCCAAAAAGAAATTCAAAGGGCAGTTGGCCGTAATCAATTGCACCTTTGTTTTCAGTAACCAGTGACACCATCTTTCCATTTTCCCGAAATTCGAAGTGGCTCAAAAAATGAGCCCGGAAAACATCAATGAGCAATGTGTAGGAGAAGGCGGCTATAAATGCTGAGACAATGGTTAATGCTGCGCCCCACAAAATAGCCTGGCGGTATTTTGTTTTGAGTATATACCTGGGTATTAGAAAATATAGCAGCAAATAAACCATTAATAACTGACCAGGGAGGTATAAAACCGGCTCCAGGATATTTTCCATAAAAGAACCAGGTGATATTTCTACATTAAACAGTGGCCTTATGCCCACCCCTATTAGCCCCTCGCCAAATATTGCAAAAAACCAAAAGGCAAAATGCCTTGCAATCCTGTATAGTAACTTATTGGAAAATATGAAAGGGATTTTTTGCATAGCTGAAATTAGGAATAAGAATATCGCCGCAGGCCATTTCAGCAATAATTTATACCAACAGGTTTTTTTGGGGGACTAACTGCATTTGTACCCCTGACAACCATTTAGTAGCCGCCTGTGTTGTTTATTTCCCCGATTGATCACAAACTATAAAGTTTGCTTGTACGCTGTTATTTATTTCATCAATTTCGGATAAGAAAACAAACCCAATCCATTATGCGTAAATTCTTCTTTCAACTCCATTTGTACACATCACTTATAACATTTCCACTGGTAATAATATTTGGCGTAACAGGCAGTATAATGGCATTTGAGCCGGAGATAAACCATCTTGCTCACGCAAAATTGTCTTATGTTAAACCCGAGCCTAAAGCGCAAACACTTGCCGGGCTAAGCGCCTTAGTTAAAAAGGCATTTCCAAAAGATACTATAGGTGGATATAATATTTCTACTTCGCCGGATATATCTTATCAAATATACCTGCAGGATAAAACAGTTTTTATTGATCAATATTCGGGTGAAATATTGGGCACTACTATAGGCGCGGATGGATGGGACAACTTTCAGAACTTTATTCACCAGCTTCATTTGAGGCTTGCTTTTAGGAACCAGGGAGATACCGGTAAAACGATCATGAGTTGGGCAGGCGTTGGCTTGTTTATCATCCTGCCCTCAGGACTGATACTTTGGTGGCGTCAAAAAAGGATTGCTGTGCGGTGGAAAGCCAAATCAAGGCTTGTATGGTTTGATATTCACAGCCTGGTTGGGGTTACGGTATTTATAATTCTTTTGATACTTTCTTTTACAGGCATTATGATAGGCTTTGAACAAAAGACCACACCATTATTCTATCAAATAACGGGAAGTAAACCAAACCAGTGGCCGGATTTCAACATAAAGGCCCAGGCGAATGCAAGCATGATCTCTCCCGACAGTGCATTAACCCTTGTTAGGCAAACGCTGCCTGGTGTTGAGCCGTTTAATATTAATGTACCCGGCCCAACTGATGCTTACCAGGTTCGTGCGCGCTACCCCGAAGACCGTACGCCGGGTGGCCGCAGTATGGTATTTTTAGACCCCTACAACGGCAAAGTATTATTTGCAGAAGGATCGCGAACTGCCCCAGGTGGTAAGCGGTTAGTAAACATTAACCGTGCTATACATACGGGTGATATATACGGCCTGCCAACTAAAATAATTATGAGCCTTGCAAGCCTGTTAATGGTTGTACAGGTAGTAAGCGGCCTTACCATGTGGTGGAAACGGAGAAAGAAAAAAGGAATAGTAAGTGAATGAGCTATTAAGGCGGTTTGCCAGGTTGATTTTAAGCTAACAACACGATAAGGCTTCATGGGCATACCCTGTCGAAAAACAGATTATAATTTACAAGTAAGAACTATGAAATTTATTTTTAGTTTGCTTTTGATAATCTGCTGCCTATATTCTGAAGCTCAAATTTATACAACCAAACATTTTAAAATATTCCATTCCTCATTAGATGACCGAAACATTAAAGAAATTGCAGACAGCTTAGAGATTAATTATACGAGGATCATTATAAGTCTTCAATCCCGGGAACTTCCTGTTATAAATATTTATTTTTATAGCGATGCATCAAATTTTCGTGACGGGGTAAAATCATGGGCCCGCAATCTGCCTTTATGGACGACGGGGCTTACACGTGGCGATTCCGCAATTCATATTATCTCGCCCGACGCTCCGAACCAGGATTACAAGGAAATGATAAAGAGCACAATTCACGAGTTTGCTCATTGTGTTTCGCGGTATATTAATAACACCATTGCCAATAATCCACGCTGGCTATGGGAAGCTATCGCTATTTATGAATCAAATCAAAAGCCTGACCCACGGCAAGTTTCTTATCTTGTAAATCAAAAACCGCCCGCTCTTTCAGAACTAAATGATTGGTCAGACACAGCCATTTATGACGTAGGTTACTTTATAGCTGAATATCTCGTACTAAGTAAAGGGAATGCTGTATTGAACGCACTAATTAAGAATAATGGAAACATTAAGCAGACGTTGAACATTGATGACGCAGCTTTCACCAAACAGTGGTTTGTGTTCGTAAAGAAAAAGTATGGTATCTGAAAAGATTTTATAATTCGCCTGCAAATTGATCCTGTTCAAATTGAGGTACTATTGTTTATAAGCTTTTATTGAGTTGCTATTACAGATTGCGTATTTTGCGTACACAACTGTAAAAACGATTGTAATGACACCAATAAGATCAGGTTACAGGTGGACAGTAGTTTCACTGCTTTTTTTTGCTACAACCATTAATTATATTGACAGGCAGATCATTAGCCTGCTAAAAGATGATCTTGGTAAAGAATTTAACTGGAATGAGGCTATTTATAGTTACATAGTTATTGCCTTTAATTCAGCGTATGCTTTGGGTAACGTATTGTTTGGGATGATAATTGACAGGATAGGTACAAAAAAAGGCTATAGTTTTTCTATTGTTTTATGGAGTATAGCAGCTATGTTTCATGGTGTTGTAAGAAGCACCTTTGGTTTTTATATAGCGCGCGGTGCGCTGGGGCTGGGGGAATCAGGTAATTTTCCTTCTGCTATTAAAACTGTTGCGGAGTGGTTTCCCAAAAAAGAACGCGCACTTGCAACCGGCATATTTAACAGCGGCACCAATGTTGGCCCTGTTATAGTACCCGGCATAATTTACTGGATATCTCATGAATATAGTTGGCGCGCTGCCTTTATTGTTACCGGGCTGTTAGGTTTTATATGGCTAATATTCTGGTTGTTGTTATATGAAATTCCCACTAAGAAAAAAAAGGTAAACCCCGCTGAACTTGCCTACATACAAAGCGATGCCCCTGAAATAATTTTAAGTGATGAAAAAAAAATAAAATGGGTAAGATTATTAGGCATAAGGCAAACCTGGGCATTTGTACTTGGTAAATTTTTTACTGATCCCGTTTGGTGGTTTTATCTTTTTTGGATACCCACTTATTTTAACAGCCGCTACCATATTGACCTTAGAACATCATGGGTATATGTAACAGTGATATATGGCATTACTACTGTGGGCAGTGTATTGGGCGGCTATTTGCCCGGCTTTTTAATTGGCAAAGGCTGGAGCATATACCGGGCCCGGAAAACATCTATGTTTATTTATGCTTTGTGTGTTATGCCCGTTTTTCTTGTACAGTTTACATCAGGGGTATGGGCAACTGTATTACTCATCAGCCTCGCAACATCTGCACACCAGGCATGGAGCGCAAATATATTCACCACAGCTTCCGATGTTTTTCCAAAATCAACTTTAAGTTCAGTAATAGGACTGGGTACAATGGCGGGTGCTGTGGGCTCTATCATTTTCCCCCTGCTTATAGGGGCTATACTTGATCATTTTAAGCTGTTGGGTAAAATAACCGCGGGCTACAACATCATATTTATTATTTGCAGTTGCGCGTACATTATTGCCTGGGTTGTAATGCATTTTTTAACGCGAAAGAAAGTAGCTGGAATCTAAAAATTATCAATCTTCATGCCGTACTGTTAGTACCGGGATGTTTGACCCATACGACAACATGCGCCTTGTTAAATTGCTCCACCAGCCGGGCATAAAAAATTCTTTAATATGATTTATCATTATAAGGTCAGCATTTATTTTTTTTGAAAACTCAAGTGTTGTTCTTGCCAGGTTTTTTCCTTCCAGCAAAATGGATTGTACAGGTACGGTTGTAAGGCTTTGAAATATCTCCAGTGTTTGGCTAAGAACAGGCAGGTTATGGGCGCCATCTTTTTGCTTCAGGGATACTAAGTATATAGTTGACTTAAAAAACCTGCCCAGCATGGCGGCCATGCGTATCCGTCTTAACGGAATATGGTCATTAAGAGGTAACACGATCTTTTTAAAATGACTTACCAAACCGCTTGCGCGTACAGCCAATACCGGCACATTGGTTTTATGCATGAGTGTACTGATGGTAACGGCAGACCACAACCTGTGCAGCAGGTTAAACCTTGACAAGCCCATTACTACAAGATCAACACTATTGCGAATGATATACTCCTGCAATTCATGCGATGGGTTGCCATGCAGCAAAGTGATCTCTATAGTACAATTTGAGCAGATATGATCTTTATATTGCTCCTTCAGCTCTTTTAGTTTTTCACGCGCAATCCTGGCGTCAAGTACAGGCTCATTATGAAAAAAACCATGGCCGGTATAAAAAGCGATATACGAAACCACATGCACAAAATGTATGTTACAGTTAAATGCATTTGCAAGCTCAATGGCTTTTGCAATACCCCATTTGTTCTTGGTGGTAAAATCAACCGGGACCATTATATTGTAAAAATTGTTTGACATAACATTTTAATATTTTAAACTTAATAAAAAGGCTTACTACATCCTGCTTATGCATAGGCCAGCAATGGTTCAAAACGTTCTTCCATTATTTCAAGTTTGGCAATGGCACGCAAAATGTCGTCATTGGTTCTAAACGCAACCCCTTTGCCTGCGTGGCCAACCATACACCGGTCATCCTTACTGTCTCCTACTATTATGCAGTTCTTTAATTGCACCTGGTATTTTTTGCAGGCAAATTGCACTGCGTTGGTTTTGCAATAAGAATGGCCGCATATACTCTCGTCTGATGCAAAAAAATAAGATGGTGTATTAACTTCGCCCGTTGCTCTCCCTTCAAAAAACTCCAGTTGGTTTGCATAGCAAAAATCAGCTTCAATATTTTTCATCACATAATTGGTAATAAGCGTGTAGCTATTGCTTATAATGCCTGTTATATACCCCTGTTGCTTTAATTGGGCAACCACATGTTTCGTATCTTCTATTATTGACATATTGTGTATAATATTCAGCAATTCATCAAGGGTCTTGTCCCTAAACAATAAAGCTATCTGCTTGGTAAGTGCCATTACGTCTTTTTCGGTTGCCCTTAAATCTTCAAGCCTGGCAGTAAATCCAAATTTTTTGGCACTTTCATCTACAAAGCGGCCTTTTAAAATGGTATCGTCCATATCAAAAATCGCCATTTTTCGCCAACTGCCTGTCGTTTCAGCTTCCGTAATTTTGTTTGGGGAGACTGGCGTATTTTCCTTGTTATCATCATCCTGTTTTTGATGCGCTTTTGTAATAATAGCGCTTGCCACCTCCTTGCTCATTTTGCCTAATTCTTCCCAGGGTTTACTCTTGTTTTCAATATATCCAATATTAACTTCTTTTATCCTGGCTTTCATCAGGTACATATCCAGTAATATTCCTATATCAACACCATAATCATTAAAAAAATTGATCCTTTTAAAAAAACTTTTTTTACCTGCGATCATGCCGCTCAACGGTTGGGTAAATTGAGCGAGGCCAGGGTAAAAAATATTCAGTAAAGGTTTGGCAACCAGTTCAGTCACACGGCCTGCATTGCGGCTAAAAGTCCCCTTTACAAAATCTGCTTCGTTTTCCAATATTGGCTGTGCAAGCAGCGCTATCACATTTTCAGGATAAGGGTCAATATCGCCATCCAGGAAAACCAGCAACTCATTTCCTGATACCCCAATGCCATCTTTTAAGGAAATGCCTTTTCCGCGTATTTTGCTTGTAATTACTTTTGCGCCGGCTTCTGCAGCCAGTGCCGCTGTGCTATCGTCTGATGTATCGTCCACAACAATTACTTCACTAACCAATGGATTGTCCAGGCAATACCTAACTACACTGGCTATTGTTTTTTCTTCGTTTAGAGCCGGGATAATGACAGACAACATGTGGTCTCCTTTTTTGCAGATATAAAACCAGTTAACCTGTAACACCTGCAAGTTTTTTTACAAATGGGTTAAGTGCATCTTTGTTAACAGCCAATATCGTGCCTGTTAAATGGTAACTAATATGAATGTTGTTTTAAAAAGGGAATAAGCGGTTTATTGAGGGGAATAGAGTTTTTGCGATGATTGTTATGAAGTAATTTAAAGATATGATATTATTATAAACTGCAAATTAATTATCCTTGTAGTCTTAGGTTTAGGAGTTAATTTAACGCCATTTTGTTAAATTGATTTCGCAGTTACCTGAAATTAAACTGCCTGATAAATGCATCCCTGTAATTACGTCCAATGGGCAGCGTAAATTTGCCAACCTGCAACTCTGAATCACTAAAGGTAGTTATAGCATTCATATTAACGAGGTAGGAGCGGTGTATGCGCACAAATTGGCTGTAGTTTATTTTGTCTTCTAATTGTTGCAGCGACATACGTACTGTATATTTTTTATCCGATGTTACCATGTGTATGTAATTATTGTCGGCTTCGGCATACATAATTTCACCAAGCATTACTTTAATAAAACGGTAATTCTGTTTGATAAAAATATAATCATTCAGTTGAAGTATTTGTTCCTTATCAGTGTCTGTTTCTTTAACAGCATACATTCCCGAATCGAGATTGATTGTGGCTTTGGGGTTATTGTGCATTAACGCAAAATTGCTTAGCGCAAGTTCAATGGCTATGCGAACATTTTGAATGCTGTATGGTTTGGTAAGGTAAGCAGAAGGCTTTGTGCGTTTCATACGCTGCAGGGTTTCTGCATCGCTGAGAGCGGTAAGATAAATTATAGGGGCATCACGCAGATCAAGCAGTTTTTCTACAAGGCTTATTCCATCTGTGTCGCCAATTATATTAATGTCAACAAGCAGTATATCAATTTCCTGCTCCCTGAACAATATTTCCGCATCTTCTGCATTATCTGCAATACCCACTATTACATAACCCTCTTTTGTAAGCGACGCAGCAAGGTCCATGGCTACTATGGCTTCATCCTCTACAATTAATATATGTACTTTGTCGTCTTTCATAGTGTTATGCTGCTTCAGGAATAGTAAAGATAAAACTTGTACCTTTATTTACTTCTGGTTTTTCTTTTGCACACAACCGGCCGCAAAGCGCGTTTACCAACCGCCTGCTAAAAGAAGTATTACAGTTATCATGCCATCTGATGAATGCGCCGGAGATATTATTGAGCAATACCGGGTTTTCAATATCATTTGCCGCATGCTTATTAAGAATAGTTAAAAAAGCGCCTGCTTTGGTCGCCTGTGGCGCAAATAATTTGCCACAGCAAAGAACAATTATCAGCAAAAGCAATCTTCTCACAGAAGAGATGAAATTTGAATTTTTGAAAAAATGTTTTTTATTGGTGTTGCACATAGTGGTTAACTGCATATACGGTAGTATGATGCCTAAAGGTTGCTTTACCCATCAAGTTATTTATCCAACCAGGCTGCATATAACTATACAACTAAAAGATTTTGTTGTGTTTAAGCAGCGCATGAGGGGGATATATTTTCGCAACGGGAAGATAAGAAAATATATAAATGATTGCTAATATATTAGGTATGAACTTTTATGAATTGTTTATTAAAAATCGCAAAGGTTTTAACCAGTACCAAATTCCCCTTTATTTTTGTTATATGGCTAAAAAGAAATTAGTGGTTTTAACCGGCGCGGGCATAAGTGCAGAAAGTGGATTAAAAACATTTCGCGACAGTGATGGTTTATGGAACGGCTATAATATTGAAGACGTTGCTACACCGCGTGCCTGGAAAAAAGACCCTAAACTGGTACTCGAGTTTTATAATATGCGCCGCAAAGATGTTGCTTTAGCAATACCTAACAACGCACATACTATTCTTGCAGAGCTGGAGAATGATTTTGATGTTCATATTATAACACAGAATATTGATGACCTGCACGAACGTGCAGGCAGCACTAAAATATGCCACTTGCATGGTGAGATATTTAAAATGCGCAGTGAAACAGATGAAGAACTTATATACGAAATACGGGAAGATATTTTATTTGGGGATACTGCCGCGGATGGCAGGCAATTGCGGCCTTATATTGTTTGGTTTGAAGAACCGGTACCGATGATAGAAACCGCTGTTGAGATAACAAGATCAGCAGAAATATTTTTGGTAATAGGTACGTCGCTTGCAGTGTATCCCGCGGCAGGACTGGTTAATTATGCCCCCTGGAAAATACCAAAATTTATTGTAGATAAACGCGTGCCCAATACATCATCAATATACAACCTTACCGCAATAGAAAAACCCGCCACGGAAGGAATCGCAGTACTGAGAGAGATGTTGAAGAAGTTGACAGATGTTTAGATGACAGTTGACAGGGAAGAAAAGTCATTTGTTATTAAGCAAGAAGTTAACAGGAAGAACAGGCATCGTCATTGCGAAAAAATCGGTACGGGTTTGTGCACGGGGATTTTTGTGGCAATCTGCTGAAGAATAGTTGACTGGTGTTGATGCCTTTTCATAAATAAAAAATTCCCTGTCTTAAGTCCCCCTATAGGGGATGGGGGTAAACACTTCCTTATACTTTTTCTTATCAACGCCTACAGCCATAACATTTCCATCCAATTCAATTACAGGGCGTTTAATTAAGCTTGTGTTTAACAGCATTATTTTTACAGCCTCATTTTCATTTGTTATCGCAGCCTGGGCATCAGCATTTAATCCGCGCCAGGTAGTGCTTCTTTTATTAAGAATAGTTTCCCAACCTTTTTGGCCGCACCATGCCTGCAACTTTTCAGCTGCTATGCCGCTGGTTTTATAATCGTGCAGTTCAAATGCTATCTTGTGTTCATTAAACCATTCCATTGCTGCTTTTGTGGCATCACAATAAGGTAGGCCATACATAATATACATGCTGTAAAGATAAGATGGAAGACCGAAAGTCCGAAAGTTGAAAAGTGAGTTAAATCCGAAAATAGTGGATCAGATGTTTAAGCCGCATCATTTCTTCATTCGTAAACTTGCCTACCGGCAAGCAGGTTCGTATTGATTCGTATTTCGTAGTAATCACAGCGCAATCAGAAAAATCAGGATAGAATCGTGGTAAAAAAATTAGCCCCATACCAGGAATGGAACGGGGCTTGCTAACCTATGAAAAACACCATCTTTATAAACGTAAATGTTTAATATTTTGTTTTTATATTATTTTACTTTAAGCTTAATTTATACTTTTATTTAATATGTTTTAACTTAATTGGTTATTTCTGCCTGAAACTATCCCCAATAGTGCCATCGGCAATAGCCTTGTTTGCATAGCGGTTAATTTCGCCAAATTGTAACCAACCCGTATTGTCATCAGTAAAGCCATGCAAAAGGGAGACAACAGGATAGCTGCGCTCCGATTTTTCATAACCGGCAGGCAGGTATATTGTATAGTTAACATCCCTGGAAAGAATAGCGCTTTTAATTGTTTTTTGTTCAATCACCTTGCCCGTTGTTTGGGCATTTGTAAAGTTAAATGTACACAATAGGGTAATTAGTAGAAAAAGCAGATTAAAACCGTGTCGCATGGCAGCGTGTGTTTTTACAGTGCATAAATATAACAAAATTATTTAGTATTACTATACAAATTTAGAAGACAATTATTTTAAGTATTGTTATAAACAACAAAACGCCGGTATAAACCAGCGTTTTTAATGATGCAACTTATGCTTAACCTACTTTCGTGCGCTATCTTCTTCCTCTCCCCTTAAGGGGCTGGGGCGTCAGTTTAACTCAACTCCCACGCCAATGCGCTTGCACCAAGAATTGCGGCGTCAGATTCCTTAAGGTGGCTTACCAATATTTTTACTTTATTCTGAAATATCTGTATCAGGTTTGCTTCCATATGCTCGCGGGTAGGCTTTAATATCAAGTCGCCTGCTTTTGTTAATCCACCAAACAGGATGATTGCTTCGGGGCTGCTGAACATAACGAAATTTGCCAAAGCCATACCAAGAATTTTGCCGGTATATTCAAAAATTTCCTTTGCAAGCTTATCGCCCTGCATTGCGGCATCATACACTTTTTTAGAATCAATTTGATCTTTAGGAACATCCCTTAATAAACTTGCCTGTTTGCTTTTTTGCAGTAACTCAAGCGTGGTAAGTGTAACGCCCGTAGCAGATGCATAGCTTTCAAGCGAACCATATTTTCCTGTTCCCTCATGAAAACGGCCTTCGGGAATAATAATAGTATGCCCCAGTTCGCCTGCAAAACCATCATGCCCATAAATTAAGCTCCCGTTTGCAACAATACCGCTTCCAACACCGGTGCCCAGGGTTATCATAATAAAATCCTTCATACCCTGTGCGGCGCCATAGGTCATTTCGCCTATTGCGGCGGCATTGGCATCGTTGGTTAATATAACAGGCAGCTGAAATTTATCCTGTATAAGTTTTGCAAGCGGAACAATGCCTTTCCATGGCAGGTTTGGCGCATACTCAATCGTTCCTGTATAATAGTTACCATTAGGCGCGCCTACACCCATTCCTTTTATCCTGCCAACGCCACCCGCTTTTTCAATAAGAGGAGAAACAGAATTGTGCAGTTCTGTTATAAAAGTATCAATGTGCTTGTGCTTTTTAGTAGATATCTCACCCGAAAAAAGTACGTTCCCAACCCTGTCAACAATGCCGAACTTGGTACCTGTACCGCCAATGTCAATGCCTATTGCTAACGGTTCTAAAGAAGGTTTTGCAGTTGCCATAGTATCCTGTTAAAATAAAAATCCTGTTTATTAAAAAAATTAGTGGCCACCACCAATTTGCTCATCAAAATTCAATCCCTGTGCCTTAAGTACGCTTTTAAACCTTAGCGCTAAAAAAGCAAGTGCAGCAAAACAGCCGGCGGCAACTAAATATGAGTTGTGCATATTATTACTACCATCGGCAGCGCGAATGTCGCCAATTGAACCTTGCAACGGTGGTATCACTGCTGCACCTAATATCATCATAATAAGGAACGCTGAACCCTGGCTTGTATATTTGCCGAGGCCGGCAACACCCAGCGAGAAAATACAAGGCCACATAATGGAGCAGCAAAGGCCACCCGCCATAAATGAATATACTGAAACAATGCCAGTGCTAAAAACACCAAACACCATAAAAAAAGCAGCAAGGAGGGAGAGCGTTAGCAGTGTTTTAACCGGCTTTTGCTGGCCGAAAAAGAATGCTAAAATGGCAAGAGCAATAACACCTGTATAGGCCAGGAGGTCATTTACATTGAAACCGTAAAGACTGATCACAGACAACACAACGCCAAATGCAATAAAGGGGACGATAATGGTAGCTATGGTTTTGCCCAATTTGGATAAACCAAATACTCCAATGGCTCCCGTCCATCGCCCGATCATTAAACTGCCCCAATAAAGGGTAACATATTTTGATATGTCTTTGTCGAGTAAACCTGCGGGAATTAAATATCCGGGTGTTTTAAGCAATGCCCCAAAATTATTGTCAATAGTTACTTCTACACCCACATATAAAAATATACCCAGCATACCCAATATTAATTGAGGGTATTTCATAGCGCCCCATCCGTCGCTATTTTTAGAAGCGCTTGCATAAGATGAAAATAAAATCGCCAATATCATAACAAGGGTTGCTATTAATAACGGCGTTTTGCCGATATTAGTTAATTGGCCTATTATGATAATTATAATTAAAAAAGAAGTCATTAATATCAATGAAATAGAAGCTTTCTTCGAAGCTTCAAATTTTGCATCATCTTTGCCAGATGGTAATTTGGAAAAAGTGAAAAACAATGCTACTGCCGCAAACACGCAAGCAACAAGAATATAAAAATTATCAATATTGGTAACGGTTACGATAGCAGAACTATTTTTGGGCGTTCCAAATAAAAAATAACCAACAATAATAGGCCCTAAAGTGGTACCCAACGAATTAATACCGCCGGCAAAATTAAGACGGTGGCTGCCTGTTGCAGGATCACCGAGTGCGATGGCAAAAGGCTGAGCTGCTGTTTGTTGCAATGAAAAACCTAACGCCACTAAAAAATACGATACCAATATTAAAGGAAATGAATGGGCGTTTGCAGAAGGTATAACCGCCAATGCGCCAATTACTGATATCCATATACCTACGATAATACCTCTTTTATATCCCATTTTATTTAGAATGTCGTAGCCAAATGCACTCGACAACAAGTACAAAGCAAGAGACCCGACAAAATAAGCCCCATAAAATGCAGAGCCGATCAATTGCGATTCAAACTGGGTTAACTTAAACTCTGTTCGGCAAAACGGAATGAATACACTGCTGGACGCAGCTATAAATCCCCAAAAGAAAAATACAAGAACTAAAGTAGCCAGGGCGCCAATATTTGTTTTAATGGCTGGTTTTGGTGCAGCGAAAGAAGTAGTGGTATCCATTGCAATCATTATATGGTTTATGAATTTTGAGCGTTGAAAGATAAATACATTTTACATTTCTAAAAATTTTAAATGTTTTGGCGTTTATATAAAATTCATTCCTAAATTGGTATTCGTTAGCTAAAAACACATAGATTGCTTTTCCAATGGAAATAATACATGTTAGCGCGGAATGTTATCCTGTAGCCAAAGCCGGTGGCCTGGGCGATGTGGTGGGTGCACTGCCCAAATACCAGGTTGCCATGGGCCATACTGCCAAAGTGGTAATGCCCATGTACCGTACAAAGTTTTTGTACCAGAACGATTGGGTGATTGATTTTAAAGGCCGTACTAACCTGGGTAACTGGTGGTTTGATTTTACGGTTATAAAAGAAAAAACCAACAAACTTGGCTTCGACCTTTACTTAATTGACATAAATGGATTGCTTGACCGTGAGAAAGTGTATGGGTATAATGATGATACCGAAAGGTTTACATGTTTTCAAATAGCCGTGGTAAACTGGCTTAGCCACTGGCAGCATAAACCGGACGTTATTCACTGCCACGACCATCATACGGGGCTTATACCATTTATGGTAAAGTATTGCTACGATTATAATAAGCTGGCGGATGTGCCAACGGTTTTCACCATCCATAATGCCCAATACCAGGGATGGATGGGCTGGGATAAAAGCTATTACATCCCCCGCTGGGATACATGGAAAGCTGGTTTGCTGGAATGGAAGAACAATATAAACCCTTTGGCATCTGCAGTAAAAAATGCATGGAAGGTTACCACTGTAAGCCATAGTTACTTAGATGAGTTAAGATACAATTCCAATGGGCTGGAAGCGTTGTTTGAATATGAAAAAGGCAAATGTGTTGGCATTCTTAATGGTATTGACGCTGATGTATGGAGCCCCGCAACTGATACTTATTTAAAAGATCATTTTAGTGTTGAGGATGTAGAAGAGGGTAAGGCTGAAAATAAAAAATTGCTTTGCAGCCAATTTGGATTGGACGAAACCAAAGCATTATTGATCTTTATTGGGAGATTGGTGGGGGAAAAGGCGGCTGATCTTTTGCCGGATGCAATTCTCTCCTCGATGTACGCCTTGAATAACGGGGTTAATTTTTTGATACTTGGCAGTGGTGAGCCGCATGTGGAGTGGCAGTTATCGCAGTTGAATGCACATTTTCCGGGTAACTACCACGCTGTTATAGGCTATAACGAAACATTAAGCCACCTGATGTATGCAGGTGCTGATTTTCTGCTGATGCCAAGCCGGGTAGAGCCTTGCGGCCTTAACCAAATGTATGCAATGCAGTATGGAACAGTGCCTGTAGTAAGAAGCACAGGAGGATTAAGGGATACAGTTGTTGATATGGGCGACCATGAGGGATGGGGCATTAGATTTAACAACGCAAGTGTAGGGGATATTACTTATTCTGTAACGCGTGCGGCAGCATTATATAATAATGACAAAGAACACTTAAACTGGATGAGGCAACGTATGATGAAAATTGATAACAGTTGGGAAAATGCCGTTCAGCAATATATAAATGTGTATGCAAGTTTGAAATAGCAAATCAATATATAAACCTAAAAATTGCCCATTATATGTTCACCTTAGCAAAGTCAGTAATAGCCGTAATATTAGGCGGCGGTGCAGGTACAAGGCTGTACCCCTTAACAGCAAGCCGCAGCAAACCCGCAGTACCCATAGCCGGCAAATACCGTTTGGTTGATATACCTATCAGCAACTGTATTAATTCAAACATAAACCGCATGTATGTTTTAACACAGTTTAATTCGGCATCGCTTAATAAGCATATAAAAAATACATACCAGTTCAGTGCATTCAGCAGTGGGTTTGTTGATATACTTGCTGCGGAGCAAACGCCTGATAACCCTGGGTGGTACCAGGGTACAGCAGATGCTGTTCGTCAATCCCTGCGCCATATACATAATAATGATTATGACTATGTGCTTATATTAAGCGGCGACCAGTTATATCAAATGGATTTTGCAGATATGTTTAACGCACATATTGAGAAAGGGGCCGATATTTCCATTGCAACCATACCTGTTGGTGAGCGGGATGCGCCTGAATTTGGCATTATGAAAACGGATGAGAATGACCATATTTCAAGCTTCATCGAAAAACCAAAAAAAGAATTACTGCCTGAATGGGAAAGCAACACCGGTGCCGAAATGTTGCGCCAGGGCAGGCCTTACCTTGCGTCAATGGGTATCTACATATTTAATAAAACTGTGCTGGACTATTTGCTTAAAGACAAGCATCCCGATGCGACCGATTTTGGAAAGGAGATCATTCCCAATTCAATTGTTGAATCAACAGTAGTTAGCTTCCAGTACGATGGTTACTGGACAGATATTGGAAACATCTATTCTTTTTTCGAGGCCAATATTGCCTTAACGGATGATATCCCCCCGTTCAATTTATTTGATAACGAGAAGACAGTTTACAGCCGCGCAAGAATGTTGCCACCTGCAAAGATCAGCGGAACAACCCTTGAAAAAACAGTTATTGCTGAAGGTTCTATTATTCTTGCCAGCCGTATTGAAAAATCAGTAGTCGGCATACGGGCGCGTATAGGCCATGGTACAACCGTTGTAAACAGTTATATAATGGGTAACGACCTGTATGAAACCCTGGCGGAAATGGAAACCAACTTGTCTAAAGGTATTCCGCGAATTGGTATTGGCGAAAGATGCTATATTAAAAATGCCATCATTGATAAACATTCACGCATTGGCAATGATGTGCGAATAAATGGCGGAATGCACCTCGAAAATACTGACCACATGCTCTATACTATTAAAGACGGTATAGTAGTGGTTAAAAAAGGGGCTGTATTGCCCGATGGATTTGTTATATAAAATCCAACCACATAGAAACAGAGGGGACATAGGTACACATAGTTACATTCTAATGTAAGGATTCGGTCTGTGTATCCAGCGAGCCTATATGATAAAAGATCTCTAGAAACATAACACATAGGGAATATTGTATTTCTATGTGTTACTTATTTATTTTATGAGCCTGTGTGGTGAAAGGTGTTCGTTGTATTTATAAAACATGTACTTTTAGCACCATGTATTTTTTACACATTATCTAAACGATTGCCATGGCTTTAGTAACCTCCACTCCATCCGGTTCAATTGCATTTGCCAAACCACAAATGACTTTTCGGCAGCTATTCAATATGAATTTTGGGTTTTTAGGGATTCAGTTTGGGTTTGCATTGCAAAATGCAAATGTTAGCCGCATTTTTCAAACCCTGGGTGCTGATATTGACCATATAGGTATATTGTGGATGGCAGCACCCGCAACAGGATTATTGGTTCAACCTATTATTGGTTATTTAAGCGATAGAACATGGCATCCAAAATGGGGACGAAGAAGGCCATTCTTTTTTGGCGGGGCTATACTTTCTTCACTCGCATTATTCATAATGCCTAATTCGTATGAGTTATGGATGGCAGCCCTGTTATTATGGATATTAGATGCTTCTATTAACATTTCAATGGAGCCGTTCAGGGCTTTTGTAGGGGATAAGTTACCACCGTCGCAACGTACTTCAGGGTTTGCCATGCAAACGTTTTTTATTGGCATTGGGGCGGTTATTGCATCCCTTTTACCATATTTTTTTCATAATGTTTTAGATATTAGTAATACGGCACCTGCCGGTATTATCCCCCCTTCAGTAAAATATTCTTTTTATATTGGCGCAGCAGTATTTATAAGTGCCGTAATGTGGACTGTATTTACAACAAAGGAATTTCCTCCGGAAAATATTGAAACCTGGGAAGAAGAAAAATTAAGAAATAATGGCATTATACACGGTATAAGCGAAATTACTAAAGGCATATTTAAAATGCCAAAAACGATGCTTCAATTGGCAGTTGTACAGTTTTTTACATGGGTAGCTCTTTTCTCTATGTGGATATATACTACACCGGCAATTGCGCAAAATGCGTATGGCACAACTGTTACCACTACGAAAGCTTACCAGGACGCGGGCGACTGGGTGGGTATAATGTTTATGGTTTATAATGCAGTTTCTTTCGCAACAGCTTTCTTATTGCCATTTATAGCAAAATTTGCAGGAAGAAAAAACACCCACATGATATGCCTTATTATTGGTGGCATATGCCTGGTATCTCAATTATATCTCAAATCGCCGGCATTACTATTAATTCCTATGCTTGGCGTTGGCCTTGCATGGTCATCAGTTCTTACTATTCCTTATTCGATACTTGCGGGAGCATTACCCCCAAACAAAATGGGGTTTTATATGGGGGTATTTAATTTCTTTATAGTTATACCACAACTTGTAGCAGCTGCTGTTTTAGGGTTTTGTGTAAAACATCTTTTTCATGGTGAAAGCATATATGTTCTTGTTACAGGCGGTGTCTCAATGATCATTGGGGGATTATTAACAAAAATTGTAAACGATAAAGATGAATAAGAAGATTGTAGCTATTCTATTTTTTTTCATTGCGGTTCATAGCTTCTCTCAATCTATTCGCCTGTATCCAACCAACTGGTGGGTGGGCATGAAAATGAATCACGTGCAAATACTTGTGCGTGGCGACAATTCGGAATTTGGGGCTGAAAAAGTGAATGTGCATTACCCCGGAGTAACGCTTTTGCAAAAGCACGTGTTTGAAAATGGCAAATACATGGCACTGGATGTGGCAATAAGCAGTGAGGCTAAACCCGGAATGGCAGATATTGAATTTATTGAGAACGGAAAAGTTAATATAGTACAGTGGGAGTTGAAACCCCGCAGAAAAGGCAACGGCACCGAATATGCACAGGGCCTGACGTCTTCAGATTTTATTTATTTTTTAATGCCTGACCGTTTTAGCAACGGTGACCCATCAAATGACCGGATACCCGGCATGCGCGATCAGTCCCTCAACAGGGATTCTATTTTTTTACGCCATGGCGGCGATATGCAGGGCATTATCAATCACCTTGATTATCTGCAAAGCCTTGGTATTACTGCTTTGTGGATGACACCTGTGTTAGAGAATGATATGCCTAACCGTACGGAACATGGCTATGCATTTACAGATCACTATAAAATTGAACCCCGCCTTGGGGGGAGTGAAATGTATAAGAAACTGAGCGATGAACTGCATAAACGCGGTATGAAGCTTATACAGGACGCGGTGTATAACCATGTAGGCTCTTTTGATTTTATGATGACTGACCCGCCTTCAAAAGATTGGTTGCACCAATGGCCTAAGTACACGAATACGAGTTTTAAAGACCAGCCTTTATTTGATCCCTACGCATCTGAAAAAGATAAAAAGATAACTACAGACGGCTGGTTTACCAGGCAAATGCCCGACCTTAATCAATACAACCCTTATCTAAATACTTTTCTTATTCAGCATGCCATTTGGTGCGTGGAAGAATTTGGCGTGGATGCATGGCGCATAGATACCTATATATACAACGACATGAAGTTCATGAATGAATGTAATGCTGCGCTGATAAAGGAATATCCTAAAATGTTCATGTTTGGCGAAACATGGGTGCATGGTGTGATAAACCAGGCATATTTCACCAGGAACAAATTTGATGTCCCATTTAAAAGCAATTTGCCTGCTACCTGTGATTTTCAAACCAACCTGCACGGAATTATTCCCGCTCTCACCGAACCTTTTGGATGGACCGAAGGAGTGAATAAACTCTACACAGTGCTTGCAAGTGATTTTGTTTATCAAAACCCCATGACTGAAGTAATATTCTTAGATAACCATGATATGAGCCGCATTTTTTCAGTGGTAGATTCGAATGTATCCAAACAAAAAATGGGTATTGAGTGGCTGCTTACCTGCAGGGGCATCCCGCAGTTGTATTATGGAACAGAAATATGCATGGGCGGCTTTGCCAACCCGGATGGTAATGTAAGGCACGATTTCCCCGGTGGATGGGATGGTGATAAAAAGAATGCCTTTACAGGCGATGGCTTAAACGACGATGAGAAATCTGTACAATCACTGGTAAAAACCCTCGGTAATTATCGTAAAAATTCTTCGGCCCTAAAAACGGGTAAACTCATGCAATACCTGCCGGTTGATGGTTTATATGTTTATTTCAGGTATGATAATAAGCAAACAATTATGTGTGTGATGAACACATCAAATGAAGCTAAGCAAATAGACTTCTCCAACTATACCGAAAGAACCTCTGGTTTTACGAAAGCTTCCAGTGTTGTAAGCAGCGAAGTATTTAATATAAATGACAAAACAACCATTCAGGGCACAAGCATGTGGGTGCTGGAATTAGGGAAATAACATAAGTGGATGTAAGGCACACAGAGCCTTGTTGATTAATTACTCCTTAGTGCTAAATTTATTTTGCAGATTTATTTTGGCAACATATATTTACTTTAATGGTATTGTCATATAACCTGTGATGTTATTATGTGTGCGTCTTTGTATGCTTACCTTTAACGCCAAATACTTTTCTTTAACCCACTGTCAGCAAAAATCCTTTCCTCACATGGAAAACCAGTTAAGTCCTGCCGAGCAGAAGTTGTTTACTATAATGAAATATGCCCCGATTGGCCTGGCGGAGATAAATGAAACAGGGGATGTTGTATCGTTAAATCTTAAAGGGGAGGAACTGCTGCAGCCATTTATAGCCCGTACAGGCTTTGACACATCAAATATTTTTACGTTTCTTCAATTTATTGACCCTGTTATCGTCGAAAAAATAAAGACTTTCTCACAACCGGGCGGCATTATTTTAATAAATGAATTATACCAGTTTTTTATTCAGCCCGGGGACGAGGATACAAAAAAATGTTTCAATCTTACCATAACTAAAATGTTTCCCGGCTGTATAATGGTAAGTTTTGAAGATTTTACTGAAAAATATGTAAAAGAAAATGCCATGCGCCAGGCAGAAGTTGATAAAGCTGTTGAACAGGGCAAATTTGAAATTGCATCCGGTGTTTTGCATGATATTGGCAATGCTGTAGTTGGCTTCGGGTCGTACCTTACCCGGATGCGGCGGCTACAGGAGCAGGATAATGTTGAAAAGCTTGGCAGCCTTGCCGGTTTTTTAAACGATCAGCAACAAGCCATTGCAGGCGCTGTTGGCGAACAAAAAGCATCAGCCCTTATTATGATGATAAATGGTATTGTAAAAGCACAAAAAAGCAATCACGATGAAATTAAAAAAATCCATAACCGATCAATTAAACGTTATAAGCCACATACAGGAAATTCTTAATATTCAACGGCAGTATTTATCAGGTAAAGGCACGCAGGAGCGAAAGCCTGTAAACCTGCGCAGTATTATTAATGATTGTATGGCAATGCTGTTTGCTTCGTTTGACAAAAGAGGTATTGAAATTTCGGTTCAATTGCCGCCCGACTTACCTATTATTAAAGGTGACCGTACAAAATTAATGCAGGTTTTGCTTAACCTGATTAAAAATGCACTGGAAGCGATTGATATAAATGCCGCGGAAAAAAGTATAGCTGTTAAAGTAACTGCAATTGATAAAACCCTGTTGCTTGAAGTTAAGGATACAGGTATTGGCTTTGATGAAGAAACAGGTAAAAAATTATTTGAGAGAGGCTATACTACCAAATCGTCGGGCAGTGGTATCGGGTTGGATAACTGTAAAAAAATATTGGAATCGCACGGTGCATCCCTGCATATAGGCAGCGACGGGCCGGGCAAAGGTTGTGTAGCGGTAATTGAATTTCAGCTTTGAAAAATTTCCAGGGAAAATAAAAATTGAATTTATATAAATTAACCGTATGAACTCAGCTGTAAACACCGCTATTTTAGTGATTGATGATGAAGAAATGGTAAGGGATAATATTGAAGAGATATTAATGCCCGGGAAAGGCAACCCGGATAATGACAGCATTGACCTTGCTTCAAGCATATTGTTTGATACCCCGAACCCGCTTTTAACACCCCGCAGCAGCGACATACCCCATTTTACTGTTGATAAGGCTTCTAATGGTATGGAAGGCCTTGAAATGGTAAAACGTGCAATAGCAACAGGTAGCCCTTATGCGGTTATTTTTTTAGATATGCGTATGCCGGGATGGGATGGGCTTGAAACAGCAGGCTACATAAGGGAGTACGATAATAAAGCTGAAATTATTTTTGTAACTGCTTTCAGCGACAGGTCCATCGAAGAAATAATAATGCGTGCCGGGCAAAATGTAGGTTACCATTGCAAGCCTTATGCCTCGGAAGAAATTATACAGCTTGCCAGCAAAGCGGTAAGCGATTATAATAAATTAAGAAATCTCGAAAATCTTATAAAAGCCGTTTCTTCTATAAGTATAAATGAGCATCATTTGCTCACTTTACTGCACAATATTCTTGACCAGGTTGCGGGTACCCTGCAAACAAATTTGGCATTGCTGGGGAAACTGCATAGTGATTTCTCTTACGAAAAAATATTTTCTATCGGCGCCCTTGAAGAAAAAATAAATATGCCTGCACTTATCAGCAGGATTGATACCGGCAAACTTGCGCAGGAAGAGGTGGTACAGGTTGATGAGGTAGTAATGGCTAAAATGGATAATTATATCATTTTTGCTGTGCTTGCAAAAAACGTTTTGCTTAAAACGGAAAAAATGTACTTGCTTAAACTGTTTGTACAAAGTGCTTCGAAGGCTATACGTAATGCCGAGCTTTATGAAAAATTATTGCAAAAAGAAAAGCTTTCGGCTGTGGGCAATGCGATTGGCATGGTGATGCACGACCTGCGCTCGCCCATCAAAAGTATAACAATGATAACTGATATTTTACGGGAGGAGGGCAATAGTAATAAATGGCTTGATACGATTGATGAATGTGCGGGCCAGGCATCGGAAATATTTGATGATTTTCTTGATTTTATAAAAGAAACCGAAATAAAAAAACAACCGGTACATTTATTAAAAACTATTGAAGATGGTATTAAACTTGCGGAAGCAAAAGCCGATGTAAAAGGTATAACCATTAACACAGACGTACCCTTTGATATTATAATAAAAGGTGACGAAAGCAAACTAAGGCGGATAATAATGAATATTGTAAATAATGCGATAGATGCCTTAACAATACATAAAGTGATCAATCCTGTTATTGAAATTATTGCAGAAAAAGACAGCGAAAATAAAGAAGTGATGATAACTGTACAGGACAATGGGCCCGGAATACCTTCCCTGATCATTAAAACTTTGTTTGAACCTTTTATTACCAATGGCAAGAGCAACGGAACCGGGCTGGGGCTTGCTATTGTAAAGCAATATATAACGGCACATAGCGGAACCGTAAAAGTAGAAAATAATAACGGCGCGCTGTTTACGATTACCCTGCCTTTATTACTTGCCGATGCTGTTTAACCTGTCAATTGGACCAGGCTACAACATTATTTGTTTAACATTCGTACGGCCTTCTTTACCCCAATCTTTTAGCATGTCCTCTAAACTTGCCATTATGGTAACATTTGTTACTTTTTTTCCTTTGGTGGGTGGTGTAAGCGTTGTTTCCGGTATAGTTTCAGTATAAACTTTTGTTGCAAACCAGGTAACATGCTCATGCGGAATAGCCACGCCAAGTATCATGCCCGGCAGGCCCGTGAAAGACTCGGGGCCGCCGGTAGTAGTAATTGCATCTGTATAAAAAGCCACTATGTAAATAGAATCCATTATTATTGCGTTGGCACGGCGACATTCAAAACCTGCTATATTCCTTGTTTCATTGGTTATCTTCCATTGTATCCTGCGTGTAGTATCCTGAACAAGAAAGGTTTGCTCAAACACATTTTTTTGACTTGCGCTCTGTTGGCTCGCGAGATCATTAAAAACAGTGTTATCGGACGCAACGCTGCCAAAAAAATTCATTCCTTTATTTGGTTCTGCTTCCCTTCCTGGCTGGTACAATGTTTTATTATTATTAAACCTCAGGTCGAAATAAGTTGTTTTAAATTGCGGCACATTTTTTTTAATGCTTTCTTTAGTGTCAGCGGTCAGCCACTCTTCATCATCAATTCGTGCGTACATATTATCCTTTCGTTCAAACTCTATTCTTCCCTGCTTCAGGAATATGGTATTTTGTGCATTTGCAGGTAAATATGCAGCTAAAAACATTATTAAAACAGTAGTATAAATAAGTTTTTTCATCTTGAAATAATTTAGACGTTTAAAACATGCCTGTAGGTACAGTAGTACCGGCTTTTGTAAAATTCCACACGGCGGATAAAAAGAAATATCGCTTTATCGTGCTATAGGTATTTTGCGTGATAAAATTACTGTTAACTGTTCTGTTGAAACCAACGTTTTGGTTTAATAGATCGTTGCCGGACACTTTAATAACCAGGGCGTCATTTTTAAGGAATTTTCTGCCAAACCATGCGTTCAACAAAAGCACATCGTTATTAGTAGTAAAGATTGGTGTTTTTTGCCTTATGTTGTAGTCGGCATCTGCATGTATTTGAAGCTTAAAAGGCAGGTACCAGTCAATATTGGGCTGTATTTCGTAGGTCCAATAATTTGTTTGTATACCCGATTGTATAGATGAAACGCTGCTGGTATAGGAAGCAGAAGCGCTAAACCCTAAAGTGAATTTCTTTTCCTTTTCTTTATATATTCCCGCTCTGCCTGAATAAGTACCACTCTTTGTAGTGTTAAGCACATTGTTTACAATGTTGTTAGTTGTGCTGCTATTGACATCTGTATTAAAGTTTAAATAAGTGTCTATTTTCTTCAATTTAAAATTTAACCCCATGTACCCGCTTAAAGTGCTGTTGCCGTTAAGGTTTACATATTTATTTATTTGTTTACCGGACAATGCATCAAATGAAGTACTGTTTACAATTGCGTTTTGAGTAAAACTGTAAAAGATACCTGTAAAAATGCCCCGTTGCGATAGTACTTTGAAATCATTAAAATTCAAATTTATATTATTGTCAAATTCCGGTTTAAGGTTAGCATTACCAACCGTTATATTTAATGGGTTATCGTTGCTGGCAACCGGTTGTATTTGCTGGATGGAAGGCTGCTTTGTGTTACCTGAATAATTGAGCGATATACGGCGGAATTGCGTAAATGAATAAGAAAAATTAGCTGTGGGATACCAGTTTACAAAATTTCTTCTCGATACCGAATCATTCACAAGGTTTGTTTGGTCAAAACTGGAAAAACCAAGATTGTTGCCAATGTTAAACCGTATTTTCTTTCTGCTGTAATTGTACGCCATGCCTCCCCTGTTGGTAAACACATTAAACTGGTAATGGTTACTGTAAACACTGTCAAGATCAGTGTATTTTCCATCGGCAGATTTGTTATACGAGTTTCGCTGTGAATTACTGTTATTAACAACTATACCGTAATTAAATATTAATGATGATGTTTTTGAAAGAGGTTCGGTATAGGTAAGCTTGGTGTCAATTAAGACGGTTCTGCTGTTATATGTTTTATACTGGTCTGTTATGGTGCTTCCGGCAAAAATATTATTTTGAAAAGAGTCAATTTTAGAATTGAGATAGCCCGTAGCTATATTGGTGTTATAGTTTTCTCTTAAGTTAAAAGAAATCGTTCTGCCTGGTTTTTTAAATTTTTTCCTGAATAGTATATTGCTGTTAACAGTGCTGTTATCGCCAACGCTGGATAAGTTGCGTAAACTGCGGTTAACCAGGTTGCTGTTGGTAAGGCTTTCTGATGAGTCGTAAGTAGCCGATATCTTATGGTCAACACCACCATCTGCAGTTATTTTCATAGATGAACTGGAATCAAATTGTACTTCGTAGGTTCCATTCGCCCTGTTACGCAATATCCTGTTTTGAAATTTTTGAAAGTCGTTGGTGTAATTTATCGTGTCGTTTGAAAGAATGTTTTGTGAATTAGTCGTGCTTGAGCCATCAACCATTAAATTCATTATTTTGTAGTTGCCGTTCATACTTATCTTATCGTCATCCCATTTATTGTTGAAATGCAATCCGCCGGTTTGCACCAATGGGTACCCCTGTCCATTATACTGCCCGTTCCATCCTTCAAAATCATCTCCTGAGCTATTAAATGAGATCATAACGCCACCACCGTCCCCGCCTTCAACACTCATCCCGTTCCCGCCCTGGTCGCCATAGTTGCTTATATCCTGCCAGTTTAAACCGGTTTTACCTGTATTAGAAACAATACCATAAGCGGCAAATTTCTCTTTGTTTTTAAAATCATTTACCATTGCCTGGTTCTCATGATATCCGTCGGTGCCGCCACTTAAGCTAATTCTTCCAAAATAGCCATTCTTTTTTCCGTCTTTTAGTTTAAGATTTATCGTTTTTTGTCGTGACCCATCATCAATACCCGTAAAAGTAGCCTGGTCGCTTTTTTTATCATATACTTGTACAGAGCCCACCATATCAGCACGCAGGTTTTGTGTTACTAACGTTGGGTCATCTCCAAAAAATTCCTCTCCGTCAACCAATACTTTTTGAACCGTTTCGCCCTGCGCTGTTATTTTTCCATTCTTATCAATTTGAATACCGGGCATTTTTTTAAGCAGGTCTTCTACTGTTGCATTCGGCTGCACTTTAAAACTGTCTGCAATAAATTCCGTAGTATCGCCTTTTAGCCTTATTGAGCCTAATTGTTGCCTTACTATCACTTCTTTCAGCAAGTTTGCCTTTAAAATAAGATATATGGCGCCTGTATTTATTTTTGCTGAATCTTTTAAAGTAAGCGGTTCAGCGTAGTCGGCGTATTCAGGATAAGTTACAAACATCAGGTAATCACCTGCCTTAATATTTTTAATTTCAAACTCTCCCTTAGCGTTGCTTCTTGTAAATTTTACCAACATAGAATCCTTTGCCCTTAACAGGGAAACGACAGTGTTTGATAAATTCTGTTTATTTATTGTATCAGTAATTATACCTTTAATAGAGGCATTTTGGGCAATAGAAAAAAAAGTGACGGATAAGATAGTTAGCAGCAGTACAATTTTTTTCATGTGTCAGGTTAAAGGTTAAGTTTTGGTTTTTCTACGGCAAACTTCGTATTTAATTTATCAAAAACGAAGTTGATTTTCATAATTTTACGTTAATGGTAATTTTGATATTTAAGTGGTGTTAAAGATTTCATAATGCGGGCTGATAGTATTACATTACGCCAACATTTAAAATTTTATATGGCTAAAAAATACGAGGACATATATTTTGTTGACAGTACAAAGCCGGTATGGAATTATTCACTGTTTTCTCATGAAGACATTCAAAATTTTCAGTCGGGCACACATTATAGTTTATATACCATCTTTGGCAATAAGCAACTAACTGTACTTGACACGCCGGGAACATATTTTGCAGTATGGGCCCCCAATGCAACGCAGGTAAGTGTTATAGGCAATTTTAATCACTGGAATAATGAAACACATAAACTATTTGTAAGGCTCGATTATTCGGGTATATGGGAAGGGTTTATTCCGGATGTGCTTGCAGGCGAGTCATACAAATATCATATACATGGATTTGAAGGCGCACGATTAGATAAAGGCGACCCCTTTGCTCACTTGTGGGAAAAGCGCCCTTTAACCGCATCTATAACATGGGGAACATTTTATGAATGGACGGATAATACATGGATGGAAGAAAGAAAAGAACACAATGCCTTAACTGCCCCCTGGAGTGTTTATGAAGTGCATCTTGCAAGCTGGATGAGGCCTGACAAGCATGATGAAGAAACGTATAATACCTACGGGCAGATAACGGAACGGCTGGTACCTTATGTAAAAGAAATGGGTTTTACGCATGTAGAATTTATGCCGGTTATGGAACACCCTTTTGACGGAAGCTGGGGTTACCAGGGTACCGGATTTTTTGCGCCTACTTCACGGTTTGGCAGCCCGCAGGATTTTGCTGCAATGGTAGATGCCCTGCATAGCGCAGGTGTAGGGGTTATACTGGATTGGGTGTCCTCACATTTTCCATATGATTCGCATGGCCTGTTTATGTTTGATGGCACGCATACCTATGAATATGCCGATATGCGCAAGGGTTACCACCCTGACTGGAACAGTTATATTTTTAATTATGCCCGTGGTGAAGTAAAAAGTTTTTTAATAAGCAGCGCGAGAT